>Ga0187862_10003706_pt1 | contig 14796 bp, 8 predicted proteins | sample June2016WEW_10_1_FD_133003 | JGI IMG/M metagenome (GOLD analysis project Ga0187862, IMG submission 133003) | Peatland microbial communities from SPRUCE experiment site at the Marcell Experimental Forest, Minnesota, USA - June2016WEW_10_150 | ecosystem: Environmental > Terrestrial > Soil >...
GAGCGCACGATCCTCGCCGAAATCGCGGCCCGCGACGATCTGATGGCGGGCTTCACCGCCGAGCGCGACATGGGAACCGAGGGCGCGGGCTCGGCGGACTCCGCCGTACGCAATGCCATCGACTCCGGACTGATTCCCGGCCCGCGCATGAGCGTCAGCGGCAACGCCATCAGCATTCTTGGAGGCCATGCAGACGCAATCCACTTCAATCCCGCCGAGCACATTTCATCCAATGCAACTTACGCCAACAATGCCGGCGAACTCGTCTCTGTGATACGGCAGCAGCTTAAGGAAGGCGCGGACTTCATCAAGATTTATGAAACCGGCACCGACCGTTTAGTCGACGGCAAATTCACCACGCCCTACCAGTACACCGAGGCGCAACTCGAAGCTGCGGTCGAGGAAACGGCTCGCGTGGGCAAGCTCGTGGGCGTGCATTGCACCGGCGAACCCGGAGCTCTTTACGCAGTGAAGGCTGGCGTCGCGTCCATCGATCACGCCTACCAACTCAGCCCCGAGACCATGCGCATCATGCATGAGAAGCAGATCTACGCCGTACCCACCTTTGCCATCGCCGAGTACTTCGCCGCGCATGCCGACTCGCCCGCCATGGCCGAACACGAGCGGGCGATGCAGGCCTTTCATGCCGCTGAGTTTCGCAAGCAACTCGCGGCAGGCGTCCCCATGGCGGTGGGGTCCGATGTTGGCCCGTTTCCGCACGGAACTCAGGCGCGCGAGTTTGAGTTGATGGTGGAGTACGGAATGCCCGCCGCCGATGTGCTCCGCGCTAGCCTGTTGAACGGCGCGCGCCTCCTCGGCAAGCAGGACGTAATCGGCCAGCTCAAGCCCGGCTTCTACGCCGATGTGATTGCAGTTCCCGGCGATCCGCTGCAGGACATCTCCGTGCTCACGCGCGTCAGCTTCGTCATGAAGAATGGCGTCGTCTACCGGAAATAGCGCGGCGAAGGCTGAAAGACCGCGTCATACCGCTTCAAGGAGTTCTATGAACTTGCTCACACGCAAACTCTCGCTTGCTTCGCTTACTCTTGCCTGCGCGATTTCTTGTTCTGCTGCGGCCCTGGCCCAGAGTGCTCCCGCGCCCGCCCCGCAGCCCGCCTCCGCACGGCACAAGTGGGCTCTGGTGCTGCACGGCGGCGCCGGAGTCATGGCCTCATTGTCGCCCGAAGCCGAGGCTAACTACCGCGCCGGCCTTAAGGAAGCGCTCACCGCTGCTGCCGACGTGCTCGATAAGGGTGGCTCGTCGCTCGATGCTGTCGAAAGCGCCATCAAGCTGCTCGAAGATAATCCGCTGTTCAATGCCGGCCGTGGCGCGGTTTTTGCGGCGGATGGCACCAACCAACTTGATGCGGCGATCATGGATGGCGAGACGATGCGGGCCGGCGCAGTTGCCGATGTGCAATGCACGCGTAATCCTATCTCGCTAGCCCGCGCCGTCATGGAGCAGTCGCCCCACGTCATGTTGATCGGTTCCGGCGCCGATGAGTTTGCCGCGCATGTGCACCTCGAGGAGGTGCCACCCAGCTTCTTCTTCACCGAGCGCCGCTGGCAGGAGCTGGTTCGCCAGCTCGAAAAGGACGGCTTGCCCATCCCTCCGCGCCCCGAGGGTGCGCCATCGCCTCCGGCTAAGCCCGTCGCCGCTTTTGAAAGTGGTGACACGCACAAGTACGGCACGGTCGGCGTCGTCGCGCTCGATCGCCGGGGCAACATCGCGGCCGGAACCTCGACCGGCGGCACCACCGCCAAGCGCTGGAACCGAGTTGGCGACTCCCCCATCATCGGCGCTGGAACCTACGCCTCGAATCAGTCGTGTGCCGTCTCGGCGACGGGCACGGGTGAGTACTTTATTCGGCTCACGGTGGCGCGCACCATCTGCGCTCTGGTGCAGTACAAGGGGATGAGCTTGCAGGAAGCCACCGACCAAGTCGTGCAAAAGGATCTCTCCACCATCCACGGCGACGGTGGCGTTATCGCGCTTACGCCCGATGGCCAGCTGGCCTGGAGCTTCAACACTCCCGGAATGTTCCGCGCAAAGATAAAAGAAGGCGGTACGCCGCAAATCAGCGTCTATCGCGATGAGCCGTAAAGCTCCCGCACTTCATTTACACGGATCGTAGTCTTACGTGCTCCCCGAGCTTCGTCTGACGGGCCGCGCGACGGACATAAGGTATACTCAACGGCCATGAAATCAGGGACCAAGTTTTACATACACTTTGCCGCGCTGCTCTGCGCGCTCGCAGCCTCATTCCACTCGGTTCCGCTTCGGGCACAAGATCGGAATCCCGCGCCCTCTCGCGCCGCAACCGTGCTCGCCTCCATGCCGCACGCGAAGAAGATCGATCAGGTTGCACTCTCTCCTGATGGAACTCAGGTTGCCTACATCGTCGATGGACAGCTCACGGTGACACCGGTACGCGGCGGCTCTCTCCAGGCAATCTCCGTGGAGGGCAATCTTTCGCTGCGCGATGTCACATGGTCATCCGACAGCAAACAGCTCGCCTTCCTCGCTGATTTGCCGGGTGATATTCCCGTAGCCCAGGTCTGGACCGCGGCCGTCGGTGAAAGTGATAGCGGTACTGCTCCGGCAAAGCGGGCGGAACTGAAAGGTTATACCCAGACGCCTCGTTTTGCTCCCGACGGAGCGACGCTGGCCATCCTCTTTATTAGGGGCCTGCCGCGTGTGGCCGGTCCGTTGCAGCCGATGACGCCGCTCGCGGGAGTGATTGACGACCAAATCTACGAGCAGCGCCTTACCACCATCAATCTGAGTACGAACCACGTGGCGGAGGTCACGTCTGCCGACATATACATCTATGAATACGACTGGACTCCCGACGGAGCGGCGTGGGTAGCCACGGCGGCGCACGGCTCCGGTGACGCCAATTGGTGGGTGGCGCGACTATATCGCATCAACGCGCAAAGCGGCGACATGCGTGAGATCTACGCGCCCAAGTGGCAGATGGAAGACCCGCACGTCTCACCGGACGGCAAGAATGTAGCTCTCATCGAAGGCATCATGAGCGACGCAGGGGTCACGGGCGGCGATATCGTCGTCGTTCCAATTAACGGCGCCGTCAACGACGGCATGGCGCGAAACATTACTCCAAGCCTCAAGGCATCTCCCACTGCCGTCGCGTGGACATCTCCTGACCGCATTCTTTTCGCTGCAAATGTGGATGGGAATTCCGGCTTCGGCAGCGTGAGCGCCACCGGAGGCGAGGTGAAGATACTCTGGACAGGTGAAGAAGTAGCGTCCACGGACGCATGGCAGCCGGGAGGGTCATTCTCTCGCGACGGAACGGTGAGTGCGGTTTCGCGCCAATCAGCCGGAACTCCTCCCGAAGTCTGGGCGGGGCCGATTGGCAACTGGAAACAGGTCACCCACCTGAACAGCGACATCGAGCCGGCATGGGGCGCAATGCGCAATATTCACTGGCAGAACGGAAATACGCGGGTCCAAGGCTGGCTTACGCTTCCCAGGGACTTCGTTAAGGGCAAAACATATCCGCTCGTAGTCAGCGTGCACGGCGGACCATCCTCGGCATGCATATCTTACTGGAATGAAACTTTCACCGCAGCCGCATCAGCGATGGGCTACTTCATTCTCTGTCCCAATCCGCGCGGCAGCTACGGACAGGGCGAGGCGTTCACGCAAGCCAACGTCAAGGACCTCGGGGGTGGGGACTATCTTGACATCATGGCCGGTATCGATGCCGTTTCCAGGGAGTACCCGATCGACCCCAGGCGCATCGGCATTCGCGGGCACAGCTATGGCGGATACATGACCATGTGGGCCGAGACCCAGACGCAGCGCTTTGCCGCGGCGGTTGCAGGCGCCGGACTCTCCGACTGGCTCAGCTACTATGGCCTGAACGATATCGACGAGTGGATGATCCCATTCTTCGGAGCATCCGTCTATGACGATCCTGCGGTCTATGCCAAGAGCGACCCTATGCACTTCGTGACGGCTGTAAAAACGCCGACGCTGATCCTGGTCGGCGATCGCGATGGTGAAGTTCCGATGGAACAATCGGTGGAATGGTGGCAAGCGCTCAAAACCATGAAGGTGCCCACCCGGCTGGTTGTGTATCCGAACGAAGGACACATGTTCGTAAAACCTGCCGACAACCACGACTACACCTTGCGCAGTCTGGAGTGGTTCAACGAGTGGTTCACGAAAGCGTCAGCGCACTAAACGGTGACGGTGTGTAGATGGCCACGAACACTTCATCTGCTAGCGATCATGCACTAAAAAACTTGACAGTGGTCACAAAACGGTAATATTGTGTCCGCTAAATTGCGGTCGCAGTTTCCCTTACAAATAGACATGATGTTGCCCAGGCGAGGTCGCAGCCGTCATTTATACCTTAGTTTTCTCCCAATGGCATGTTTTGAGGTGAGTGTCTTTAGCAGTTCCGACGTCGGAGTATCGGAGGGGTGTCCGTGAAAAGATCACTGTGGGCTGGTATCGTCTGTTGCATCCTCTTCATTGCTACCCTGGCCGCATTTGGGCAGGTCTCAACCACGTCACTTCGTGGCGTCGTCAAGGACTCCAGCGGCGCTTTTGTGCAGGGCGCATCCGTCACCCTCTCGAATCAGAATACGGGCACTACGTACCGTGCGGTCACGAATGGTTCCGGTTTCTACATCTTTCCCGTCGTCATTCCGGCCCGCTATCTGATTACTCTTACCTCGGGCAATTTTGCGCCGCAGACCCGCACCGCCGAGCTGCTTGTAGACCAGCCTGCCACCATCGATTTCACTTTGAGCGCGAAGGCCGAGAAGGTCACCGTCGATGTAACCGCCGCGGCCGAGGCCCTCAACCTCACTGACGCTACCGTCGGCAATGCCGTCGGCAATGACACCATCGAGGCGCTCCCGATGGAGGGCCGCGATCCGATCTCGCTGCTCACCCTCCAGCCTGGCGTCGTCTACCTCGGTACCGAGGTCTCCGACAGTCGCCAGGGAGCGGTTGCTGGCGGACGTTCGGATCAGGGCAACATCACGCTCGACGGATTGGACGACAACGCCCAGGTCCAGGACCCGGGCCAAGCATTTGTCGGTATTCTGAGATCGACCCTCGACTCCACCGAGGAGTTTCGCGTCATCACCTCGAACGGTACCGCGGCGACGGGTCGCTCCTCCGGAGCCCAAATCAACCTGGTAACGAAGAGCGGAACGAATCGATGGCATGGTGCGCTGTATGAGTATTACCGGCCAACCGACACCGTCGCCAACGCCTTCTTTTACAAGAACCAGGAAATCCAATCCGATGAACCGAATATTCCTCAGAAGTACGTCCAGAACGTGTTTGGCGGGAGCTTTGGCGGACCGATCAAGAAGGACAAGCTCTTTTTCTTTTTCAATTACGAGGGAAAACGGCGGGCGATTGACGATGTGGTTGGCGCGACGGTGCCCACCGCCAGCTTTATGCAGGGCGAGTTGCAATACACCGATCCCAACGGCAACAACCATCTGCTGACAGCCGCACAAGTGGCAACGTTGGATCAACCGTGCCAGAACCCCGCGAACTACTTTGACGGCGCAACGGTTTGTCCGAATGGCCCCGGCCCAAATGCCGCCCTACTCACCTACTATGCCAAGGTGCCCCTAGCCACGGGCTCAATCCTCGGCGACGGACTCAACAGCGGCTCCTTTTTCTTTACTTCTCCGGAGCCACTTACGACAAATACCAGCATCTTGAAGCTCGATTACAACCTGAACAGCAAGATGCGCTTGTTTGTCCGTGGCAACCTGCAGAAAGATACTAACGGTGGCGATGAAAACCTCCCGGGCCAGCCGCCCGCAAGCTTCACCGATGACAACACCAAGGGCATGTCGGCCGGTTACACCTGGATCCCTACCTCTCACGTCGTCAACGATCTGCGCTACGGCTATGTCCGCCAGGGTTACCAGGCTGGTGGCGTGGGTGTAGGCGAATACGTCTACGTAGATGGGCTGCAACAGCCAACCGCGCAGACTCGCAATTCATTTCTCCACGTGCCGGTTCACAGCATCACAGACACTGTTTCCTGGAACAGGGGCGTGCACACCTTCCAGTTGGGTGGCAACTGGCGCGGCATAAGCAATCAGCACGGTACCGATTCAAATTCCTTCGACGGTGCCGAAATTAATCCGCTTTATGCGTTCCAAATCAGTACCAGTAACCCCATTCTGGATTTGCCGAACCCCGGTAATGTTCTGGGCGGGAGCTTTGCCACTGCTTGGGAGTACGCCTACGCCGATCTGATGGGGATTATTCCTGAAGTCTTCGATGTTTATAACTACACGATCACAAGCCGCACGTCCGGCACCGCGCTGCCCGTGGGTGCATTCATTCAACGAGACTTCCACTCCAACGAATTCGAATATTTCTTGCAGGACACCTGGAAGGTGCGCCACAATTTGACTCTCACCCTGGGCCTGCGTCATACCATCCTGCAGACGCCTTATGAGGTACACGGCCAGCAGGTTTCGCCGACCATTAGCACTGATCAGTGGTACCAGGAGCGGGAACGCGCTGCGCTGCAAGGACAAGTCTATGAGCCGTTGATTTCGTTGGCGCCGTCCGGTAAGGCCAATGGATTGCCGGGCTACTTCCCCAAGCAGAAGCGCAATTTTGCTCCACGGTTCGGAGTTGTGTGGGCGCCAGACTCGAATACCTCGGTACGCGCGAGCGCGGGCATGTACTTTGACCACTATGGCGAGGCCCTCGTCGATTCCTTCGACAGGAATGGCTCCTACGGTGTAGGCGCTGGTCTCGCGAATGCGGCAGACCAGCTCGGTTTCGAAAACTCTCCGCGATTCACTGCTCCTAATGCCATTCCCGACATTCCGCTGCCTCCGCCACTGACCACGCAAACCTTTCCTTATCAACCGCCCACGAACGGCTTTGGCATCGATTGGGGAATCGACAACCACCTGAAGACCCCCTATGCGATAGCGGCTAATTTTTCTATCCAGCGCAAGCTGCCGGGTGGTTTTGTGTATGAGCAGGCGTATATCGGCCGCTTTGGACGCCACCTTTTACAGCAGCTCGATCTCGCAGAGCCGACTGATTTGGTGGATACCCAAGGCGGTGGCGACTACTTCTCCGCAGCCAGGATTCTCTCGGCAGAGGTAGATGCTGCTCCGTTCGGTTCAAACGGCGTCAAGACAGCGACGGTGGCGCCCATCAAGTACTTCGAGGACATGTTTCCTTACATGAAGGGTGTCGACTATGTTGGAGAAAGTGCCACCCAGGCTATCTTCAACAATGCGTGGGCTCCGCAACGATATACAAACGGAGAAACCCTCGCACTCGCCATTCTGGATGTCTTCGGCATTTTCCCCGGCAGTCCGAATTACGGCCCCGGCAGTCCATCCCCTCGTTTCTGGAGCAGCCAGTTCTCTTCGCTCTATGCCCTGGACACCATTGGCACCAGCTCCTACAACGCGCTGCAATTCACGCTCCGCCATCCCACGTCGCATGGATTGACGCTCGATTTGGGCTATACCTTCTCCAAATCTCTCGACATAGGCTCTGAAGTCGAACGAGCCAACCAGTTCGAAACCAGCCTGGATGACGCCTATACAAACTTCGCGATCCAGAACACGTGGAACCCGAAGCTCAACAAGGGCCCGTCCGATTACGACATCCGCAGCCAGTTTACGGGCGATTGGGTCTATGCTCTGCCAGTCGGCCGCGGCAAGGCCGTGCTCAACAGCTCGAATTCGGTCGTCGAGGCCCTCCTCGGCGGATGGCAAGTGTCCGGTCTGGCTCGATGCACCAGCGGGCTACCCTTTACCCTCGAATCCCCTGCATATCCGACCAACTACAACAATCCAGGCTTCGGAATTGAGGTCCAACCCGTCCAGACCCACAGAGAGATTGCGGGAGGTGTTCCCCGTGAGTTTGACGCTGCGACGGCAAGCGCTATCGGGAATGGAATTTACTTCGGAAGCCCCATTCGCCTGCCCTACGCCGGTGAAGCTGGAGAGCGCAATAACTTCCGCGGAGATGGCTACTTTGACATCGACGCCGCACTCACCAAAAGCTGGAGCCTAACCGAGCAGGTCAGGCTGAAGTTTGCAGCGGAGGCTTACAACCTCACGAACTCTACGCGCTTCGATACCAGCCCCAACGGACTCGACTCCGCAACCGCAAGTCCGCTCCTCGGCGTCTATAGTGCTCCTTTAAGCACTTACCGCCGGATGCAGTTCGGCCTGCGGGTCGACTTCTGATGGTTCAGAGACTCTCCAATTCCGCTGGGAAGTCTCTAAATGTTACGAACTTGGTGAGCTTCGACGCGCAGTCGAGGTTGCTTTCGGACTCTCTCGGTCTGGGCAGCGGCGGAAGTTTCGGCAACCATTCCCGATTGCTCAATAATCCGCGCTCTGCGCACACTGCTGTGCGTTTTCGCATTAACTCCCCCGCGCCGACCCGCGTCCGCATAGCGAAGTAATTGAAGTCACATTGATTTGTGAGAATTGCCGCAGACGTATTGTGACGAATCTCATAAAATCCTGCCCGGCGGAATCTCATCACACCTTTTGACGTTCGCCACAGCACGCGTTCCCGGTGCTGCAGCACAGGCCAGAACCTGCACAAGAATGGAGAAAAACCAATGAAAGCGCGATACAAAGTCCTGGCGTTGGCCTCAGCAATATTGGTTGTCGCATCCGGATTGTTGTATTCGGGAGGAAGTGTCAGTGCGGCCCCTGCAGGCCAGATCACAGGCAGCGTCAAGCTTGACGGTACCGCTCCACACCAGAAGCCCATTGACATGACGAAGGAACCGAGCTGCGCCACGGTTCACAAGGACAAGCCGGTCACGACGGAAAGCGTAGTTGCGGGTGCGAACGGAGGGCTGGCGAATGTCGTCGTCTATATCACTCAGGGCCTGACCGGTAACGAGCCCGTTTCCACGCAATCGGTCGAGATTAACCAGAAAGGTTGTCAGTACCTGCCGCATGTAGTGGCCGTCGACGCGGGTCAGCACCTGAAGATAGTGAACAGCGACCAGACTTCGCACAACATTTTCTCGCAATCCACAAAAAATCCCGCGTGGAATAAGTCACAGCCACCGGGAGCTGCGCCGCTCGACGTGGCTTGGAACAACGAGGAAATCGCCATACCCGTCAAGTGCAACGTTCATCCCTGGATGCGCGCCTATATTGTGGTGGTAAAGGGCCCCTACGGGGTGAGCGACGACAGCGGTTCGTTCAAGCTCGACAACGTGCCGCCGGGAGCCTACACGCTGACCGCCTGGCATGAGACTTACGGAACTCAGACGCAGACTGTAACGGTTGCTGCCGGAAAGCCAGCCACCGTCAGTTTCACCTTCAAGGCGAAGTAGAGAACCGAACCAAAGTCGCGGCCGTCGCAGCCCGGCCTGTGGCGGCCGCTCCGAGCCAAGATTTTCAGCGGGGGGTGAAGCAAGTAGCTGGCAGGCCTTTCTCTCTGGTACCCTGCATACGTATGCGCCTTCACCACAGCCTGTTTTTTGTAGTCGCCATAGCCGGTTGCGTTTTTGCCCAAAACCTTAAGCCTGTTGCCGACCGCCTCGCTGCCCAGAACGCTCTTTTCGAAGAGCAGTACGAGTCGGATCTCCGCAACTTTCCCGAGCGCGCCACCGCCTTCGGCGACTACCGTTACAACGACAAGCTAGCCCAATATTCACTCGAAGCCATTACCCAGCGCCAGAAGACAAACCAGGAATTTCTTGCCCGGCTTGAAGTCATCCCCAGTGCTGGCTTCTCCGACCAGGATCTGCTCTCTCACGACCTTCTGGTTCGTGTGCTCCAGCAGCGCATCGCCGACTTCAACCTGAAAGAGTACGAGATGCCCATCAACCAGCAGAATGGCATCCATACCAGCCTGGCGGATCTGCCGCTGTCCGTTCCTCTCGACTCGGTCAAGCACTACGAGGATTACATCGCCCGTCTTCACCAGATCCCGCGCGTCCTCAGCCAGACTACCGAAGTCCTGCGCGCTGGCATGAAGGACAAACTCATGCCCGTTCGATTCCTGCTGGAAAAACTCCCCGTCCAGTGTCAGGGCATCATCGACGCCGACCCTTTCCTGATCCCGACTAAGAAGTATCCGGCAAGTATCTCCCCCGAAGACCAGAAACGGCTGACTCAGCAGATCACTGACGCCATCAATACAGACGTCATCCCGGCGTACAAGACTTTCGCGGACTTCCTCCGCACCGAGTACGCCCCTGAGGGCCGCACCACCCTCTCGGTCACATCTCTGCCAGACGGCCAGAAGCGCTACGAAAACGACATCTACGCCCGGACCACCACCCACATGACGCCGGACGAAATACACCAACTCGGTTTGCGCGAGATGGACCGCATCCAGGCCGAGATGACTCTTATAGCCAAGAAGGAAGGCTTCGCCGACCTCGCTTCGTTCCGGGCGTCGGTCAAAACGAATCCCAAATACGTGCCGACTTCTGCGGAGCAGATCCTCGAAGATTTCCGACGCTACATCGCTCAAATGGAGCCGAAACTTCCCGAGCTCTTCACCCTTCTTCCGAAATCGCCGGTCACTGTCGAAGCCATACCCGCCTTCCAGGCTGCTGCCGCGACCCATTACGTCACCGGCACGCCGGACGGCAAGCGCCCCGGCCGCGTCGTCGTCGCCACTTCCGACTTCGCGCATCGCTCGCTCGTTGACGACGAGGCAATCGCCTACCACGAGGGCATTCCGGGACATCACATGCAGCTATCGGTGCAGCAGCAACTCCAAGGGTTGCCCAAGTTCCGCCTCCATGGTCTTGGCTTCAATGCTTACATTGAAGGCTGGGCGCTGTACGCTGAGGAACTCGGCAAAGAGGTCGGCTTCTACCAGGATCCCGTTTCGGACTGCGGCCGCCTGTCTTCGGAGCTTTTCCGCGCCGTGCGTCTGGTCGTCGATACTGGAATCCACTCCAAGGGATGGACCCGCGATCAAGTCGTCGACTTCTTCCGCAAGTCCGGCGCTATCGACGAGCCCAGCATCCAGTCCGAGACCGACCGCTACATCGCGTGGCCCGCACAAGCCCTCAGTTACAAGCTCGGCCAGCTCAAGATCCGCGAACTCCGCGAACGCGCCAAGAAAGAATTGGGCCCGAAGTTTGACATCCGCAAATTTCACGACGAGATGCTCGATGGCGGAACCCTCCCCCTCGATCTCCTCGAAGCCCGCACGAATAAATGGATCGCACAACAGAAATCAAATTGAAGTTCGCAACTGTATTGGACAGGTTACCGATGGTGAGTCCTTCCCTTGCCTAAGGTCTGAATAATCAATAAAATTCGGGGAACTAAACACTGGAACCAGCACTAGCGCCTGCCAGGAGAATCTCGTGAAAGTAGTGATGCTGTGCGGAGGGCTCGGTACCCGTTTGCGCGAGGAAACTGAATATCGGCCCAAGCCCATGGTGGAAATCGGCGGCCGTCCGATCCTTTGGCATATTATGAAGTTGTATGCGCACAATGGTTTCACTGATTTTGTGTTCTGCCTCGGATACCGCGGGAACATGATCAAGGATTATTTCTTGAACTACGAGGCGATGAACAACGATTTCACCATCTGCCTCGGCCGGAACTCGAAGATTGAGTACAAGAACGTTCATCGCGAACAAGACTTTCAGGTCACGCTTGTCGATACCGGGCAAAACACAATGACCGGCGGACGAGTAAAAAAGATTGAGAAGTACATCGGTCAGGATGAAGATCTCTTCATGCTGACTTATGGCGATGGCGTGAGCAATGTGAACATCCGGGAACTCGTGGAGTTCCACAAGAGCCATGGCAAACTGGCCACGGTAACGACCATCACACCAAGTTCCCGCTTCGGAGTCATCGAGGCAAACTCGACCGGTCGGGTGACCAAGTTTAAGGAAAAGGCGAAGATCGCCGGCCGCGCCAGCGCGGGCTTTTTCGTACTCGATCGCCGAGTGTTCGATTATCTCGGCGGTGATGATTGCATCTTTGAGAAGGAACCGCTGGAGCGTCTGGCCAACGAAGGTCAGTTGATGGCCTATCAGCATGACGGTTTCTTCTACGCCATGGATACGTACCGCGAGTACGAATACCTGAACCAGTTATGGAGCGCGCACCAGGCGCCATGGAAAGTCTGGCAGGAGTAAGTTTGGCAGGAATAATTGGGCTGAAAAAACAATGACGAATGGCTTCTGGCGCGACCGTAGTGTCTTTATCACCGGCGCCACGGGACTGGTGGGCGGATGGCTGACGAAACACCTGCTGGAGCAGGGCGCGTCCGTGACCGCGCTGGTGCGCGACTGGGTTCCGGCCAGCACGTTTGTCCACGACGGATTTGCCGACCGCGTCAATGTGGTGCGTGGCGGTCTGAGCAGTCCATATCTGCTGGAACGGGTACTGGGCGAGTACGAGATTGAAGTCGTTTTTCATCTCGCCGCCCAGACGATCGTCGGAATTGCCAACCGCAATCCGCTTTCAACGTTCGAGAGCAACGTACGCGGAACCTGGAATCTTCTGGAGGCTTGCCGGCGTTCGCCCGTAGTGAAGTCGGTCATCCTCGCTTCATCGGACAAGGCTTACGGCGATCAGGCGGTACTTCCCTATAGAGAAGATATGCCGTTGCAGGGGAAGCATCCTTACGACGTAAGCAAGTCGTGCGCGGACCTGATTGCGCAGTCTTACGCGCACACGTTTGGCGTCCCCCTGGCGATCACGCGCTGCGGCAATTTTTACGGCGGCGGAGACCTGAACTGGAACCGCGTGGTACCCGGCACGATCCGCTCCGTGATTCGTGGCGAACGACCCATTATTCGCTCCGACGGAAAATTCGTGCGCGACTACTTCTATGTGGAAGATGGCGCCGCGGCGTACATGCTGCTGGCGGAGCGGCTCCTGCAGAATTCGAAGCTTTGCGGCGCAGCCTATAACTTTTCCAATGAAGCGCAGATCAGCGTGCTGGAGCTGGTGAATGCAATCCTCGAGAAGATGGGATCGAAGTTGAAGCCCGAGATTCAGAACCAGGCTTCGAATGAGATCCGTCATCAGTTCCTGAGTGCCGAGCGGGCGCGCACAGAACTGAAGTGGAAGCCCATGTTCACGCTGGATGAAGGGCTGAAAAAGACCATCACGTGGTACCGGGAGGCGCTGAAGTAGTGTCACAAGCAGACACATTGCGCGACCGTATCCGCGACCTGGTGGCGGAGTATTACCGCGAGGCTTTCCCTTCCCCTGAGTTCGTGCCGGGATCATCGCCCGTGCCCATTTCCGGCCGAGTCTTCGACGAACAAGAGCTCGAACTGCTAGTCGACTCCTCGCTCGATTTCTGGCTGACCACCGGACGCTTTGCCGAGCAATTCGAACGTGAGCTCGCCAAATTCGCCGGGGTGCGCGAGGCAGTGCTGGTGAACTCAGGCTCGTCGGCCAACCTGCTGGCGCTATCCGCCCTGACTTCGAAGAAATTGGGCGATCGGCAACTGAAACCTGGGGACGAGGTCATCACGCTGGCTGCTGGATTCCCGACGACGGTCAATCCGATCCTGCAGAATGGACTGGTTCCCGTCTTCGTCGACGTTCACATTCCTACCTTCAACGTGGATGTCAGTGTTCTCGAAACGGCGCTATCCGATCGCACGCGCGCCGTCATCTTTGCGCATACGCTGGGCAATCCGTTCGATCTCGATGCGGTGACGGCGTTCGCGAAGAAGCACGGCTTGTGGATGATCGAAGACTGTTGTGACGCGCTCGGCTCGACGTATCGCGGCGAGAAAGTCGGAACCTTCGGCGATCTCGCCACCGTCAGCTTCTATCCGGCACACCACATCACCATGGGCGAAGGCGGGTGCGTCTTGACGAATAAGCCTCTGCTGCGCACGCTCGTCGAATCCTTTCGCGATTGGGGCCGTGATTGCTGGTGCGCGCCGGGTAAAGAAAACACCTGCGGGAAGCGTTTCGACTGGCAGCTGGGTGACCTGCCCCACGGCTACGATCACAAATACATTTATTCGCATGTGGGCTATAACCTGAAAGCCACTGACATGCAAGCTGCCGTGGGAGTCGCGCAGTTGAAGAAACTGCCTGGATTCATCGAGGCGAGAAAACGAAATTTTGCATATTTGAAGGCAGGACTCAAAGCCAAAAACGTCGAGGAGCACTTCGTCCTGCCCGAGGCAACCCCGAACTCCGACCCGAGTTGGTTTGGCTTGCCGCTGCTGGTGCGGGATACCGCTCCATTTTCTCGCAACGCGCTCATTGAGTTCCTCTATGCGAAAAAGATCGCCACTCGCCAGCTGTTCGGTGGCAACCTGGTCCGTCAACCTGCCTATGCGGACCTCAACTATCGTGTGGTGGGTGATCTTAGAAACAGTGACCGCGTGATGAACCAAGCCTTCTGGATTGGCGTATATCCCGGACTCACGCAGCCGATGTTAGACTACGTTTTGGAAACGATCAACGAAATCACTTTAAAAGGGGTACTTTCCGATGCCGCAAGAAAATAGCCACCATTCCTCCGGCCCAGAGATTCGATTGGGATCCAAGGTGGTCGGACCTGGGAAACCTTGCTATGTGATCGCTGAAATCGGAATCAACCACAACGGAGATATCGATCTCGCAAAAAAACTGATCAACGTGGCCCTGGGCTCCGGTTGTGACGCCGTTAAGTTTCAGAAGCGAACCATCGATGTCGTCTATACGAAGGAAGAACTGGCGAAGCCTCGGGAGAGCCCTTTCGGAGCGACCAACGGTGATCTGAAGCGCGGCCTCGAATTCGAGCAAGAAGAATATGAGGAGATTGACCGTTATTGC
>Ga0187862_10003711_pt1 | contig 14783 bp, 9 predicted proteins | sample June2016WEW_10_1_FD_133003 | JGI IMG/M metagenome (GOLD analysis project Ga0187862, IMG submission 133003) | Peatland microbial communities from SPRUCE experiment site at the Marcell Experimental Forest, Minnesota, USA - June2016WEW_10_150 | ecosystem: Environmental > Terrestrial > Soil >...
CCGCCAATCCCCGTATTCTTCACTCCGTTGGCAATGCGATACCTTTCCAATACGAACGGCCTTACTTCTTCCAGTAGGAATTTGCCGTAACGGTGCGCCCGGCCGCCGCCCAACCTTGGCGCAGGCGTCGGCGTGTATTCACCCAGACGCTGTTTGCCTGCATTGTAAATGCCCACAATGATGAGCGGCTCCACCTGGCCCGTGTTAATCATGTGGTCGGCGGTATGGCCCACGTGCCAGTCCATCCCCGGAATGAAAGAGGTTGCGCCATCGAAAAGGTTTTGGCCATCGTGCAGATACAGTACGGGAAACGCGCGGCGCGGCTGGTGATCGTAGCCCGGCGGGAGATATACAATCAGGTCACGCTGGTTGCGAAGATAGCGCGAGGCAAACTGCTCGTGCTTGATGAGATGGGGTCCGCTCACGGAACGATGGTAACCAGAAGATCCTTGGGCTCGACGTGCTGCCCCGGCGTGACCAGCACCTTGGTCACACGGCCCGTGATCGGCGCATAAATGTTGGACTGCATCTTCATGGCTTCCAGCGTCAAAAGTTTAGCACCCCGCTCGACACTATGGTTCACCTGCACCGCGATGCCGCTGATAAGTCCCGCCGTAGGTGCTCCAACTTGCCCGGGATCCTCTGGATTAGCTTTGGGGTGGCTGCGCTCGACGACTCTCAGCGCGCGATCGCGCACGTTCACTTCGCGCGGCTGCCCGTTCAATTCGAAAAATAATGTACGTGTCCCATCGGGATGCGCTTCGCTGATGGTCAGGAATTTCACAATCATCGTCTTGCCGGATTCGATTTCCGCGGTGATCTCCTCACCCGGTTTCAGACCGTAGAAGAATGCTGGCGAGGGCAGAACGCTCACGTCGGCATAGATCTGGCGGAATTTGTCGTACTTCAGGTAGACCTCGGGATAGAGAAGATAGCTGAGCAACGCATCGCGGTGAACAGGGTGACCCACTTTCGCTTCCAACTCCGCCTTCTCCTGATCGAAATGCGCGGGAGGAAGACTCGCGCTGGGCCGCCCTTTCACCGGCGCCCGGCCGCGAAGAATGATGCGTTGCAATTTCTTGGGCCATCCCCCGGGAGGAACGCCTAAAGCGCCGCTGAACATTTCGACTACGGAATTCGGCAGTGAGATGTCGTGATGTTCATCCAATTTCAACAGGTCGGCGGGTTTCATTTCGTTGGCCAGCAGAAACAGAGCCATGTCTCCCACAACTTTGCTCGAAGGCGTCACCTTCACGATGTCGCCAAACAGGGCATTCACTTCCGCGTACGTCTTCTCCACCTCGCGCCAGCGATGGCCCAGACCCATGGCGGTAGCCTGTTCGCGGAGATTGGTGAATTGCCCGCCGGGAATTTCGTGCTCGTAAAGCCGCGCGGAACCCGCCTTCGGTCCCGAATCGAACGGCAGATAGTAGCTGCGAATGGTCTCCCAATAGTCGGAGCATTCGTTTAGCGCGGCGATATCAAGTTGCGTATCGCGCGTAGTATGGCGCAGGGCTTCGACCGCCGAATTCAGATTGGGCTGGCTAGTGCCCCCGCTCATCGCCGCGATGGCTGCATCGGCCACGTCTACGCCCGCATCGGAAGCTTTCAGCAACGATGCGGAGTTGACGCCGCTGGTGTCATGCGTGTGAAAGTGAACGGGAATTGCGATTTCCTCGCGCAACGCCTTAACAAGTGCGAATGCCGCATATGGCTTGCACAAGCCCGCCATGTCCTTGATGGCCAGGAAGTGCGCGCCCAGCTTTTCGAGCTGTTTGGCCATGGTGACGTAATACTTCAACGAATATTTTGGGCGCCGATCGTCGAGGATGTCGCCCGTGTAGCAGATGGCCGGTTCGCAAACCGCGTCGGTTTCCAGAACGGCTTCAATGGAGACGCGCATGTTGTCAATGGAATTGAGCGAATCGAAGATGCGGAAAATATCGATGCCCTGGCGATGAGCTTCGCGCACAAACTCGATGATGACGTTGTCCGGATAGGAAGTATAGCCAACCGCATTCGCACCCCGCAGCAGCATCTGGAAACAGATATTCGGAATGTGCGCGCGCAAATCGCGAAGGCGCTGCCAGGGATCCTCATGCAGAAATCGCAGCGAAGTATCAAACGTGGCGCCGCCCCACATTTCCAGGCTGAATAGATTTGGCAGGCGTTGGGCCACGGCGCGCGCGGTGGCCAGCATGTCGTAACTGCGGACGCGCGTGGCCATCAACGACTGGTGCGCATCGCGAAAAGTCGTGTCCGTCAGCAGGAGCCGCTTCTCTTTGCGCGCCCAGGCCGCAAATTTCTTCGGTCCCAGCTTCTGCAGGAGCTGCCGCGTTCCGGGCGTGGGTACAATACCGGGGGCGGCGGGGACAGGCGCCTTCTCGATAAACTCCGGCACCGGCTTCCCTTTCACTTCCGGATTGCCGTTCAGGATCACATCGCCTATGTAGGAGAGCAGTTTGGTGGCGCGATCGGCGCGGCCAGTGAATCGGAAAAGTTCCGGTGAATCGTCCAGGAAGGAAGTGGTCACCTCACCGGCGCGGAAACGCGGGTGATTGACGACGTTTTCCAGAAACGGAATGTTCGTCTTCACGCCGCGAATGCGGAATTCGCGTAACGCGCGATCCATGCGCTGGCAGGCTTCCGGGAGATTTATCCCCCACGCAGTCACCTTAACGAGCAAGGAATCGTAGTAAGCGGCCAGGATTGCACCGGAATAGGCCGTGCCGCCATCCAGGCGGATGCCGAATCCGGCGGGCGAGCGGTACGTGGAAATTCTGCCGTAGTCCGGTGCGAAATGTTTTTCCGGATCTTCCGTGGTGACGCGGCACTGCAGCGCCGAACCATAAAGTGGAATTTTTTCCTGCGCGGGGAGAAAAAGCGGGGGTTCGTGCAATTTGTGCCCTTGCGCGACAAGAATCTGCGAACGCACCAGGTCCACACCCGTGACCACTTCCGTCACCGTGTGCTCCACCTGAATTCGCGGATTCACCTCGATAAAATACCAATTGTCCGAATCGACGTCGTACAGAAACTCCACCGTGCCTGCATTCCGATAGTTGGCTTTGCGTGCAATCCGCACGGCGGCGGCACAGAGTTCTCCGCGGATCTTTTCCGGCAAGTTGCAGGCCGGGGCCACTTCCACGACTTTCTGATGGCGCCGCTGCACGGAGCAGTCGCGCTCATAAAGATGCAGCAGGTTGCCGTGTTCATCGGCAAGAATCTGGACTTCAATGTGGCGGGCCCGCGGCAGAAATTTCTCCAGGAAAACGGAGGCATCGCCGAACGCGGACTTGGCTTCGCCCTGCGCTTCCTCCAGGCGCGCATCCAGTTGATCCGCGTCGTAGACCACGCGCATGCCGCGGCCGCCGCCGCCCATCGCGGCTTTCACGATTACGGGAAAGCCGATATCGCTGGCGATTTTGTGCGCTTCCGCTGGCGAAGTGACGGGCTTCTCCGTCCCCGGCAAAACGTGAACTCCGGCAGAGGCGGCCAAACGGCGCGCAGCGGTTTTGTCGCCAAGAAGTTCGAGCAGTTCCGGCGTGGGGCCCACGAAGGTCAGCCCAGCCTCGGCACAGGCACGCGCCAGCGCCGGGTTCTCCGAGAGGAAGCCATAACCCGGGTGGATGGCGTCCACCTCGTGCTCTTTGGCCACCGCGATAATTCCGGGAATATCCAGATACGCTTCGACGGGCCCTTTTCCCGCGCCCACCTGGTAGGCTTCATCGGCTTTGAATCGATGCAACGAAAGGCGATCTTCCTGTGAGTAGATGGCCACGGTGCGCAGGCCAAGCTCATTGGCAGCGCGAAAGATACGTATGGCGATTTCGCTGCGATTGGCAGCCAGCACTTTGCGGATGGTGCGATGCTTTTTCATAAGGAGCGTTTGATCACTCTCGGAGCGATTACGAAATTCTACATTGTTTCACGGGGAGACCAACAGCTTGCTCAACATTTTTCCATGCAGCAAAACGAAAAAACGCATTCTAGTGTTTGAGCAAGGGCTGGGCGAAGCGTATGGGCACGCCAAAGTTGGAGCCGCCAAAACCACGCACTACGGCAAAGGTCACGCCAATCACTTCGCCGTTGCGGACAAGCAGCGGGCCGCCGGAACCGCCTGACGTGGTTTGCGCGTCGTACACAATCTTGTCCGGCAGGACGTCTCCTACATGGCCTTGCGTGACCAGTGGTCGAATCAGCTTTCTCCTGGCCAACTCCGTTAGCACGAGTTTCGGATCGCCACCGCTGGTCTTGACGATCTGCTCCACCGTTGCGTCCCCGGCCCGCGCCAATATCGCGTCCAATCCCGTCGCGTAGCCCACGCTGATCAGCGCTTCCCCACTGACAGTAGCGTCCTTGCCTGGATTTAACTTGAGGATGGGGCGGCCAAGTTCGGAAAGGTCTCCGTGAACCAGGGCAAGATCGGCTTCCTGAGAAATCTGGGAGATGCTCACGGGAATTCCGTTGGCCGCCGAGGGGAAATACGCCATCATCTCCGCGATGACCGGCTCCAGTCCCTGCTGGTAGGCGCCGGCCAGTTCGTCGTTCTGCCACCACGGCTGCACGACGTGATGGTTGGTGAGGATTTTGCCCTCGCCCACGATGAACCCAGTGCCAAAAAAGTCGGCGCGCACTTCGGGCCCGCGCCCTTCGGTTGTGTACACAGGATTGCCGTCGCTATCCTTCAAAGGAGTGCCATCGCTGTTAATGCCGCCGTAGCGCAAGCGCCGCCCCGAATCCTTTTCATTGAATGCCACGAAGACGTGCAGCAGGCACACGCTGGGAGCGTACGAACGAATCACCATCTCCGCGGCCTGCGATTGCCCTTCGATCTTGCTCAGACGCCCCGTGGCTTCATCCAATTGGCGGCGCAATTCGCCGACGTCGCCGCCATCGGGCTGCGTCATTTTCTTGCGCAGATTTTCCGTCTGCTTTTCGAGGTCTTCTTTCTGCTGCAACACGTCGGCGTTGGAAGGATCTTCACGCAGCCGTTTTGCAGACGCGAGGAGTTCCGCTTCCGTCTTCGCATTGCGTTCCAGTTGCGCGACTACGGTGTAGGCGCGGCGCGTTTCTTTCTCTGCGCGGCGAGAAAACAGAAAAAAGATAGCCACAATCACCAGCGCCAGGCTGAAGAGCGAAATGACGCCGATTTTCAGAATGCGTTCGAGCGAAAATGCGTCGGCCGTCATTTTTTCGGTGACGGCAAGCGCCTGGAACGCGGTCTGCGCCACTTCGCGGCTCTCTTCGGCAATGCGCATTTTCGCCGCCAGTTCGTCCGTAGCGCGCTTCTGGCGCAACTGTCCCCGCACCCGCGCCAGCAGTTCCGTATCATTGAAGGGAACCGAGATCGCATCGTCGGCTCCCAAGTCCAAGTCGCGTGCCAGGGCTTCTTTTCCGCCTGCTATCAGGATCAGGACGCGGAGTTGTGAGGAAGGGCTGTGGAGCCGTATCGCGGCAAGGACGTTGCTCGACTCCGGATTGGCGGGGTCCAGAGAGAGCAGAAGCAGGCTGGGGGATGTTTCCTGGAGCGAACTCAGAAGTCCATCTTGCGCCTCCACCACTTGAACCGTGTAGCCGGCAGAGGTCAGGAGGGAATGCAGTGATTCTCGCGCACCCTGATCGGTCGCGAACAACACAATGTTTTCGGTGGAGGCAGCCAGGGTGTGTCCTCGCCCGCCGGCTTTCCGAACGAAAAATCAATCGGCGGGAAACGTGCAGTTTACCCCAAAACACAATCGGATGCGCGAAGGGGTCGCAGGGGGGTACCGAAGCCGGTCCCATTGCCAATCGTTAGCCCTCAAATTGTTGTCTCTTCCGTTCTAAATCACTGACAAACAGCGGGAATCGCAGAAAGATGATTCGAGAATCGCGTCAATCCTAAAGACGGAATCTGCCCCAGGGAGATTCCGTGGCGGAGGAGGGACAATTGAAAGTCCTATTGGCAGGGCCTGACTATGAGGAAAACCTCTCCATTCGCTATTTATCGGGAGCACTTCTGAATGCCGGGCACGAGACGACACTTGCCGCTTTCAATTCGCCAGCCGATGCCGACGCGGTTGCCGATGCCGCCGGGGATGCGGAAATTATCGGATTGTCCCTGTGTTTCCAGTCCAGAGCGAAAGAGTTTCTTGGCTTGGCGCAACTCATTAAGTCACGAGATCCCCGCAAGTTCGTGGTGGCAGGTGGCCACTATGCCTCCTGCGCCGCCGAAGACCTGCTGCGCAACCACCCCGAGATCGACCTCATTGTCATCCACGAAGGTGAGAAAACGCTTGTTGAGATCGCCGATGCCATGCCGCATCTCGAAGAGCGCCTCCCTGAAATTCCGGGCGTTGCCTATCGGAACAAGAAACGGCAAATCTGTTTCAGCGATCGGCGGCATATGCTGGACGATTTGGATGTCCTGCCGTTGCCAGACCGACGCGGCCCGATTCATTCAATCGCCGGTGTTCCCACCAGCTACCTGATGGGTAGCCGGGGTTGTTACGGCAAATGCGCATACTGCTGTATCACCACCCTGCACGAGTTAGCACCCGGCAAGCGGTTCCGCCAACGTAGCGTCAGCAATATCGTGGAGGAGATGTCAGCGCTGTATCACGAGCGAGGAACGCGCCAGTTCGTTTTTCACGACGACAACTTCCTTGTGCCATCCGTGGCGATGAACCATGCGCGCTTGTTGGCGTTCGAGAAGGCTCTGAAGGGCCGTGGTATTGAAGGGATCGCTTTAGTCATCAAATGCCGCCCCGCCGACGCCAAGCCTGAAGTGCTTCGCCGCCTGAAGGACATGGGCCTTGTCCGCATGTTTCTCGGCGTCGAGTCCGCCACGGCGCTGGGGCTCTCCGCTCTGCACCGCAGCCAGAGTGTGGAGGAGTCCGTACGTGCCCTCGAAGCATGTGCCGCACTGGATATCTCCGCACAATTCACGCTGATGACCTTCCATCCGGCCGCGACGCTGGAAACCCTGCGTTCCGATCTCGCGTTTATGCGGCGTTTTTGCGGTAACCCCCTGAACTTCTGCCGCGCGGAAATTTATGCTGGTACTCCGCTGGAAAAACAAATGATGCTTCTCGGCAGGGCGCGGGGAGACTACCTCGCCAGAGTCTACAGCCTGTCCGATCCCGCTGCCGATCTCGCCTGTAACCTTTCCTTGAATCTGTTTGCCTCGCGATGCTGGAGCAACGGCAGCTTGATGCAAAGAACCATCGGACTGGACCACATGGTTTCCGTGGTAAAACGCTTTCACGATGGTGCAAGGCAACAGGCACTCTCCAGGCGTGTGGCAGAATGGGTGCGGTCCGTCAACCTGGATACCATCAACTTGCTGGACGAAGTCATCGACCTTGGCGCCTCCAATGCTGGCGTACGGAATGGCGGCTTAGAAAAGGCCATTCGTCATGTTCGAGAGCGCGAGTCCAAATCGCGCCAAAACTTCCTTCGCGAAGGGATGAATCTGAGGGGAGAACTGGAGGCGTTCCGCTACACGGATAAGGTGCGGGGCAGCGGCCAGATTTTCGGATCGAGTCACAGGTTGGCCAGACAAGCTGCGACCGCTTTGCTTGCCATTGGAATTCCCGCAGCCGCGGGATGTAACCCGGGAGTTACTGAAATGGCCCCTCCGCCCCTGCAGCAGGGCCAGACGCCTCCACCTGAGTCCAAGGCTGGTCAAAACAAATCCAACTGTTCGTTGACGGGCACAGTGACTGACGTCTCAGGAGCTGTAATTCCAAACGCAACCATCACCGTTACCAACGTCGACACGAAATTGGCCAATACGTTGAAGACCAACGGCGCTGGCGAGTATCAGGCAACTCTTCTCCCTCCCGGCCACTATGCAGTGAACGTCCAAGCGTCAGCTTTCAAAGCCGCCGAGAAAACCGGGATTGTGCTGAAACAGGGGGCCAACGAACGTGCTGACTTTGTTTTGAAACTCGATCCGAACTATATGCGGGGCTGCTGCGAATATGCAGCCACACCGCTGGAAACGCCGGTAATCGAAGCGCCGAAGATGGATATACCGCCCCAAGTGCCGGGAAATCCTGCTGACAAAACGCCCCCGCCCATTCCAGGCCAACCGTCCCAAGTCCCACCACCGCCAGCGCCGACCCGTCAGAGAGATACAAAGTGCCCGTTAATGGGCACGGTCACCGATTCTTCAGGAGCCGTAATTCCCAAGGCGGCGATCACTATCACCAACCTGGAAAGTCGAAAAGCAATTATTCTGACGACCAACGAGGCTGGGCAATTCGTGGCAAATGACCTCCCTCCGGGCCGGTACAGCGTCACGGTCGTTGTTTCCGGTTTCAAAACTGTCCAGCAAACTGGGATCGTGCTGAAGGAGGGAGCGTGCGAGCACGTTGATATTAATCTGAAGTTGGAGCAGTACGATTTCGGAATCGCCGAATATGCTGCGGTGCCCTTGAAGACGCTGCCAACGGGAGACCTGGCACTAAAGAAAAAACCGTTCACTTATGACGTCGGCAGCGACAAGGATCACAACACCTTCCAGGGAATTGCCAAACTGGTCTACGGTGATTCTGACGCGTGGTTGGCAATCTTCGAGGCCAACAGGGGCAGGTTCGAAAAACCCGGATTCATTCCGAATGGGACGCAGATCCTGATCCCGAAAGAAAAGCGGAATATCCCGAAACAGATACTTAAGGTCCTGCCGGACTATCCACCAGAAGCCAGGAAGGCAGGCGTTTGGGGCGATGTTGTCATGGATGTCACACTCAAAGATGATGGCAGCGTTGAAGAGGTTAACGTCATCGTCGGGAATCCCCTGCTTGTCGAAGCCGCAACCTCAGCTGTGAAACAGTGGCGCTATCGGACGTCAGCCGGAAAATCCCAGCAAAGCAAATTCGTCGTCGTCGTTTCCTTCAGCAAGAAAGGCAAGGTTCGCTAGCCCCACTCAATCCGCGTTGCCGAGCGTTGACGACTGCTCGGCAATTCTCAGCGATTAGCAGCCACGTTCCTCGTTCAATTCGTCGGCTGCATGCAACGATTTGACAGCCTCGTTAGAAGTAAATATCTGTAACTTAAACAAATAAAATCAGTTAATTGGACGAAATCGCTCGGTGTCAAGATGCCACCCGAAACCCGTAGAGCATGACAAGTATACTTGACAAAATTAAGAATTGGATGTAAAGTCCACTTGTCATTTCCGGAGGACTTCATGCCATTCTGCAACAAGAACCTGACCCCGCTCCAACGTCGCTCCATGCAACGGATGGGCAGTGTACTTCTTCTCACCGTGCTCACGAACCTTACCAACCCGCATTTTCCCAACGTGTTTTTTGATCTGTTCCCTGGCCTATTGCGTTTCCTCTCCTCTCACCAGGACGCTCACAATGGGCTTTCGTCCGCTCTCCTGGTGGGATCGCTCTCCGCAATCTCCCTTCTTCCCGTGCTCCTTGGCGTGTGGGTGGCAGCCAACTATCTGAAGGCCGAACCGGATGAGTTCATTCGCGCGCTGGTTATCCGGGCTCTGCTGTGGGGTTTTGCGGTGACCATGGCGGGAGATGCCATCGTCGGTGTGCTCATGACCTATTATTCGCGGCCGTTTCCGATCAGCTTGCTGAACGCGGATCTTTTCTTTGCCTCGACGGGAATCGCCTTCCGCTTGGTCCAACGGAGCTACCGGTGAAGAACTGTCTGCGAACGCTCCGCGCCGAACGGGGCTGGAGCCAGGCGGATCTTGCCCAGAAGCTTGGCGTGTCTCGTCAGAGCGTTAACGCCATCGAGACGGGCCGGTTCGACCCCAGCCTTCCCCTGGCGTTCAAATTGTCAAAGCTTTTTGAGCTTCCCATCGAAGCCATCTTCTCTGAGTAGGGCAGCCTGTTCTGTTTACATGATCAATGCACATCGGCGGGTGGAGCGCCGTCGTCTGTTCCGGGCGGCGGACATCAGAACAGGGGTTTCTGCCGGAACTTCTGATCAGCCTGCTTGCTTTCATGTTCCAGAAGCCAACGCTTCCGTTCAATGCCGCCACCGTATCCGGTGAGTGAACCATCGGATCCGATTACACGGTGACAAGGAACAACAACACCCACTGGATTGGAACCATTCGCAAGGCCAACGGCCCGCACTGCTTTCGGCCTGCCAATTCTCTCGGCGAGTTGCGCGTAAGAAATAGTGGTGCCGCAGGCGATTCCGCGCAACGCATGCCACACCTCACGCTGAAAAGATGTACCGGCTGTTTGCACTGGCAAGGTGCCAATCGCCGCAAGGTCTCCGGCAAAGTAACGTTCGATGGCCTTCGTTAAATCATGCGGATTGCAAGCCGGCTCGAGCGTGAATCCATTTTCTCCGTACTGAAGCTGGAGCGCCCGGTGCATGCGCGCCTCGTGGTCTGTCCAAAACGTCGCGCGCAGATTCCCATCGCGGTCCGCCACGATCAGCATTTCACCTATAGGAGTATCGAGACGGTCGAGCAACAATTGCAGAATCGTAGTCATGCGAGGTTAGAGGAGACTTTGCCCAAGGCGAGGGCAATATGGCGCTCAATATTTCCGCAATACACCGATGACACGGCCTTGAATCTTCACGTCGGCCGCGGGCACCAGGATGGGCGCCATTTCTGAATTTGCAGGCTGCAGCCGGATTTTCCCCGAGCCTTCGCGGTAAAACCGCTTGAGCGTGGCATCTTCGCCGCCCACCAGCGCCACAACAATGTCCCCGCCATTGGCCACCTGCGTCTGCTCGCACACCACAAAATCGCCATCCATGATGTGATCCTCAATCATGGAATTGCCCTTCACCTGCAGCACGAAAGAATTCCCGCCACGCGCAAAATCGCCAAGCGAAATCGTCTCGCGTTCTTCCACAGCTTCCAGCGGACGACCCGCGGCGATGCGCCCAACCAGCGGTAGTTCCTGGATGCGGCGTTCGATCACCTGCTCCTTCACCGACTTCGGCAATTGCACAATTTCGATGGAGCGGCTCTGGTTGTAACCGCGCCGGATGAAGCCCTTCTTCTCCAGCGTGCTGATGTGCTTGTGAACGGTGGCCAGCGAAGTAAGTTTCAACCCGCGGCCAATCTCTTCAAAGCTGGGCGCGTAACCGTGCTTGGTCTCGAACGCAACCAGGTAATCGAGAACTTCCTTCTGGCGTTTTGTCAGGGCCACGAGTTCCTCCGTGTGCTTGCCGGTACTGGACGTGATTCAAGTTGCGAGGCCGACTTTGGCTGAGCCGCGAGCGGAAATCTACTCAACCATCTTTCGCCACTTTAGGCGAAAAGAAAGCGAACGTCAAGTAGCATTTTGGAAACCCGGGCGCTCAACTCGCACTATCCACGGTGAGCCCCGTGTGTTGTCATGCAAGAAGACATGGCCCCCGAGAGAATCCGTTCCGCAGGTGTAACCGCCGCCGCAACTCTTGCAGTACTGGGAAGCTTGATTGCTTTCTTCGTCTGGGGCGAGTTCATAATTCCCCTGATCAACCTTCGCGCGGACGCCTCTGGGAAACACCTTTATGAAGTTCGCCCGCTGGCTTTCGCCCTGGTGGCGCTGGTGCCACCGATGTTGGTTGCGCTGGGCCTGGCCACAGGCATTGGTCTTTTCCAATTGCGCTCCTGGGCGCGGAGGGCGGCGCTTCTTTGGGCTTCAATTGCCCTGGCATTTTGTCTGAGCATGATCGCCTTGCGGCCGTTTGAGACGTTCGCGATTCCCGAACACTTTGTCACCGATGTTGAATCGACGCGCCAACTCCTGGCGATCTCTGTCGTGGTCATGCTTCTCCCTGTCAGCATCTGGTGGCTGTTCTTCTTCCGGCTCAAAAGCGTGGTGGCGCAATTCGATGCGCCGCGCGCGCCCGCGTCTCCCCCTGAAAAGTAATTGCCATGTGACGCACGTACCGGCGCGCGCTTCCCTTGCCACTGTGCGCCTGTGGTATTCTGGTTAAGCCGGTTCTTGGCGGTCTGGCGAACGCTCCCGCTGGAAACTACACCGAACCGCCCATTTATTGCAGGACGCACTCCTCCCGGCAATATAGAGGAGTCAGAGAAAGACGGGGGTAAGTCGCACGATGTCCACGCTCATGGATGTTTCCACAGGGAAAACGAAGCGCGAAGTCATTGATCAGGCGGTCATCCGTTTCGCCGGCGATTCCGGCGATGGCATGCAGATTACGGGCAGCCAGTTTACGAATACCGTCGCGCTTTATGGCAACGATATCGCCACTTTTCCGGACTATCCCGCGGAGATTCGCGCTCCTGCCGGCACAGTCCCCGGTGTCAGCGGTTATCAGCTGAATTTCTCTTCCGGTGAAGTGCACACGCCGGGCGATTCGGTGGACGTATTGATCGCCATGAATCCGGCGGCTTTAAAGGTCAACGTTGCCGACCTGAAGCCGAACGGCATCGCCATCATCAACTCTGACGCCTTTAAAGAAGGCGACCTGCGCAAGGCGCACCTGACCACCAATCCGCTGGAAGACCATTCGCTGGACAAGTTCCGCGTCTTTCCCGTGGAATTGCAGCGCCTCACGCGTTCCGCACTGCAGCATCTCGGCCTCGATGCCAAAGCCATGGACCGCTGCAAGAATTTCTTTGCTCTGGGCATGTGCTACTGGCTTTACAACCGCTCCATGGATCCGACGGTCCGCTGGATCGATGACAAATTCAAGAAGAAGCCTCTCTTCGCTGAAGCCAACAAACTGGCGCTCAAGGCCGGCTATTCCTATTGCGAAGCCACGGAAGCGTTCCAGATCAGTTACGAAATTCCACCGGCGCAGCTTTCACCGGGCTTGTACCGCAATTTGAGCGGCAACCAGGCGCTGGCGCTCGGATTTGTCACCGCGGCGAATAAGGCCGGACTCAAATTGTTTCTGGGCAGCTATCCAATCACGCCCGCTTCGGACATTCTTCATGAGCTTTCGATGTACAAAGATTTCGGCGTGTTGACCTTTCAGGCGGAAGACGAAATCGCCGCCATTACTTCCTCGATTGGCGCTTCCTACGCCGGTGCCCTTGCCATCACCACCACTTCCGGCCCCGGCATGGCGCTGAAGACGGAAGCCTTGGGCCTCGCGGTCATGACGGAACTCCCGCTGGTCATTTGTGATATCCAGCGCGGTGGCCCTTCGACCGGTTTGCCCACGAAGACCGAGCAGGCCGACCTGCTGCAAGCCTTGTTTGGACGTAACTCCGAAGCGCCGATTCCCGTGCTTGCCGCGGCCACACCTGGGGACTGTTTCTGGGTCGCCGTGGAAGCCAGCCGCATCGCGTTGAAGTACATGGTGCCGGTAATTATTCTTTCCGACGGCTACCTGGCCAACGGCGCGGAGCCCTGGCGCATTCCCAGCACTGACGAAATCCCCAACTTCCCCGTGCATTTCGCTAAGGATCCCGTGGATTTCCTGCCGTACAAGCGCAATCCCGACACGCTGGCGCGTCCGTGGGCCATCCCGGGTACACCGGGGCTCGAGCACCGCATCGGCGGCTTGGAGAAACAGGACGTTACCGGCAACGTAAATTACGAGCCACTGAATCACGAAAACATGGTGCGCATCCGCGCCGCGAAAATTGATGCCATTGTGCAGGATGTACCGAATGTGCTGCCCAGCGGCGATTCCGAAGGCGATCTGCTACTGGTTTCCTGGGGCTCGACGTTCGGCTCCATCACCCAGGCCGTGAAGGCGGAACGCGACCGCGGCCGCAAGATCGGCCACTTGCACTTGCGCTACTTGAATCCTCTGCCCGCAAACCTCGGCGATATCCTGAAGCGCTACCGCAAGGTTCTGGTGCCGGAACTCAACATGGGGCAACTCATCTGGGTTCTGCGCGCGAAGTACTTGGTGGACGCCGTCGGCCTGAATAAAATTCAGGGGCGCCCCTTTAAACAAAATGAGCTCGAACAGAAAATTGAAGAATTGCTGGGACCCCAGGAGGCACGATGACCACCGCCGCTCTTCCGCCACTCACAAAAAAAGATTTTCAGACCGACCAGGATGTGCGCTGGTGCCCGGGCTGCGGTGACTATGCCATCCTGGCTGCCGTGCAATCCGTTTTCCCGGAGCTCGGCGTGCCCCGCGAGAATTTCGTCGTGGTGTCTGGCATTGGCTGCTCCAGCCGCTTCCCGTATTACATGAACACCTACGGTTTCCACTCCATTCATGGCCGCGCGCCCGCCGTGGCCTCTGGCATCAAGATCGCGCATCCGGAATTGGAAGTGTGGGTGGCAACCGGGGATGGCGATGCGTTGGCCATTGGCGGCAATCACACCATTCACATGCTTCGGCGCAACGTGGGAATCAAGGTTCTGCTCTTCAACAACCGCATCTATGGTTTAACGAAAGGCCAGTATTCGCCCACTTCGGAATTTCACAAGGTGACGAAATCGACGCCTTTCGGTTCGCCTGACCGCCCATTCAACCCCATCTCGCTGGCCATTGGCGCGGAAGCCACCTTTGTGGCGCGTTCGGTTGACGTCTTCCAGGCGCATTTGAAGGACATCCTGAGAGCCGCGGCAAAGCACAGGGGTTCCGCCTACATCGAAATCCTGCAGAATTGCAACATCTTCAATGATGGCGCTTGGACCGGATTAACGGAAAAAGATGCGCGCAGCGAGAGCGTCATCCAACTCGAACATGGCAAACCCCTCGTCTTCGGCAAGAACCGCGACAAGGGCATTCGCCGCAAGTCCGATGGCGATATCGAAGTAGTCGCGCTCGGCAACGGCATCACCGAGTCTGATCTAGTTGTCCATGACGCGCACCACCCCCGGCCATCCTATGCCTTCCTGCTCTCCCACATGGAGCAGCGTCCCGGCTTCCCCACTCCCATC
>Ga0187862_10003715_pt1 | contig 14776 bp, 20 predicted proteins | sample June2016WEW_10_1_FD_133003 | JGI IMG/M metagenome (GOLD analysis project Ga0187862, IMG submission 133003) | Peatland microbial communities from SPRUCE experiment site at the Marcell Experimental Forest, Minnesota, USA - June2016WEW_10_150 | ecosystem: Environmental > Terrestrial > Soil >...
AAGAAATAGTGAGGCGTATTGACGATGTATCTCCAATCTACATGAAGACGAATACCTTTGTCTCGCAACCTGTCTCCAACCCAAACATCGTCCCACGGTATAGCAATTGGCGCGTCAAGAAGGAATTCAAACGCCTTTCGGCTGATCCAGTAACCTGCGCCTCCAGAGGCATACTCCAGATCGTCTCGGTAGAAGGGTGTGCCGATGTAGTCGAACTCTTGAAACCCGCTCTCCAGTAACCGAGGAACATCAACATAGGTGTCGGTATCAACTTTGAATACATAATCGTATCCGCGCTCCCATGCCCACCGAAAGATTTCTCTTACCTTAAAAGGCAAATGTTTGAAGTCGTAGGGAACAGGAAGCAGAACTTCATCGTTTTTCGGGATGTACGATGTGAGAACGCTTTCGGAAGGTTTGTCCCTGTAGTTCCAAGGGCGATTATTCCATTCAACGTCGATAAGATCGTCATTCTCATGGACAGGTGTTCCGTCGCCCATAAAGAAACGGTAGTCTAAACCGTCCGCCTTTGTGAGCCAAGTGTCGCGGGAAGACTGATGATCTCCATTTTCCGCACTTGGAGGCCAACTAGCGATTGCGAGTAGAACTTTCATTCCGAATACTTCCTTTGAATAGCTTCGGCAAGAGATACATCACGGTCGTACTGATGCAAGATAGGAAACACGACATCGCTTCCTGGGGTATAAACCACAGCGTTTTCCTTATCGAAAATAGGCCATACATCGTTAACCCACGGCTTCCATACGGCCTCGTAGCAGGACAGATACCATGAGCAGGTTGCAATGAAACCAGAACTCATATTGACTTCGCGGGTAACTTCCTTGAGTGGAGGAATTCTGAGCAGGTAATTAAAGTATGCCTGATCGTATCCCCATCCTGAAATCTTCGCTGCGAACTCACACATCTTTTCTACTACATAGCTCACAGCTTTTATGGTTCCCACGATAGTGCCGCAGCAGAGAACGTCATACTCACCTAGCCAATCGAGAACCTCCTGTCCCAATGTATTCCGAATCCACTCAGAGTTTGTCGGTTGATGTTTGATGAGCATACACTCTGACGGTCCTATGATCTCCGCAGGAGAAAGGTTATTTTCTAACCAGAGTGACGGATCGGATTGAAACACAGCGTCTCTCACATCTACATAAAGTACATACCTGTACCGTTCGATATTATCTTTCAAAAAGTCTCTGACTGGGATATGTCGTGCTGTGGCGTAGGACTGTGAAGGATCGGCCACAACCTCGATCAAGGTCCAGCCTTTGCTCCTGAGCCTATCCTGAGCGTCCTGTGTGACGTTCTGCATGAACATCACCTTGTCGCCAGAGAATCCGGACCTCTCAACTGAGACGATAAAAGCCATGATTTCCGGCCAGCCATAGTTTGCGACTGTCGTTACGATCACATCTTGCATTCGAGTCTCCTTTTTAGTTCCGGAAGGAATCGTTGAATCTCCTTATCATCTACATCCCAACCCTGAATCTCATCAAAACACTTTTCTGGACTTGGACCGCAAGCCACACAGGGTTTGCCAAGGAGTTGACGCTTGACCCACTCCTGCCGGGATTTGGAACCGTAGTGGTTGATGCGAAGAATGTCATGTTCATGCGGTATGGAGTGAGGCCCAGACGTGATTCTTCCCGATGGAGTAAATGTTGAAGCGTTAGCACAGTGAGGGTCTTGAATAGTGAAATGTTTATCCATGCGGACGATAGGCTTGACATAGTGATTGGAGGGGATGTCGGCAGGCTTCCTCCATGTAAACCTTTCGATTACTGGAATGTCTTTCCATTCCTGTTCTCCACTAGAGCCAAAGCACATCCAGTTTACCGCTATGGATTGCCAGTGTGCAGGAAAGGAATCGAGCGCCTCTATAACGGTATCGTATTTTGGTGAAAAAAGAAATTCATCTATATCTATGAAGCCACACCACTCTGACATTCCAATATGACCTTCAATGTAGTTATTGTAAGCCTCTATCTGGCAGGGAGGCGGATAGGGCCAGTCTGTAACTTCCACTAACCCGCTATCGATGTATGGTTGAAGCACAGATTGCCAGTCATCCACGCTTCGATTCTGGTAAAGAAAGAACTTCTCACAGCCTTGAAGCGCATGGAATTGGACCCACTCGCGCAAGTATTTGGATTCATCACGAAAGATCGCGCAGATGGAGAGTTTCATTCTCTCTCCAGATTTTCGATGTTGACCACTTCCAGGTTATCTAGTCTGTTGTTAAGCACGTTCCCGTCTTTGTGCAGCACACCCTCTTTTGTCGTCAATTTGCGTCCAAGATGGTGGGCTATGATGTCGTCTTCCATGTACACGATTTTGCCGTCCTCAACTCTCCAAGCGTGGCCAGGACGATTGTGCTCGGCTTCTGCGGCGTAACAAGCCATACATTCCCTGCAAATGTAATCATCATGACACACGTCGTTCATGTGCGAGACGTATGGATGGAACTTATAGAAACGGCGTGGACGCTTACGGATTGGACCTGAGTATGTGCGAACCATGAGTACCTCCGAGAATCATTGTACTACCGCAGCCACCATTGCTTTTCTGGCTATTCCTTATAAGGATAGGCGGCAGGATCGACAATCTCCCAATCGTCTGCTTGAAGGTCTTCGGGACTAAACACCCAGCAGGAGGAACGGAACCATTCACCGGGAGCAAGAGGATGATCTAGTAAGAGCATCCAATACTTAACGCGCTCTTTTGGGTCACGTTCGTAGCGGTAGCCATCGAAAGAGCCGTGGCGAACTATATCCTTGCCTTCCTGTAAGGCTTTCGCGGCTTCGATGATGTTCATTTCGCCGCCTTCCACTTTGGTTCCATATTGCTATGAACCTTTGGCATATTCGGACAAGTGATGTAGTGTCCAAAGCGAAAACCACAAAGTGTGCAAGGTTGTGGATGTTTGTTCATTGTCCATCCTCAAATACTACGGTAGAAGTGCCATTCATTTCACGCCCCGCCAAAGCCAATGCCCCTGTCTCCGCCTCTGTGTCGAGCAGGAAATCGGCTAGTTCCCGGCTGTAAACTTTCTTCTCAAGAGGAAGATTAAGATGTACATCGTCCACATAGGGAAGCAGGACTGCTACCCGAAGACGCTCTTTTATTGTGTGTTCGCTCATTTCGCCGCCTCCCGCAGGTACTTTTCCCATGCCTTCCAGTTATTTTCCCAAAAGTAAGCTGAATCCAGTTGAGTACGCTTGCCTATCCATTCCTCAGCTTTTGCCGCCCAGTCTTCGGCACGGTAGACGGGACGGAGACAAGCGTAACTACCTTCCTCGTAAAAACCGATTGGATCAACCTGCATACCCTTTGGTACAAAGTCAGCGGCTCCCGCGTAAGCCCCTGTGATAACGGGCGTTTGGCAAGCAAGGCTCTCCGCCGCAGGATAGCCAAAGCCTTCTGGACCTGGACCTAGCGTGATGTCACACGCAGAGTAAGCAGCGGCAAGTTTCGTATCAGGAATTAACCCCATTGAGATAACCGTTTTATCCACCAAGCCGTAATCTGCGAGAAGAGAAGGGATCGAAAATCCGCCCTCGATATTGTCCGTGTGAATCCAGAATCTAACTTTCCTTGTGCGCGATAGGATTGCAATCGTTTCTATAGCAAGGGGCCAATTTTTTCTACTTTGATTTGTCGCAACTGCTCCCACTAGAACTTCATCATCCCCAATAGGATCAGTCTGTTTCTGACCGAACATGTGAAACAAAGTTCGCGCTCCGGTATATTCAAGGAATAGTTTTCTGCTCAGGTTTCTTGGCATTTCGTAAAACTCCTCAGAATTGATACCGTGAGGAAGCCACGTCAAATGCCTTTGATTGGCGTTATCGTCTCCGATGGTTCGGCGTATCACGCCCTCACCGAACTGACCGTAAGCGAGAATCCTGTCGAAGCCCAAAAGCGTAAACGCGAGGGGAAGAGTCAGTTTATCTAAGGGACCAGAGGCGTCTATTGGGCAGTAAATCCAACGCTCTATATTGGCTTTGAGCAGCCATTCCGCGAGACCAGGGAACTTCTTGAGGGAATCGCCAGCAAGACGCTCAGGCTGAGAGAACCATTTGAGCCGTGAACAATCCCAAATAAACATTACAATACATTTTTCTTTTCCGGCATGATCCTGCACAATCTCTGGAAGAGTAGGGATTATCCACTCACCCATCCCTTCGAGGGGATATTGATGCCAGGGAAACCTCCGGCTTCCTGCCGCGTTGTGCCCTGCTGTCGCCATATCGTACACATCGCTCAGGTTGTCGTGGATACGGGTCGAAACATCTCTAGCGATTCTTGCCAAACCGGATGTTCCTGCGATTGCGTCGGAAACGATGAGGAGCGGTCGTTTTGAACTCATAGCGGCAAGATTACCGCATACGGGGGAGACTGTCAAGAGCGAATGTTTGCTTTTTTAGCGACCGAGTGCTTTTTTAGCGAATGCTTGCTTTTTTTGTTGACAAGTACAGAAGATCGGGTGTACCGTGATTTTCATGCCGATTTTAGACGACGACCAAATCAACGCGATTATCCTCAAAGGAAAAGGAGAGAAGTCGATACGGGAGTACGCCAGAGAGATTGGCGTATCCGCTCCTTATTTGGCTGATGTGCTGCATGGGAATCGCAACCCAGGACCGAAAATCCTCAAGCATTTTAACGTGAAAAGAACCAAAAAGGTGACGATTGAGTATACGTTCACGAGGGATAAGAAGTGAAAAACCCTATCGGATGGATTCTCGGCTTTATATTTGCCACTGCGACTAGGGTCCATGTAAAACGGCACCCAAACGGAGGCCGTATGTGGCTTCCGCGATGGATACAGCCGTATTGGATGCGGTGCATGGGGTTTGAAGTAAACGATGCTGTGCTGGAGTTTTACGATCAGGAGCAGAAATGAACCTCCATTTTCGCGTCCTACCAGTCCAGCAGGCGCACAACGAGATCGACAGGGCGGTAACGGATGCAGTCGAACGCCATCCTGATTTAACGTACCTGGAACTTCTAGCGATTCTCAACCAAGTGGCGGCGAGCTGGATTAAGATTGCAATTCAGGAGGAACGTAAACCAACCGACGCAATTCAACCGGGAGAGGGAGAATGACTATGGATAGCGCAATGACGCAATTGGCAACAATCGGACTTTTTGTGTTGGGCGTAGCGTTCCTGCTTTCGGCTGGCATTTTACTTGCCGTTCTTTACAGGAGAGCGGTGGGCAAGAAGGGCGCTGAGGAGTTCGAGCCTCACGCGGGAAAGACGCTAGGGTTGTAAGCGGAAGAGGAACAGATGAATCCAATTGAGCGGTATGACGGATGGGTACGCGGGAAGGTCAAGTCATGCTTGGACTGGCTGTACGAGTGGCTGTCTATCTCGCAGAAGGCTGTGGAGCGTTCTCTTATCTTCATTTACGCATTGGCGAGTGCGATACTTATTATGTCGGCTGCTAGACATGAAATAAATATCCCGATATGGATGCAATCTCTCATCTCACTGTTGATGATCTTTTTCTTGTGGGATTGGCATACTGACCCATCTACCGTTCGCTCTATTAAACATACCCACAGTTACCACGCGATTATTAGGGTACTCTGGCAGTTTATGGCATTAACCAGTTTATTTCCCCCATATAAGGGTAAACTGATTGATATTGGATTTCCTTTAGCCGACATTGCTTTTACGTTATTTCTCTATGTTGTTGCATCTAATTGCGGCGGTGAACGAGGGCGCAAGAGGAAGATGGCATGGGCGAAGTTGAAGGAACTGTTTAGCTGGCTACCAGAGCCACAACCGGAGGGCGTATGAACGCACAAGATATTCGTACTCTCAATGAGAGGATGCAGGAGCAGATGCTCAACGCACAGACTGTAGGCGAGCAGGAGGCAGGATTTAAGTCTCTATTGCTCTCGCTGCTCTCTGAGTTGGCCGCACAGCAAGCCGAGGCAAATAGAAAATGGGATATGATTCTCTATCCTCCGCTGATGGTGGAGTATAACAAGTCGAAGATTGATCCTGCCGATTGGCTTGATTTACCTCAACCAGTACACTTCACTATGACGGAGCCACGCGCAACCCTGCGCGACCAGTTTGCTATGGCGGCGATGCAAGGATTATTCTCTGCATCTGCTGATGAGTTCTGGATTGATCTTTTACGTAAACAAAATACAACTGCTCAAGCCTATATGTGGGCAGACAAAATGATGGAGGAACGTAATGGCAAGGCAACCTAAGTACTCAGGAATCAACCCGATTGAACGTCTTCACAGGGGCGAACCCTACTTTTTTATTCGCGGGCAGGACCGTTTAAGTGTAGCCGCCGTGATCGAATACAGTCATCTCCTACGGTATGAGTCTACCAACGCTCTATTAAGGGGAGACGAAAACTTGTCGGATTCTCTTAAAAAACAAGCTGACGAAGTGTTATCCTACGCGCAGAAGTTCAAGGAATGGCAGCAAGCCAACCCTGATAAAGTGAAGATACCCGATTGAGGAAAGGAACGTCATGGCTTGGGACGAGTACACACATTTTGTGCCAACACGGACATCTCTATGGTGCCCTGTATGCGGCGCTGATGAAAACAAGGGATGCACAGAGGTAAAAGGATTGCGATTTTCCGGTCACAATTCCTTCGCGCTAGGACAGGTGGTGAGGCCGAATCAGTATACGCAACCATGGGAGACGCCAGCGTTTTTGGACGTTTACCCTGCGCGTAAGGACAGGCCAAGAGTAAGTTCAGGTTTGAGAGGGTGGGTGCAGTGATGGGAGAACTAATTCGATTCAGCATGAGCATTGATCCTAAAGATAGAGGCAGAGCTTATGTCACTTCTCATGGTTGCCAAATAACATTCATGAACGACGGTGACATGTACGCTATGGCTGCCGAATATGCGAGCCACCTTACTGGAGGAGCGTTGAAGTTCATTCGCAAGAATGGGAAACCTGCACCTGTAATGCGGGAATGGAATCCAGATAAATGGCTAAAGAAAAACGCTTGACAACCATCTGATTCCGTGAAATGATGGTTTTGCTATGAACTTCACCCTCAGTTCGCGTTTATCCTCACTCAGCTATTTGCTGTGCGTGGAGAGGCGCGTCTGAGCCAAGTTTGATTATAGGTTCGACCGCCCTCAAGACGCCAAGCGACTTGGGGGTTTTGTTTTGTGGGCTACTGGCGAAATTGGCAGAGCGGGTGCCTTAAGAGCACTGACATCTCCCGGTTCGAGTCCGGGGTAGCCCACCATGAGGTCCAGTGGGAGAGAAGAAAATCCAGTGGTCCGCAAAACCACGTACAGCAGTTAAATTCTGCTCTGGACCTCCAAAGTTTGTGGGCGCGTAGAAAAATGGCAGATCGCCAGTCTTAGAAACTGGAGGGAGAAATCCCGTTGGGAGTTCGAGTCTCCCCGTGCCCACCATGAATTTACGGGACTGTGGCGAAACTGGCAGCACGCGCTGTTCTCAAAAAGCAGTGCCTTCGGGCGTGAGGGTTCGATGCCCTCCAGTCCCACCATTTACGGGGTAGTGGCCGAGTGCTTTAAGGCACCTCACTGCTAACGAGGCAAACCGAAAGGTTTCGCAGGTTGAAATCCTGTCTACCCCGCCAAAGGTCTTACAGTGAGTTGGCCGAGTGCTCTAAGGCGCTTGTTTGGAGAACAAGTACACCGCAAGGTGTCATGGGTTGGAATCCCATACTCACTGCCATAGCGAGGTGGCAGAGTCCGCTTTAATGCGCTCCGCTCGAAACGGAGTACACCTTCGGGTGTCGCAGGTTGAAATCCTGTCCTCGCTGCCAGTTTGGAGATGTGGGCGAGTGCTTTATGCCACTGGTCTTGAAAACCAGCGAACCTTAATCGGTTCCGTGAGTTGGAATCTCACCGTCTCCACCATGTGTTTAGTTGTTGTATTTCCTCCGTTACTACGGTATACTTCCTCCATGAGAGATATGGAGAAGTGGAAATTAGCACAAAAGGCGTGGTACGAACGTGTTGTTAAAGTACGACGCAGGGAATGGTTTGAGAAAAATGGTCCATGTGTCGATTGTGGAACTTGGGATCATCTTGAGTTGGATCATGTGGACCCCAAAACCAAGATCAGTCATGCGGTGTGGAGTTGGGGTGACAGGAAGAGGACGATTGAATTAGCAAAATGCAAGGTTAGGTGTCACGGATGTCATTTAGAGAAGACAAAACGTGATTTAAGAGAGATGGACGTAAATGCGTATCTTCGTATTGTCGATCCTCCCGGAATGGCATGGTGTTGCACAGGAGCGCATTTTGCTCCAATTGGAGATTTTTCTAAAAACAAAAAGAAAAGACGCGGTTTACAAACAGAGTGCAGGTATTGTCGTAGTAAAACGAGAAACAAAGCAAACTACGACACCGCGTTAAGACGTGCGTCGGCTGGTGAGATGGTGGACACTATCCGGCTGTAACCCGGAATCCCCAAAAGGGACGTTGGAGGTTCGACTCCTCCCCGACGCACCACTATTTCGCCAGCGCCCGCTTTATAGTTCTCTTTTTCTGAGAAACCTTGGTGTAGGGAGTCTGGTTGAGGGCAGGTTTTACTGTTCCTGAGACCTTGTGCTTGGTGTACGGTTTTTCTTGCAGGGCTGGCTTGACTTCGCGCTTCGTTGGCATTGTTTCCACCTCGTAAACATCGTACCATATTTTAGATTGAGCAACAAAAAGCGCAGGAATATCTTGACAACAATCGAAAAGAATAGTACCGTAAGAATCGCAGGGTGGACTGGAGACGGTTCCAGCTTGGTCTCATAAGCCAAATCACGTCGGTTCGATTCCGACTCCTGCAACCATTCTTTCCGGGGCTGAAAACACGGCTCAGGACACGAATTGACGTGACGGCGCTATACCACTTGGCGCACAGAGGAAGAGAAGTTTAGCCGGTGTAAGACGGAGGCGCAGGACATCGCGGCCACAGTGTAGCCAACTGTATAACCGTTCTAGGCTATCACCGGCTAAAAAATTAGGTGCAACACAGCGAAGCCGACAGGAACATACAGTCTGCCGTGATAGTGGGTTAAACGGGGTGATGAGATACTAAGCACACCGGCCAAGCAAGTTTGCGCGACGGTAGCATAGCGGCTAATGCACTGGATTGTCTCTCCAGGTCACGAGAGTTCGAGTCTCTTCCGTCGCGCCATAAGATTCATCTGCTCCCTAACGATTGCCGATAAGCCTCGGAGAGGGTTATTTTATGAGAGCGATTCCCGGCTGGATGTGCTATGTTGACTTCTCCTGCGAATTGGGTGAAGCGTCAGGAGGAACTACGATTTACGCATCCGAAGAGGATTTGCGTGAAAATCGTAAATGCGTGAATTCTGGCGATAAGTGGTGCACCCCGACAGAAGTCGTCACCATGTCGAAAGAGGACTTTCTTGAACTGGTAGAGAAGGCTGGCCTTGATCCTGCGGCGATTAGGTCAAGCAATTGGGGTCCAGCGGTTTGGACGAAAGAACAAAGATTGATTCAATAAGTTTTGAGGCTGTTCACATCGCTGGTTATTGTGCCCTGACTTTCACTCAGGTGTTACGCGGATTCGATTTCCGTCAGCCTCTCCAAGTTTGCGGAGAACCGTAACGCGCACCTTCCATCATTGATGAGTAGTTGGGTTGATCGCCAATGAAAGTTAATGCTCTGCTGAGGTTGAATTCAGTTCTCCGCAATTCGTTTACGGGTGTTCGTCTAGCGGCTAGGATTTATCCTTCTCACGGATAGGACACGGATTCGAGTTCCGTACACCCGACCAGAAAATAGTTCTTGACAACATTTAGCATCTGTGAGAAAGTAGGAAACGTGATGACCTTTACCGCACATACCGCGACACAAAAGCCGACGCAGCCAGCCGGTAATCGCGGCGGTTCGGACTAGGGTCTCAGACAGATTTTTAATCGCATAGAGCGAGTAAAACTGAAGAGGCCCGATTCCAGAACAAAGGAGTCGGGCCTTTCGATTGTGAGGATGTTCACGGATAGCCGAGTTGGTAGCAGGCGCTGCACTGTTAATGCAGAGGAGTTTATCTCCCATCGCAGGTTCGAGTCCTGCTCCGTGAGCCAAGTTTGAATGTTGGGAAGTAGCTCACCTGATAGAGCGCCGCGCTCTGAACGCGGAGGCAGTAGGTTTAAGTCCTACCTTCCCAGCCAAGTTTGAGCCGTCGTGGTCTAACGATAAGGCAGCACTCTTTGAAGGTGCATGATCTAGGTTTGAATCCTAGCGACGGTGCCATAGTTTAAGCGGGTCTAACTCAACGGTAGAGTGCTAGTCTGCCAGACTGGAAGTACGGATTCAAATCCCGTGACCCGCTCCAATTCGAGGAAAGGAAAGAAGCCATGACTCACAAAATGATTTTAATGAGCCACGACTTCAAGGAAGTTTTGAAAGTTGTAGTGGCAAGACGTAAACATGCTGGTGTGGCCGAGAGCCGAGGCGCTCACCCCGTAAGTGAGAATACGCAGGTTGAAATCCTGTCGCCAGCCCCAGATTCAGAAAGCGAGTAAGACAATGAGCAACTTGATGAAAAAGCCCGTGCTTCAGTTAAACGCATCGTATGAGGCCATCAGGATCGTGTCCGCGAAAAGAGCATTGACCCTCATTACGAAGGGGAAGGCTTTTGTCGAGTTGCCAACGAAGATTCAGGTTTATCCCGGTGTTTTTCTTCCTAGCGTCATCAGGTTGAAAACGTACAGACATATTCCTATCCGCTTGCAGTTAGTGACTAGGAAGAACCTTTACGCAAGGGACAGTAACACCTGTATGTATTGCGGTGAGAGGTTTCACGGCGCAGATTTGACGCTTGACCACATTATTCCGAAGTCAAGAGGCGGGGATGGGTCATGGCAAAATCTGGTTTGTGCCTGCAAAAAGTGCAATCACCGCAAGGCCGACAGGACGCCAGAGGAAGCAGGAATGAAGTTGATTCGTAGACCATTGCCAGCTAACATCAATACTGGCCGTCACGTTTTACGTTCGATGGGTCTTGAAGTTCATGAGTGGGGTAAGTATTTGTACGCTGATTCCAAGGGCGAACAGAAGCTACAGTTTGCGTAAGTTTGCTAGGGTGGCTGAGTTGATCGAAAGCACCGCACTTGTAACGCGGTATTATCGTGGGTTTGAATCCCACCCCTAGCTCCAACGTTGTGGGGATTATCGTTCAGTGGTAGGACTGTAGATTGTGGCTCTACTAACCTGCGTTCGATTCGCAGTAATCCCCCCAAAGTTTTACCATAGTGGGGCTAGCTGTGGGCAGCGGGTTTCTCTTGCAAAGAAACTGTCGTAGGGTCCGATTCCCTGTAGCTCCACCAAGATTTGCCGACTGAGCAGGTGTGGTCATTGCACTGGTCTGAAAAGCCAGCCAACAGCGTTCGATTCGCTGAGTCGGCACCATCGGAAACTAGCCTAGCGGCTTCAGGCATCTGATTTGGGATCAGAACGAGCGGCGTTCGACTCGCCGGTTTCCGACCATTTTAATGTGCGCCCGTAGCCCAATGGATAAGGCGTCTGACTACGGATCAGAAGAGTGGGAGTTCGAGTCTCTCCGGGCGTACCAAAGATTTTTTCACATGCAAGCAAAATAATGCTTGCAAAGCGCAGGAAATTGATGTACTGTAGGAATCGTTGAGTTTGAGTTAAGTGAGAGCCGAAAGAATTGGGTTACCGCCTATGGAGCGGGTATTCCGGGTTCGAGTCCCGGCATCTTCTTCGGAAGATGTAGTGTAACGGCAACACACCTAAACATCCAGTTCACTATTTGTTCTCACTTTAAGTTTTGCACGAGCCGTCCGAATTTCGTTATCCTCCGCCAAACTGGAGGCGTCGTCTAATGGCTAGGACGCTGCGAAAGCAGAAATCGGGTTCGAGTCCCGCGTCTACGGCGAAGTTCAATTTTTGTTCGTGCAGTGTTTTGTACGGGTCGATGGCTAGGATTATCCTTGTAAAATACTCCTTGCCGCAAACTTATCCGTACTGAGTTATGCATGGGTCGTTCGAGTAGCGTTATCCTTCTAAGATAAAACTGCTGCTCATTTGTTGTTATCCATGCAGTGTGTGCGGGTCGATGTGATTCTGTTATCGCTCCACCATAAGCCCATTGGCGACGGTGGGTTTATGGGGGCGCAATATTGGAATTAAGATGGGAACTTACCCGCAAAGGTTTGAAGTGCGAGTCGGAGACGTGGATTATCTCAAACCGTGGGTCGTCCGTTCGAGTCGGACCTTCATAGCAATATGAAGTAGCTCAGTTGGCAGAGCAACAGTATGGCGAAAGCCGTTTTCCACTTCAACATTTATTCGCACTTAAGTTTGTCAGAGCCGGAAGGATTTGGTTATCGGTTCAACTCCGCTACACCGCAAGGTGAATGGCTGTCCGAAAGGACAATCCAAGTCCGCTATTTGTTCTGACAAAAGTTTTGCAGGGTCGGAAGTTCACTGTTCTCTATTCGAAAATAGACGCCGAAAGGCATACGGTGGGCGCAATTTATCCTGCATAAGAATTACTCGCACGGGTCGGATTCCACTATCCATGCGAGGCTGCTTTGCAAGGGGGTTCTTATTATGGTAAACTTCCATTATGAGAACTGCTTACATCTATGCGCTGTGCGATCCAGACACCGAAGAAGTGCGCTACATCGGGAAGACCGTAAACTATCCACGAAGGATAAATGCGCACTATAACGAGAAAAGGACAACGCACAAATGTCGTTGGCTTAAATCTCTCAACGGGCGTTTTCCTGTTGTTAAACTTCTGGAAACTATACCAGAAGATCAATGGGAGGAAGCCGAGAAGCGCCAGATCAAGCTCCATAAAGAAATGGGATGCGATCTGACAAACCATACAGACGGAGGAGATGGACGCACTGCGTTTCTGCCGGAAGAAAAGGCGGCGTTAAGCAATCAGATGAAAAAGCGGATGGCCGATCCTGAGTTCAAAAAGAAAATCTTTACTGAGGAAAGGGCGAAGAAAATATCTGCTGCGCATACTGGAAAACCGCACTCCAAGGAGCACGTTGCACATCTCCCGCAAAATAACAAAGGTTTTAAGTCTTCAAAAGAGGCTACCGAAAAAAGACGACTTGCGGCAATTGGGAAACCGTGTAGCGAAAAATGCAAACAATTAACTTCGGAAAGATCGAAGGGAAACACTTGGGGCATAGGCAACAAATCTCGTACTGGTATGGAAAATTCTCCAGAGATGAATGCAAAGATCGGCACATACCAGAAAGATAGGCCAAAGACAGCAGAGCAGCGACAGAAAATGTCGTTAGCAAGGTCTGAATGGTGGAAGAAAAGAAAGGGAGAGGAAAATGTCACACAACTACCTAGTGGAAGCTCTCAATCCTGCGACGGTTCCTCAGTCTGAGCCGTTGCCCGGAAAGCCTCAAGTAAAGAACAGCGCGGGAGGCTTTGTTTTCCAAGTAACGAACTGGACGAGGTTGGAGAGATTTTTGTGCTTGGGGGCCGAGGGCGGCTCCTATTACGCTACAGAGCGTGATCTCACCAAGACCAACATTGATGGTTTGAAGGCTGCATTGGCAGAGGACGGCAAGAAGTTTGTCGATACCGTCGCTCAAATCAGTCACGCGGGACGTGCGCCGAAGAATGATCCTGCGTTGTTTGCTCTGGCTCTAGCTGTGGCTGACAAGCGCAAGGATGTATCCGCATACGCTCTGAGCAAACTGCCTGACGTGGCAAGGATTCCTACGCACCTGTTTTCCTTTGCACAGTACGTGCAGAGCTTACGTGGATGGGGCCGTGCTCTGCGTAGCGGTGTGGCGGATTGGTATCTGTCGAAGCCCGCTGAAAAGCTGGCGTACCAGTTGGCAAAGTACCAGTCGCGTAACGGATGGTCGAACGCTGATCTTTTGCGTTTGAGTCACGCCAACCCTGAATTGCAGCCTAACCACAAGATTCTGTTGAATTGGGCTGTGAAGGGATGGGAGTCGGTGGGTGACGCTCCTCATCCCTCAAAGGCAATCCTGCCGGTATGGGCATTTGAGAAGGCAAAGCGCCTGACGCCTCAAACTGGAGTCAAGGAACTGGTACGGCTCATTGCGGAGTACGATTTGCCGCGTGAGTGCATCCCTACCGAGTTCTTGTCTCAGGTTGAGGTTTGGGAAGCATTGCTCCAGAAGATGCCAATGACGGCCATGATTCGCAACTTGGGAAAGATGACTTCCATCGGCCTAGTCTCGCCAAACAGCGATGCGGCAAAGATGGTAGGAAAGCGCCTTGAGGACTCAGAACTTCTCCACAAGGCACGGATTCACCCTATCTCTGTGCTGATGGCTCAATCAGTCTACAAGAGCGGTCACGGCATGAAGGGCAACCTTTCCTGGTCTCCTGTGCCGCGTGTGGTAAACGCGCTGGAGAAGGCTTTCTACGCTTCGTTCGCCAACGCGCCAAAGACGGGCAAGAGGTTCTACATCGGCCTTGACGTATCCGGTTCGATGGGATCGGGCAATGTGGCAGGAACTCCGCTTACGCCTCGTGAGGCCGCTGCTGCTATGGCAATGGTTACCATGAAGACAGAAGATGAGTACTACATTGCTGGATTCACGAACGGCACGTCTAGTTGCATGTGGTCAAACAGGGGTTATGGCTCCGGTGTTACAAAGTTGGAATTGACGCCTGACATGACTCTGGAAGCTGCTTGCCGGTACACTGCTGGTTTGCCGTTCGGCGGAACGGACTGTGCGCTACCGATGCTGGATGCTGCGGCAAAGAATATCCCTGCCGACGTGTTCATGGTG
>Ga0187862_10003717_pt1 | contig 14771 bp, 11 predicted proteins | sample June2016WEW_10_1_FD_133003 | JGI IMG/M metagenome (GOLD analysis project Ga0187862, IMG submission 133003) | Peatland microbial communities from SPRUCE experiment site at the Marcell Experimental Forest, Minnesota, USA - June2016WEW_10_150 | ecosystem: Environmental > Terrestrial > Soil >...
CGGCATTGAAGCGACCGCTGTCCTCCAGGTTGGCGACGGCCTCAACCACGGCCGCGAAGGCGGTTCCGCCGGCAGAGAGCGCCGCCCAGCCCGCCTCGAGCGCCGACGCCAGTCCGTCGCACACACGGGAAGTATCGGCCTCCGAATGCAAGCGGTCGAAATTCCCCGCCCCTCCGTGGACGACGATGGCCGGCAACGACAGCCGGCCCACGTCGGCCGACACCTGGCGTTCGATCGCGCTCATCGCAGCCACCTCCGGACCATGCCCGTCCAAGTCGACCGACGTTACCCGGAGCCACGACGGCTCTCAGTCCTGCTTCGGCACGCCTGCCGGCCCGGGCCAAAGCCACATGCCGTCTGGTTCGGGTGGCGGGAATGCGGCACGGCTGCCGGCTCGGCGGCTGAATTCCGGCAGGATGCACAGGTGGAGTGGCGCCCGTCACGAGACCCTGCATCGCCCGGGCACCCCATGACCGCGCCGGGCATGGAAGCGGGCCGATGACACGACGCGGCTGGGCCTTGTTCATCGCACTCGGCATCATCTGGGGGCTGCCCTACCTGTTGATCAAGGTGGCCGTCCGAGAGATCAGCCCGTCGTTCCTCGTACTGTTGCGTACGGGCGGCGGCGCACTCGTGCTGCTTCCCATCGCCGCCATTCGGGGCGAGGTGCGAGCCGTCCTCAAGTACTGGCGCCCCCTCGCCCTCTACACGGCAGTCGAAATGGGCGGTCCGTGGATCCTCTTGTTCCATGCCGAGGAGCGGCTGCCGAGCTCCCTCTCCGGGCTTCTCGTCGCCGCCGTGCCGCTCGCCGGTGCCGTCCTCGCCTGGCTCACCCGGTCCGATCGCCTCGACCCTCGCCGCCTCCTCGGTCTCGTAGTGGGCTTCGGCGGCGTGGCCCTGCTGGTCGGCTTCGATGTTGGGCACGCCGACCTGTGGGCGGCCGCCTCCATCGGCGGCGTCGTCGTCGGGTACGCACTCGGACCTTGGATCGTCGCCCACCACCTCTCGGAGGCGCCACCGCTCGGTCTCGTCGCCGGCTCCCTGGTGCTGTGCGCTCTCGTCTACATCCCGATAGCGGCCTTCCAACTGCCACACCATGCGTTGCGAGCACCGGAGATCGAATCCGTCGTCGCACTGACCCTCGTCTGCACCGTGTTGGCCTTCGTCATCTTCTTCGCCCTCATCGGTGAGGTGGGTGCCTATCGGGCCACGATCATCACCTATGTCAACCCAGCCGTGGCCGTGCTGCTCGGGGTGACCGTGCTCGGGGAGCCGTTCGGGCTGGCGACGGTGGCGGGTTTCGTGCTCATCATCATCGGTTGCTTCTTCGCGACTGGGCGTTCCAGCCGGCAGAGGTCGCAAGAGCAACGAGAGAGCATCGCTCGTGAGACTGCGCTGCCGACCGTGAACACCGACTGATGAAAGATCCAGCGCTCAGGGTTTCCACCAGGGCAGGCGTGTCTCGCCCGCCCTGGTAGACCGGCGCATCATCAAGTCGGCGATGTCGCCCAGGCCGGCGAGGTCAGCCAAGTCCGCCAGCTTGGCGAGACCAGGGATGGCGGGCGCAGAGACACCCAAGTCATCGGGGACACTCTCGGCATGTTCGGATACGAAGCTGCCGGTGGCAGAGACGTCCGCCGCGTTCGGGAAACCGTCCGGGAACGCGAACGGATCGCTTCGAGGGAAGGCCGAGGCAGCCGGGAGGTCCGCTGCGTCGAGAGGTCCGGCGAAGCGGTCGTCTCCGCCGAGGCCGCCGGGGCCGCCGGGGCCGTCACCGCCCCCGCTGCTCCCGCCGCTCCCGCCGCCACCATTCGCATCACGGGTGCCAGCGTCGCCTCCTCGCCCGCCGGTCGCCGGCTCGCCCGAGTGGACGAGGATGTCGCCGGACACCGTGCGGCACGAGATGCGTAGCTCGGCGGCGGCCTCGCCCTCGCCCTCTGTCGTCAGGGTGCATTGTGAATCGCCCGAAACGGTGATGAGGTCGAGCCACGCCCCGACGCCGGCACCGACGCCGATGCGCACGTCGCCGGAGGCGGTGTTGACAGACAGGTCGCCCTCATAGGCGCAGCCGACTGCGATATCACCAGATGCGCTCCGTAGGCGACCATCGTGGGCGATCGAGGCAAGTCGGATATCTCCGCTCGCCGTCGTGACAGAGGCGCGCCCGCCGATCGAGCCGGTCACGACGTCGCCGCTGGCGGTCTGCACATCGACCTCGCCGAGCACGGCGGCGAGACGGACGTCCCCGCTTGCCGTGGAGATGTTGGCGGCGTCGCATCCGTCCTGCACCGTCACATCGCCGCTCGAGGTCTTCGCCTCAAAGGTCGCGACGGCTCCTGCGCAGCTGACGTCGGCAGAGGCCGTCCGGACACGCAGAGAGGACGCCGGCCGCACGAGGACACGCAGTCGCAGGGAGGCCTCGCGCAGCTTGCGCTTCGGCACGCGAACGTCGAGCCGAGAGCCGTCACAGGCGACGGAGGCGTTGGCGATCTGGTCGCGGGCTGAGTCGTTGTCGCGCCCAAGCGTTTCGAGCTGCACGCGCACCTCGTCAGTGGCGCTGAGCTCGAGCTCAACGCTACCGGCCGCCAGCTCCAGATCCGCTTTGAGTGGTCCGCTGGCCGGGAAGGTCCATTCCATCGGTGTTGTCCTTTCCATTGTTGCGAGAGCAGCTACGGGTCTTGACGAGGCTTTGCCGCTCCGAGGTCGGTGCAGAACGCGGGGCCGACGGCGGCGACGGGAGCGATCCGGTAATCATCCACATACCCGCTCACCCCCGCACGAATCCGGTCATTCGTCGCGAGCCGCGCCTCGGCGTCGGCGGCAGGCGAAGGGCTTGTGCAGCTGCGTCCACGAGCCAGCTGTTGAGCGACACGCCGTCGCGAGCGGCGGCACGCTCAGCTTGCGCTTTCAGCCGCTCGGGGATGCGGAGCGAGACGCGGGCGACCTCCTCCTCGCCCCGCTCAGCCGAATCCGGCTCGCTGGAGGCGCCGCCGACCATCGAGACGCTGAGTGAGAGGACCGGATCGCTCCCCTGCAGCCTCACCTCCACGGCGGTGCCTGGCAGGGAGGCCGTCAGCTCGTCGGCAGCCTGCTGCAAGGCGTCGAGAAACCTCAGGCGCACGGCCGAGCCCAGGGCCTCCACCAGCACGTCGGCCACGCGGCGGGTGTCGTCGCCCCCGACGGCCGCAGCCCGCCTCAAATCATCCTCGAGGCCTTCGACAATCGGTGCCAGCAACATGATGTCACTATGACATCATCCGTGATGTCTGTCAAGTGTCTAGCAGGCGTCATCGTGCAGTCGAGCCGCCCGGCGAGGCCAACAGGGCGGCACGCTGGGTGCCATCCGGCAGCGACCTGCTCGCGACGGTACGATCCGCTCGTGGAGCCGGCGCAAGCGGCGCGCTCGTCGGGGCGCGGCGACATGCAGTCCGAATCCGAACCTGCGCGGGATCACCTCGACGCTCCTTCGGATGAGGAGCCGGGTCAGGGCCCGGCGGAAGAGCGGCTCGGGGACCCGAGTGAGGAGCCGGGTGACGATCCGACCGAAGCCGACGCGGACGCGGACGCGGACGCGGACGCGGACGAGGCCACCGCAGCTGAGATCGAGCTGAGCGCGGGCGAGCGACTCGTCGTGACCCTTCTCGACAGTGCACCCGACATCGTCACGGTCTTCAACGCCGATGGCTCCTGGCGTTACTCCAATGCCGCCGCTGCCCGTCTGCTGGGTGACCTGCCTGACTTCGACCCCGCCACGGGCGTGCTCAGCCTGCTGCACAGCGACGACGTCCCGGTCGCCCTCGAGATGCTCCGTCGCATCCAAACCGGTGAGCTGCCCGCGGGCGAGACCTTCGAGGTCCGAATCCTCGGCCACAAGGGCGAGTGGCGCTACCTCGAGAGCACGGGCGAGAACCTCATCGAGGATCCCGTCGTGCAGGGCATCGTCATCCGCTCCGAGGACGTGACCGAGCGCCGTGAAGCCAGAGCCCGCCTGCTTGAGGCGAACGAACGTCTGAGCACGCTCATCGGATCGCTCCACATCGCCGCCCTCGTGGAAGACACCGATCGCGCCATCGTCCTCACGAATGAGGCCTTTGTCGACCTCTTCGAAGTCCCGGGCCCGCCCGACAAGCTCATTGGCCGGACGCTGGCAGCGCTCGGCCCGGAGCTGACGAGGCGTTTCGGTGACCCGACGCGGGTGCCAGGCCCCGACCGCGTGGCCCGCATCTTGCGGGAACGCCGCCGCGTGGTCGGAGACCGCATCGCCATGCAGGATGGGCGGGTGCTCGAGCGCGACTACGTACCGATCTTCGTCGACCACGAGTATCGCGGCCACCTCTGGCTCTTCCGAGACATCTCCGCCCAGGCGCGCAACGAGGCCGAGTGGACGCAGTTGCTCGCCACCCAGCGGGACGAGAACCAGCGCCTCGTGGAACTGGACAGAGTGAAAGCGTCCTTCCTGGCCGAGATCTCCCATGAGCTCCGGACGCCCCTCACCTCGATCCTCAGCTTCACCGAATTGCTCCGCGACGGCGTCGGGCGAGACGACCCTGCCGAACAGGTGGAGTTCCTCGACGTGATCACGCGCAACGCCGAGCGGTTGCTGCGCCTCGTCGATGACCTCGTCCTCCTCGACCGTGCCGAGACGGGCATCTTGCCGCTCGAGTGGGGCACCTTCGACGTGCCCTCGCTCGTGGAGGCGGCCGTAACGACGTTCTCCCGCCTGGCCCAGTCGAAGGACATCTCTCTCGAGAGCAACCTTGGCGAAGGGGTGCTCATCGCCGGCGATGCCCAGCGGATCGCTCAGCTGCTCGACATCCTGCTTTCCAACGCCATCAAGTTCACACCCGAAGGCGGACGCGTGAGCGTGCACGCCACGCCGAGCGAGGACCACTGGTTCATCTCGGTCGCTGATACTGGCATCGGCGTGCCACAAGCTGAGCGGGAGTCGCTCTTCGAGCGCTTCTACCGGGCGTCGAACGCCCGCGCCGCCCGCATCCCCGGGTCAGGCCTCGGCCTGTCCGTGGCGCGTGCCATCGCTGAGCTGCACGGCGGGGAGATATCGATCTCGAGCGGTGAGCCGGGCGGGACGGTCGTGCACGTGGCGTTGCCCGTCGGGTTCCCACGGGACGCCCAGCTGGAGATGCCCGAAGCGGGGGTCGAGCCGGGCGTCGAGCCTCAGCGCGAAGCGGGGGTCGAGCCGGAGCGCGACCCGGACGCGGCGACGTCCGAGCCCGATCAGGGGCAGGACGGCGAGCCGGAGCCTGTGCAACCAACAGCGAGGGCCGCCGGAGCGACGGAGGCACCGACGGATGCGTGAGGGCGAACACGATGGCTCCGAGACGGAACCGCCGGCGAAGACCGTGCTCGTCATCGAGGACGACGACGACATCGGGTGGGCGTTGTCCACATTGCTCGAGCGGGCGGGTTACAGCGTCGTCGTCGTGGCAGATGGCCTGGAGGGGCTTCGCCGCTTCCATGCCATCGCTCCAGAGCTCGTCATCCTCGACGTCGGGCTCCCTTCCCTGGACGGCTGGACGGTGCTCGACCGCATCCGCGAGCTGAGCCCCGCTCCCGTCCTGATGCTCACCGCGCTCGATGCCGAGATGGACAAAGTCCGCGGCCTTCGCGGGGGTGCCGACGACTACGTCTCGAAGCCCTTCGGCAACCAGGAGCTGCTCGCCCGCGTGGAAGCGCTCCTGCGGCGTCACGCACCCGGCGCGGGCGGTGCGACGGGCGCCATGGCCCGGCCCCTCCGCGAGCCGCGCTACCACGACGACGACGTCCTCATCGACATCGACGCCCACCGCATCGAGGTGAAGGGCCGCGCCGTCGACCTGACCCCACTCGAGTTCCGTCTGCTCGACGTGCTCCTCCGTCACGCCGGCAAGATCCTCACGACCGAGCAGATCCTGCAGCTCGCCTGGCATGACCCGACAGCGACCGGCCCGGACCGTGTGAAGTTCACGGTGCTCCGCCTCCGGCGAAAACTCGGGTGGTCGGCGCCGGGGGCGGGTCCGATCGAGACGGTGAGGGGTTTCGGGTACCGGTTCAGCGACCGCGGCTGAACAGGGCGCAACGCCTGCGGCAAAGACGGCAGCTCGTCGCCCCCTTTGCTACCGGATTGCAACCCGGCGGGAACCGGGTTCTCACCGGCGACAGGCACTATTGCGGCATGGCTGCGAGGGACGCGGGAGCGGGGCGTGTGCTCGTCGTAGAGGACGACGAGTCCACGGCCCTGTTCGTCACGCGAGTCCTCTCGCGCAACGGCTTCGACGCTTCCTGGGTGACCGACGCCGAGCAGGCGAGCGAGCGGCTCGACAGCGAAGCCTTCGACGTCCTGCTCGCCGACTACCGGTTGCCGGGCCGCAACGGCATGGAGCTCGCTCGCGACATTCGGCAGTCACAGCCCGGCATCGGTATCGCCGTCATGACGTCGTTCGCGGAGAACCAGACCGAGCTGGTGGCGCGATCGCACGGTGCAGACGACTTCTTCGAAAAGCCCCTCCACATCTCCAACTTCGTAGCCCGCATCCGGGAGCTCGTCGCACGGTCGAGAGCCTCCTGCGTGCAGGCAGCTTCTCCATCGGCGCGGGGGCCACAGGCAGGTCCGATGGAGTCGGTCCCGGAGGCATCGCCCCGAAGCGATGCCTCCGGGCCGCCGAATGTCGCAGGAAGCGGGTCCGACGAGCAAGCGGTGACGAGGGACACCGCTTTTGCTCGCCTGGACGCCGCGGTCGCCGATGGCGCTGCCCAGCCTCGGCATGAGGGCACCGACGACGACCGTCGGGCCCGCTTCTCTGCGCAGTCCGATCCGGAAGGTCCTGATGATTCCGGCTGCGACGGGTGGCGGAACGCGTTCCCGCGTGGGGAGGCCGGTTGCGACGACAACGACCTCCTCGCGCGGGTTGCGCACCCAGCGCTCAGCTACCTGATCGCCCAGCGCCTCGCCGCCCAACGGGCGGTGGAGCCCGTGCTCATGTGGGCATCGGGCGCGCCGGCGATCTCGATCGGGTCCAGCGCCGGGCACGTCACCGCCCAGCTCACACGACCTGGATGGTCGCTTACCAGCTGAGGAAGTCCGCCTCGGGTGCCCTCGAGCGTGGCGCCGCCAGCTGACTTCGACCACCCTCCGGCGATGCCGGCAGGCCTGGCGCCCTGTCCGGGCGAGGGCGCGTCAGCGTTTCGCACTTGATGTTTCCCTCACGTTCACACGGACGACACCTCCGGTTCACCTCGACCCTTCCCGAGTGCCATGACGGCGTGTATGGTGCAGACAATTCAACCATTACGTCCGTGTGACGAGGAGGAGCACCATGGCTCAGGGAGACCGTCCCATCGGATCCGGGCGACCGGGGTACGACCGGCGTCGATTCCTTCGAAACGCCGGTCTCGGCGTGGGTGGCCTGGCTGCAGGTTCGATTCTCGAGGCTTGCGGAAGCTCGTCCTCCTCCTCGACGACCACAGCGGCCCCGACGACGACGACGCTGGCCACTTCCACCCCAGCCAGCGGCATGTCAGCCCTCGAGACCGCCGCAAAGAAGGAAGGCACGCTCAACCTCATCGCCGACCCCTACAACTGGGCGAACTACGGCACCGACAGCACGATGAACACCGTCATCGGCGAGTTCCACTCGCTCTACGGGATCAACTGCCCGGTGACCAACCCAGAAGGCACCTCTGCAGAGGAATTGGCGGCCATCGTCACCGACAATGGCAACAGCAAAGCGCCCGACGCCGTCGACGTCTCCCTCGCCATCGCCGCCCAGGGCGTCAAACAGGGCCTGTTCGCCCCTTACGAGGTGCAGACCTGGGACTCGATCCCCGCCAGCATGAAGGATCCGAACGGCCTGTGGACGGGCGACTACTACGGCGTCATCTCCTTCGGGACGAACACCAAGGTTCAGCCGAACCCGCCGAAGACCTGGTCGGACCTCTTGAAGCCCGAGTACAAAGGCCAGGTCTCGATCGATGGCAGCCCGGCGGCGGCCGGCGATGCCCTGGGCGCGATCTTCAGCGCCGCCCTCGCGAACGGAGGGTCCCTCGACAACGTCATGCCGGGCATTGAATTCTTCGCTCACCTGAAGTCGATCGGGAACTGGAACCCGGTCGACTGCTACTCGGCCAACATCGTGAGTGGCGAGACGCCGATCGCCATCATTTGGGACTACCTCAACATCGGCTATCGCAAGCAGTACCCGAACATCAACTACGCCGTCAGCCTGCCGACGACGGGCAAGTACGGCGGTATCTACTGCCAGGCGATCAATGCCAAGGCACCGCACCCGAACGCAGCCAGGCTCTGGCTGGAATACCTCTACTCGGACGCGGGCCAACTCGAGTACCTCGCCGGCTACGTCCACCCGGCCCGCTATGAGGCACTCGTATCCGCCGGCAAGGTGCCGGCGTCGCTGGCGGCAGAGCTGCCAACAGCAGCCGAGTACGCGGGTACCCAGTTCGCGACGGAGGCTCAGATCACCGCGGCATTCGCCGTCTGCGCGGCGAACTGGGACAAGTTGGTGGGCGGCGTATAGCGCGAGACCGTCGGTAACCAGGAGGGCATATGGCACTCGTGGAAACCGCGGAGGGCGGACTCCAACCGGACGTCCTCGCCGGTACCGTGTCGCGCAAGCGCAGGCGGGCCCGGCGATGGACGTTCCTGGGGGTGCTGCCCTTCTTCGCCTTCATCACCCTCTTCTTGCTGATACCGACCGGCAAGATCGTTCTCGACACTTTTGAGACGGCGACCGGAGGCTTCACCCTCTCCAACGTCGACGCCATCTTCCACGCCCCCTACCCGTCGGCGTTCGAGTTCTCTATTGAGCTCTCGGCACTGAGCGCCCTCTGGGGTGGGATCCTCGGATTCCTCGTGGCCAACGCCGTGTTGCACCACGGCATCCCGCGCTGGGTCCGACCGGCGTACCTGTCGTTCTCCGGCATGGCGGCGAACTTTGCCGGCGTACCGTTGGCGTTCGCCTTCACCGCCACCCTCGGCAGTCTCGGCGTCGTGACGGTCCTCCTCAAGCATCTGGGGATCAACATCTATCCCACGTTCAGCCTGCAAGGTCTGCTTGGCGCGTCGCTTGTGTACCTCTTCTTCCAGTTCCCCCTCATGATCCTGCTCATGGTCCCGGTGATCGAGGGGCTCCGCAAGGAGTGGCGAGAGGCTGCGTCGAACCTCGGTGCGGGCTCGTTCGGGTTCTGGCGGCACATCGGCTTGCCGGTCATCACGCCTTCGCTCCTCGGCCTGATGGTGCTGTTGTTCGGCAACGCCTTCTCCGCCTACGCCACGGCCTATGCACTCGGCATCTCGAACCTCCCCACGATTCAGATTGGGCAGTTCGTCAACGGGAACAACGGATACGACCCACAGGATGCCTACGCCCTCGCCTTCGGGATGATCGTCGTCATCGTCATCACGATCATCATCTACAGCCTCCTTCAGCGGCGGACGAGCCGATGGCTCAAGTAAGCACGGCCTCGGCTGCGCCGGCCTCCCATCGGCTGCGACGAGCTCGGAGCCGTGTGCCCCTCTGGCACGTGCTCTGGCTGGTTCTGGCGGCAATCTTCTTTCTCCTGCCCATCTACTCGGTGGTGCGGTTCAGCCTCGAGGGCATCTTGCCGGGGCAGGGGATCTTTCACTGGTACCAGACCGTGTTCGACGACCCCAACTTCAGGAGCTCGTTCTGGCTGTCGGTGCAGATCTCCCTCGAGACGGTGGCCGTGAGTCTGGTCCTCATGGTGCCGACCGTGTTCTGGATCCACCTTCGCCTTCCCCGTCTCCGGCCGGTAATGGACCTGATCACGATCCTGCCCTTCGTCGTGCCGCCGATCGTGCTCATCGTCGGCCTGGCTCCCTACATCGAGAAGTTCAGCTGGCTGGCCGTCCGACCCGAGGTGCTGGCTTTCATCTACGTGGTGTTCGCCCTCCCGTTCCTCTATCGGGCGCTCGATGGCGGACTCCGCGCAATCGACCTGAAAACCCTTGTGGAGGCAGCCGAGAGCCTCGGCTCGTCGATTCCGGGAACCTTGTTCCGGGTGATCCTCCCGAACCTGCGCGCCGCCATCATCGGCGGGTCGCTCCTCACCGTCGCCATCTGCATGGGCGAATACACGGTGGCGAGCCTGCTCGGGTTCTTCACGTTCCCGAACTACACCTACGAAATTGGGACGAGCACGGCCTACGAGGGCGTCGCCCTCACGTTCATCAGCTTCATCCTCGTCTGGGCGATGATGCTGGCCTTGTACCTGCTCGGCCGAGGCGGTCGAGCGGCGGCCGGCGTGGCGATCAGAGAGTAGAAATGGCTCGTCATGTCAACCGTTGAGCTCCGCGGCTTGCGCCGCACGTTCGGGAGCGTTGTCGCTCTCGATCGTCTCGACCTCGATGTTCACTCCGGCGAATTCGTATCCCTGCTCGGGCCGAGCGGGTGTGGCAAGACGACCGCCCTCAGGATCATCGCCGGCTTCGACTGGCCGGACTCGGGCGAAGTGGTCGTGGACGGCCACGACGTGCTCGGTCTGCCGGCGAACAAGCGCAACATGGGCATGGTCTTCCAGGCCTACAGCCTCTTCCCGAACATGACGGCCCAACAGAACGTCGAATTCGGCCTCCGGATCCGCAAACAGAACCACGAGGCGCGTGCGAGGCGGGCTCGTGAGCTGCTCGACCTCGTCGGCCTCGCCAGCGCCATGAGCCGCTACCCCCGCCAGATGTCCGGGGGCCAGCAGCAGCGGGTCGCCCTCGCGAGGTCGCTGGCGATTGAGCCGAAGGTGCTGCTGTTGGACGAGCCCCTCTCTGCCCTCGACGCCAAGGTGCGCGTGCAGCTGCGCGAGGAGGTCCGCCGGATCCAGCTCGAGCTCGGCATAACGACCCTGTACGTGACCCACGACCAGGAGGAGGCGCTGTCGATCTCCGACCGGGTAGCCGTCATGTCGGCAGGTCGGCTCGAGCAGCTGGGCACGCCGGCGCAGATCTACAACGGTCCGAGGACGTCGTTCGTCGCCAATTTCGTCGGAACCATGAACAAGCTGGAGGGCGTTGTCATCTCCAGCGAGGACCGGGTCGTCCGTTGTGGCCCTCTCACCGTGACCGTGCCCGACCCGAGCTTCCGCCACTCGGTCGGCGAAACGGTGGAGCTGTATGTCCGACCCGAGGACGTGCGACTCGAGCTGCTCTCGAACGGCGCTTCACCGCGGGCGGGCTCCTTCGAGGGGCGCGTGACGAGCCTCACCTTCCTTGGGCCTGTGACGCGGGTTGGTCTCCAGACCGATCTCGGGCCTCTGCTGTCCGACGTGTCGAGCGCCGTCGCACTGAACCTGGCGGCAGACACACCGGTCTCGGTCGGGCTGGAAACCGACGCCCTCCGCTCGCTCGTCTCCTCGACGACGACACCGGATTCGTCCTCCTCGGACTCGTCGCCAACGGCTCTGCTGTCCTGACGGACGCGGTCGGTGCCGCTGGTCACGTCCACGCCCATGTCGGCACCGACGACCCTTGACCGAACCCTCGCCGCCGGGGCCAGGGCGCGCCTCGGTAGCGAGCAGCCGTACCACCGCCTCCGCTTTGCGAGCGGTGAGCCGCGCCTCGTGCGAGCCGAGGCGTACGCCAACGTGGGCAGGACGCAGGCACCCAATCGTCGCAGCCTGCTCGTCCTCGTGCAGCTGACCGACCTGCAACTCGCTGATACGGCATCGCCCGGTCGTTTCGAGTTCCTCGAGTACTTGCGTGGGCTGCCCGGCGTCGGTGCCTTCAGCCCCGGCCAACGGCCACAGGAGGCCCTCGGGGTGCATGCCGTCGAGGCCATGGCACGCTCGATCCGTACCTGCGGCGGCAGCCCGGACACGGGTGCACCCCTCGGTCTTGCCATCTGCACGGGCGACAACGTTGACAACGCCCAGTTGAACGAGCTCACGTGGTACCTCACTCTGCTCGCTGGCGGGCGGCTGAGCCCGCTCTCCGAGCGCCGGCTCTACGAGGGCGTGCAGCGCGGAGACTGGCCGAACGATCTCTACTGGCACCCGGACGGAGGACACGACCGCTGGAGGGAGCGGTGGGGCTTCCCCGACTACCCAGGCCTGCTGCCGGAGGCCGCAGAGGCGTTCGACTCCGGCGGGGTGGGCGTGCCATGGCTCTCGTGCTTCGGGAATCACGACGGCCTCGCCTTCGGCGAGTGCCTCCCGACGGCCGCCTACCGCCGGCTCCTCGCCGAGGCGCGCAAGCCCATCGCGCTGCCCGTCGGGCTCGACCCCCTCGGGCGGGAGGAGGAGCTCTTCCGATACCCGGAGCGCTTCGGGGCCGGCCCGAGCCGGACCGTGACCGCCGATGCCGGGCGCACGATCGTCTCTCGGCGCGACTTCGTCGCCGCCCACCTGCGGGCAGGGGGGGAGCCGGCCGGCCATGGCTACAACGAGCGCAACCTCAAAGACGGCACCGCCTATGCCGCCCACGACGGCATCGAGGGAGTGCGTGTCATCCTGCTCGACTCGACGAACCTGAACGGCCGCTCCGACGGCAGCTTCGGCCCGCGGCAGCTCGCCTGGCTGGAGGAGCGCCTCATCGAAGTCCACCGGCAGCACCTGAGCCCGAAGGACAGCCTCACCACGACCCGCAACGAGGACCGCCTTGTGATTCTCGCCTCCCACCACGGGCTTGCCTCGCTCACGAACGACCGTGAGAGCGTCGACGGCCCGGAGGACGACCAACCTCGAGCCACCGCTGACGACATGCGAAGGCTCCTCCACCGCTTCCCGAACGTCGTGCTGTGGTTGAACGGCCACCGCCACCGCAACGAGGTCGAGTTCCGGCCGCCGCCCGGCGAGGGCGCCAGGGGCGGCTTCTGGGAGGTTTCGACGGCGGCCATGTCGGACTGGCCCTCGCAGGCTCGCCTCGTCGAGCTCGCCGCCAACGACGACGGCACGCTCTCGATCCTCTGCACGATGCTCGACCACGCCGGCGAGGCCGATCCTCGAGATGGTGAGGGACTCGCCCGCCTGGCCGCCATCCACCGGGAGCTGGCGGCAAACGTACCTGATCGCGGTCTTGGCTCGGTCGCAGAGGGCCGGCGAGAAGACCGCAACGTCGAGCTCGTGATGCCGGCGCCATTCCCTCTTCGGTAACTTCGCCCGTGAGCGTCCTCGGTTCCGCCGCTTCCGATGGGGCGCTCAGCCCGCTCGACCGCTTGCCCGCGGCCCTTCTGGTGAGGCGGTGGTGCTGCCGTCGGTCACGACTCCATCGGCGATGACGATCGTGCGCGTTCGCACAGCCGGGATACGCGGCCCGGGCAGGATGACGCCCGTCAGGTTGAGCGGGTCGGCCGCCGAGAGCCGGACGACATGACCCTCGGCCGTCTTCCCGGCGACGGAGCGCAGCTGCTCGTACGCCTCCGGCAGGGCGAATTGCTCGCCGGTGAAGCCGCTCACGAAGCGGCCGCCTCGCACGACTCCACGCGCCTCGAGCCGGCGAAGCGCCCAGAGCACTTCTCGCCAGCCGATCCCCATCAGTTCGCGGACGACAAGGTCACGGAAGACGACGCCCCATCGCTGCAGGAGCTGGCCTGCCATCGCCTCGGCGAGCTCGTCCGTGTCGTAGGGGTGGTTGCTCGCCCGGCCGACGCTGCCGTCCTCACCGTCCTCGGCGTTGCCCGCACCCGCCGGGCTGCCGCCCAACAGCGACCAGCGGCCACCCGTCAAGGCTGGTCGCAGGCGGGGCCGCGGCCGCCCCGGTCGCGGGAGCACCGGGCGGTATCTGGCCGCAGCCAGCTGAGTCGAACCGGCGTCGCGCACGAGGTTGCCGAGGCGGGCCCTGCCCCCGAGGAGTGACCGCACGGCCTGGAAGCCGTCCGCAGTGACGAGTCCCCTCGCGATGCCGTCCCAAAGGGCGTCGGCCACCTCGATCGGCATCCGACCCGTGACAGAGCAGAGGTCCGTGAGGAAGAGCGCTCCCCGCTCGCGCAATGCCGCCACGACGTCGGCGGAAGCACCCAGGGTGGGCGACTCGGGCACCGCATCCGCCCGGATGGCGGCCAGCAGCCACTCGAGGTCCTCCCGCCGGAAGAATCCCACGGGCGTGGCCGGCGACGGCGTCGCCCCTGGCCGGCGACGATCCGGTGGCTCCCCGAGCCCGGGGAGTGGCTCGGGTGTCCTGAGCCCAAGGCGCCCGAAACCCACCTCGCCTTGGTTACACAGTTCGTCGAGCAAGGCGGCCTGGTAGCCGGCAACCCTGGCCGGCAGGATGGCCGACTCCCACGACTCGACGGGTGCCTCCACCCCCTGCAGCTGCTCGATGACCTCCGAGAGGCCGCCCGAGCCGACGAGCCGGCGCCCCGGCCCGGCGTGTTGCCAGGACAGCAGGAAGCGCATGAGGTCCCGGGCCGAGAACGTCTCGACCGAGCGCCGCGACCGGTCGCGGACAGCAGCGTGGATGCGCATGAGGAGGTGGCGGGCCGAGTAGCGGTCCTTCGGGTCATCCCCCACATGACACTGCAGAACCGATCCCTCTCCCTCCAATCGGGCGATGGCCGTTCGGATCTCGCCGATACGGCCCTGGCCGACGCCCGTGCGCTCGGCGAGATCTTCGAGGGTGAGCGGCTCACTCACCTGCAGGTGACCTCGCACGGCGTCGACGAGCACGTCTTCTGCGAGCGGCGGCGGATCCTCCGTCGTTCGCAGACGCCGGTCCGGCGAGAACACGGCCGCCGGGATGAGCGCCTCGACGGCTGTTCGGCGCTCGGTCACCGCCCAGCGACGGCCCTCTGCCCATGCCGGGGGGGATGCAC
>Ga0187862_10003719_pt1 | contig 14765 bp, 13 predicted proteins | sample June2016WEW_10_1_FD_133003 | JGI IMG/M metagenome (GOLD analysis project Ga0187862, IMG submission 133003) | Peatland microbial communities from SPRUCE experiment site at the Marcell Experimental Forest, Minnesota, USA - June2016WEW_10_150 | ecosystem: Environmental > Terrestrial > Soil >...
CTGTGCCAAGCGTTTGGTCTTCGATGTTGCCTGCAGGTACTTGTTCGTGACGTGAAGGTTGCTGTGCCGCAAGTAGTCGCGGATTGTGAGCTGATGTTCGCCCATCTCCGCCAGCATGGTTCCCACCGAATGTCGAAAAGTGTGCCAGCCCACGCCCTTGATTCCGATCCGTCTGAATGCAGGCTGAATCTTCTTCTTTAATACTGAAGCCAGATCTAACGGCTTGCTGCCTTGCAGCCTTTCGGAAGGGAATACGAAATCTTCCGGTTTGTTGTAGAGGCTTTGCGATCTCCACTCCTGCAAGGAATGTTTTAGGCTTGGATGCATCGGCAGCAGTTTTGCAGACGCTTCCGTTTTTGTGCTCTTCAGGTTCCCACCTCGACGCCAGTAGTACGAGTGTTGGACGCTGATGCTCATGTTGTCGAAATCGCACGACAGCCATCGCAGCGCTCCGAGTTCGCCTTGACGTATACCCAAGGCTCCTTCTAGAAACACGAGCAACTGATCCCGAAACTCCAGTTCTGCCAAGCCGAGCTTGACCTGTTCCGGTGACAAAACCAAGGGGGATCTCTGACGCTTGGCGCTGATCCGGACGCCAGTGCTCGGGCCTCGCTTGCCCCCGGTTCCCACCGGTATCCCTGAAGAGATCGGATTGTGGCCACAAAACTCCCACCGAACGGCGTGTGAAAACAAAGCCGACATCACGCACTTGATTTTGGCCTTGGTCCCATCCGCCACCCCGGTCGCCCGTAGCCAGCGCTCTACCTCGACAGTTTTGACTTGTTCTAGTGGCAGATTGCCCCAGCGTGGGACAATCCAGTTCTTTGCGTAAATTATGTACGCATCCTGTGTGGATAGTGCTTTGAGAGGCAGCTCCTCTTGAGAGTAGTGCTCCCAGAGCGTATTGATTGTGGTTCGCCGCAGATTCCTGTGTTCGCAGCGATTGTTGATGGTTAGCCGAAGAGCGTCTGCTGCTGAGTGTGCCGCAGATTCGGTCGGGTATCTCTTGATATCCCCAACCTGTGCTTTGCGATGCACCAGTTTCCCGTTGATGTCTTCTTCCCACCATCGGTAGACCCAGACTGCCGGTCCCTTCTTCCGCTCTTCTCGTTCGACGCTTCCGTGTTGGTAACGTGTCCGTCTAAACAAAGTTCCTCCTTTGTTTAAACGGTGTCGGCGGACACCGTCAGAATAGATCGGCGATTCGTTTCGGTCGAGATGTTTTTTGTTTCTCACCGCGCCGATGATCAGCTGGCGAGTTTGCCGAGCCAACGATCCAACGTGGAGGCACGAAAGCGCCAACGTTTTCCAACCTGGACAGCGGGAATTGATCCACGCCGTGCTTTCGTGCGAAGAGTTCGAGGGTGCATTCTGAGGAGCCTCGCGGCTTCTACGGTGTCTAGCAAGGGCTCAAAATCCCTCTGACTCTGAACCTGTTTTCGGTCCTTAACGCCCTCGGTTGTCAAGTCGATAGTTTCATTTGCGTTCTCGAGCATTGGAGCACCACCTCACACCGCTGGGCTGGGTTAAAGTCCAGTTGATCTCCCAGCCAATCATCGGGTTCTAAACTGGAAGCAGATATTGGTCAAACGGGTTCACGCGGCCTTTTCGCGTATTCAACAGGTCGCGTGATGCGTGCTAAGTAACCGTTTGCCGTGCAGTCATTTAGCGGGTTCTATTAAAGAACCCCGATGGCACGATGATTGGGCGGCGCGTACGTATGGAGGGGACTCTGGCGTCCACTGCGTGCTACTCGTAACCGCTTTAAACTGTACTGGTTGCGCCAGATATCCACACGTACAGCAGGATAGGATTCGAGTGTGGCTGTTTGGGTCACCACCCGTAGCGATCTCAGTTGAAAAGTCCCATCGATTGGAACGCGAGTGACTGCTGCACGCAGGGTCTGCCGATTCGCCCTAGAAACGGGACGGGCAGTTCTTGCCCATTTGACGAATCCTGAACACTACGGTAAACAGCGGCATGAGGTGCGACATGAAGATCGAAAAAGCTACTGCCGGTTCGGGGACGACGAATGAGCCCAAGAAAAACATTGTTGCGAGCATCGAGTTCACAGTCAGGGCCTCGTTGCACGAACAATATGTTGACGCAGACTTCGTCCATTCCATTGTCGGGAAGATTTCCGCTAAGTCTGAAGATCGGGAAAACGAAGAGGACGTTGGTTACATAAAAGGATCGTTGGTGCAATTCGGTGAGGCCATGGATCATGGAATTAGCACTGAGAGGCTAGGAGATGGCATCGACGGGAACATTGCCGAATATTGGGAACTCTTGTTCGACTTGGATACCGGCTGCTGGAAAGAGGAAGTGCAAGATGAATATGAGGCCTCTGGTTGCGATCTGTTAATCATCGACTGCATGGAGATCAGTCCGAAATTTCGAGGAACGGGAGTCGGCCCAATTGCCATCGACAGGACTATCGACATCTTCGGCCCAGTTTGCGGATTGGTAGCGTGCAAACCTTGGCCGCTGCAATTTACTCCTGGCTTCGCCCGCGATCGGAAAGCTCTGAACAGATTGAAAGCACCCGGCGTGGGACAAGATGAGGCGGTGCGCAAACTGAGGGCGTACTGGTCAAAGCTAGGCTTCTGGCCGCTCGGTGAGACCGGGATTTATCTGCTTGGTATGGCCCAGAGAGAATCAGGTAAGTCAGGCAAAGATTGCGAAAAACTCGCTGGCCCCGCCTCTGGCTTGGCCGGCAGACGAGTCTGTTAGAACGCTGCCCTGTCACCGGCTCCCAGCGCAGACCAAATCGGCCGTCCGTTGTTTCGGCGTAGCACTCTTAAGCCCACTCGATGACTTCCTTGATGGCATCGGGCGGATGATGATCCACCGACTCCGCAAACTGGCTGTACGGATAACGATTCGTGATCAAGGCTGCGATGTGATCTCCCCATCGCAGATGAGCCTGAGACAAATCATCCACGGCCATTTGAAAGTGGCCACGTGCCGCGTTAACACTGCCTAACATGACTTGATTATCCAGAACCAATTGGCGAATGAGTTCTGCGCCCTCAATTTGCAATGGACGATCACCTCCGGGAATACCTGTAAGCACATAGACCCCATTCCGTCCCAACGAATCCAGCAGGTTGAATTCGAGCGCAGCGATCCCGCTGGCATCGAGGATTAAATCCATTGCACCAATTGCTTTCTCAACCTGATCTGCGGGCACTTTGCGGCCATCTACATAATGTCCCCCAATAGCATCCAGCCACTTCGGGCGGGCGCTCGTAGAATCGACCACATCCAATCCGTAAACATCGGCCCCTCGCAGACGCAAGACCATGCAGGCTAGCAAGCCTACTGGTCCCAGACCGGCTACGAGGCAACGAGTCCCGACAATCCAGCTGGGAGTAATAGCGGCTTCTGGAGATCGCACAGTTTGTAGTCGAAGTGCCTCATCAATGGCTTTCTCGACGATGGAGAGCGGTTCCATCAACACGCCAACGGGTTCCAGTTCAGCCGGAACGGACACGATGTATTGTTCTTTATCGACTACGAATTGCGTTTGATAGCCATCCAACCCGTGGATGCCTCTCTCTCGGTACTTGCCGGTCTGGCACATGTCCACGCGCCCCATCTGACAGGGTGAACACTGCCCGCACCCTCGCCTGACCGTAAACACGGCGAAGTCTCCCACTTTCACGCGAGTTACCGACGAGCCCAATCCCACCACCTGGCCAAACATCTCGTGGCCGATGATGAGTTCTTTCTGACCATCAGGCGCATCCGCACGTCCCCCGGATACTTCTGTCCTGTCGGTGCCACAGATGCCGACGCGTATGACTTTGACCTTTACTTCGTCCTGGGCAGTGATGGCGGGCTCGGTCCGGTCTACGATGAGTGAGCCCGTCGTACCTGGAATGATCGCGATAGCTTTCATAAATGTTTTTCTCATTTCGATTGGTGCTTTCTTCTATATGTGCTAAGAGCAACCTTCGTAGTCCGCGGTTAGCCCAGCCGTTTCAGCAAGTGGTCTCCCACACGCAGCGCATTGGCGATGATGGTCAAGCTAGGATTCACTGCCGCAATTGACACGAAGAAGCTGGCATCGACAACATAGAGATTATCCAAATCGTGGGCCTTGCAGTTCAGATCAAGCGCTGACGTCCTGGGATCGCGACCGAAGCGAATCGTTCCCGCCTGATGAGCGGTACCGCCAATTGGGATTTTCTTGCCCAGATACAATGATCGCGACATCAGGTGGTCGTGAAGATGGAGATCCTTGAGCATTCCCTTGAGCTTCGCGATTAGCCGCCGGTGCCCTTCTGTGTTTGTTGCTTCAAGGGCCAAGGTGATCTTTCCATCCCGGTTGACGGTGACGCGATTGTCTGGATGAGGCAGATCTTCGGATTGGACCCAGAAATCGATGGAGTGTTGGGCCATGTAATCCAGGGCAAACTCGGGTTTCCAAACAGCCCATTCCGGTGCTTCTCCCTTGAGCATTTCGCCATCAGTCTTTCCCAGCATCTGGATGCCGCCCAACGGGTATTCCCAATCATCGGAGCGAAAATAGAAGTCGTTCAGACCAAGAGTTTTCTGGAACACGGTCGGATTAGGGCTTTTCGAAATTGCCATAAAGGCGGAGTTGTTGTGCCTCATGTAGTGGCGCCCCACCATATCCGAATTGTTCGCAAGACCATTCGGGTGCTTATCGTTCGCAGAGCGCAGCAGAAGAGCCGCGGAATTGATCGCTCCGCAAGAGACGACCACGATGTCCGCCGAATATTCCTCCGATTGCCCCTCGCGCTCGACTAGCACCTTTGTAACCGCGCGACCGGACGCGTCGGTTTCGAGACGCTTGACGTATGAGCCTGTGAGTAGCTGGACATTCGGGTGATCGAGAGCCGGGTCGACACAAATAACCTGGGCATCTGCTTTGCCGTTGACCAGGCATGGAAACCCATCGAATGCAGCACACCGCACGCAAGCACTCGTATGCAGGGCCTTGCCGTCCTTTTCATCAAGCAAAATACCGAGGGGCAATGGGAAGGGGTGGTGGCCGCACCGTAGGAAATCATCGAAGAGCTCTTGAATGCGTGGTGAGTGGCTCACTGGCGGGTAACGATAAGGAGCACTCGCTGGGCCTTCCGTGGGATCGATCCCGTGTTCTCCATGAACGTGATACAGATTTTCCGCTTTGGTGTAATAAGGTTCGAAGTCCTCGTAGCTAAGCGGCCAAGCGGGTGAGATACCGCCATAATGTCGAACTTCCCCAAAATCCTCTTTGCGAAATCTCAGCAATGCCGCGCCGTAGACCTTTGTATTGCCGCCGACGTAGTACTGAATGCCGGGATGGAACGTGTTTCCGTCCTTGTCGTACCAGGTTTCCTTGGCCCGGTACTTCGATTCAAGAAAGACCGCGGTGGAATTCCAGTTGTCCTTTTCCCTTGGCAGGTAGTCGCCCCGTTCCAAAAGCAAAATGCGTTTGCCGGATGGAGCGAGATGGTAGGCGAGCGTTCCGCCGCCTGCTCCCGTGCCGATGATGATGATGTCAAAATGATTCTCTTGCGGCACGCTTGTCACCTCTCTCGCAAAACCACCTCTCGGCACTCGCCATCACTTTGGATGACCATACGGAGAAATAAGTAAGGCGTTTTCTATTGTTTGATTTCGACCATGTAGTCACGCCCTTCCCACGAATTGCTTTCGGGCCAGAAGAATGTGAATCGAATCGGCGCACGCTGCGTCGCAATGATCGGAATATCAACGAAATCAATTCCGAGAGTGGTTGCCGAGGACGAAGTATCTTTGACCGTGCCCCACTCGTCGCCCGTCCAATGGAGATGGAAGGGAGCCGGAGCCTGGACGCGCAAAATATAGCCCTTCTTCACGACACGGACCCTGCGATTTGGCTTCCAGATCTCGAACAGCTGACAGGCCTTCCGATCTCCGAGGTAGCGCTTTGCAACTTCAGGAATCAGATCGAAAACGTGGCCGTCGGATACGGATCTCAGCAGTTTGATGTACTCCGCGTGAGCCCACATGAGAGGCATGGCCGAGCCCGTGGGTCGGCCAAGGAACATATGAGCATTCGGCTGGTCTTTTTCATCCCATACTTGTTCCGGCAATAAACCCGTCGCCGAGGCAAAGGCTTCGATTGCGCGTATGTACGGTTTTACATCTCGTCCTGCAGCGAGTTCAAAGTGCGCCCGTTCTCCCGTGAGAAGCGGCCATGCGCGACCCTTGCCCCACCCGACGTAAGGCCCTCCGTCATCTCGCTGGCCGTAACCGTCGTGATTGTAACGGCGCCAAACCGGCCCCATCGGTGTGTCTGCTTTCAATACCGCATCGATTACTTTCAATGAATCCAGAATTATTGGATCGTTGGGTTTTCTTATCCCGTAACGAACCAGCTCAAGAAATCCTGCATCGACAATCTCCTTTGCCGGAAATGAATTTCTGGTTCCGGGCGCAAGGTTTGCGATCTTCAGGATTCCCGAGTTGGGGTTTTCCACGGGGTCGGGGTTACCCACGTCCTCCGGCAGTATCCGTATATAGTGGCGCCGAACTTCTGAAATCAGGGTTCCGTCGGTGGTCACCGTCCAGGCTTCGATGTGCGATTCCAAGAAATCGGCGTATTGTTCAAGAAACTCCGCCGCGGCTTTATCCGCTCGCTGCCTGCAAAAGTAAGCCGCGCCAATCAGGGCTGCGATATTTGAAGCCAAGGTGGATGGAGAATAACCGCTGGCTTCCTCCCATCGTTCCTGTTGAGTAACCGGCCCATGCCGCAGCAAGTAACTTGCCGCTTTTAACACCATCGGGTAAGGATCAAACTCCTGAAGCGCATTCTGTTGGCTGAGGCGTAAGGCCAGCAATATAGGAAAAGCAACCTCATCCAATTGAATTCCGCGCCAGTACGGGTTTCCATTAACCCAGAAATTCTGCGGAAAACCACCGTCTTCTTGCTGGCAGACCGCAAGATAGATAAGTGCCCGCAGGGGCGTGGCACTCTCACCGGAAGCGAGCAGCGCGGAAGCGCTATTGACCATATCCCGGGTCCAAACCAAGTGGTACCCGCCCTGGTCCTTGTCACCTGCTGCTTCTCCCCAAGGAATTGAGAGAGAAGCGATCAAGGCGCCCGGATAGGATTTGTCTTCGTGAGCGAGAATCAAACTGAAACTGCTGTGGTACAGGTTGCCCTTGTCGCTCGAAACCTTCTCTAAGGGCATCTGGCAGCGTGCAGAAGTGCGGTCCCATTGCTCCGTGTAGCGTTTGTGATGCGCTTCGAAGGGGGTGCCAAGTGCCTGCAAGAGTGTTGTAATCGCGTGGTGTTGCGTGTCTCCAAAAGCGAGGCCAAGGGTGAACTCGCGGTGGGTACTCAGATCCAATTGCCCGGTGAGCGCTATGTTGCCGTCAGTAGCGTGGTCGAACTCCCAGTCCATTTGAAAGTTGGCTGCCAGGTCGGTCCAGCCGTCGCTGTGGCCGACGTATCCGCATGAAGTACGAGAAAAGGGCGCTGTGGCGACCAGTGCCAGCCATGTTCCCTGTTTCTGTGCCATCAGAATCTTGCGGCCATCCAGTTCCGCAACGTAACCATTGTTTCCCCATCCCCCGACTTCCAGATGTGGGGCACACAACGCGTATATCTGCAGCTTCGAAATGAACGACTCGTCACCCGTCACCTTTGTGCGCTGAAGAACACAGGCAAGATGCGGGTCCGCGATAATTTCTTTAACGATGGCGTAGCGGCCATGGGGATCGGAGTTGGTGCAACGGTATCCAAGCGCATGATCGGACAGGCGTTCGAACTTGTGTTTGAGGTGACGTTTTTCGTCATGGAAGAAACTCTTACCATCGCTGATCAAGTATTGAAGGTCCCGGAGTTGCGGCCGACATACTGTCGGATAGTAAACTTCTGTGATGATGCCATTCCAAAGCGTAAACCAGATTTGGCTGGAAGCTGCGTATGCAGTTCCCACCCCGTCTTTCCCTCCGTGGGTCCATCGAGGATGAATCCCAGGCCATCCGAACGCTCCACTCTCATTGTCTGACTTCGTCATCCTACCTCCCGTGCTCCAGCCTAGTCCGCGTCCGTTCTCCTAATGGATCACCGGAGCGAGCGCGATACAGCTAAGACCCCATACAAAGAACAGAAACATAACGGCGAGGAGACCCTTGACTCGGGTTCCCGCTCCACGAAATTCCTTCCACACAAAGATGCCCCATATGGCGGAGATCATCGTGTTGCCCTCGCCAAGAGAAAACGAAGTGGCGGGACCAATCATCGGCACGTAGGAAGCCACGAAGTTAGCGATGGTCCCCATACCCCAAATTGCTCCGCCTAAGATTCCCCACGCGTGCAGACTCATTCGTCCCTTGAAATAGTCTTTCATTCGAAGCGATTGGCCACTAATCGGTTGCCGCATCAATCCATAGTTCATCGGCAGATTGGAAACAACGGCTCCCCATGAGAAAACGAAAAACACGGTGTAGGGGCCCAAATGATTCGGACCTGTTAACGCCTTGGCGACAAATGGATAGAACAGTCCCACAGCGACACCACAAGCCAGACTCAATCCAACCCCTTTTGTGCTGGCCTTCGCACCCCCAGGCAAGCCCCGATACGCCATTGCATCGAGGACAATGGCGATGCAAATCAGCGCGATTCCGCCGAAAAGAAGAATGGGGTTCCCTTTCGGCGAAATGATGTAGTTGATGATGGCTCCAATCACTAACGCCAGACCCGCTCCGATCGGGAACGCCACGGCCATGCCCGCCACGGATATCGCCGCCACGAGCAGCAGGTTTCCGAGGTTGAAGATGACACCCCCGAAAAAAGCTTCCAAGAGACTGCGGAAACTTGCAGTCGCTAGATTGCGGAAAAAGCTATCCGGCGACCCAGGGTTGGTATTTCCAAGTGTCAAGCCAAATAACAGCGCACACGCCAGCAGACCCCAGATGTAGTCCCAGTAAAAGAGTTCGAACCGCCACCGTTTATCGATCTTCTGTGTATTTGCCCAACTACCCCAGCAGAGCATGCTGATCAGCATGAGGATGAGAGCAGCCGAATATGTATGAGGGATAGACACTCGTCACATCGTCCGAAGTGTAGCCAATCGTTCAGGTGAAGTTGGATTCATGATCTCCATCCGATCCCGCTCAATCAATTCCTGTGTAGCGCATTCCTTTGAAAACTGCCATCCTTCTGAATCAGATCCCCGCCTCCTGACTGAAATACTGGTAATCCTCCCGCCAGCCGCCCTGGCCCAGACCAATGGTTTTGTGATCTTCGACGAACTCGATTGCGCGAATGTATTTCACCATGGTGAATCCAAGTTGCGTTTCAACGCGAAGCCGGAGTGGCGCGCCGTGCAAAATTGGCAGGGGCTGTCCGTTCATTTCGTAGGCAAGCATTGTCTGCGGATCTTCCGCCAACTCCATGCGAATTGTGCCGTAGAAGTATCCAGGGCCCTGCGCATGTGGTTCCGACGTGGATTTGTTGTCGAACGCGCGGAACACGATGTATCGGGCGGAAGCAAGCGGCTGGCAGAGTTCAACGATGTGATGCAGCGATACGCCACTCCACTCGGCAATGCCCGACCATCCCTGAATACAGCAATGCTTTGTAATTTGAGTTTGTTTCGGCATGGCGCGGAGGTCCGCTAGCGTTAGATGCAACTGCGTTCTCACCAATCCGTCGACCTCCAGACGATAGTTCGCAAATTTATCGCGTGCCATTGCCAAATAAATCTCCTCTTTTGGCGGGCGGCCATTCACCCAAAAGTATGGCGAGATGTCACCGCGTGAATAGTGTTGTGCGGAGATTTCATGGCCGAACAACAGCGTGCGGAGTGGATTGGTGATTGACTCAGTGGCTTTTTGAACAAAGCGCGGCCGGTGGCGCGAACACATGGTTGTTACAACATGGATAATCACTACGCCTGCCAACCCCGTTAGCCAGATCGTCAAAGCGTGCGTTAGATGGGGACTGTGCGTTTCACCCAGAACAATCAGTGCCAGCTCTCTCCGGAAACCATGCAGAGCCACGATTGTCACGTGGCCGATGAAAAATATAATGAACGCGCAAAGAGCGAGGAAATGGAGGCTCCGCGCGCTCTGCCGCCCGTGAAAGATTCTGATATACCACGGGAAACGAGCGGCAACGGCCGGGGACATCGCTATCCCGGTCGCAATACTAAACGGCGCCAGTATGAATATGACTGCGGCGTAGCTCAACTGTTGTAGTGCGTTATATCCTCCCGGCGTCTCCACCAGGTGGAAACTTAAATAGCTGCGCAATGCGTACCATGCGTGCGGGACAATCTGCCAGGAAGTCGGAATCAGCCGCCGCCACTCAGGCGTGAGGAAAAGGAGCATGACGTATAACACGCCCGTCAGCACCCAGGCAAAATCTGCAAGAAAGTGCCAGTGCCGTCCGAGGCCAAGGTTTTCGTGGCCTGGCAGGGCAATCGCAGACGGAAAAGCGGTCTCCTCATCGCTCGCTGTCCAGAGCTGGTCTTTCGGTCTCCGCTTCTTCGTGAACTTGAGCCATTCGCTGCCCGGCGTGCAGTGGTCATTCCAGTAGAATCTCGGATGTGCGCTCAAGATCTCAAGGCCACTGCGGACGAGAAGCGACAGGAGAAGGAAGTTGAAGAAATGCGCGGCCCGCAGCCACAATGGATAATCAAGAGTCATCATCGATGTCGTGCTGAACACACTTCTCCGTCCTCAGTCGCCATTTCCTTTCTTTTTGTTTCAAAAAAACGATCCCAAAACGGATCTTAGAAACTGGAGAAAAGCATTTCCGGTCAATAAAGAACACTTTTTACTTCGGGCACAAAAAGTCACCGCGGCAGAATGCTGTGCTATGTTGACCAGTTTTTGGCAAGCGCATCTCGGATCATTAGCGGTAGGAACTCAAGCGGTAGCAGAGCCGAGGTGTTGACCATGTCCACGATCCCCAGCGCTTGCCATCCAGGCGATGGCAGCAAGGCCTTGAATAGGCTCCCGCAGTTGGCTGAGCCACTCCTGCAATTCGACTTGCAGAAGGAACTTCAGCAACTCCGCCACCAAGAATCGTGGCAGCGCGAGAGTGGACGGAGTTCGAAGACGCTGGCGAAGTATCCGGACTTCCGAATCGTTCTGGTGTTGATGAAAGCCGGGACGCAAATGAACGAGCACCAAGCCGAGGGCAGAGTCTCTATTCATCACCTGCTTGGAAAGATTCGCATACACCTGCCAGACAAGAAGGTCAGTTTGTCAGCGGGCCAGTTGTTGGTAATGGACTGCGGTGTGCTCCACGACGTTGAAGCTGTGGAAGAAAGCGCCTTCCTGCTCACCATCGCTTGGCCGAGGCGACGAGTCTTAGTTTACGACGAGCAGCCATCTCATTTGCGATAGCGAACTTATCGGTCGAAGATAGCAGTCGCGCTGCCAGAGGGAAGACCAGGTTATCCTCGATTCCGATGTGTTGTTTGTATATGGAAACAAGACTGGCAATTCCTTTTCGGAACGCTTCGACGCCTGCGGCTTCCAATCTTCCAGTCGCCAGGTAGCGCTGCCCTAGCTCTTCCGCCTCTGCGTGCAAAGATCCAGCCAAGATATGGTCGTGTTCGAGAAATTCAAGTCTCTCAATCGCGCCTTCTACTTCCGGAAGATGCATCTGACGCAGACGCGGGAATAAGGATTCTTCCTCGTCCGCAGTATGCTTGGGCGCTGCTTCTCGAAAGTATCGCAGTGCGGATTCTAGAGCAGGGCGCGTTTCTTCGGTCAGCGGCCGATCGATGACCGACGCCACTCGTTCGAGAGTTCCGAGGAACATCTCAATGCGACGGTGACAGTCCGACAACAGGCCGGTGGGATCGGAAAAGCTGTGCGACTGGGCTCCAATTTGTACAGGCATTGGCAGCTCCTACGACAAAGTCTATCGAATCGTTCGAAGGACAGATTTCACCTTCCGCAAGGCCAACTAGAAGTCGTCTGCGCTTGACTCGTTGGCGATGTCCCGCATGATGTAAGCATTGACAAGGACCCCGCATTCTTCGTGGCAGCGGAAGCAGTAACGAGCCCCACAGGGGAGTTTGCCCTTCTTGGAGTTCTCACGGACATCTTCGATGTTACGCTGTTCTTCCGGCTTGATCCCATTCCGATCGTTGTTGTTTTGCATTTGTTCTCTCGTCATTTCGCACTTGTCTCGTCGCGCTGCTAGCATCCGAGCCTTATACGGGCATACAGATCTGTTCTGTGGCAAGTTCCTCAGTCTGATGAGCTTTTGGCCGCCAAATGCAGCACGGTTCCTCGGCGAACACGTCCCCGGTCGTTGCGTGCGCTCGCGCTCGCGAGCCGCCGCAGACTTCGCGAAATTCGCAGACACCACACTTGCCTTTGAGGTTCGCGCTGTCCCGCAGCGAAACGAAAAGTGGAGAATGCCGGTAGAGTTCAGTAAGCGATTGTTTCCTGACGTTACCGGCAGAGACCGGCAAGAACCCGCTTGGAAACACCTCACCCAAATGCGAAATGAATACGAAGCCTTTGCCGTCGTTGATTCCTCGGGGTGCGCGTCCGATGCCGTCCGGGGTACGTGTGCCGAGCATCGTTGGTAGCGGCGAGGTCTTGCCCTTTCTCTTTTCCTCGGTCCTGCGCTGCAAGAGAAAGCGACGGTAATGCTGAGCTTCTGTGCTCTTGATATCGAACTTTACTCGACGGGAGGTCTCGTAGAGCTTCTCGAAAACCTGTTCAAATTCTTCGGCGGAGATCAAGTCGGTTGTGGCGCCTCGACCCGTGGGTACTAGAAAAAAGACGCTCCACAACACGATGTCGAGTTGCTCCATCAATGCAATCGTGGAGTCCAAATACTGCAAGTTGCGTCGCGTAATCGTGGTATTGATCTGGACGGGAAGGCCGATTTCACGTGCCCACCGGACGGCCTGCAGAGTCCACTCGTATGAACCTGGCACGCGGCGAAATGCGTCGTGAACCTCGGATGTCGGGCCATCCAGGCTGATCGCAAGTCGCGCCAGCCCGCAGGCTGTGAGTCTAACGATGGCCTCCTTGGTCAACAGAGGAGTGGCGCTGGGCGTCAAGGAAATCCGCACGCCGTGGAAAGATGCGTATTCAACTAATTCGAAAACGTCGGGGCGCTTCAAAGGATCGCCGCCGGTCAGGACGAATACCGGGGCCTTCAAGGCGGCCACTTCATCGATGAGCTTCTTTGCTTCGAGGGTACTAAGTTCCAGGGCGCTGCGGACAGGTTGGGCACAGGCGCGACAGTGCACGCATGCCAGATCGCATGCCTGCGTTGTTTCCCAGATCACAATAAAAGGACGCTCATCGAAATTCAGTTTGAGTTCCACGCCATCCTCCTGCCTTTACATCTCTGAAAACAGGGTGACAGACGTGTGACTGGCTGCCTATGACTAATGTCACGGGTGAGAAATTCAAGGACCGCTATTTCTTAAGGGGTACGGAGGAAGCAGCTAACGGGAATTTTCAGAACCACGGACTTCGGAATCCACGCGATCGACAAACGTGTAGAGGCCCAAGCAAATCAAGAACATCACTCCAGAGAATATAGCGGCTGGGAGCGCACTGTGATGATTGCCGGCTAAAAAAGATTCCAGAGCAGCGCTCAACAGCCAGACTTGTACGATTAGGAGGACGGCGATGAGAGACATCGCTCCAGCAATTGCTGTCAGGCCGCGATTTTGGGGAGGAAGGTCGTTTGAAGTTGGCATTTCGTTAACCTTTTACCGCAATAGCAACTAATTGTTCGCCTCGCGCTTCGAGAACAATACGCGGTAGAGGACGGGACGGGGGCCCTTGCAGGACGGCCCCATCCTTGATCGAGAAGAAGCCTTTGTGGCACGGGCATTCAAGCCTGTTTTCCGCCTGGGAATAATAGACCGCGCAGGAAAGATGAGTGCATTTCTGACTGTAGCTTACGTATTCGTCCTCGGCGGTGCGAACCATGATGCAGTGGTCGTCTTTGGTTGGATAGCTGAAAAGCTTCACGCCCCCAACCGGAATCTCTCCGAGTTGAGCCACCGGTTGTTGCGGGTAGACCGGAGCCTTGTAAAAAACGGAACGAATCAGAATCCAAATATTTCCCACCAACATGCCGAGGCTGGTCAGGACGAGGAACTTCGTGAGCTGGCGACGTGTGACATAGCGCTCGTCTGCTGTGCGAACCGAGAATTCTTCTTTCCAGAGCGGTTCGCTAGCCGCTCCTTTGCTAGTGTCCCGTCGCAACCAACTCATGGCTCTCCTCCCACATGTAGTCCACGATATCGAGGGCGATATCCTCGCGCTCCGCTGGGGCCATCATGTAAACCTTGGTGGTGATCTTCTGACTGCCGAAATAGAAAATATTTGTCGGCTTCTCACGGCGGCTGGCGATCTCCTCAGGTCTAACGTAAGACAATGCCTGGCTCGGACAGACGGTCGCGCACATAGGCCGCTTGCCGATGGAAGTGCGGTCATAGCACATGTCGCACTTCATCATCTGCTGCTCAGGAATCATCATCTTCGGGATGCCGAAGGGGCAGGCCAACACGCAGTTGTTGCAGGCGATGCAGCGTGGCTTGAGCGAAGAGTGGACGATTCCATCCTCGCCCTTCTTGATGGCATCCGCGGGACAGACCTGAGCGCACGTAGGCTCGTCACAATGCCAGCATACGTATGCCGCAGAGCGGATACTCTCTTTCCGCTCTATGAAGTCGAAGTTGATCATCGACTTTCCGCGGTGGGTATCGCATTCCTCGCACGCTTGCAAACACGAGCGACAACCGATGCAGCGCGAGGGA
>Ga0187862_10003721_pt1 | contig 14758 bp, 13 predicted proteins | sample June2016WEW_10_1_FD_133003 | JGI IMG/M metagenome (GOLD analysis project Ga0187862, IMG submission 133003) | Peatland microbial communities from SPRUCE experiment site at the Marcell Experimental Forest, Minnesota, USA - June2016WEW_10_150 | ecosystem: Environmental > Terrestrial > Soil >...
CGCCAGGCTGGCCCAGTGCGAGGTCGATAACCACGACGTTGTGTCGACGAGCGGCGAATTTATCGACCGCTTCCCCGGAATTGTCAGCTATATCGGCCTGCCAACCAAGCATCTCGACGCAACGGGCCAGAATCATGCGCTGGATCGGTTCTTTGTCGACAACCAGTACACGAAATGCGACTGCCTGCGTGCCGTGCAGATGGATCATGTCAGGTCCTCAACGTGGACTAAAAAGCTATACGATGAAATTTCCGGCCGTGACTAAGTAGCCGTCAATAATCGGTTCTTCGGTCTGGTGTACATTACTTTGAATATTTGGTCGATACGCTCCGTTGCTGCGGCAAGGAAGTCGGCCAGGCTGAGCCAATGCGGTGCAGACTCCCCGCCTGGACAGGCGATCGCAATCAGGCTGGAACCCGGCGTCGTGGTAGTGCGTACAAAGCGAGATAGCTGAATTGAACCAGTATCCAAATGATCCCGCCGCACTATCATGGTTGGCCTCCCCCGGTGTCATGACAGGTCGGTTCCCGGGCGCAATCGCCGTAGACCGTTCCGATGTAGGGAGTTTGACACCAACTTCCTTGCAACTTCACTTCATGTCTTGTTGTTGCGGGATATTCTCGAAATTGGTACAGAATCGCTTCGCCAACCGCACTGCAGCAAAAATCGGCCCTACTCGTCAGACGTGGCGAGTGCCTCGCCTGACCTCGGGTCGAAGCAGGGCCTAGACCGATCGCCAGATGGCGGAGCGGCGTGGCGAACGGGTGCGGAATACTGTATCAATCGCGCCATGGGACAGATCCGCGCGGTGGTATTCGACGCGTATGGCACGCTACTCGACTTCCACTCGGCCATGGCGCGCCATGCGCCGCGACTGGGTGCCAACTGGCCGCAGATCAGTGCCGACTGGCGGCAAAAGCAGCTGGAATACAGTTGGGTTCGCAGTCTTGCCGGACCTGACCAACACCGCGATTTCTGGCACCTCACCGAAGACGCGCTGGCCTGGACCGCGGCCCGCCATGGGATTACCGATACAACGGTACTGACCGATGTGCTCCTGGCCTATCGCCAGCTCGATGCTTACCCCGAGGTTCCGGCGCTGTTGCGGCAAATTCGCGACTGGCGGTTATCGAGAGGAATCCTTTCCAATGGCGAACCCGACATGTTGGCTGATGCAGTCCGCACCGCTGGGTTAGATGACTTATTGGATTTCGTTCTCAGTGGTGAGACTGTAGGCGTATTTAAACCCGCCCCGCCGGTTTACCGTTTGGCAAAAGAGCAGCTTGGGCTGCCCGCCAACCAGATCGCCTTCGTCTCATCGAATGCCTGGGATGCATTCGGCGCGCATGCTTTCGGGTTTCAGGTATTCTGGATCAACCGGACCAACCAGCCGGACGAATATGGCCTGCGTCAGGTCGTCACCGAACTGACCGATCTTGCCGCATTGCCGGGCGCCCTGAACTCGCGCAGCGCAGCGTGACACAGGCCGGACGCCTTGAGGCGGCGATCACACTGCTGGAAGCGATCGAGGCCACGCCATCCCGCCCCGCCGATGCGGTGGCGAACGACTTCTTTCGCGAGCGGCGCTTCATTGGCTCCGGTGACCGTCGGTCAGTGTCGGAGCGCGTGTGGCGCGTGCTGCGAGCGCGGCGGCGATTGACGTGGTGGCTGCCGAAGCCAACGCCTCGGTTGTTGGTCGCGGCGTCGCTGCTAACCGAGGGATGGTCCTTGGCCGGTGTCGCCCAATCATTCTCCGGCGATCGTTTCGCTCCTGCCGGACTGGAGCGCAACGAATATAACGCACTGCGGAAGATCGAGGGCCAGGCCATCGATCGTTCCGAGATGCCCGATGCGGTGCGCTTCGAATTGCCGGACTGGCTGTATCCACTTCTGTCGGCGCAGTATGGCGGTGATCTCGCAGCCGAAATGTTGGCGCTACGCGATCCCGCGCCACTGGACCTGCGTGTCAACATTCTGAAGGGAACCCGGGAGGAAGCTTGTGCCGCACTGGCGGTGGAGGGCTGGGAAACCCGGCCGACGCCGCTCTCGCCCTGGGGCCTGCGGATCGATGCCCGCCGCCCGGTCACGATCGGTGCGGCATTTCAGTCGGGCCTGGTGGAGATCCAGGACGAAGGCAGCCAACTGGTTGCCGCGCTGACCGACGCGCGGCCAGGAATGCGAGTAGTCGACTGGTGTGCCGGAGCCGGCGGCAAGACCTTGGCGCTGGCGGCGATGATGGGGAACCGTGGCCAAATCGTTGCGTGCGACGTATCAGCGTTTCGGTTGGAGAGTGCGGTGCGGCGATTGCGACGAGCCGGCGTGAGCAATGTCGAACGTCATCTGGTGCAGCCCGGCGATAAGTGGGCAAAGCGGCGCGCCGGAACGTTCGATCGGGTGCTGGTCGATGCACCCTGTACCGGGACCGGAACATGGCGGCGCAATCCGGATGCGCGGCACCGTTTGACCGAACAAGACCTCTTGGAATTAGTGCGGAAACAGTCCAGCATCCTCGACGCCGCAAGGAGGCTGGTCCGCATCGGCGGTCGTCTGATCTATGCGACGTGCTCCCTGCTGGAACAGGAGAATGAGGGACAGGTGTCCGCGTTTCTGATCCGTCATCCAGAGTTTGTGCTGGTGCCGCTGGCGAAGGCGTGGGCTTTGCCCGGGGCTGCACTGCAAGGAGATATGTTGTCGCTGACGCCGGCGCGGCATGGCACCGATGGGTTCTTCGCTGCCGTGCTGGAGCGACGCACGTGATCGCGATCCGCAAGGCGCGGCCGGCCGACGCGGTAGCGATCGCGGCGGTGCACGTGGCGGCGTGGCGCAACACCTATCCGGGGATATTGCCGGACGCGTTTCTGGCGAAATTGTCGGTATCGCGTCAGGCGGTGTATTACGACCAGGCGATCCGCAGCGGCACCGGCGTCCTGGTGGCAATCGCCTCCGGCGTGGACGTGGCACCGGGCAGCGCGGCGCGGATCATCGGCTTCACCACGGCCGGCAGAGCGCGCCGTAGTGAGATCAGCGGCCAGATGCTCGGTGAGGGCGAGGTCGAAACGCTGTATGTTCTGGACGACTGGCGCGAGCGTGGCGTCGGCCGCCGCTTACTACGCGCTGCCGCCGGGCATTTGGCCGAGGCGGGTTGCAAATCGGCGTATCTTTGGGTGTTGCGCGACAACCCGAGCCGGTGGTTCTACGAGCGGCTCGGCGGCCGGTCCGTGGCCGAGGCAGTGATCCAGGTTGCCGGCCAGGGTGTGGTGCAAACCGCGTTTGTGTGGGACCCGATCGAGCGCCTGCTGGCGGCGTCGCCACAGAGTTCGTAACGACAGGATCCCCGGCGTTTGACCGAAGCGCACCCGTTAATTGCGTTTGGCGTCACGCAGCAAGATCAGGGTGATCCGCCGGTAGCAACTCCTGCAGCAGCGGGCCCAGATATTGCCGATAGTCCCGCCAGCGGCCGATCGAGCTTCGATAGATTTCCTGCCGCACCTGAATGGCACTGGCAGTGCGCACCCGCCGATCGGTTTGATGAAACCGCAGTCAATGCGGGTCCCAACCCAGTCCGCAATGGGTGAGGATACGGCGTGAGGCCGCCTCAAGGTCGCCGACGACGTTCTCGTAGCGAACCTCGAGCATCCGGCCCTCCGGAAGGACATCGTGCCAATGGTCCACCAGTTTCTGATAGCGCAGGTAAAATTGACCGAGTTCCGCAAGATCATAAGTGTGGTCCAGATTGCCGGTAAACAGCCGGAAATAGCATGAAACGCACGTATCAATCGGATCGCGGGCAACGTGAATAATGCGGGCGTTTGGCAACGCGAGGTGGATCAGGCCCGCGAAGATGAAGTTCGACGGCATCTTGTCGACAATTTGGCGGGCCTGCGGCGCAGGCTTGCGAAGCGCCGCGACATAGTATGACCCGATCGCCCGGAACACGTCACTGTCGCATTGCGCGACGAAATCCGGATAGCCAACAAGTCGACGATCGGGCCCATACACCGAGGCAACGACCTCGCTGAACGTCGCCAGTTCCCCGGCGCCATGCACATCGTGATGACTGGCGAGAATTTGCTCGGCGAGCGTGGTGCCCGACCCCGGCATGCCAATGACAAAGACCGGTTGCGTCGAGGGATCCCCAGGCGGAGCTCCGCGTCCTGCCCTGGCCATGATGCGATCCCGTGTCAGCACAGCCTCGGTACGGTCGAACAGCTCCATCATCGCGGCTTCATCATACGCGACCGTTGCCCGCATTTCCGCATTGCCGCGCTGCATGTTCTCGAATGCGCGACGATGATCCCCGAGATCGGCGTAGGCCTTGCCAAGCGCGAAATGCAAACGCGTCCGATCCTCCGCAGTCTGGGTCTGATCATGTACGAAGGCCTGCATATGCATGAGATGCGGGTCACCAATCCTGAACCGTTTGCAATCGGCCAGATTGATGTAGGCGCCGGTCAGCTTCGGATCGAACTCCAGTGCCTTCGACAGCGCCGCCTCGGCTTCGGCAAGCCGCCCCAGTTCCTTGAGCAGAACGCCCAGGTTGTTGTACGCATCGGGGTAATTCGGCATTGCCTTGAGCGCGCGCCAATAACTGGCGAGCGCCTCGACATCACGGCCCAACGCGGCCAGCACGTTGCCTCGGTTATTGAGCGCCAGGGCATGGTCAGGGCGCAGCGCGAGTGCCTTGTCAAAACTTGCCAACGCCTGTTGGTAACGTTTCATATTATGCAGGATCAGCCCGTGATTCGTCAGCGCGCCGATCGAATTGGGTTGGCTTTGCAGCGCCGCGGTAACCAGGGCAAGCGCTTCGGCGTAGCGGGCTTGCTGGCTGCGCAACACGCCAAGCAAATGCTGCCCATCGAACAGGCCCGGCATTTTTTGCAGCGCGCGTTGATACAGCGCTTCGGCTTCGGCCAACTGGCCACGCTGATGCAGTTCCAGACCCCGTGCCAGCGATTGCCGCGCGGTGAGCGCTCCGTCTTGCGCCGGCAATGGATTGCTTATGGCCTGCGGTGTTGGCGACGACCTCTCGCCCAGGCGAATTGTCCCGTTGATGTTCTTTGAACCAGTCTAAATCTTCGCATTCTTCCCGGGCGCATGAAAGGCTGTCCCGACTTGCAAAACGTAACCCGTAAATTGTGGCATATCGCCCAGGGAAATCGCCCAGGGGAATTGACAGGGCGAATCGGCCTGATTCGCGGCATTGGGCACGTGGCGGGCGTGTTATACTATTTGCGCCGCTACCGGAGGATGTAGCCGATGGCATATGAGTTGTATTACTGGCCGCAGGTGCAAGGCCGGGGCGAGTTTGTCCGTCTGGCACTCGAGGATTCCGGAGCTGATTACATTGATGTGGCGCGCGGGTCGGAACGTGATGGCCACGGTGTCCCTGCCTTGCTGGCGGTCTTACAGGGCGATGGCGTCACCCTTCCGCCCTTCGCACCGCCTTTCCTCAGGGACGGCGAAATTCTCGTTGGTCAAACCGCCGCCATTCTGTTGTATCTTGGCAGCCGGATCGGCCTGGCGCCGGAGGATGAGGCCGGCCGGCTCTGGACCCACCAAATCCAACTCACGATCACCGATCTCGTGGCGGAATCGTATCATTCGCATCATCCGATCGACGAAGACCGGTACTTTCATGAGCAAAAACCGGAAGCCATGCATCGGGCCGAGGTTTTTCGCCGCACCAGGCTACCGAAATTTCTGGGCTGGTTCGAACGTGTGCTTACCAGGAACCCCGCCGGCGACACCTGGCTGGTTGGCCGAACGACGACCTATGCGGATTTGGCGCTGTTTCAGGTGGTGGAAGGCCTGAACTACGCTTTTCCCAACGCGACGGCTGCTGTTCTGGCTGAGTTGCCACGCGTGACCGCGCTACGGCAGGCGGTTGCGCAACGGCCGCGTATCCGGTCTTATCTGGCGAGCGAGCGCCGCGTTCCGTTCAACGAATTCGATATTTTTCGCCATTATCCCGAGCTTGACGCGTAATCTCTCAACCACCCAACCATCGTCAGACCTCGCAACGGATCCAGGACCACGCTCGGGCCGGGTGTGAGACCGCGGCCGGCGAGCACCTCCTCCGGCGTTCGGGCCGGCACCTCAGGGAGTACTGGGCGGCCACCGGGCAGCCTGACCCCAGGCGCTCTGGTCAGGTAGAAAACGTCGTATCGGTCCAGGAATAATTCAAATACTTCCGCACCACCGATCACCCCGATCTTCGGACCGGGCGCGTCGAGTGCGGCCAGCGCCTGCTTGAAGCTTGCACCAGCGGGGTTCCACAGCCGGGCTCTCGGGTTCGAAGGGTGGGCGGCAATGCCGGGGACGCGCCGTGACAGGATCAACCGGTATCGCAAAGCCGAGCGAACCTGTTGCTCCTGCGAGTGGCGGCCATGGACAACGACATCGACGCCGTCGAGGCCACTCTCAAAAAACTCCTGGTCCGCTTTGAATTTCAGCGAGTCCGGCATGACGCGATCGGCGGTCGCCAACATGCCATCCTCGGAGATGATGGCATAACCCTCGATCCGGCCGACGTGTTGATCAGTCATGCCCCATTCACGCCGGTTCGCCGGTAAACTGCAAGGCCTGTCCCGAGGGGCCTGTCCCGAGGGGCCTGTCCCGAGGGGAGAGGCTGCACCCTCCCCTCGGTTGGAGATGATCAGATCATCGTCCCGCCATAATAGTCGGTGACGCGGCGGCCGTACGCCGGATCGTTCCACAGGTTGCTTTCATTTGCGGCGTAGGATGGCGCGCCTTCCAGGCGTCTGCGGTCAAGATTGACCACGTAGCCCTCCTGCACGGGATCATAGCGCAACACCTGCCACGGCAACGGATGGTAGCGGTCGCCGATGCCAAGAAAGCCGCCGAAACTCATGATCGCGTAATCGGCTTTGCCGGATTGCTTGTCCAGCATGACGTCGTAGATGTGGCCCAGCTTTTCGCCAGCCGTATTATAAACGTTGGTGCCATTGACCTGACTGGCCGCGATCAGGCGGCCTCTGGTGTCGGTTGGGTCTTTGATCGTCGCCATTGATATCACCTGCCTTTATGGTCAGCGGTACCGATCCGCGTCGGCAGATCGACCGCATGCAGCACCAACGTGGCCGTACCCGGCTAAGTTCCCAAACACGTTTCTGATGCGCGATGCCGAAATGCCAAAATCTTATGTTCGTGTCAGAAAATTCATGGTTCAGACACGCAACAGTTTTTGCAGTGCCTCCAGCCGATCGGCGTCCCGTGCCGGCTTGTCCCAGCGGATCCGCGCAATCCGCGGAAACCGCATCGCCACACCCGACTTATGCCGGGTCGATTGATTAAGCCCCTCAAATGCAATTTCCAACACGACTCCCTCGGATTTATTGGCGGTCACCTCGCGTACCGGGCCGAATCGGCTCACTGTATGATTGCGTACCCAGCGATCAAGTTGCAACAGCTCCTCATCGGTGAATCCGAAATAGGCCTTGCCCACCGGCACAAGTTCATCGCCACCGTCACCCGCCCGCCAAACGCCGAAGGTAAAATCAGAATAATAGGAGGAGCGCTTGCCGTGGCCGCGTTGGGCGTACATCAGGACGGCGTCAATGTTGAACGGATCGCGCTTCCACTTCCACCACAATCCTCTGGGCCTGCCACTGACATAAATCGAATCGCGCCGCTTCAGCATCACGCCTTCGATGGCGTCCGCATTCAGGCCTGCACCGGCGCTCGCCGGATTGGCTCGCGCCGCCGCAAGCGTTTCCCAGCTGTCGAACGGCAACAACGGTGAAAGATCAATCCGGCCGCCGCGATAACGCGCGAGCAATGCCTGCAGGCGCTGCCTGCGCGTATCGAACGGCAAGATGCGCAGATCCTCGCCGTGGTCCGCCAGCAGATCGTAAGCCCGGATATGCAGCGGATATTCAGCAATTAACTTCGCCGATACGGTCTTGCGGTTCAGCCGCTGCTGCAACACGCTGAACGGCTCCACCATGCCGTCGCGCACCACCAGCAATTCGCCATCTATCGTTACGTCATCGAACAAGTTATCTGCCAGCGCGTGGACCATGTCGGGAAACGCCGCCGAGACGTCTTCCCCGGTTCGCGAATAAAGCCGCGTCACGCGTTGGCCGTTAGCCCCGACTCCGCCGACTGCTTGCACGCGCACACCGTCCCATTTCCACTCGGCACGGAATTCCTCCGGATTGAGGCCGGGAAAATCGGCGTCGTCGATTGCTTGCGCCAGCATCGGCGTGCGGAACGGAGCGGGATCGTTGGTTTGCGGCCGGTCCGACCGGCCTTCAATCCAGGCAAACAGCTCGAGATAGGGTGGCTGCAATCCGTGCCAGACTTCCTCGACCTCATTGGCCGGCAGGTCACCCAACGCGGCGACGGCAGTCTTGGCCAATCGCGCGGAAACCCCGATGCGCAATGCACCAGTGATGAGTTTCAACAAAGCCCAGCGACCGGTCTCGTCGAGCAGATCGAGCCAGCGGGAAAGTTGCGCGGGCAGTTCGGCTTTGCGGGTTGCGTGCAAGGTCTCGATGATCTCGCCCAGACCTGGCGCCGGCGGATGATTGTCGCCGTGCCCTGGATGCGGCCACATCAGTGCCACCGTTTCCGACAAATCGCCGACGTAGTCGTAACTCATGGCAAACAGCACGGGGTCGGTGCGTTCGGCGATCAGTGTCCGGATCAGTGCCGGTTTGGCATAGGCAAAACTCAGTTCGCCGGTCATGGCGGCGAGCGCATAGCCGCGATCGGGATCGGCTTCGGTGCGAAAATAATCGATCATCAGGCGCAGCTTATTGTTGCGCGATGGTTCGTAGGCGAGACGATCGAGCAATTCGGCAAAGCGGTTCATTGGGCTGGAAGCGCTGCTTCAGTTTCTTCCTCCCCGTAACCCATCAGATGCAACGGACGGGCCTGCAATCCGCGCTGCACGGCCCAATGCACCAGTGCATCTTCGGCGCCGTGGGTGACCCACAACTCCTGACATTCGGTGTCCAGAATGGTGCTGCACAATTCATCCCAGTCGGCATGGTCGGACACCACCAGCGGCAATTGCACGCCGCCTTGCCGCGCGCGGGCGCGAATTCGCATCCAACCCGACGCAAACGCCACCACCGGATCCGAGAAGCCGCGCGCCCACAGATCGCGGGTTGCCGAGGGCGGACAAACCACGATCTCACCGCCCAGAGAACCGCCCGTTTTACCGGCGATCTTGCGAGTTTCTCCAACCGGCACGCCTTCCGCGCGATATAACTCGGTGATCTTTTCCATTGCGCCATGGATATGGATCGGCCGGTTCCAGCCCGTTTCGTGGATCAGCGCCATCAACCGTTGCGCCTTGCCAAGCGAATAGGCGCCGACGAGGTGCGCCCGATCGGGGAAAGTCTTGCACGACTCGAGCAGGCGGCCGACTTCGCCACGTGGATCGGGGTGCCGGAATACGGGCAACCCGAAGGTTGCCTCCGAGATGAAAGCGTCGCAGCGCAGCACATCGAACGGCACGCACGTGGGATCGTGGCCGCGCTTGTAGTCGCCGGAGACGACCAACCGGTAGCCATTCGCTTCAATCAGGATTTGCGCCGAACCGAGGACATGACCGGCGGGGTAAAAACTCACGTCCACGTCGCCAATACGCACTGGCTCGCTGTAACGCACCACCTGTCGCGAAGTGGTGAAATCGGCGCCGTAGCGCAGTTCCATGATCGCCAGCGTCTCCCGCGTCGCCAGCACTGCACCGTGGCCGGAGCGGGCATGATCGGCGTGGCCATGGGTAATCAGGGCACGTGGGCAGGCCCGCACCGGGTCGATAAAGAAATCGCCGGCGGGGCAATACAAACCGGCAGGCGTTTGGGTCAGGACGTCATGTGCTTGCATTGTTTGAACAGATAGGCGGGCGGGCTTCGATTGGGAGGCCGCAACCAACGAAATCCGGTCAGCCCATGTCGAACTCTGCCGGCAGATGCGCCTCGGCGATTTGCTTACGTGCGGCAAGCCGCGCCAGTTCCAGCAGCCGCGGCGAAATTGCCGGCTCGTCGAACCGGGTCAACCCGTCCAGTTCCCGCTGCTCCAGCCGCACGCCAATTTCTCCGTCGAACCAGTGCGACGAATAGACCATGTCGTAGCGAAGATAATGGAACGCGGGCGCCACGCCCAGTTGATCGCCGGTCAGATCGCCGATTTCGCCGTCGATGCGCCAGGGAGCGGGCGATTGTCCAAGGTATTGCAACATCGTCTGGTTGAGCCAGTTGCAGTCGTCCATCACCGACTTCAGCGCCAGGGCTGCGAGTAGCAGCGGTGGCGCGTGTTTCGCTGGCATACGCGAAGGAGTCATCGGATGATGGCCGGTGCCGACTGACGCCAGCAGCAATTGCTCGGCGCCAGTGGGCCAGCGGAAGCCATACCCGCCGAGTGTTGCCAGCAAGAACAAAAAAAGGCCAGGATTGCCGTGCGGAGAAACGGCGCCGTCAATGAAGGTGCCGGATACGCCGTGTGCGATCTCGATCGGTTCCGGCGCAAAATACGACGGCGCCGCGGTGCTGGCCCGTAACAATTGCGTCAGTTTGAGATCCTTGTTCGGCGCGGCATGCGGATCGCGACCGGCAACGTCGAACCAGCGGCCACGCGGATTGTTGTGAAACACCCATAGGCTGCCGGTGTCGATCCGTTTGGCGATAATCGCCAGTCCGGTCTTCACCTGGGCCGAACCCAATGTCGTATCGCCCACATGGGCACGGATTTGCTCCACCAGCGCCCCGGCCTGGAATTTTGGCGCCAGAAACGCGAAGCGCGACGACCTGCGAAAGCCTTTGTCGGCGAGGCCAAGAAAAGTTGCAATCAACCGCTTCACCGGCAGCCCCAGAGCAAGCCCGGTGGCGATGATGGCCCCGGTCGAGGCACCGCCAATCAGGTCGAAGTAGTCGGCGAGAACCGTTTCCGGGCCGAACCGTTGCCGCAGGATCGATTCCAGGCGTTCAAGGTAAGCGAGGCTGATAATGCCACGGACCCCGCCGCCATCCAGCGCGAGGATGCGTTTCGGACCTGGCCCAAACAGATGCTCATCACGCGTTCGGCCAGCAATCACCCGGCGTTATTACCTCCACCTTTGCCGGCGGCAAACCGCACCGCCTCTTCGGCTGCGCGTACCAGAGCGCGGGCTTTCTGCCGGCATTCCTCGAACTCCGAGTCCGGATCCGAGTCCGCGACGATCCCTGCGCCCGCCTGGACATACATCGTGCCGTCCTTCACCAGTGCAGTGCGCAGCCCGATACAGGTATCCATCGTCCCGTTCGCGGCAAAATAGCCGATGCAGCCGGCGTAAATCCCGCGCCGGTCCGGCTCCAGCTCCTCGATGATCTCCATGGCGCGGACTTTCGGCGCACCGGACAGGGTGCCCGCGGGAAATCCGCCGATCAGCGCATCCAGGGCGTCCAGACCCTCGGCCAGCCGGCCTTCCACGTTGGAGGAGATGTGCATGACATGGCTGAACCGTTCGATGACGAACTGTTCGGTGACCTTCACTGTGCCAAGCGCCGACACCCGCCCGACATCGTTGCGGCCAAGATCGAGCAGCATCAAATGTTCGGCGCGTTCCTTGGGATCGGCCAGCAGTTCTTGTTCCAGGGCGAGGTCCTCTTCGCGCGTGATCCCGCGCCGTTTGGTGCCCGCCAGCGGCCTTATCGTCACCGTGCCGTCACGCAGCCGCACCAACACCTCGGGCGAGGAGGCGACCACTGAAAATGTGCCGAAGTCGAGATAAACCATGAATGGCGCTGGATTGACGCGCCGCAACGAGCGATAGAGCGCGAACGGCGGCAGTACGAAGGGCACGGCAAACCGTTGGCTAATGACGATCTGGAATGCGTCACCCGCCATGACGTAATCCTTGCATCGTGCCACCGCGGCGAGGAAGTCCTGCCGGGTAAAATTCGACGCCGGCGCCGGCGGATCGGGCAGCATCACCGGCGGCGGCTGGCGCGGCAGCGGCCGTTCCAATGCCGCCTCGGCGTCGTCCAGGCGGCCCTGAGCCGCCTCCCAGGCTGCATCGGCGGACACCTCGGGCGACGGGTACACCGGCGCAACCAAGGTCAGCTCGTCATTAACATTGTCGAAAATTGCGAACAGCGAAGGCCGCGTCATCAGCCCTTCCGGCACGCCGATGACGTCGACATTCTTGTCCGGCAGCTTTTCCATTTGCCGGACCATGTCGTAACCGAGATAACCCACCAGACCGCCCGCCATCGGCGGCAGGCTCGGCGGCACATCCAGCCTTGTTTCGTTGATCAGCGCCCGCAGGCTTTCCAACGGCGGCCGCGCCTCCGGCACGAAGGCGTGCGGGGCCGAATGGGCGGAGCGATTGATGGCGGCGCGGCCATCCTGACAGCGCCAGATCAGGTCAGGCGCCATGCCGATCACCGAATATCGGCCGCGGGTGGTGCCGCCCTCGACGCTCTCCAGCAGGAATGCGTTTGGCCGCCCGTGCGCCAGCTTCAAATAAGCCGCGACCGGAGTTTCCAGATCGGCGACGCCGCGACGCCAGACCAGGCTGCCTCGTCCGGCGTCGTAGGCGGAACGAAAGGCGGCATAGCCCGGCGCGAGGGTGACGTTCATACGAGGTCTCGGTGGCTCACGGTTGCACGATCTGATCGACGTTGGCCTGATTGATGCTCGGGTTGGCACGCAGGCGCAACGCCTCGGTGAAGGCGGCGCTCATGTCGTCCGCCAGGCTGTGGGATGCCGCGGCGCGAACCTGGTCATAGCGCAAGGGGTCAGTGGCGGGGTCGGGCGCGACGATCTCGACCGCGGTCGCCACAACGAAGCCCTCGGGAGTTTCCACCATGGTCGGCTCGCCTTTTTTCAGGCTGAACAGCACCTGCTGCACCTGGCGGGGCATCGCCGGATCGGGCTGGGTGCGCGACACCAACGGCGACAGAGTCGGCAGGATGCCGGCATCGCGGGCGGCGTCAGAGAACGTCTTGCCCGCTTTGACCGCCTGCAGCATCGCGGCTGCCGCGGTCTCGGCCGAGTGGTGGCGCTGGTCGGCCTGCCAGTCCTGAACCACGGAATCGTGCACGGCTTCGAACGGCTTTTCTCCGGCCGGCGTGATATCGTCCACCGACAACGCGTAATAGCCGGAGCCGCCAACGGACGGGATCTGCACCTCGGTCAATTGCGGTGGATCGCCTTTCTGTGTCGAAAACGCCGCGGTGGTGATGGCCGAGCGGATCTCTGACTCGCCAGGAAGTCCGACTGGAGTGTCCTGTGGCGTGTCGCCGTTCTGGTCCAGAGTGACCGTCACGGTGGCCACACCCGGATCGGGTGGCAACGCGTTCAGCGCTGTGCCATTGCCCAGTTGGTTATCGATCTTGTTGGCTTTGTCGTAGACCAGACCGAGCGCTTTCTCCGTCACCAGACGTTGCCGCAACTGATCCTTCACCTGTTCGAAGGTTTGCACGCCGCCTTGCACCGCTTTGGTGACGCGGATGACGAACCAACCCAGCGCCCCCTTGATCGGTTGTGGCACCGTATCCACCGGTGTGCTGAATACCCCTTTGGCGAGGTCTGGATCAGGGAATTCGGTTTGGGTCGCCTCATTCTGCTCGATCGCTGCCGCGCCGTCGGCCTTCGCCGCGGCCTGCATCGCGGTCCAATCGGCGCCGGCGCGCCACTGATCCGCCAATGCAGTCGCCTTCGCCGTATCGGTGGTCGAAATCACCTCGGCCGAGCGCTTCGCAATCGTCGTGTATTCGGCCTTATGCGCGTCGTACGCCGCTTGCACATCCTGATCTGTGACCGTCACTTGCGACGCCAAGGTCGCGGGCGAGAGCACGATCACAGTCACACGTCGGTACTCGGGCGTGGCGTACAGGTCCGGATGGTTATCGTACCAGCGCCGCGCGGTTGGCTCATCCGGGGTCGCCGGCTCGGGCGCACTGGCGATCGGAAACAGGGCCATGTCTGCGGAGCGCTTCTCGAACCTTGCGGCATAGATGACGGCGGCCTCGGAATCGGGGACCCGCGCCCCGGCCGTCACGGCGTCCAGCAACTGCCGCTGCGCCATCTCGCCGCGCATCAATTCAATGAAGCCGGCTTCGGTCATGTTCTGGTTGCGCAGCACGGCATCGAGGCGGGCTTTGTCGAAGTTGCCATTGGCGTCGAGGAAAGCGGGGAGTTTGCGTGTGCTTTCCACCAGAACCGGGTCAGGCACCGCGATGTGCAGGCTGCGCAATTCCTGGCTGGTCGCCGCCTCACCGATCAGGCTCTGCAGCGCCTGCTCCCCGACCTCGCGACGCAACTGGGCCGAGGGTTCCTGGCCGGCCGGCAGGTTGCGGGTCATGGCGGCGAGGTCTCGGCGGTATTCGGTCTCGAGTTGGGGCGCTTCGATCGTCGCGTTGCCAACCTTGGCAACCCAGGTGGAGGTGCCGATCACGCGCAGCATGTCGCCGACACCCCACAGGACGAAGGTTGCCACCATGATCAGGAAGAAGGCGCGGACGTACCACGTCTCCACGTAGCGACGCATCGAAGTAATCATACCGAGTGTCCCAGCTTCCCCGCTCGCCTGGCCCCGGTATACGAGGCACGCTGGCGGTTTGCCAGCGTCGGCCAATGGCGTCAGGAGCCTGGCGAGAGTTATCGCCGACGCTTGCCGCCTGTCATCGGATTGACGGGTTTCCAGACCGGCCGTTATGGGTCAGTGGACCGGGTTATCAAGGAAAACGTCATGCATACGATCGTCCAGCCAGCGTGCTCCACCAGTGCGCCGGACCGCGCCCGC
>Ga0187862_10003725_pt1 | contig 14756 bp, 12 predicted proteins | sample June2016WEW_10_1_FD_133003 | JGI IMG/M metagenome (GOLD analysis project Ga0187862, IMG submission 133003) | Peatland microbial communities from SPRUCE experiment site at the Marcell Experimental Forest, Minnesota, USA - June2016WEW_10_150 | ecosystem: Environmental > Terrestrial > Soil >...
GCATTGATGGTTTTGTCCGCGGCAGTTTTCGCCGCGAGATCGGCAAACTGGAATTCGAGGAAAACAAGGCAAAGCGCGTCTTCGAGCACCCGGGCTTCGGGGTCGTCGGGAAAATGTTTTTTTAGATTCAAGTCCTGCACGCGCCGGATCATTTCCTCCGGGTAACCCACTTCGCACAAAATGTCGCCGGCTTTTTGGGCGTGAAACTTTTTGAGCGTCGCCCGCCATTGCAAATATCCGGCGCGGGTCATCGGATGGGATTGGCGCGGGATTTCCCAGCGGCAAAGGTGCTGGCAGCGTGCGGCGAGGCGAAGTTCCTCGGAAGCGTCGGGGCAAAGCCGCAAAACCCATTTCGTAAGCTGCTGGGCATAAAGCCATTCACGCGGCTGGGAGGCGCCGTTAATGACCTTGGTGTTTGGATCGCGGGAGTTTTCCCCGTCGAAACGGCGCAGTGCGGATTCGAATCGTTGTGAATCGTTTGGTTGAAAGGGTGCGGACACGCGCGGAATTATTCCAGAAGCGGGTTTCGGCGCAAAGCGGATTTGCCGCCGGTCTTAATATCGAATGGTTTCCCGATAACGTTTGGCCGACATGCCGGTCGTGCGCTTGAAGGCGATGCAAAAGCTGTTGATGCTTTGATAACCGCACATTTTGGCAAGCGTTTCAATTTTGCCGCTGGATTCCGCGAGCAACTTTTTAGCGTGTTCGATTCGGACGCGTTGAAGCTCCTGTCCAGGGGTGCGGCCAATATGCTCCAAAAACGCCTTGTGCATTCCACGCCGTGACATGGCGGCGACAGCAACCAAATCTTTGACACAGATGGGCTCGTGGCTGTGTTCCCACATGTAGCGCAGGCTTTTGGCCACGTTTTTGTGTTTTATCGCAAGAAAGTCACTGCTCCGGCGGACCACCATGCCTTTGGCGGGAATTCGGATGGGATCTTCCGGCGACGGTTTCCCGCTCATCAGTTGATCCAGCAATTCGGCCCCGCGATAACCCAGAGTTTCCAGATTGGTGTCCACGCTCGACACGGGAATTTGCATGGCGTCCGGTGCCAGAAGATAATTCTCCGCGCCAACAATCGCGACCTGCTCTGGAATGGCGATGCCAATGCTTTCGCATGATTCCAGAACGTCGAGCGCCTGCTGGTCATTGGCGGCAAAAACCGCCAGCGGCTTTGGCGCGCGTTTCATTTCAGCAACCAGCCACTTGCGTTTCCGCTTCCATATTTCGCGGTCGGCGGCAAAGTCCGGGGATCGATGCCAGCGCGACCAGGCGCATTCGTAACCGGCCTTTTTCAGCGCGTTGACGAATCCCTCGCCGCGTTCTTCGTACGACCAGTTGTCGGCATCGCTGTAAAACATGAAATTACCAAACCCGCGGGAAATAAAATGGTCGGCAACAAGTTGCGCCGCATGCGCGTGGTCTTCCAGCACGCGGGGAAATTTCAACTGCGGACGGCGCAGGCTGAAATCCACCGTGGGCTTTTTGGTGGATTGAACAAATTCGGCGAGATCATCGCCGGCCCCCAGCCAGGCGAGAACGCCATTGCCTTCCCAGCCCCAAGGAATGACTTTTTCCCTGGCCAGATCGGCATACAAATGCCAGCCGTGTTCCTGGGCGTATTTTTCAATGCCCTGATGAAGGCGGTAGTCGTACCACCCCAACGCGAGCAGCACACGCTTTTGTGGTTTTGGCATGGATTGCGGGGAAATATAAACCTCCTGCGCAATTATTCAAGAACTTCCGCCAGGCAGGGCTCTTTGTCTGGTGGCGATTTGATTTTGACGTGGCCGCAGGATCACATCGGTTGGACGCTGCGATCCCAGACCAATTCCCTGGCCGTTGGGCTTTCCAGCAGCTGGGTGGCGGTGGCGGGATCAACCGGCACAAACAAGGTAATCATGCCGATGGACAAGACCCAAGGGGCTGTATTCTTCCGCCGGACCCATCCGTAACAAGTCAGGGACGCGGAAAAACGGGGCAACACCTCTCGGAGTCGCCCAATGGCACATTCCGAGAGGTTTTTTGTTGCTGCAGTTTAGTGGTGGCAGCCGCAACCGTCACCGCACAAGCCGGCATCGAAATCCCCTTCCGTCGGGACCCGGCCCAGTTCGATCGTTTTGGAAATGGATTTCTGAATGAAATGCTGCATCTCGTGCAGCTCTTCCTGCGCATCGAGAAATCCCCGCGCAATGGAATTCTTCATCAGGGCGTCGCGATGTTTTTCGAAGTCGGCGATTTCAGCGCTTGCGAGCGGTTGCGACCGCGCCTGTTTTTCCTGAAGCGCCTGCCCTTTGCTCATCACCGCTTCATATTGGCCGCGCGCCCCGGGGTCGGACAAAAAGGTGTCAATGCGCTTGCGGATGGAAATCATTTCCGGCTGGTCAATGATGGTTTGGCACAGTTCCCTGGTCTTGTCTTCAATCTTTGTGGGCATAAAATTTAATTCGCGGCACAATAAATCACAAGTTGCCACTGAAAACAATAGGAAACAATGGGATTGACCCGACTTTCGCAAATCGTTAAAACACGCCGAAATCCTTATGCAAACAATTCATCTTGCCTGGGTTGATTACACAATCCTCCTTGCTTACACCGCCTTCGTCATCGGCATCGGCTTCGCGTTGCGGCGCTACATGAAAACGTCCACGGACTTCTTTTTGTCCGGGCGTTCCATTCCCGCGTGGGTCACGGGACTGGCCTTCATGGCCGCCAATCTCGGTGCGCTTGAACTGGTCGGCATGGCCGCCAACACCACCAAATACGGCATCGCCACCGCCAGTTTTTACTGGATCGGCGCGATTCCGGCGATGGTGTTTCTGGCGGTCTTTATGATGCCCTTTTACTACGGCTCCAAGGCGCGCTCGGTGCCCGAATATCTGAATATGCGCTTCGACGCGCGCGTGCGCTGCGTGAACTCAATTTCGTTCGCGGTTATGACGGTGTTCTCTTCGGGCATTTCCATGGATTGCCTGGCCCGGCTGCTGCATCTGCTGCTTGGCTGGGACTACAACATAAGTCTTTGGATTTGTTCGGCGGTCGTGCTGCTTTATGTCGTCAAAGGCGGGCTGACCTCGGCAATTTACACCGAAGTGCTCCAGTTTTTCATGATTGTCCTCGGGTTTACGCCGGTCATTTATCTCGGACTCAAAGACGTCGGCGGCTGGGACAAATTGAAAGAGACACTGGGATTGGTGGCCCAAAACCCGGTCGCATTGGATTTGAGCAGCAAAACCTTTCAGCCGGATGCCTGGACGAGCGTGTGGAAGCCGGTACTGGCCGGGCCACAAGCCAATCCCATGGGAGTGGACTGGTTTGCGATGGTTTTCGGCCTCGGCTTCGTGCTCTCCTTCGGTTACTGGTGCACGAACTTTCTGGTCGTGCAACGCGCGATGGCGGCAAAAAACATGAGAGCCGCCCGCCGCACACCCCTGATCGCCGCAGTGCCTAAAATGCTCTTCCCGATTCTCGTGGTTTCACCCGGATTGATTGCCGCCGCACTCGCGTTCACGGGCAAGGACGGTTATCGCCTGCCGCCCAAGATCGTCAACGACAGCGCCTATGTAATGGCGGTTCCTGCCGTCAAGGAGGCCGCCGCGCAGAAAGAAGACGAACAGACTGCCTTCAAAAATATCAGCGCCGCCATCGGCATGAAGCTGAATGAGGCCAAGGTGGCTGCCATCGTTAAAGACGCGCCTTCGCTGGATGATAGGGCCATCAAGGACCGCCTGCAGGACGCCGTTGTCGAAAATGATTACAATGGCGTGATTTTGTCGCTGGTCAAAAAGTATTGCCCGACTGGGCTGCTTGGCCTGGCGTTGACTGCGCTGCTCGCGTCGTTCATGTCCGGGATGGCCGGCAATGTCACGGCGTTCAATACGATTTGGACCTACGACCTTTATCAGGCCTACATTGCGCCGAACAAAAGCGACCATCATTATTTCAGAATGGGGCAAGGGATTACGGTGGTCGGCGTGCTGTTGAGCATTGCATGCGCCTACTTCGCCAAAAGATACAACAATGCCATGGATGTGATTCAGTTGGTGTTCAGTTTCGTGAACGCGCCGCTGTTCGGCACGTTCGTGCTGGCGATGTTTTGGAAACGAACGACCGGCACGGGAGCCTTTCTCGGTCTTTTGGGCGGCATTTCCACGTCGGCATTGGTTCACGGTCTGACGATGGCCGAAGGCAAAGGCGGTTGGTTGGGGGCGACTTTATACACCTTCCCCTCCAGCATGGCCCAAAATTTCTGGCTGGCGACTTTTGCTTTCATTGTCTGTTTCGTTCTGACCTTTGCAATTTCACTGGCGACGAAACGGACAAAATCCGATGAAGAACTCAAAGGCCTGGTGTATTCGCTGACACCGAAGCTCAAGGACGATGAGCAGCACTTCCTGCTTCGTCCGGCCGTGCTCGGCACGATTTTGATTATCGCCTGTGTTATACTGAACATCATCTTCTGGTAGAAAGGAAAAATTTATGGGACTCGACATTCGCTGGCCAATCGGCCTCATGTTTTCGCTCATCGGCGCGCTGCTGGTGATCACTGGTTTGCTCAATGGCGCGGACGCGCGCTCACTCAACATCAACATCAACCTTTGGTGGGGCATCGTCCTGCTCGTGTTTGGCGTGTTGATGCTGCTCGGCGCGACGCGGAGCCGGAAGACACCGCCGCCGGCCTGACAAACCAAAATTATCCTTTGCCAGCGACGCTTTTATACCTTATATTACGCTACAATGTTGCACCAACTATGAATCTGAAAGAACTCACCGCCGAGACCATCCAGCAATTCGTCAAATTGTACGGCCGTCGGCCGCGCTGGATTGTTGCCGCGCCCGGTCGCGTTAACATCATCGGCGAGCACACCGACTACAACGACGGTTTTGTGCTCCCGATGGCGATTGAGCTCTACACCGTCATCGCCGCCGATCGTCCGGCCACGGAGACGGACCAAATCCGGCTTCACTCCACCCTCGGCGACAAACCCGCCACCGTGGATCTTACGCAACCATTGAAGCCATTCCCGAAAGGTGCGTGGGCCAATTATCCCGTCGGCGTCATTGCCGCTTTCCTCGCCCGCGGACTGAATCCCGGCAGCTTCGACGCGATGATTCACTCGACCGTGCCGTTCGGCGGCGGTTTGTCCAGCAGCGCAGCCCTCGAAGTGGCCACCGCCACGCTGCTCGAAGTCATCACCGGCAAAAAACTCGATCCAGTTGAAAAGGCGTTGCTTTGCCAGAAGGCCGAGCACGAATATGCCGGAATGCCGTGTGGCATCATGGACCAGTTCATTTCCATCATGGGCCGGGAAAACCAGGTCCTGTTGCTCGACTGCCGCTCGCGGAAACCCGAGTTGGTGCCGATGAGCGACCCGTCCGTTACCGTGCTTATCATCAATACCAACGTGAGGCACCAACTGACCGGCAGCGAATATCCTGCGCGCCGCAAACAGTGCGAGACCGCCGCAAAAATCCTCGGCGTGCCTTCGCTTCGCGACGCCACGGCCGACTTGCTCGAACGCGCGAAGGGTGGGATGGACAAGGATGTTTATCATCGCGCGCGCCATGTCATCAGCGAAATCGAGCGCACCATTCATGCGGCCGAAGGCATTCACGCCTCGAACTGGCCGGCCGTCGGCCGGTTCATGTATGCCAGTCATCGCTCACTCCGCAATGATTACGAGGTGAGTTGCAAGGAACTGGACACCGTCGTGGAGATCGCCAAATCCATCGGCCTCAAAGGCGGAATGATCGGCTGTCGCATGACCGGTGGCGGTTTCGGCGGTTGCGCCGTCGCGTTGGTGAAGACCGATGCGGTGGACGCCATCTCGAAGAAGCTCGCGACAGATTACAAGAAAAAGACCGGCATCGAAGCAACCATTTTTGTCTCGCGGCCGGCAACTGGCGCGACGGTTATCAAAAGCAATGGCCCAACCAGCTCATCTGTTCGCATGAGCAGCAGCGCACGCCTGCCCGTGCCGGCTTAATCCCCCAGGCAGGTCCCCACGCGCCGGGCGGTTTCCACCCATGAATGGTTGGGCGGAACGGTTTTGCGCTTGCCGGCGACTTTTACCAGCGGCACCGGTTCCGTGCCATTGCCACGCGAGGCCACCATCACACCAAAAACATTTTCGTGAATCAAATCCGCGCACGCGCTGCCGAACCGCGTGGCGAGCAGCCGGTCCGCCGGCGACGGCGTGCCACCGCGTTGCACGTAACCGAGGATGGTGACGCGCGATTCAAGGTGCGTGAGTTCCTCAAGCTGTTTGGCAAGCCGGAGCGTGTTGCCGGCGTGCCGGGCTTCGATCGCGGCCAGCTCCATTTTGGCGTCGTTTCGTTCGCGCGGGTTGCGCGCCTTCTCCTTGCGGTTTTCAGCGGCGGCAAAGGCGCGCGCGTCTTCCACGCTCATCGCGCCCTCGGCCACGGCCACAATGCTGAAATTGGTTCCGTGCCGGCTCCGACGCCGGATGGCTTCAACAATTTTATCAACGTGGTAGGGAATTTCGGGAATCAAAATAACGTCCGCGCCGCCGGCAATGCCCGCGCCCAGCGCCAGCCAGCCTGCGCGATGCCCCATGATTTCCGCGACCACGATGCGATGATGACTGTGCGCCGTGCTGTGCAGACGGTCAATGGTTTCCGTGGCAATATCCAGCGCGGTGGCGAAACCGATGGACGAGTCCGTCATCGCCACATCGTTGTCAATGGTTTTGGGAATTGAGATGACGTTGAGCCCGGCTTCCGTGAGACGCAGCGCATTTTTTTGCGTGCCGCCACCGCCCAGGCATACAAGCGCGGCGAGTCCGTATTTCTTGTAATTGTTGACGATGACTCTGGTCATGTCGCTCGTCCGGCCGTCAATCTTCATGCGATGCGGTTTGTCGCGGCTGGTGCCGAGAATCGTGCCGCCGACGGTGAGGATTCCGGCCAGCGCGCTTCGATCGAGCCGCAGCCGCCGTCCGGTGACCAGACCGCGAAAGCCGTCGCGAAAGCCGATGATCTCCATGCCGTAAAAGCCGAGAGCGGTTTTACCGACGCCGCGAATGGCGGCATTCAGGCCGGGGCTGTCGCCGCCTGCCGTCAAGATGCCGATGCGTTTGGTTTTGGTCATTGTCTCCGCCACATTTGAATCCGCAAAAGGGGTCGTTTGTCGAGAAATAACTTTTTGCTTCCGATCAAATTGAGCGCACCTCAATTTTTGACAATCGAAACGCCGTGTCCCAAAGGGACATTTTGAAAATAGCCCGGCGTTTGAACGCCGGGGTATGACAGCACCATAACAAGTCCCGCAGGGACGCCTGAAAAAGGCATTGCTTTTCAGCCGTCCCTGCGGGACTCGGGATTGTCCGAACCTGTCCCGGCATTGAAATGCCAGGCTATTTTCAATGGTTCCTCCGGAACCGAACGGCTGTTTAAAAATTGAGATGCGCCCCGCTCAAAGTTGCCGACGGAGCTGATGCTTTCTGAGCAAATACAGGAGAATGAAGCAGTTCACCGCCATGCAAATCGAAACCGCCGCGCCGAATTGAAACGCCATGTCTTCGTAAGCCAGCCGGATGTAATGCCGCCCGGCCGGGACTTGAATGGCTTGAAATGCATGATTCGCCCGCAACAAGGGCGCTGGCCTGCCGTCCACGTAAGCGCGCCAGTTGTGATACCAGGTTTGCGCCACGACGACGAGCGACGGTTCGGAAGCTTCAACTTCAATGTCCGCGCGTTGCGCTTTGAATTGTGAACTGAGCACACGGGCAGCCGTTTGGTTTGTCACTGTCACCAACGATTTTGCTTCCGGCGGCAGAAAAACCATTTTGCCGCCGTCAAAATCCGGCTGAGCTAACGCACGCAACGTGCCGGGGTCGTCAAGAAACACGGGCTTTTGTCCGGCGGTCACGAGCGGCAGAAATGTCCGGCGCGGTTGCCAGTGGAAAAATTCATCCGGTGCGGTGATTTGCGAGATGCCCAGGAAATCATTGAGCTTTGGAAAATTTGCGTTGGTCGCGCCGTAAAGCAGGGAAATCAGGCCGTCGCTTTCGCGCGGCAGGAGCGAGAAAAATCCGTCCACTTTCGGCACGGCATCGAGCAGATTGCAGTTCGCGCAATAGCCCAGCCGCTTCGCCAGGTAATTATTTTTCGGATCGCTCAGCGCAAAGCGGATGAAGTCCATCGCCGCCGCCGGCGTGACCATCGCGCGCGATTCGCCCAGCGCCGGTTGCGGGATCATCGCCAGTTTTGTGCGCGCTAGGTTTAATTCATAGACGCTTGGCGGCACGGTCGGATTTTGCGCCGGCTCATGCGTGAAAACGTCGAGCCACGCGGCGAAAATCAGGATGAGCGGCGCGATGCGGCGCAGACCCGGCGCGTTTTCACGCGTCAAAACGAACAGCAACGCGCCGGTCAAAATCAGGAAGGCCGCGCGTGACAATCCATTGAGCAAAGTCGCGTGAACGTCGTCGGTTGGAAACGGGAATTGCCGCACCCAAAAAAGAATTCCCGCGATGAGCGCCAGCAAAATGGCCCCGACAAGAACGAGGCGCTTGTTAAAGGCCGATTTTTCTTCGCTTCGCAAATTCTGCTGGTGCGCGAGAGCAAGCGCGGCGAGCAGTGGCGCGAGCAACGCAACGAAGATCACATATTTGATTGGATACGTCATCAAGCTGAGTTGCGGGATGATTTTTCGCAGGGCGGGATAGACGAAGGTGTTTTCCCCGAGCGCAAAAATCAGGGCCACCATCGCCACCGCGCCCAGCAACCACACGCGCCTTTCCCGGACCGTCCAAATTGCCAGCAATGCCAGCCACAGCGCGCTGATGCCAAGATAGTAAGACGACGTCCAGTACTGGCCGTTCTGGAAGAACACGCCTTCGGTCCAGGTGCGTCCGAAAGCCATCGGCACGAGAAAATTCGCCCAGCCCCAGCCGGGCATGGACCAGCGCGTGTCCGCGTATCCGGCGCTCCGCTGCGAATGGGCGGCGAGATCAAGGAACGGCAGCAATTGCACCGCCGCCAGCGAAATCACCAGCGTTACGACCAGCGGAAACCGCCAGAACATTGAGACGCGTGGCTGCGACGTCCCCGTCGCGGAAAATGCCGGCGACGAGGCGTCGTTGCCACCGGCGATGAACTGTTGGACCCACAGTGCCAGCAACAAAATCCACGTGAGAAAAATAATTTCCGGGCCGCCGGCGAGCATTTGCAGCGCGCCGGCAAACGCGGCCAGAATGATTTTTTGTCCGCCTTCGCGCCACGCCAGTTCGACCGCGAGCACGACCCACGGCATCCAACTGAGTGTGGCGATGTGGCTCGGCCACATGAGCAGATTGAGCGTCAGGCCGTTGAACGCGAAGGCCACGCCCGCAAACGCCGCCGCGAAGGAGTTGCCCGCCTGCGTGGCCGTAGCTTCATTGCCAGACGGGTGGGCCGAAACCGGCCGGGCGTTGCATACGTCAAAAACAGACGACACTTCGGCGTGGCGAAGGCCCGTCCATCGTCGGGCGAGGAAAAACATGCCGAAGCCCGCAAACCATAAATGCAACAGGCAGAAAAAACTCAACGACCATGGCAGCGGCAACAGGAGGTAAATCAGCGATGGCGGGTAGAGCGGCATCGTGTTCCATTGTGCGAGGAACGGCACGCCGCAATTGTTGTATGGATCCCAAAGCGGCAGTTCGCCGTGCCGGAAACATTCGCGCTGAAAGTGGGCGAGGGGATACGCAAAAAATCCGTAGTCGCGCACCACAAACGTTTGCACCCCAAGCAGGACGTGTGGGAACGCAGCGAAAATCAGCAGCGCCAGCAAAATTCCAAAGCGCCGGGGCGTGAACCAGTCGAAGGGGCGGCGTCTCGCCTCGGCGGAGCCTCCGGCGCAGCCTGGGTCAGTTGTCTCGCTCATGAGTTTTGCGGCCTGAATTTATTCAGGAAGTGAGAGCGGCGGCAAGTATTCACCGATGAATTCGCGTTGCCACCAGGCGGCAGTGGCACGGCGTTCGGCGAAACTGGTAAAACGATAATCATACAATTCGGCACGAAGGTAACGCGGCGGATGGCCGGGAAACGGATTTTTTTCCACCAGCGCCAGGACTTCCGGCGAGCCTTGCAGCAACCGCTCGCAGAAATTCGCAAACCACGGGTTCTGCTGGTAATTGCCCAGCGCGGCAAACCACATCTGCCAGTCCAGGCGCGGCTGGTGTGGCGCAACAAATGCCGGCCGCCGGGTCACGTCGCCGGGTTTGTATTTAAATTCATATTCGCGCCACGTCACGCCATCGTCGCTGCCTTCGACGACGATTTCGCGCCGTTCGGTGGTCATCACGGCAAACAAACCGTAGCTGTTCACGGTGCGGAACGGCGAGAGCCATATATCCGCGACCGCCACCGGCAAAAACCAGACGGGTCGTGCGCCAAACATGAGGCTCATTTGAAAGAGCGAAATGGCCATGACCACGGCGGCGAGCGGGATTGTCACGGCGCGGGGCCAACGCCAATGAGTGGCAAGTGACACGTGCCGAGTGACAGGAGCAAAAGCAGGGCGAAGTTTAAGTGGGGTCAATTTCATCAGAGCAAAGTCGTCGAGCAACAGCAGGCACAGCGCCAGCGTGAGCAGGTTGAAAAACGTGTAGTTGCCGGTGAGCAGGATTAAAATCTGGAGGAACGCAATGGCTGCGCCGCCACAAAACCGCAATCTGCGCGGAGTAAAAATCAGGAACGGCGCGCCGAGTTCGATTGCAAACATCACGACACACGACGCTTTTTGAAACCACAACGGCAGTTGGTTGGCATACCAGGCAATCCACGTCGGCAGCGGCTGGGTTTGATAATGAAATGTGAGCGCAGTGAGATTGCGCCAGTTCGGGTCGCCGCTGAACAGTTTCACGCAGCCGGAGGAAAACATGACCTTGAATAACAGCAGTCGCAGGAGCCAAAGGGCAATTCGCGAAGACGGTGCTTCACGTGAAGGTCGAGGCAAGAGTTGCAAGGGCGCGAAGAAAATGGCGATGAATCCGGCTTCGAGCAGCAGATTGTCCCATTGAAAACCGAGAAAATCGCGGCCAATTGTTGCCAGCGATAGATATAGCAGCCACAACAAACCGAGACAGGGCACGGGAGCAACGCCGATGATGAGCAATGCCGCCAAAATACTTCCGGCCGCGCATTGGAAGTGAAGGAAACCGTCGGACGCGTTGAACCAGCACAGCGTCGGCAGCAAATGATAGCGTTCCAGTCCGATGCCCCGGGCGTCGCACTGCTGGCCGGCCGCGGTCATGAACTGGCCGGCTGGCAGGATGCCGTTGTGGCCGATCAAGCCGTTGATTTGTGTCCACAACGAAACAAAGGCGATGAGGTAAATCACACCCAGTGCGCGCAGGAAAATCCAGCGCGTGAGAAAATTCGAGGGTTGTTCAACGTGCCGGCCCCAGAACCAGCGCGTCAACAGCGAGAAAAATGTCCGGTTTTCCGAAACCAGGCGATAAGCCCATTCCGTGAGGTTCGCGAAAAGTTTTGATTTTTCATAGCCGCGCAACGGCCATTGGTGATTCGGATGGTGCGCGAGTGTGCGGAAGACGGCTTCGGCGCCGGAATAAACCGAGCCGTCAGTTTCAATGAGCTGGACGGCGGTATCAAATTGCTGGCGCGGGATTTCCGGGAATTGGGCGGCGATGCGCGGGTCTTGCGCGGGCAGATAATCCACGCGGTCGCCGGTCATTAGCTGCCAGCGGCGGACCCACCATGTGCAGAAATTGCAGTCGCCGTCGAAAACCAGCAGTGCCCTGGACGGCGGTGTGGCGACACGGATGTCGCTTTTCATGTTTCGACGTTAAACCAGCTTGGTTGTAGCGTCGAGCCTGTGGCTCGATTTTCGGTGCACAACGCCGACGCTACAACCACGCCATTGGTTGACGCTGGCACGCTCAAGCAATACTTTAGACACGACTTTTATGAGCGAATTGCAAAATTCCCTGCTGGAATTGATCCGGCGCACCTCGGCGGAAATCCCCGACGACGTCAACCAGGCCATCCTCGCGTCGCTGGAACAGGAAAAAAAGGGCACGATTGCCGAGAGCGCGCTGAAGATCATTGACCAAAACATCCAGCTCGCCAAACGGAAGTCGCAGCCGATTTGCCAGGACACCGGCAGCATCCTGTTTTACGTGGATTGCCCGGTGGGTTTTGACCAGATCACGTTTGAAGAAACCGCCAAAGAAGCCGTGAAGCTGGCGACCAAGAAAGGGTTTCTCCGCCAGAATTCGGTGGATTCGCTCACGGGCGTCAACGACGGCACCAACGTCGGGCCGGGCGCGCCCGTGTTTCATTTTCACCAGCATCGCTCGCCGGAGGTGAGCGTGCGCCTCGTGCTCAAGGGCGGCGGTTGCGAAAACGTCGGCGCGCAATACTCGTTGCCAAGCGAAAAACTCAACGCGAACCGCGACCTCGACGGCTGCCGCAAGGCGATTCTCGACGCGGTGTTGCAGGCGCAGGGCAAGGGCTGCGGCCCGGGCATCCTTGGCGTGTGCATCGGCGGCGACCGCGCGACCAGCTACGAGATGAGCAAGACGCAGTTCCTGCGGCTGATTCCCGACCGGAATCCGAATCCGAAGCTCGACGCGCTGGAACAGGACATTTTGAAGACGGCGAACGAACTCGGCATCGGCCCGATGGGATTCGGCGGCAAGACGACGTTGCTGGGCGTAAAGATTTGTGCGGCGAACCGCCTGCCCGCGTCGTATTTTGTCAGCATCAGCTACATGTGCTGGGCGTATCGGCGCCAGGGCGTGACGTTGGATGCAGAGGGGAAGATTGGGAAGTGGCTTTATTGATGATTCACAAATGCCGACGTTCTTTTCCAGTCAAAGTCGCTTTAAGGGCGTTCTGCAATGGAACCAGTGAGATAGCGCGGGGAACGTGAAAATTAACTAATTTTGCAGTCAGTTCCTTTGCTTTTGGTGATTCGATGAACCAGTCGAAATCACAAAGCAACGCGACTTGATAAAGTAATGGAGCTAAATGGTTGAGGAGCGTAACTTTGCCATTAGCTTTTGGGCTTTTGAAAATTGCATCGCTAGGAGTTACGGGATTACCATGAAGAAAGTCGTTCCTGGCGTCGTTAAGGCGCGAATATAGGAATTCAACAGCTTTTCCGTTGATTACTTTTCCTCGGTGTTTGATTCGTCGCTGACGTTTCAATATTCGATCCTGTAATTGAGCTTTTGAAAGCAAAGCACAAACCGCCGGCAAGTCGGCTTTGCCATTTTTTCCGGGGTGAACTAATATCTCAAAAGCGCTCACCCAAAGAGCAATGTTCACCCCAAGATCATAAAACAAAAGACTATTTTTCTTGGGCACAGAGCAAGCGTGATAAGCAATGGCAAGCGACCGAAATAATCTATTGAGACGCCAAGCTCTACGACCTTTTTCGAAACGAGCCACCCATGCCTTTTTTAAGAGATTAAAAATAGTGGCATGAGGCTCTGGCTGCAAAAAACTGTCCGTTATAAAAATATCAGGGTATGTTTGTCCTCTGAAATTTTCTGGCGAATCAAAGGAATTGAGGGCATGCCCCATCAGCAAAAGGTCTTTGCCGTCACGTGTGGGGCTGAAGGGATAAAAGTCAAAATAATCGGAATACAAAGTTCCGTTAGGATTGAGGCTTCCAACAGTGAATTGCCAGCCTCGCAAAATGCAAGAGACGGCAAAAATGTTTCTGAAGCTCACCAAAGCGTGAAGGTTCTTTATCGAATCCGGAGCGGTGTCATCGACAACCAAGACGCTGACGCTGCACTTGATGCCTTTTTGGTCAAAGAATCCATTGATGAGTGCATAAACAGCCGGGTCGCGTTTTGCAATTTCCGCCACGCGCGGGTCAGTGTCTGGAAGCATTCCAACAAATTTGGTTTCAAAAGATTTTTCAAGGCGAAGATTTGGCAGCACAGAAAATACTTTTAGTTTTTCATGATTGCCCAAACCTGCTGATTCGCTTAATGGTTTCTCGTTCATTTAATGAGCCATAGTAAATTAGTTTTTCCTTTCACCGAAGAAAAAATCATGGTGCTGAAAGTCGGCGACGAGGTGTTGATTTCCGGCGTCGTGTTCACCGGGCGCGACGCCGCAGGACTTGCCAGTGTCTTCCAGCGGCGGTAGATTGTTCCCATGAGTGCTGCGGAAATCATCCAAGAGTTGTCCAAGTTGACGGCGGACGAGCGTTCTGCTGTCCGCCAGAGGTTGCGCGAGCTGGAAGGGCAGGACGAAGTGCAATGTCTCAACGATTCGACGCTTGCCACGATGCAAGAATTGGATAAACGGGAGGCCGAGGATGACCGCCAAGCTCGTCCCTCACGGCTTAAAAAGTTTTTCTCTGCATGGGATGCCAGTCATTCCGTGACCGTTGGCGAGAAACCCAGCCGTCAGCGCACTTATGCCGACAACTCCCGCCTTCGTTGACACGAACGTCCTGCTCTACGCGGCCTCGACCAATCCATCTGAGGCCGACAAACGCAATGCTGCCCGCTCGGTTTTGACGACGGGTGATTATAAATTCTCCGTGCAAGTGGCACAGGAATTTTTCGTCAACGCCACCGGCAAACTTAAACCGCCGTTGAGGAGTGCGGACGCCATGGAATTTCTGCGCGCTGTCAGCCCGGCGGCTGTGGTTGCTTTGGATTACGCTTTGTTTGAAGAGGCAGTGCAGATTCAGGATCGCTTCAAAATTTCTTACTGGGATTCAGCCATTGTTGCCGCAGCGAAACGGGGGCGATGCAACA
>Ga0187862_10003728_pt1 | contig 14750 bp, 12 predicted proteins | sample June2016WEW_10_1_FD_133003 | JGI IMG/M metagenome (GOLD analysis project Ga0187862, IMG submission 133003) | Peatland microbial communities from SPRUCE experiment site at the Marcell Experimental Forest, Minnesota, USA - June2016WEW_10_150 | ecosystem: Environmental > Terrestrial > Soil >...
AGCACAAGTATCGCATCGGTGGATTGAACGCCGATCTGCCACCCAAAACTGCCTCCTATCAAGCGGAAAAAGACAGGATTGCCCCATGATCGGTCCTCATTGCGCACCAGAAGTACCCCTACTCCATAACGGCCCCCAAAAATAAATCCCGCCTTGAGCAGATCGGGAAAAATCGCGATTCCCTGCGCGCTGCGCAAAAGACTGGGGGGAATTGCACACTCTGGAATATCCATGATCTCCCTCATAATGGCTGTCGCTGCCTGGACCCTGGCCTCCTCACTGACTCCGGCTTTTGATAACGCGGGCGGTAGGAGGCACAAACTCAAGGCCATGACGAAAACGGCTAAGGTGCTCCTTTGAGCCATTGGATATCCCCTTTCATCTTGCAATTTGTTTTTGATCGCAGTCGTCTGAAAAGACAACCTACTATTGCATAAGTGGGCAGTGTCTTGTCAAAGGAAAAAATTTATCTCAATGTGTCTAACCTCGGCGGCAGTTTGTCCGGTGACCCATCCCCATGAAGGTTGACAGCAAAAAGTGCAACAGGGATTTGGTTTGTCTTCCCTTTACCACTTTGGGTTTCGGTGTCAACAGGCAAGTTAGGGTCCGCAAAAACGGCAGTCCCGATCCGCTCACTTCATTTCATCGGGAACTTTGGGGCATCTAAGAGGCAGGCACACAATCACACTATGACCAGCGGATGCTTCCACTCTCCGGTCCTGCCTGGATGAATGGCCCCCTCGAGTGTGCGAAACCGGCGCAGACGCATCTGCTTCGAGATAGTCGATACTTTTTCCTCGAAGGCTTTTTTTCCTGCGTCCAGGCAATGCTCAAGGGATTTGAAGTCCGCCCAGAATATGTCGCCAATTTCTGGAACTATCAAAACGTCAGCGGCTGATTTACGATGTTTGTTCAGTAGAATGCGCGTGATCTCATTGCAGCGAAACAGTATCTCCATTGCGGACCTTGGGTATGTCGCAATAGCCGGAATTTCGAGAGTAGCGTCCACTGCAAGGACGAAATGAGCTCCCAGAACGATCGCAGGGACGGCGGGGACATTATCCGCCCAGCCCCCGTCAACCAGCATCCGTCCGTTTATCTCGATTGCCGGGAACATCCCGGGAATCGATGAACTTGCGGCGATGGAGCGTCTCAAAGACCCCTTTGTCAGCACGATCTCTTCTCCCGTCCGCAGGTCCATTGCAACTGCTGCAAACGGGATAGGCAGATCTTCAATGAGTACGTCCGGAATCAGCATGGAAAACAACTCGTCGTAGAGATCATCGGCTACCAGTTCCATGTGCAGCACAGTGCGGGTATAGAAGACGCCCTGCCTGAACAACCACACAAACCGGTTAAAAAAACCGTCGTGACCGATAAAAGCGAAATCCTCATCCACCGCGTTTGTGGCGGTCTTGAGGAAAAGTTTGCTTTCGAAAAGATTTTTCAGCCTCTCTATAACCTTCGCCGAGTCACCAAAGTAGGCGTAGAGGCCGCCTATTACGGCCCCCATGCTCGTCCCGACTATCAAGTCGAACTTCATTTTCCTGCGCTCGATTTCCTGGATCACCCCCAAGTGGGACAGTGCTCGGGCAGAGCCTCCGCTAAGCGTGAGAGCCGATTTGAAACGGGACATTCAACATCCTTTTCACTGGTGGGAAAACAGCGCATGGAAGCCCGGGGAGGCCGGTTTGAACCTGAGCGCAATCGCACGCTCTCCGACCGGCAAGGGGCAAACCCTTGAAGGGAACGCAAACGCGATTGTAAAAACCGGCCGTTCCGGTGTATGACACAGTTAAAAGCAACGAAATGGAAACCCCAGAGGAGCGCATTATGGCTGAAGAGCCGGTCGAAATACCAGTCGAGAGCGGCAGAATAAGTGTCGAAGGACTCTTCGAGCAGGGACGCATTGGCCGAAGTGCAATCATTTGCCATCCCCATCCGCTTTACGGCGGAAACATGCACAATAATGTGGCCCAGGCGGCGAGGCAGACCCTCGCCAGCCTCGGGTGGGCAACTCTGCGGTTCAATTTCAGGGGAGCGGGCGCAAGCGGTGGACATCCGGCACAGGGACAAAAAGATGCTTCAGACCTGATCGCCGTCTCGGAATTCCTCCGCGCTCGATCCCCCGGGCGTATTGACTTTGCAGCCTACTCCTACGGAGCATGGGCCACGATGGAAGCAATCCGGATGGGCCTTTCCCCGGATTCGCTCATACTTATATCGCCGCCATTGGATTTTATTTCTTTTGAAGGACTCAGACTGCCTGAAGCGCCCACGCTCGTAACTATCGGCAATCATGATAATTTCTGCTCACTCGAATCTCTGAAAAATTGGCTCTCCAACCAGCCGGAAGCCAAGCTGGAAATATTGCCTTCCGTGGATCATTTCTATTGGGGAGCAGAGCCGGAGCTTTCGATAAAAATAGAATCTTTCCTCAGGCTAAACTTCCTTGGGGAGTTTGCCCAAGGTGTTTCTGATAAAACCGGTGAGCGGCCCCATTGAGAATATCCCGGCATTCGACATGCAAAGCATGCCCAGCCCCCGGTATCTGGATCAACTCTGCGTTTGGAAGGTGGCCGGCAAGATAAGTTGAATTTGCCGGTGGAATCAAAACATCTTCCGAGCCGGCCAGGACGAGCGCCGGGGTGCTGATTTTTTCCAGGGCGTCCGAGCAGTCAAACCGATTGATTGCCTTTAATTGAGCCTGAAATGCATACTCTGGCTGAAGCGGCGCCAGCAGCAGCCGGCGGTAGTGTTCTTCTATCGCTTCGGGGTTTTCGGTCTGAAACCTATGGCTGAAAAACAGGGGCGTGTCTTTCCGGAGGATTTCCTCGCGGCTGAGCCCCGCATTGTTCATCAGGAGCGCATTTGCTTCCTTCGAGAGCGGGATACGGGTTTTCCCACCCGCGTGGGTGCATCCAAGGAGCATGGCCACAAGCCTGCCGGACGCAATCCTTGCGAGCTCGAGAGCAATCATCCCACCCATTGAAAGGGAGAATACGAGGGTCTTTTCCACCAGGAGGCGGTCAAGCAGACGGACCGCGTCTTCAGCCATTTTCGCAATGCTGTACGGCCCCTCGGGCTTCCCGGACAGCCCGGCCCCCCTGTTGTCGAAAACTATGCACCTGTAATGTTGCTCGAAAAAAGGGATTTGTCCACCCCACGTCGATACGCTTCCGGAAAGCCCGCTTATAAAAATGAGGGGAAACCCCTCGCCGTGGGTCTCGTAATTGAGATCGATGTCCCCGATGTTCATAAAAGGCATATGGACCTCCAGCTTATCTTACGGCTCTCGTGTTATCACAAGTCCTTTTTTCTCAAAGCCCACAGCGATGAGTTCAGTGACAACTACTCCCAGGTAAGCGCCGAACAATACGTCGCCCGGGAAATGAGCCCCTACTATAACACGGCTGGCCATTACAGCCAAAGCTATACTCAACCAGACATACTTGAAGCGGCCGGTTACAGCGTTCAATCCATAACAGAGGGCGGCTATGGTATTGGCGTGGCCCGATGGAAACGATGCATAATAATATTGGTCCGTAAAGGGTTTGAACCCGTATGCGCCCCTGGCAAGCAGCAGCGCCGGCCTGCTTCTTCCAACCAGCACCTTGATCAGATCGTTGGCAAGTCCTGAGAGGGCAATGGCTGCGAACAGAAAAGCGGCCGCGTTTGCCCGGATTTCGTTCTTTTTGATGAATTGAAAGTAGATAAATCCGGCGAGCGCGGCCACCAGGCAGGGCGTGGATAACCCCAGCCGGGTTATCAGCTCGAAGACGTCTTTGATTCTGCAGTCAACAGTTGCGCAAAAACGCGCGGCCGGCGCATCGAACACTTCGTAGCTTATGATGCAGGCTGCAATAACGGCCAAGGAGAACAGGGCAGCCCGCTTTGGTTTCATTTCGAGCCTCATGTAGTGTGTAATCCCGAATAATGAGCCGGGAGAACATCGCCGAAAAAGGGGGGGCGAAGGCCGAGGGGGGCAACCCGGCATCGCTTTTATACCAGTTTGCCTTAGCCCGGAGAAATAATATAACCCTGAAGGGTGAAATTTTTACTCTTCACCCATCACTCTTCACGAACCCCATCGGTAGACGAACAAAACTTCGGCATGCTCGCTTAAATCCGGCGATACAGCCTGTGAGATAACCGTGTAATAGGTGCAGCCGTTGACCGCGCACGGAGCGGCGCCGGTTTTTGGAGTGTACCAGTTATCGATGACTTTGACGTAGACTGTGTAGTTGGACAATGTAAGGGTTATGTCCGGACTATCAGTGGGGTTGGAGCTTATCGCGGAGGGGGCGGTGGTGGTGCTCGCCTGTGGACATCCGGCCCACTGGGCTCCTGACCAGGTTGATGTAATGTTGCCTACGCCCATCTTTACTTTAAGACAATTGCCATTATTGGGAGAAGTGCCGAAATTAGCGTTGGGTGGAGTGTGCGCTCCATTTTGCACCATGTAGATATAGAGGTCCGTTCCAGCCTTGGCTGCGTTCAGGGCGGTTGTGTAACCTTGTTCGAGACGGGTCAGTTTCGTTTCCTGGGTAGAGAGCCCGAACAGGATCGCCACGATCGCAAATCCGAGCACCATCAGCATCAATGTGGCAATGAGGGCAATTCCTTTTTGGTTTTGGATCGGGTTTCTCATCTTCTCAGTCAATCTCACCGGTATTGCAGGTTCGTCAGGTTCACGGGTTTGACAGCCACTTCAAGGACCTTCCAACGGTACTGAACGTCTGTTGAGTTCGCAGGGGTGAAGCTCTTGAGTGCCCCCGGAAGGGCCGCAGGGCTCCACTGCACAAAAGTGTTCGGTACGCTTGGATAATCTGCCGGATCGAGGCTGTAGGCAATGTCCTGGTCACCAAGATTCAAATAGCCGGAAAAGCGGAAATCGGGGGTGGTGCTGGTATCTCCAAGCCCTTCCCTGAGGAGCAGAAACACCCTCACTTCACGGAGCTGCAACTGCATATCCGCCGCGGACATTGCGCTTCCGTCCGGGTTTAACAGTGTTTGTTCCCACACGATCGATTGAGTGGCGTCCCCATAGGGATCGATCCCGAAGGCCACCTGAAAATCCTTCACACAGTCGATAAGGGGAGTTTTGGCGAGCGCGCCGGTCTCCTGGCTGATTGTGCTTCGGTACAGGGTGTAGGTGCCTGCGCAACTTTGTGGAATATCAGTGGGGGTTCCGTTGTCCAGGTAGTAATCCACGCGGTTGAACGGCATAACGTGCCCGCCGCCGGGATTGCTAGCAGGGTTATCAAGACCATAAATGTAATCTACCTGCTGACTGTCGGGGGGGGTGGGTAGCTGCGGGTTGTTGGCGTTAGTGTAATAATTGGTCTGGAAGCTAAAACTCCAATTGTTACTGCTGTTTATCTGCAGTTGGCCGGTGTTGTTGAGAACGATGAAGTTGTCAGCAGCGGCAAAATCCATGACTGGATCGGGGGCCGCCGCCACCCCCCACTGTTTGACCGTGGAATTCAATCCTTGAACACAGGTGATCATGGACCATTTTTTGCTCGCAGGATTGAGGTTTGCTACGCTCGACTTTATGGCGAGCACATCGGAATTGTTCGCCCCCGTGTTGTCCAAATGGACGAACGGGCGAGGCCCGGGGTTCGCCGAATCGTTGAGAACTGCCGGGTTGTAGGGTACGCTATTATCCGTCACGGCTTCGGAGTAAGAAGCACCCTGAGTGCTTGTGGGCAGCCCGAACCCGGCCATCTCTATATCGTAGCGCAACAGCTCCAGACCGGTCAAATTGGCCATATAGCTCTCGGCCAGCCTGCCCTGGGTCCTGTAAGTCCTCAGAAGCTTCAGGTAGGCAGTGGTTGCCGCGCCGATAATAAGCATGACAACCGCCAGGCTGACCATCAGCTCCACCATCGTCATGCCTCGCTGCCTGTTCATTGCATTTGCCTCACAATTGTTTGCAGAGTATAGGTATACGGATTGTTTTTAAAAGACCATTGCACTATGAACTGCATCAGGGTCATTCCCGTGGGAGAGCCAGCCCCGGCAGTTGCGAGCGTATTGAACTTTACATTATAAGCGACCGATGTTTTTCTCACCTGCCTCGTAATGGTCTGAGAAACCGGAATATTCTGAATCTGGGTATACGGAATGTTCCTGGCCCATTCCGCCTGTTCCTGCGCCAGCTTCATCGCATCATTGCGCATCTCGTTCATCAGGCTGTGATCGAGCGCCGTCATTATCCCGACGACCGAAGCCAACATGCCGAAGGCCAGAATTATAAGAGTCACCATAACCTCGATGAGCGTAAAGCCCCGTTTATCGCAAAGATTCATCGTCACGGATACCCCTTATTTTGGCGAACAACTTCCGCCGTTCATTTTTCCAAGCGTTATCCTGGTGCTTGTTACCGCAACGCAATCCATTGCAGCGCCGGAACTGGGAGTAACATAAAATGTAATCGGGGGGGGGGTGCCTGCACTGCTGTACAAAAACCCCCTGCCGTCAAACATCACGTCTGACTGGTTAGCCGGCGCAGCAATAATGGGGGGAACTTTTAAGCCCACGTGCACAGTGGCCCCAATCTGAGTGGAGTTGCTGGAGATGAAGCCTTGATTTGTTGTGTCGGTCATTATCTGGTAGGAACTGAAGCTGGCTCCCCCTCCCCACAATATACCCGATACGACCTTGCTGCCGTAGGCGGTCATGCGGCCAAACTGAAGGTCGCTATAGAGCTGAACCATCTGGTTTTCGATATCGTGTTTCTTTTTCCAAGTCGAGTAGGAGGGAACGGCCCACGCCAGGAGCAGCACGGTAATCGAAACTACCACCATCATTTCAACTAAAGTGAACCCGCGTTCCTCTTTCATCTTTCGATCCATTGTATCAATTGCCCCGTTGGGGTTCCCGACGGATTAGCCGGTTGCACTAACGGGGGCGAGTTTTCCGGAGGCATTCCGATAAACCACGGGGTCGACCTGTCGCCGGTGCTCGCTTGGGTGAACGAAGTGGCGGCGTTGATCTGGTTTATCGCGCCGGTGGAGGTTTGCAGATACAGGGTGCCGGTCACGTCGGCCGCAGGAACCGAATATCCATTGCATGATTGATCTGAGATAGCGGCCCCTGTGGCGCAGTTCATACCCCACACGCGGCTATGGCCGCCATAGCCGCACGGATCGGAAGTGGGTTCGGAAGTAACGAAATATATTATGTCGCCGGGGTTGCCCGGGGTGCCGGGATCGATGGTAGGATCGGTAATCAGTCTTTCATTTAAATAGAGGCCGGAGCCCGCATCGAGGGTGTACTTCCAGCCGGCCTGATAAAGGAGGCTCGGATTAGAGGCTGCCTGCTGCAAACTGGAACATGCAGCCGCCGAAGTGTCGTTCAGGGAGATTGCGCCGCCGCAATTGTTGTTGTATTGATCGCAGGTGAACGGCATTCCCATGATCTGGTTCAAACCGGCATTGCCTGACTGCCCGTAGTTGTCCTTGGGGAAAAAGTACCTTCCGGTACCGGCGAATAAATACCAGCCATTATTAAAGCACTGTTCGGCTGCTATCCTGCCGGTTACGGGCAGTGTAGCAACGTTGGCGTATGTTGTTATATCCCAAGTCCAGTCTGCAGGCTCCAAGGCATCGCTCGCATCGGTATTGTTGGTATTGACCTTTCCAATCCCTCCCGTCCAGCCGGTGGGGCTGCCGCTTACGGAGTTCCCATACCCGAACAAGACAAAGTCGGTGTATCCATCCCCGTTAACGTCCAGGCCGTTGGTGAAAAGCCTTCCGCCGAACCCGTTCTTGGTGGAGGCTCCCAAATCCTTGTAGTACATGCTGCTGATGCCCAGGTTGGCGTTAAGGGTAAGGACGAATGCCTGCACGTCCTGGACCGAGCTGCCGTCCGTCCCGTTTGTCGGGCCGGACAGGAACATCACGTAATACTGGTCGCCGCTCTTATAAGTCGGGTTTGACCACTTGTGGATTACCGCAGGTCCGGAGTAGGAATAACCCAGAAATGGATGGCTGAATTCCCATAGGAGTTTGGGGTTCTCGGCGTCGGTGATATCGAGGGCGTAATATGCAGAAAGGCCGGTGCAGTTGCTCAGTGTGCCCGGCGAAGGACTGTAGCAGGTAGAGGGATTAGCGCACTTCACCGGGGCACATGTGTCCGACGGGGCGTTGGTGAGGTATGCGCTGGAACAACTCGAGTTATACGGGGCCGCCGTACAGTTCGAGGCGTTAGAGCATGTCTGTCCATTTGTTACTCCTGAGCTGTTGAAGCAGTAATTGCCGGGAGTACTGGAATTGATGGCCCCGCCCCCGAGTCTCATCCCGCCGATCAGGACCGTCTTCTGCTGCCCGTTTGCATACATCGTCGTTATGTACGGGGCCAAATCGTTGTAATAGAGATGGCAACTGCCCGGCGGGGGAACGGCAAGGCACCTGAGGTAGGGAAGACTGTTATTGGGTATGAAGCCCCACAATTCCTGCCCCATGCTCGAGGTGGGAATTCCCGTCAATTCAGCAACCTGGAATTTCGATGCATCCAGTCCAGCGGTGCTCAGAATTCCTGTTCTAAAGGCGTGCAGCATCCCGTCGTTTGCGCCCACAAAGACGACGCTTTCCTTCTTCTGGCACGTATCGCCGGAAGAGCAATCGGAGTCAAAAGAGCAGGACTGGGTACTGAAAGAAGAGCCATCGTAGCAGAACTTGTAATCGGCTTGAACCTGGGGTGTGGAGTAAACGATGTCCCCCAGTTTCCATACATTTTGCGTGCAGACGCTTCCATTGCCGCAATCCGGGTTCGAATTGCATGGACTGGTGGTGATACCGCTCGCGCTGGAACAAAGGCCCCCGGTCCTGTTCCTGCACGTTGGCAGGTCGGTCCCCCTTACATAATTTATGAGATTTTGCAAAGTGGCAGCATCGCTTGATCCCTGAAGGCAGGGATCGAAGTTCGCCGGCGAGCCCAATGGAGAAGACCCTGGCGTGGTGAGGGCGGCATTGGTGGTGGCATCGAAGCTGACCAGCCCTGTGGTGCTGTTCCCCGGAGTGAAGATTTGCCTGCTTGCGGGCGTTGTCTGGAACAGCAGTTTTCCCGCTTCCCACAGGGGGGTCAGGGAATCCAGACCGACGTTATCGACTTGGTTGTCCGGAACGGGGTTGCCGCTCGAGTCTGCGTAGCCTCCTGAGTAGCGATTTACGGTAAGGCCGCTCTGATCGCCGAATACGAAAGATATAAAATTGTCCTCGTTGAGTTCGAGGATAAAGTCATGGACGGTATCCTCTCTTATGTTGTTATACGTCGTAGACGTGGTACAGCTCGAGTTAAACGGGGCTGCGCAGCTCGAGACGCTGGAGCATGTCTGTGCATTGGTTAGCCCGGAGGCGCTGAAGCAATAAGTCCTGCTGCTGTTGTTATATGTCGGGCTGTTATAGAACCAGTAGTCGTACAGAAAACCCGGCCAGCTTACGGCCGTCGACCCGAATGCTCTCGTGGGATAAAACACGCCCTGCAGCATGTTGGCGCCATTCTGGGTCTGACCTTCCGAGAGAATCGAGATGGCGCTCCCGGCAGAAACATTCGAGAGAAGGTCCGTGATAATGCTGTTCAGAGCATCGACAAACTGGGTGGGATTATCGGCGTAATAAGCGTGCCCGGCGGAAGTGACCGTGCCGCCGGCAACGGCCATCTGATCCAGGTTTGTCTTTGCCTCGGCAGTAAGGCCCATGCCCAGGACATAAGTTTTGATGGGAAAGGTTTGACTTGTAGGGGGTGTAGTAGCGATTGTCTGTGTCACGCCTGCCTGAAGGTTGTTAAGCTGCTGAATGACTTCCTGCAGGAGGCTCGACATGACTGCAGGGACTGGGGTGGGTTGCGAACCATTTATGAAAGTTGACGGCAAGCCGTCTGTGGCGTAGATGATAAAGTTTCTTTGACATAACGCGCTGATGGGACTGCTGTACCCGGGAAGCGTGCCATTGAAGTAGTTGAATGCCGTTTGCAGGGTGCCGGCGGTCGGCGTATTGCTGGCGTTGACGATATAGGGACAGGTGTTCATTTCCCCTGACGGGCAGCTCATATAGCTGCAAGGACATGAAGGATACCAAGGAGTTGAAGCACATGCGGAAGAAGAACATGAATTAGTGCTATCTGCCTCTGGATTGAGTATGCTCATAGCATAGCTGGTACAGCTCGAGTTATAAGGGGCTGCGCAGTCCGAGGTACTTGAGCATGCCTGTCCATTGGATACCCCGGAAACGTTGAAGCAAAAAAAAGAACCGGAACAGCTCGAGTTATACGGGGCTGTGCAGTCCGAGGTAGTCGAGCATGCCTGTCCGTTGGATACCCCGGAGGTATTATAGCAATAATTCAGGGGGCCCACCGGGCCCACCGGAACGTGAAGGTATCCCTGTGGATTGCCGGATCCCTGACTCCAACTGAACCACGTCGGGCCCACCCAATACCAGGGCATCGCCTGGCCCCAGTTCCAAAACCCTAAAGCCCAGTCGGAATCCGTGGGTTCGAATTGATAATTTTGGCATCCGTTGGTCGTGGTGCCGTCCCAGCCGGTATAACCATTCCAGCTATCGCTGGTTCCCCGTTTATTGGGGCAATATGTGTAGACATTCGCAGCACCTTCCCCCGGACTGTACGGGGAGTATCCGCTTACGGGATCGTCCGCTCCGGTATACCCGTACAAAACGCCGTCGTCTCCCCAGTCATAGAATGGATCTGTCTGGTTATAATAAACCTTAGTGGTGAAGCCTAAGGGATTATTGTACTGCCACATTTGAGTCTTGGGGTAGGCCAGTCCGCAATACCTCGCTCTTGTAGGGTCGTTTGCGGCATAATTGGTAATTATCAGATCGGGAAAGTTTGTCTGTGTTCCGTCGTTGTGAGTGAAGAGCTGGCTAGTAAAACTTGTAAACGTTTGGCCGAGGGATGCATTGGGTTGACAAGCTGCATCGCAGGCTGCCTGTGAGGCAGTGTCGTTTGGGTTCGTGCAGTAATCGACGCACGCCTGGGGCGGCCATGTAAGTATGTTGACCGGATCGGGGTTGGGGCAGTATGAGTTTGGATTGTAGGAGGCAAAAGGCATGGCGTTGTGGATTTGCATGGCTGTAATGTCGTTAGGCAGTGAATAGGTCATTATTCCGACATTGGCTTTCCCCTGGAGGCTTGTCACAACGTTTTGCAGCGCCTGTTTCGCCACCACCGTCTTGCTGATCGGAGAATACGACCCGACGGCGTTGCCATAGAAATCTTCGTCCATACTGTTGGAGTTATCGAGGATTATTAGTATGTTGGGAGTGACTCCGCTGGCGATGAACGGGGGGGAGAGCGAATTGCTGCATGCGCCGCCAAAGAGGTCTCCGGGCAGAAAAGTGAGTGAAAAAAAGGAAAAGAGCGCAAATATCTCAAGGGCCCGCTTCATAGGGTGCTGCTCCTCAAATTGTCACCTGGGTATATGAATAACCGTTTCATTTCAAGGTCACCGCCACCAGGCTGCCGTTTTCGAAAACCAGCTCGGCTGTTCTCATTCTTGTCACGCGATGGCTGTTGTCGATAACTTTGACCGAACTCGGGATTTTGAATGTCCTCCAATCTTTGGAATAGATCGAGGCGCCCTCGATCCTGTCCACGACAATATTGACGACTTCCCTTTGAACGGAGGGCGACGAGGGCGATGAAGTCTTGGCCGGCGCGGCGATATTTGGCCCCGCCCTGGAAGATGGTTGAATAGGGGCTTTAGAAGAAGGCGCACCTTTTTGAGTTGCCTTGCCTGTAACCGTGAACGCCATTGCGCTTAATGGATAAAACAACGACATAAGATACAAAATGACGATGCCCAAAGTACTGAGTCCAGGCATGGGAAACTTCCTCCGTCGTTGACTCATAAAGATGTCTTCACCTTTATTGAAATAACCACTGGAAAACGGAAAACTTCAGCGCGTTCGTATTCTGTACGGTCGGTGTGGCAGTGTTTGCGCTGACGGTCAACTTGTCAGCAGCGACACCGGCGTAGATTTGTCTCGTTGCCGCAACCTGGTAATAGGGCGAAGTGGCCGAGGCTGGCGGGATCGAGACCCAGAAGGTATAATACTGGACAGTGGCGCTGTTGGCGCAGCCGGTGCAATTGGTCAAGCATGACGTGTTTGCGCCGGCAAAGGAAGGCAGACATCGTATGGTGCTTGCGTAATGCCCATTATCGGTATAAAACTCCTCCATCTCGAGCCGGGCGGTAAGCAGCATGCTGACAGCTTGCCCCTGTTTCGTGCGGTTTACGTAATTGATGTAAGCCGGCGTTGCCACCGCAGCCAGGATAGCCACGATGGAGACAACCACCATCAGCTCGACAAGGGTGAATCCTTTTTTGCCGCACATATGGCAATATCCCCACTTTCCGTGCAGAGTGTTTTCATTTTTACTATGACGGGATAATCTCCCGAAGTGAGGCATGCACTTTCTGTGCCTCTTGACAAACAGACGAATCGAGAACTCCATTCGAATCGCCAATCATAAGTGGTTTATTGATAAGTCCCCAATAACGGTCTGGTTTTTCACTAGAGTGAGTTCAAATATCAGCAGCGTTCATTTTCGATAATAAACGGTCCCCGGCGGCAGTGTGCCAAAAATTGTCAATACGTCATCGCCTTGACAGAAATCTTAATGGCAAAATGGTAATTCGGATTTTGCTGAAACTTTAGTGAGAGGTTTTTGGTGGGCGGGAAAGCCGGGAAAGAATCGCATCGCTCCGCGATGAGTGAACAGTGGATAGTGAATAGTGGAAAAATAACTCCTCTTGGTGAACCCTCACTTCGTTTCGGGTTCGCGGTTACCGCTGAGTAAGCATGTGAAACGCTGGACCCTCACTTCGTTCAGGTCCGGGCTTAATACTCCAGCCGTTGGTTAATGCTTCAAGTCCGGGCACGATCTTTTATGAGTGCCCAGTTCGCGGCCGATTTTTTGTGAGGCCGCATCGCTACGCGAGGAACAGGAAAAGCTTTCGGACTCAAGACTTCAGGGACAGGCTTCGCCAGTTCAAGAACGGGCGGGAATAAACCCGGCCCCTACTGGTGACTGTCTTCGAAAAGACTTGGTGGGCTGAGCTTCGCTTAGCCCACCCTGATATGGATGTTTTCATGGTTTCAGGGTGTCCCAAGGGGACTTGAGTTGCTGTGGTTCTCGTTTTCTTTGCGTGGAGGTCTTACGTCAGTGCGCAGGACTGTCATTTCGAATTCCGATTTCGTTTTGATCCTGTAGTGGATGGCCCTCTTCTTCAGCCAGAATATCCCGAACAGATCCAGCATTGTGACCCAAAGCCGGTTGCCTATGGAGTACTTGGAGCGCCCTCTGAGCCTGGGCCGGTGATTTACAGGCGCCTCCGTCAGTTTAAAACCCTGCAGAGCTGCCAGTGTGGGCAGAAAACGGTGCATTCCGGCAAAACGGGGGATCGACTGAACGCATTCCCTACGGAAGACCCTGGTCGCGCATCCGGCGTCTCTCACTGTTTTGCCGGTCACCCAGGTTCTGAATCCGTTGCCGAGAATGGATGAGATTTTTCTTTTGAGGCTGTCCTGTCTTCGGGCGCGATAGCCGTTGGCCATATCGGCGGCGCCCGATTCGACCGTTCGAAACAGCATAGGTATGTCCGCAGGATCATTCTGGCCGTCTCCGTCGATTGTGGCGATTATTGCAGCCCTGGCTTCACTGAAGCCGGCCCAGAAAGCGGCCGATTGTCCCGCGTTTCGTTCGAAGGAGATATACCTGTGGCGGTGATCAGCGCGCGCAAGTTCACGAAGCAGAGCCAGGCTCCCGTCGCTCGAGCCGTCATCGACCCAGATGCATTCCCACTCTGCAAATTCCCGATCCATTATGGATTCTAATTCCTTCGCCAGAGGAGGGATGTTCTCCGCCTCGTTTCTGACCGGAATCACTATCGAGATGTCGATTTTTTCTGCTTTCATCGATAACACCATTAAATTGAAGGGTGAAATTTTAACTCTTCACTCTTCAGTCTTCACTGTTTCCAGCATCGCTCTCCAGCGGTTCTCCCCGTTCGGCCGAAACCCTCTTTGCAACCGTGATAAACCCGGTGTGAGCCACCATCCTTTCGAAGGGGCGGGCGCGAAGCTGGTCAATCTTCCAATCCCGCCGCAGAAGCTCGAAATGGACTATGTCCCCAAACCCGTTTGTTTGAAGCTGCCTGTGAGTAAGCTGAATCTGGCCTACATTGGGACTAAGGCTAACCAGCAACCCTCCCATTCGGAGCATTCCAGAGAGGTTTTTCACGGCGCGCCATGGTTCGGGAAGGTCCACGAAAATTCGGTCCACCTCGCACGAAAGGGAGACCTCTTCAATATCGGCAACTACGACGGCGTGGTTTTCAGGCTCCTCGCCGAAAAAACGCCTGATATTTTCGCGGGCGTCCTCAGCGAATTCGGCCCTCTTCTCGACAGAAATAAGTTTGCCCCTGCCGCACATGGCCCGAAGCAGAGCAAGGGCGAGCGCGCCCGAGCCGATCCCGGTCTCGAGGACCGCACACCCTGGATAGATGTCACTGTAGAAAATCATCGCGCTGAGGTCTTTAGGGTAAATGATCTGTGTGCGTCTTTTCATGCTGAAGATGTAGTCCTGCAGGGAGGGTCTGAAGAGCATCAGCTTTGCCCCTTTGCTGGTAACCAGCCAGTCGCCTTCCTCCCTGCCCACTATATCCCCTAGATGAATGCCGCCAAGATGGGACGAAAACGGCGCGTCCTCTACTTGAACGA
>Ga0187862_10003730_pt1 | contig 14746 bp, 9 predicted proteins | sample June2016WEW_10_1_FD_133003 | JGI IMG/M metagenome (GOLD analysis project Ga0187862, IMG submission 133003) | Peatland microbial communities from SPRUCE experiment site at the Marcell Experimental Forest, Minnesota, USA - June2016WEW_10_150 | ecosystem: Environmental > Terrestrial > Soil >...
CCACGTGGCCATCCTGACCGACATGGCCATCCCCGCGGATCAAATTGACGAAGCCGCCGCCGAAGAGGCCCGGCGCCGCGCCGAGGACCGGCTGGCCCAACACATTGACGACGAGGAGACCGCGACCGTCCATGCCGCGCTGGCCAATTCCCTGGCCCAGCTCCAGGTCAAACGCCGCCGCCGCCATCATTAAGCAGGGTCTTGGTTTGTGGAGAGCAGGGGGACATGGGCCGGGGAAAAAAAACGGAGAAAACGGAGAAATCGGAGGTTTTGGTGGTCAGAAACCCTTCCTGCTTTTAAAACGCAATATATTGTACACCAGCTATTTACAACGAAAACAATAAAAGCAAATCGTTCCCACGGTGGGTTCTCTTTGAAGCCGTCCGGGGAGTCGCCTGCCGCAAGCACTTGAGCAAGAAGGTCTTAGGTCTATCCAAGGGCCAATCGGGACTGACACCTGCGGTAATGGTGACTTGTTTGGCTTTCTTGTTTAACATCATCTGCTGGTTTTGTGCCAGCAACCCAAAGGGCAGGAATGGAATGAGGCAAAGCGTTTTGATCAATTGAAGTTTTGATCGCCCAGGGAGGCTCCCGACCAGATGTTGCTCAGGGAGTTGGCCCCGCCAAGCTGAAAGACGTTGCTGATGCCAATGCCGGGCAGAAGGCAGTTGCCCAGAGGATTGGAGACGGTGCAGGAGCCATTGGTGTTCATGCTGGCAATGGTGTAGAACAATCCTGCCGGGCTGTTGCTCGGCAAGACGATCAGTCCGTTGGTGAAGTAGAAATTGACAACGTGGGTGTTGGTGGAGACCACGTAAGGCGAGTTGGTGACAAAGGCGGTTGTCACCAGGACATTGCTGATGGCCAGCGTGGAGCTAAATGCAGAGGCCGCGCCTGGTGCTGTCGAATTGGCAAACCCGGAGATGGGGATTTGCTTAAACAAGGCCGCCAAGCTCGGAATGCCGTTGAGGGCGCCTGGGGTTGTCAGATTGTAGTAACGGTCAATCTTCATCTGCACCACGTTGTTGGATAGGACCTCAAGAATATCGTTGGTGTTTCCTCCGGGAAGGTTGATGGTGATGGCGCTGCCGGGATGCTGGCCGTGGACGTTGTTGGTGGGGGAAAGAACCAGCACGCCGTTGGATAGACTCGCCGCGCCAAAGGAGCTTTGCGCCGAAAAGCCGCCAAAGCTGATGGTTGGGGCCGTGGAATTAGGCGACCAAGAACCGCCCGGAGTGTAAGGATGCGGACTGGGCACAGTTCCTTCAACAATGATGAAATCGCCCAAGCCGTCTTTTTTGACGCGGCCCGATTGGGATCCCACGACAATATCGCTGGTGAGAATGCCCCAGTTGTCCAGATCGAGAATCACATGGTTGCCCTGCTCAAACATGGTGCCTGAAACGATGTCGTGGCCGTAGGTGGAAGGAGAAACATTATCCAGATTATCGGCCTGCTTGACCATGTATGCGTTGTCGGCAAAGCAGTGATCGTCGTAAAATCTTCCGCCGCCGCCGCCGCGGTTGATGATGCAGGCGCCGATGCAGCGGATGTCGTTGGTGGGAAAATAAGCGCCGTACTGGCGGTTCATATCATAGGAGCCGCAGGAGGCAAAGGTGTTGTGATCAGTCTTGATGTGGTCCCAACTGCCGTCAATGCCGTTTCCAAAACCAAAGAAGATGTTCTCTCGAATGACCCCGAGGTTATCCCAGTGAGACTTGATGGTGAGCGCGGTGATGGCTGTGGGGAAGAGGTTTGTGGTGTAACTGGCTTGGAGGCCCGCTCCCGCCCCTCCACTAAGTTCAGCGCCTTCGGAGGTAAAGGCGCAATTGGCGATTTCAAAATGGTTGACGCAGCCCAGGGTCAGGAGCGACATTCGACAGGTCTGCGCGAAGTTGACGCGGTTGAGCCAGAGATTGTAGATGTAAACGTCGGTGTTGGCCACCCCGCCTTCCTTTGTCAGAAGAGTGGTGATGAAATCTGAGTTGCGGGCGCCTTCATCGTTGAGTCTTGTAACAATCCGGCCCGCGCCCGTGAGGATGAGATTGACCGGAATGCGCTGATTTGGGTTGGCGAGGACATTCGTGATGACGATCTGGGACTGGCAATGGAAGACACCCGGGTAAAAATAGACCGCGCCACCGAAGGCATTGGTGAAACTCCTGTTGTTAGTGGCGGTTAAATCGAGATGCAAAGCCGTGTCAATGGCGGTCTGAATCCAGAGGGAGGCATCGGTTCCACCGGGGTAATCGGGGCCAAAGGTCGCCCCGTCATTGGTCAATTTGCTGGACCCGTCGGCGATGCCATGCGCCGAAACGGTGACGAACGGCAGGGATGCCGCCCATGCGGGCATTGTCACCGGAGACGCATTGGAGGCGCCTGGCAGCCCGTCGGTGATTTGCCTGGTGAGGGTCGGGACATCGCTCAACCCCGCCGCGCCGCCGTCCAAGCCGCCCGCCCCGGCGCCGAACGACGCGACGTTTTGCCAGTCGTCGCTGGCCGGCTTTGGTTGCTGCTCTGACATGGCGCTGTAAACATGCAGTTCGGAATCCCGCGGTTGGCCGGGGTCAGCCGCAAACGCAGAGGCGGGAATGCCCGCCAGGGAGACCGCGCCGACCCGCGCGGCTAACGCGAGTGTGGGTTTGAGGAAGGTTCGCAAGTTCATGATGATTTGTGGCTGGGAGTTATGATGAGGAGCTGATCTCTACAACTGTAGGACGCCGGAGTCAATGGCGGATAAGTTGACTTTTAATGACTGATTCCGAGAGCAAAGCAGGCGCCCTTTTTCGATTGTCCGGCAGCTTTTCCGGCCATTTGTCAAGACTATTTTTGTAATGGCCATTCTCAGAAAGTCACTTCTTCAAATGCAAGAGGCTATGCCCCAGCCGCTTCCCACGAAAACAATGAATGCAAATCGTTCCCACGGTGGGAAAGACATTTAGAAGGCGGATGCGAAGGCAACGCAGCGTGGCGAAGCCGCAACCAAAAGACCTTTTGGACAGAATGAACAGGATGGACAGGATTCTAAATACAAGAAGGGGAATTGACCGAGGCAAGAGCCGGACCTGCCGCAAAAGACCACAGCGCGGCAAGCCGCAACCAAAGGGATGAGTTTGAATTGAGAATTTGTCATTGAGCATTTGTCATTTGTCATTCGGGGAGGCGAATCGGAAAACCTGGTCGGAAATGCGCGATTTTTTGCTATCGTGGCACGGATGGCACGGATGTGCTGCGACGGCAGCCACCTTTTTTTGTGTGTGGTCAGGCAGGTCTCGCCGGCCTGAATGTGCTGGAATAAACTGGACAATTCAGTGCAATGCCGCGACGGGCAAAGTGTGTTTTTCCCGGCCGCTTTTGTTTTCATCCATCTGGCCCTGGTGACCGCCGCCGTTTTTACCCGTGCTGCGGCACTCAGGGCGTCGTCGCGCGATAAAAGCGGTGCGGAAGCGTATTGGCGACGGAATCTGTAAAGGTGAACGAGCCAAAGCCGGAAGGATTGGTGAAGATCGGCACCCATTGCGTCAGATTTGTGGATGCGGAAATCACAATCGGCCCCTGTCCGGCCAGATTGGTCAGTTGCAAGATAAACCGTCCGCGGGAATACTGAAGGGCGTTTCCACCGGTAACAAATGTCACGGGAAGGTTGGTGATGGAAAGAGCGGCCACGGCGCTGGTCACGGCGCCGGAGGAATTGGTCACGACGACCTGATAATTGCCGGCATTGGCGGCGCCCGCGTTGGTGATATTCAACTGGCTGCTCTGCCCGCCCGCGAGAAGCGCGCCGTTCAGCAGCCAGTGATAGCTCAGGGGCGCGCCGCCGCTGACGCCAATGCTCAGCGCCGCATCCCCGCCGACACCGATGGACAAGCTCTGCGGCTGGGAAGTGATTATCGGATAGGGTGATTGGGTCCCGCTCAGAGCGAAGACACCTGTGACCGCGTTTGTAGCGAGGCCGCCGGGCATGGTGAAGGTGATCGAGTTGATTGGTTTGGCATGCAGGCCGAGGGATTCCAGGTTGACGGAGGTTTGGTAAAGGGTGGGAAACAATTTCGTATGCTCAAAAACATAATACTCATTCCAATTCCCCGTCTCCAAAACTCCGAAACGACTTATGGCCGCACCGCTGCCGGGAGAATTGGTGGTATAATAGTTGGTGGCATTGAAGGATATGGCCGAACTGCTTGTGCCATCTGAAAAATTCAGGACCAACGCGCCAGTACCGCCACCTTCGGCGGTGGCGGCAAGAACGGACAACGATTTGTACGCCAGAGGTGAAGACAAGGTCAGGGTCCCGGAGGGAGTTCCCGACCCGAGTGCGAGAATGTTGTAACCGGCGTAAGGGCCTAATTGAAAAGTGGTCACTTCGTCCGCCGCGCTCGTGAAGAATCCGCTCTGAGGCAATCCTTCAACGGCCGGTACGTCGTTGGAACCGAAATTGACCGCAACGAGGCCTTTTTGGTAGAAGCAGAAGGAAGCGGGGGAGGAAAAGTCAGCGTTATTGCTATCAAAAGTATCCGCGTAAAGCAGCGAGTTGCCCCCGGTCGCCGTGTTTTCCACCACCACGTCATCACTATAGCCCGTGATGGCGATTGGGTAATCGGCAGATTCAACGGCGAGGGAAAATTGCAGGCTTTGAGCAAGACCTGTCGTGAGATTGGTAATCCAAATGGTGGCGGCATTTGATCCTGCGGCCAGACTGGCTGCCGCCGCGCTCAGGCTGATTGAAAAAGTCGAAACGGCTCCCGCTGCCACGGCGCCGTTGCCCGGCGTGACGTTCAACCACGCGGCCGGGCTTGACGCAGCCCAGTTTACCGCCGCCGCAGTGCTGTTGGTGAGAGTGTATGCCTGACTTGTCACATTGAACGGGCCGCCGACGGGGCCGATTGACGCGAAGCCGCTCTCCGGCATGGCAAGCAAGGGAGGAGAAATGACGAAATTCGCGCCCCAAACATTGCCGGTAGTTGTGGTGCCATTTTTGGTTTGGCCCGTGATGTAAGCGGAGGCCACCGGGATGTCCCCCAAGTTCGTTACCGTCAGCCCAATGTAGTTATCGGACGGCAGCCCCGTGACGGCGTAAATCCCATTACTTTCGGTCGTCGCCGCAAAAACGTCGCCGTCGGTGAAGTCCCAGGCGGTGACGCTGGCGCCCGGCACAGGAGCGCCGGTTGGATCGGTAACGCGGCCGCTGATAATCAGCCCGGTGCCGTTGGTGTAAATATTATAGACACAAGCTGAGACCATTGTGAAATCGTCATTGTTGTCGGTAGCATCAATGTTCGGCAGGGCGTACCAAACGTCGTCGTCCCCTGCCCACCCCATATTGAGATGATGAAACAGAGTGGAGCCGCTGTAGCTATACCCATCACAAAGGACCTCATGGCCACCGGCAGGCTCGATTCCCAGAATGACGGGTAATCGCGCATCCAGATTTGGATTGAGCATGGCTTGCAAGCTGGCACCGGCTAAACCATTGTTAGCTGAACCGTAAGCGGCATAGGCATATTGAAAAGTGTTTTCCAATGCACCATTCACATACGAATCGCTTGCGCCCGACCCCCCGGACTCGAACTGCATGTGGACTGTCAGCGCCGCGTCGAAGCAGAGCGCGCCAATCGCCTGGGCTTGGGTGGAGATGGGATTATTTGGCGAAAGGGGCATATTGGTCCATTGATAGGGACCACCATTACCGTCGCCACCCCGCAAGCTGGCTGAGGTGTTGGTATTGTATATTTGAAAGTCAAAAGCCGCCGTGCCGACGCCTTCGGTCGGATACTGGAAATAATACATCACTTGGGCCATAGCTGTGGCAACACAGCCACAAGGATAATTATTCATATTTCCCGCGCCGTAGGGAGGGACATAGAAATTGTAACACGCGTAGTCTCCCGAAAGGTCAGTCTGCTGGTTCCACAGTGTTTGGATGAAGGGGGCCACCCAAACCTGAGAGGCGAGGACAATATAATCGTTTGTCTCGAAATCCGGCGGCGGATTGGGCGAAGTTGCCAGCGCGCTCCGCCATTTGCGATGCGCCTTGCGCTCCCGCTCGCCTGCCGCCCCCGCTCGCGCCATCCGTGCCGGCAAATCGCGGTTGATCCACGCCGCGATTCCCTGGTGCGCCGACGAATCAAAGTCCCCTCTCGCCGAAAACGCGATGAATGGCTCGACGGTGTCGTCTCCGGAAACAATGACATAGCCAGCCGGGGCCAAATGGACGGCGTAGTAAAGGGCATTTCCCGCGGCGTCCTTGACAGTTTCGGTTCGCTTGATCTTCGAGGGCAGATTCCAGCCCAGTGGCCGATGATCCTGCCGCAGCCAGCCCTGGACGGCGTTGGCGGCATCGTTGGCGCCAACGGGAGCGGCCACAGCGGACTGGCTGACCCAGAAGAAGAGGACAAAAAACACAACACACCATTGGCAGGTAATCACTTGTCGTGGGATTTCCGATAAAATAAAGCCTCCCCCTCGGAACTCCGGGGAAGTCGAGACGCGCCGAGATTCCTTCCGATCCACACCTGCATTGGTTGCTCGTTTTCCCATTTCGGGTCTGGCGAACAATTATTTTGCGGAGTATTGAGGATTTTTTGGTCTTCAACAAGCTCTTTCCTGACGATGCGGGCTGCGCGCTCCCCAAAAAGCCGCTTTCGATAATGACTGATTGTGAGAGCAAAATGGGCGAGTCGTGGTATTGTTTGAAGGAATCGCATTGGACACGCAATGAACATCGAGATCATTAATACCGGGGCCGAACTCCTGGTCGGTAGGGTGCTGAATACCCACCAGCAGTGGCTTTGCCGGCAACTCTCCGATTTGGGCTACGAAGTTTCCCGGCAGTGTTGCGTTCCCGACTCCGGCGCGCAAATCCAAGCCGCCCTCGGCGAAAGCCTGGCGCGCGCCGATCTGGTCATCGCCACCGGCGGTTTGGGGCCGACCAGCGACGACCTGACGCGGGATTGCGCCGCCCGATTGCTCGGTCGCCCGCTGGTGCTCCATCCCCACACGCTGGCGTGGATTGAACAATACTTCGCCTCGCGCAAACGCCGGATGCCTGCCAGCGCGCGCGTTCAGGCCATGGTTCCCGAAGGGGCGACCGTGCTGCCCAATCCAAACGGCACGGCTCCCGGCCTGGCCCTGCGGGCCGGCGGAGAGGGCAAATGGCTGATCCTTCTGCCCGGCCCTCCGCGCGAACTGCGGCCCATGTTTTCCGCCTCGGTGGTTCCGTTCCTGCTCCGGGAATTCCCATTGCGCATACAATTCGTCTGCCGCACGTTGAAAACCACCGGCGAGGGGGAATCGGTCGTGGAGGAAAAAATTGCCGGACCGTTGCAACCTCTGATCAGCGGCGGGTTGGAAATTGCCTACTGTGCCCGCGTCGGCGAAGTGGATGTCCGCCTGGCCGCGCGGGGCCCGGCCGCCGGCGCGCTGGTGGCGGAGGGGGAACAATTGGTTCGCGGACTTCTTGGCCCCTTGATTTTCGGGACGGACGACGACTCGCTGGAATTGGCCGTGATCCGGCTCTTGACAGAGCGCCAGGAAACGCTGGCGGTGGCCGAATCCTGCACCGGCGGCTTCCTGGCCCATCGTCTGACCAATGTCCCCGGCGCTTCGGCGGTTTTTCTCGGCGGCGTTGTCACCTATAGCAATCAGGCCAAACAGGATTTGCTGGGAGTTCCGGCGCAGACGTTGCAAGAGCAGGGCGCCGTCAGCCAGCCCGTCGCCAGCGAAATGGCGCAAGGGGCCCGCCGCCTATTCCGCGCCGGCTGGGCGCTGGCGGTGACAGGCGTGGCCGGGCCGGGCGGCGGCACCGCGGAAAAGCCGGTCGGCACGGCCTTCGTGGCCCTTGCCGGGAAAGAAGGCACGAGTGTCCAAGTTCAGTACAATCCGACGGATCGGGAGACTTTTAAGTTCGTCATATCCCAGCGCGCACTGGACCTGCTGCGCCACTCGCTGGGGGCTTGAATGCAAGCAGAGATTTAAAGAAAAGGATTGCTTTTGGCATGGCGGCTGCTATTCTTTACAGTGCGGTCGGCAAAAGGCAATCAGTGAACAAGAACGTTTTAATCTAAACCCGCCTTTTGTTTCGTTCACGCCGCATTGAAAGAAGAGTTAAATTATGCAAAATAAAGTTACCCGCAAAGCCGGCTTCACGCTGGTAGAGATCATGATCGTGGTCGCGATTATCGGCCTTCTGGCAGCCATCGCCATCCCCAACTTCGTGCGCGCCCGCACGACCTCGCAACAGAATGCTTGCATCAACAATCTGCGATTGATTGATTCCTCCAAGCAGCAGTGGGCGCTGGAACATAACGGCTCGAACAGCTCGACGCCGGCGGGCAGCGACCTGCAGCCTTATCTGGGCCGCACCGCCGCCGGTGAATTGCCCTGGTGCCCTGCGGATCCCGCGACCGCCTTCACGACCAGCTATTCCGTCCAGAACATTGGAACCAAACCCACCTGCCTGATTGTCACATCCACTCACATTCTGCCCTGATGCGGAATTCTCGTCCTGATCCGTCGGATCAGGCCGCTTGAAAAGGCCCGGGAGAAATCCCGGGCCTTTTTTTGTTTTACAGCGCGTCTGAAAAATCCGCTTTTAATGGCTGGACGGCCCGCTGGCCGGCACGGGGGATTCGCGGAGGCCGGCCAGCCTTTTCTGCGCCTCGGCGTTGGCGGGGTCCAGACGCAGCGCCTCCTGGAAACACTTTCTGGCGGCGGCCAAATCCCCCCTCCCGCTCTGCGCGAACCCCAGCGCGACATAAATGCCGGCGTTGTCCGGTTTCCGCCGCAACGCCTGGCCCAATTGGTCCACCGCCTCATCCAGCCGCCCTTGCCGGGCCAGCAGATTTCCCAGGTTTTGATGCGCCCGGAAATCGTCGGGCGCCAGCCGGATGGCCTCCCGCAAATGTGCCATTGCCTCGGCCTCCCGTTTCTTTTCGTCCAGAAACCACGCCATGAGAATGTGCGCGTCCGCCTGGTCGGGCTTGAGCCGCAGCGTCCTGGCCATGCAGGCCATCGCCTCATCCACGCGACCTTCATCGTCAAGAACAATCCCCATGTTGTAATTGCCTTCCACCGAGTCCGGGTTCAAGGCCAGGACGCGCTGGAAATACCCATCCGCCTCTCCGTAACGGTGCTGCCGCTCCGCCTCCCCTCCCATATATAACAAGGCGTTGAAGGAATTGGGATTGGCCGCCAGGTTCTCGCGCCACAACGTCGCCATGTCCGCGTAATGCCCTTCGTTGCGCCACGTCAAAACCGACAGCCCCGCCACGGCCGCCACCGCCGCGCACCGCCCCGCCATTTGTGCCCGCGCGAGGCATTGCCGGCCCGCCGCCACCGCCAGCGCGATGATTCCCGGCGCGGCCAGGTATTGCAGATGGTCGGCCACCTGCGAAAAATCCAGATAGACCATTTTAAACAGACCCAGCACCGGACCCAGGGCAATCAAGAAATAGCCAACCCCAAATAAACAGGCCCGTCCCCAACCCTCGCGCCGGCGCCAGAAGACATAGAGCATCCCGGCCAAACACGACGCCGGAATCCAGGCCACGGCCGACGCCGCGTTGATCTGCCATCGCGGATAAACGATGGTCAGGTGAAATGGCCAAACCAGTTTCCACAAATAAAACCACACCGCCCAACTGCCGCCGAGCAATCGAAGCAACAGATTCTCGCTCAAGCCGGTGTAGCGGTTTTGAAAGGTCATCCCGAACAGCCCCGCCGCGGCCGCCAGGAAAAAAAACGGGGCTGTCCGCGCCAGTTCCCGGCGGGAAATCCGGCCTTCCCGCCACCAGGCGGCCAGCAGCAGCGCCGCCGGAAGAACGACCACCGAAATCTTCGCCAGCAACGCCAGCCCGAACGCCGCCAGGGCCGCGGCGTAGCGCGGGCGATCCACCCTTTCCCCCGACTCGGCGGCCCGCAAATAAAAAAGGAAGGCCGCCAGATAGAAAAACATCGAGAGGGTGTTCTTCAGTTCGGCGATCCAGGCGACGGTGCCCGCGCAAACGGGATGGACCCCAAAGAGCAGCGCCGCCAGCCAGCTTCCCGGAATCCGCAATTTCCGCAGCACCAGCCAGAGCAGCGCCACGTCCGCCCCGTGCAGCAAAATATTGGTGACATGGTAGCCCGCCGGATGGATTCCCCACCACTGCCATTCCAGCCAGAAAACCGAGTAAGTCAGCGGATGATATTCGGGAAGGTTCTTGCCCAGCCAGATGTCGCAAAGGCCGCGCGCGGACGTGACCAGCGGGTTTTCAATCGTCATCTCCTTGTCATCCCAGATGAATCCACCCCGCATGGCCGGCAAATAAACCAGCACGGTGATCGCCGCCAAAACCGCGGCCGCGCCGATTGACCGTTGGCGATTGCTCACGAGGAGGAGGTTGTGGAGGCCGCGCCGGTCCGTCAAGCCCCGAACATGAGCCGTTAGCCTTTGGACTCGCGAATCCTTTGTGTATTGCCGCCGCCGGCCGGATTGACTACACATAGCCCGCATGGCCCCGCCAACCCCGCCCGCCGACTCCGCCGCCCGGCCCGTGACGCCGGAAGGGGAGGCCGCCAGGCCCCGGCGCGCGCGCGCGTTGCCAATCGCCTTCTGCGCGCTGGTGGCCCTGCTGGCCGCATTCCAGTTCTCCGAGAACACGGTGGATCCCGATTTATGGGGCCACATCGTTTTTGGGCGGCAGATGCTCCAAACCGGCGTCATCGCCAAGACCGATCCCTACTCCTGGACCGCGCAGGGGCAGCCCTGGATCAACCACGAATGGCTGGCGGAACTGGCTCTCGGCGGCGCTCATGCGCTGCTGGGGGGCAGCGGCGTGCTGCTCTTGAAAATGGCCGCGGGCCTGCTCACCTTCGCCCTCTGCCTGCGTCTGGGCGGCGAAGACCTTCCCTGGCCCGCGCGGTTTGTGGTCTGGGGATTCGGCGCGCCGGCCGTGGTGGAAATCTCCTTTGGCTTTGCGGCCCGTCCGCAGATTTTCACCGCGCTGGCTCTCGCCCTGGAACTGCTGTTGCTCCGGCGCATCCATCACGGGCGGCGCCAGTGGGCGCTGGCCTTGCCGGTGTTGTTTGTCCTTTGGATCAACACGCACGGCGGCGCGCTCGCCGGTTTTGGATTGCTGGTCCTGGCGGCGGCGGCCACCACCGCCCAGGTGCTCCGCGGCAAGATGCGTCCCGGACCGGTCTGGGCATTATGGCTGGCGGTCGTCGGCGTCCTGGCGGCGCTCTTCTGCAATCCGTGGCACGGGCAATTGCTCCGCTGGCTCCTGGGCAGCGTCCTCTGGATGCGTCCGCAAATCCAGGAATGGAATCCCACTCCGCTGGGCTGGGATCATTGCGCCCTTTTCATCCTCATCGCCCTGGCCGGCCTGGCCTGGGTTTTCACGCGCCGTCCCCGCTCCTGGTGGGAACTGGCCGCCTGCGCCGCCTTCGCGCTGCTGGGCCTGCGCTCGATCCGCAACGCCCCGCTCTGCGCGCTAGTCCTGCTGGCGCTGACGCCGCCGCATCTGGCCGATCTGCTCGCCCGCCTGCGCCCGCAATTCACCGGCTGGAACCTCTCCGCGCCGGCCACCCAAAACGCCGCCGCCGCTCTCTGCGCGCTGGGGGCCTGCGCCATCGCGGTCTGCATCTTCACCCTGCACAAGCAACATCCGCTGACCATGGAAGCGCCGCGTTGGCAGTACCCGGCCGGCGCGGTGGAATTCATGCAAACCAACCAGTTGCGGGGCCGTCTGCTGGTCTTCTTCGATTGGGGCGAAATGGCCATCTTCGACCTGCCCGATTGTCCGCCATCCATTGACGGCCGCCTGGACACCTGTTACTCGAGGGATTTAATCGCCGCCCATTGGAAATTTTACAACGGCGAGCCGTTCGACCAAAAAATTCTCAACCCGGACGAAGCCGATCTGGCCCTGCTGCCCGTCAACGCCGCCGGCGCCGACGAATTGAAGAAGCGTCCCGGCTGGACGACCATTTATGACGACGAAATGGCCGTGCTGCTGGCGCGCGACCCCGGCCGTTTTCCCGCGCTGCGGCGTTTCACCCTGCCCATCCGCGGTCGCGCCGCCATCGAGGCGCGCGACCCCTTTCCCGACCGCCTTTTTCGCGGGAAAGCTCCTGCCCTTTCTAAATCGGCAGGGCGAGACTCGCGCAATTGACGGAGACAGCCCGGTCGGCTAGGTTTTTTCCGCATGCAACAAGGACAGCCAAGCCGGACCGCGCGCGGCGCCGCCTCTCATCGCGCCGCCCATCAAGTGCTGGAACGCGGTTTCATTTTCAGCGATCCGTTGGCGATACGCATCCTGGGGGCGGACGCCGAGGCCGCTATCCGTGACGCGAAGAACGACCCGTCCAGACGGAGGTTGCGACTGTTCATTGCCGTGAGGAGCCGCTTTGCCGAAGATGCCCTGGCAACCGCGGTGGCACGCCGCGGGGTCCGCCAACTGGTGGTGCTCGGGGCGGGTCTTGACACTTACGCCTACCGCGCCTCTTTGGGGGAAGGGCTGCGCATTTTCGAGGTGGATCACCCGGCCACCCAGGCCTGGAAGCGCCAACGGCTCGCGGAGGCAGCGATCCTGGCGCCGCGCGCGCTGACCTTCGCTCCGGTGGATTTCGAGCGGGAGACTTTGGCGGACGGCTTGAGCGCCGCCGGCTTCGATCCGGCGCAACAGACCTTTTTCACCTGGCTGGGCGTCGTGCCTTATCTGACGGAGCAGGCCGTCTTTTCGACGCTTGGTTTCATTGCCGGCCTGCCGGGTGGCGCTCATGTGGTGTTCGACTATGGCAATCCCCCGGCTTCGAGCGCCGGCCAGGACGAAGACGCCGCGGTCCGCGAGAGGCTTGCCGCGCGCGTCGCCTCCGTGGGAGAGGCTTTCCGGAGCCATTTTGAAACGGAGGCACTCCAGGCCAAACTGATGGCCTTGGGGTTTCGCGAAGTCGAGGACCTCGGGCCGGCGTTGATCCGGGAGCGTTACTTTGCAAACCGGGGCGGCTCCGTGCGCGACCGCGGCGGCCATATCGTGCGCGCCACAACGGTTTGAGAGCCGCAGATCTTCGGCGGCGTCTGGCCAACGCAAAGCCTCTTGCCTAAAATCCCCAAAGGGCTACGATGCAGTTCAGTTCATCATGCCTGGAACAATGAACAAACGAGATTTCAAGACCCGTCAGCGCCTCAGCCAGGCCGCCGCCTCACCCCGCGCTGGCCGGCGAAAAAAAGTCCTCCCTTCACACCGGCGACCCTGAGTTTCAATCGCTGGAGAAAGAAATGAAAATCCACCGGCTGAAATGAGTTCAGCGAGGCAATGCCGAAAATTGCATTGGGTCAAGTAAACAGGTGTTGCAAAGAGAACCCGGCAGAACAAAAAGCTTGGGATGCCGTGTAAACTGAAACAACCGATAAAGTTGGAATTCTCTTTCTCGAGCCTCGGAGACATCAACTTCATTTCTTGATGCAAAAAATGGTGTCATCGCACCAAAGCGTGTGGTTTTGACTTCAATCAGGCGGTCGCGCCCATCTGTTTCAAAGGACGAAATGTCGAAGCCAAGGTGATCGCCAGTTGTCTTGGAAACGTGTTCGATTCTGTTCGCCAAATCCTTTTTGCCCGCCTGCCACAGTCGCTTGTGTTCAAATTCCAAAACCAGTTTTTCTCCAGCCAATCCCAATGTCGTGTTCCGCGATTCAATCTCAAGATAATTCTTTCGCGTCTGCTTGCGAATTGGGGAAACGGTTTCATAGAGCCTCCCATTATCATCCTCTCTGTGTGGTGGCTCGACCTGTATTGCCAGCACATCATTGATAATGGGAAACCGCTCAATGGGCCGCTCGACGGCGGCTGCGGCGGCTTGGTGCAATCGGTTGGCGCCGACAAGCCGTTCTCCAACAATTTCGCTGAGGAGATCTTGGTAATTTCCGAGTGGCTTGTAACCATCAATATATGGATAGCCAAGTTCGATCATCAAGGCGCTGATGTTTTGGTGCTTCCTCTCAACTGCCCCCTTGCTCCTGTTCGTAAGGAATACTTGGAGATTGCGGTTGTGTTCGGCTTTGTTGAAATCTTCGCCGCGAAGCTCCTTGGCCAGCATGTCCAAGTAATCCGAGACAGTGGCTTCCACTTCTTCTCTTGACCAGTTATCCGGCATCTACGAGGAACATAATGGCTCTCGAACCGGTATCCTGGCAAGGCTGCTTTTAACGAGAAGGGACGTGCAATGCGGGGACAACCGCCAGAACCAGACGCGGCTCTGTCGGCGCATCCGCGCCGCGCTTTCCGCGGAAAGATTTCCCGGTTCGTGTTGGTGGTTTGGTTCGCGGTAAAAATCAACCAGTTCCATCCAGGCATCCTGTCCAAAAACCGCCTCTCCTCGCGCCGTTGGAACGCTCCTTGGACTTTTCCACTTCCCCCTTCCGCCTTCCGCCTGAAGCGGTTTAACAAATGGTGTAGCCGAGACATTGTGGGAATGTGTTCGGCGAGATGCCGAACACGGCGGGCGAGGACGCCCACACTCCCCAAATTAAGACACTACACCAGCCGCCTGAAACTTAAGGGCCATTCGGGTCAGTTCCTAGCATTGCCACATTTTGGGTTGACAGGGTTGGTGCAAAAAGGGTCACCCATTAGTACCTTAGAGTGTTTCAACAAAAACTGTAGCTGCATGAGACAAACCAGCCCAAGGCGTCTTGGGGCGTGACGCTGGCCAGAGCCCGGCCGATGGCGGCAATTAAGTCGGCGGGGGTCCGTGCCTCCGCTCCCCG
>Ga0187862_10003743_pt1 | contig 14726 bp, 14 predicted proteins | sample June2016WEW_10_1_FD_133003 | JGI IMG/M metagenome (GOLD analysis project Ga0187862, IMG submission 133003) | Peatland microbial communities from SPRUCE experiment site at the Marcell Experimental Forest, Minnesota, USA - June2016WEW_10_150 | ecosystem: Environmental > Terrestrial > Soil >...
AGCGAGAGGTGGCTGATGTCGCCGGTATGGATCATGAAGGAAGGCTTCTTCGGCAGCGAATTGACCCTTTTAATGGCCTCTTCCAGCGTGCCGAGCGCGTTGGGATTGGCCGGCTTGTCGAAGCCGACATGGCTGTCACTGATTTGCAGAAACGTCAGGCCGCGCGACTCTTGCGCGACTGCCTCATCGATGAGGCCCAGCGAGTGGGGAACGCCGCCGGAAATGGTCCACAGCACGCCGGTGCCAACCCAGGTCATGCATTCGAGGACTTTGCGTCGGCTGACGCCGTCCTCACTGTCGAATTCGCTCATTTGCGTCTCTCCTTGAAGCCAAGCCAATGCGGCTTCCGAGGACGAGATCGGGCCAAAGTGCGATTTATTTCCCGGACTTGAAAAATTTTCGCTCATAATTTTCTTGCAGGACGACAAAAGCCTCCAACGGCTCTGAGCGCTCGGATGTTACGGATATTGCCCAGCAATTCCGTGCGCTATCGGGCGCGGCCACCGTCAGCATTGTTAAGAGAGTCCCCCCGCGCCGGGGAGCGCGAGGGACTTCACGTAGAACAAGTCTTTATCGATCTTGATGGTCGCTGAGCCGCCGTTGGAGCCGTGATAATCCGGCTCTCCTGCTGGCCATGTGGGGTAGTTGTGGACCGCCGCGTCCGCCTTCGGCGTCTCCCGAGTGGTGTTATAGATTGCCCGATGGACCGGTGTTCCTTTGCCGCCCTGGGCCTGCGCCACCGACATCACGGACAGCGAGAGCGAGGCGACGGCGATCGCGGCGATGGCCGCATTGCGCATGTTTAGCATTTTGATTGTCCTTTTGGTGTAATCGTGGCGCCAAGCCACTTCGAGGCCGCCAAATTGATCTTCGACGGCTTCCATGGACGAGACCGGGCAACGCGGCGATTTATTCCCGCGCTACGAAATTTTCTTCGGCGGCGGAGATCGGAAAATTCAGCGCGCGCTGGGAGTGGGATTGGCGCGGCCGGGCGCCGCCGCCTTGGCTGAACTGGGCCGCTTGATCGGCCGGTCGTCGCTCGTCCGCGCCCGCGCCGCGCAGAAATCCTCAACCGCGGCGGCGACGGCCTTGCCGACAATCGAGCGCCGTTCGGGGCTCGCCAATTGCAGCTCCTCCTGCCGGTTCACGATCGATCCGGCTTCCAAGAGTACCGCCGGCATATGGGTCTCCTTCAGCACGATCAATTGATCGTACCGGTAAACGCCGGAACCGGCGTCGATAAGCTCATGGCGGTAACGACCCATCAGCGGCAGCGTGTAATGGGGCGTGGAGTGCAAACCGCGCGCCTGTAGCTCTTCGCCCAAAACCCGGCCGAACGCGAGACTGCCTTTGCGGTCGGCATTATCGTTCGAGATAAAAATGGCGTAGCCGGTGAACCGATCGCTGAAATGGTTTTCTTTTCCCTCGTATTGCCAGGTCTCGAGCAGATAATCCGGCACCGAATCGTGATGGATAGCGATGAAGAGATCGGCGTGCATGTCGTTGGCGCGGGTCGCCCGCTCGACCAGACCAGGCCAGGGCGCCGTGGCTGTGACAAGCCGGACGGTCTTGTCAAACCTGGCGTCGACGAGGGCTTGCTTGACTGCGTCGGCGAGCTGGAGATTGAAGGTATATTCGGCAACGCCACGCGCGCTGAGCGCGCCCGGCACGTCGACGGTGTGGCCGACGTCGACGACGACGCGGAAGGCTGAACGCTGGCAGGCCGCGGCTTTGGGCGCGGGCGGCGCGGGCTCCTCGCTGCGCGCCGGACGCCATGCGGCGCACACAACAAGAATAAAGAAGAGGCAAGCCGCTCCGGCATGCAGGAGCTTGCTCATGACAGGCTCATGATCCGCGGTTCCCGCCACACGCCGACACTATAATGGCTGGTCGATGCCTATAGCGAGCTTCGTCTGGCTTGTTCGCGCGCCGCCGCCGTTGCGGATTGCCGCGGTGGCGCGCGCCGAATCTGGAACTTATCGGGCGCGCACTTGTGCGGGACCCGCTCCTGTCGTACCAAAAAGGCGAGCGGGGTGCAGTCAAGTGACGTATTTTTCAGTGCGTAATGTTATGGCTGTTTGCGGCGCGCTTTTCGTGCTTGCGCTCGCCTTCCTTGTCCTGGCCGAGGGTCGCGAAGCCGGCGAAATGCTGAACGCCTTCCGGTCGCAGTCGCTCGTATCCAAGCTCGCCTGGGCCGTCATCGTACTGGTGCCGCTCATCCTTGTTCCGGCCGCGGTCTGGCTGGGCGAGACGCTGGTGCGGCAGCGCCAGGCGGCGCACGCTCTCGAACTACGGCTCGACGGCGTAAGGCAAGGCGTCAAGACGCTGGTGAAGTCGCAGGTCGAGGCCGAAGCGGCCGTGCATCATCTGGCCCGCACCGATCCGGAAGACGCGATGAGCGCGATGAAGCAGCGGCTCACCGAGGCCGAGCGCTTCGCGCAAATCCAGACGGGCCGCAACGAGATCGGCGATCTCAGCTCGCGGGTCGAGGAGATCCGCGCGCAGCAGCAGGCTCTACAGGCGCGGCTCGCGCCGGTTCTGGAGAAAAGGCGCTCGATCGATCAGCTTTTCACCGAGCTCGATAGCCGGCAGAACGATATCGAGCACACGCTTGCCGAGATCTCCGGCGGGAACGATGCCGTCGCTCTCGATATCAGCTTGAAAAAGATGATGGAGTTCGTCAGGCAGAGTCACGAACGCTGCGACGATATCGAGCGCGCATCGAAAGTGATCGCCGGCCTGCATGAGGACTTCGCCGAGCTGCAAACCAGGCTTGCGCCCTTCGCGGCGCCGGATGACGGCATCGTCAAGCGCGTCAAAGAGTTGAGCGCGACGCGCGACCGGCTCGCGCAAGACGTCGGCTCGCTTGAGCAGACGCCGCAAGGGACACTGGCCGCGCGCGTGCAAAAATTTGCCGAAGATCGGAACCTGCTGGACGATCGGCTGTCGCAGCTCGATGCGCAATTTTCCAAGCTGGCAACGCTGCGTGGCGATATTGCCTCGCTGTCTACGCACTTCGACCACGCGCTCGACGCGCTCGCGGATCCAAAGGTGGAGGTTGGCGCGGCGGATATCGACGCCCGCATCGAGGAGCTTGCGACCTTCATCGAGGCGACGCAGGCGCATCTCGACGAGATCGAGCGCCGCGCCGGCGCGTTCGGCCAGCTCAAGACGAAGCTCGGCGAGCTGCAATCGCGGCTCCTGCCGCTGGAAGCCGATCAAGGCGGCGTGGTGACGCTCATCGAGGAGTTGCGGCAGATTCGCGACCGGCTGTTCGCCAAGATCAGGCAGATCGACGAGGATGAAGATGGCGGCCTCGCCGAACGTGTCAAGAAATTCAGCGAGACCAAGCGGGAACTGGAAGAGCGGGTATCGAGCCTCACCGAGCAGTTTTCCAAGCTGGCGACGATCCGCAGGGATATCGCGGGCCTGTTCGATAAATTGAGCGGTGCGGTCAACGCGTCGGCGAACTGACATGACTGTTCGCGAACCGGTACTGACGACAGTCGCTATTGTCGATCTGCGCCCGACCCAGATCACCGTCGGCATGCGCGAGGTCCTCGCCAAGCGCAAGCGCTGGCGCGAGACCGGCGCGAAGAAGGGCGGAAAATTTCTCGGTAAGCACTTGATCCCGGTGATCCTCGGTCCCAACCACCGGCACTACGTCGTCGATCATCACCATCTCGCCCGTGCCCTGCACGACGAAGGCGTCAAGGACGTCGCCGTGGCGGTTTTCGCCAATCTGAGTGGCCTCGATCGCGATGTATTTTGGACGGTGATGGACAATCGTAACTGGATGCATCCGTTCGACGACGCAGGCCGACGCCGGCATTACCGCGACATTCCCAAATCCGTGACCGGTCTTGTTGACGACCCATTCCGCTCGCTCGCCGGCGAGTTGCGGCGAGCCGGCGGCTTCGCCAAGGACACGACGCCCTTTAGCGAATTTCTCTGGGCGGATTTCTTGCGCCGGCGCATGAAGGTCAAGGCGGTCAAGGCGGACTTCGATCACGCGATCGAGAAGGCGCTGCAATTGGCCAAGAGTGCGGAGGCCGGTTACCTGCCGGGATGGTGCGGTCCCTTGCCGGAAGAGTGATCTCGTTACTTGTTGGCCAGAGCTAGGGCAATCCCTCCGAGCGCGCCGACGATGACAACCAATAACGGCGGCGCACGCCAGACCGTGAGGAGAACGAAGCCGACCAAGGCTATCCCGAAATCGCCCGGCGTTTTGACCGAGGTCGTCCAGACCGGGTTGTAAAGCGCTGCACCGAGCAGACCCACGACAGCGGCATTTACGCCGCGCATCGTTGATTGTGCTCTTGCACGCTTGCGAAAGGCATCCCAGAACGGCAACGTGCCAAGAAGGATTAGAATGCCGGGAAGAAAAATGCCAAAGAGTCCCAGCGCCGCCCCGGCCATGCCATGCGGGGATGGCGTTACAACGGCGCCAAGGTAGGCCGCGAAAGTGAAAAGCGGCCCGGGCACTGCCTGCGCTGCGCCATAGCCGGCAAGAAACACATCGTCGCTCACCCAGCCGGGCGCCACAAACGCCTCGCGTAGTAACGGCAGCACTACATGGCCGCCGCCGAAGACGAGCGCGCCCGATCGGTAGAACGCTTCGAATATCGATATGCTTTGAGAGATTTCAAAGGTCTGCAAGATCGGCAGGCCCACAAGCAGACCAAAGAAGACCGTCAGCGCTGCAAGTCCTGTTTTGCGCGAGACCGGCATTGCAATGTGGCCTGCCGCCAGTGGGGGCGCCCCACGGCAAAGCCACAGGCCCGCGACCCCGCCTAGGAGGATGCTGCCGATCTGTGCGACCGACGAGGTGCTGAATAAAATGATCAGTGCTGCCACGACGGCGATCGAAGCTCGCTCCCGGTCGGGGCAAAGGGTGCGCGCCATGCCCCAGACGGCCTGCGCGACGATAGCAACCGCGACGAGTTTCAGGCCGTGGAGCACGCCAGTGCCGGCAGGTCCGCCGAGCGTGCCGGCGCCGTAGGCGAAGAGGACGAGCATGATCGCCGACGGGATGGTAAAGCCGGTCCACGCCGCAAGAGCACCGAGATAGCCCGCTCGCGTCAATCCGATCGAAAATCCAACCTGGCTCGAAGCCGGGCCCGGTAAAAACTGGCAGAGCGCGACGAGATCGACATATGCCTCTTCGTCGAGCCAGCGCCGACGGACCACAAACTCCTCATGGAAATAGCCGAGATGCGCAATCGGGCCGCCGAAGCTTGTGAGTCCGAGCCGGAGAAAGACGGCGAAAACTTCCCCGGCGCCACGCGCACCGGTCGCGGTCACTTTCGGCACCGCATCGGACCCATTATTCATGCCGGTCGTTTCCGTTTGCGTGAAGGAGTTTCAAGCGCGTCTCGGCGCGCTGTAAACGCTGTAAACAAAGACTTTCTCGTGCGGGCCATATAACGCACGCGGTTATGCTCCTATACGACCGCTATTTGGTAGAATAATCTTCTTTTTTCGCCGCAATCAAGCCACTATATAGAAGATCATTTCTTCGGACGCGGGGCGGGCGAGCTGCCGCCTCGGCTTCGCGCTCGCCGGCCGCCGCAAACCATCGGGGCATCCATGACTTCGCCACTCCAACAAAAAATCAAAATCACCGGGCCCGTCGTTGTGACCGCGAACCGCGTCGGCGATGGCGCGGTGGTGTATTGGCGCGCCGACGGCGGATGGACGACTGCGCTCGACGGCGCCGCAGTCACAGCCAATGTCGAAACCGCCCGTGAGCTGGTGCAGGCTGCGACCGCCGACGGCCTGCGTGCGGTCGATCCTTATATCGCACCGGTCAAACTGACGCGCGACGGGGAAGTGCGGCCAGGAAATTTGCGTGAGCTCATCCGCCTCAGCGGCCCCACGATCGATCTGCCGGTGACGTTCGGCATCTAGTGCATGGTCCCGAAGCGGATGGCAGTTTTTGATACGATCACGCTCGAACGTAAAAGCTAACGCCCATGTACCTCTACGACGATCTCGACCGGACTCTGGTCACCGAACGGGTCGCGGAGTTCCGCGATCAGGTCGCGCGCCGCCTGTCCGGCGAATTGACCGAGGATGAATTCAAGCCGCTGCGGCTGATGAATGGCGTCTATTTGCAGCTCCACGCCTACATGTTGCGCACCGCCATTCCCTACGGCACGTTGTCGTCGGCGCAGTTGCGCATGCTGGCGCATGTGGCGCGCCGCTACGATCGCGGCTATGGGCATTTCACCACGCGGCAGAACATTCAGTACCACTGGATCAAGCTCCAAGAGCTGCCCGACGCCATGGCCGATTTCGCCAGCGTCGGCATGCATGGCATGCAAACGAGCGGCAATTGCGTGCGCAACATCACGACCGACCAATGGGCGGGAGTGGCGCCCGATGAGATCGAGGATCCGCGCATCTGGGCCGAACTCGTTCGCCAGCACGTGACGCTGCATCCGGAATTTTCATTCCTGCCGCGCAAGTTCAAGATCGCCGTCGGCGCATCGAGTCACGACCGCGCCGCATTGGCGGTCCACGATCTGGCCTTGCGGTTGCACCGCAACGGCGCCGGCGAGATCGGTTTCGAGGTCATGGTCGGCGGCGGGCTCGGCCGTACGCCTTTCCTCGCCAAGACGATCAAGGCGTTCCTGCACAAGCGCGACGTCCTGAGCTACGTCGAGGCGATTTTGCGCACCTACAACGAATTCGGCCGGCGCGACAACATTTACAAGGCGCGCATCAAAATCCTGGTGCACGAACTCGGGGCGGAAGCGTTCGCCAAGGAAGTCGACGCGGAGTGGCAAAACATCAAGGACGGCGCGCTTGCGCTCGATCCAGCTGTGTTCGCCGAGATCACCGGCCGCTTCGTCTATCCGGCTTATGAGCGGCTCGCCGACAACCCGCCCGCGCTCGGGCACGCGCGCCGCGCCGATCGCGGCTTCGACGCTTGGATGGGCAATTCGGTCGCCAATCACAAGGTCCCGGGCTACGCCATCGTGACGCTCTCGCTGAAGCCGGAAGGCGGCACGCCCGGCGATGCTACCGCCGAACAGATGGACGCGATCGCCGACCTCGCCGACTGCTACTCGTTCGGCGAAATCCGCGTCGGTCACGAACAGAACCTGGTTCTGCCGCATGTGGCTCAGCGCGAACTTCCGGAGCTGTGGCGCGCGCTCGACGGGATCGGTGTCGCCACGCCGAATATCGGGCTTGTCTCCGACATCATTTCCTGTCCCGGTCTCGACTATTGCAGTCTCGCCAACGCGCGCTCGATTCCGATCGCGCAGGAGATCACGCGGCGCTTCCGCGATCGCGATCTCGCGCGTGACCTCGGCCGGCTGCATATCAACATTTCCGGCTGCATCAATGCCTGCGGCCATCATCACGTCGGGCATATCGGCATTCTCGGCGTCGAAAAGAACGGCGAGGAATTTTATCAGATCACGCTCGGCGGCAAGGCCGACGAGGGCGCCAAGCTCGGTGCGCTGATCGGCCCGGCGGTGCCCTACGCACAAGTCGCCGACGTCGTGGAAGACATTGCCGCGGCCTATGTCGAGCTGCGGGCGCGGCCCGACGAATTGTTCATCGACACGGTGAAGCGTACCGGTATCGAACCTTTCAGGGAGCGCGTTTATGCTACTCGTTAAGGCAGGCCAAATTGCCGAGGACCGCTATGTGCGTGCGCTCGGCGATGGATCCATCCCGGAAGACGCGCCCGTCATCGTGCCCGGACAACGCTTCCTGGCCGACGCGCACGAGCTTGTTGCGCGCGATGCGTCGATCGGCGTGCTCTGGCCCAACGATCGCAAAGTCGCGGAACTGGCGCCGTGGCTTGATCAGCTTTCGCTGATTGCGCTGGTGTTTCCCAAATTCCGCGACGGCCGCGCCTACAGCCAGGCTCGGCTGCTGCGCGAGCGTTACGGCTATCGCTGCGAGTTGCGCGCCACCGGCGATGTGCTGCGCGATCAATTCCAGTTTCTCGTCCGCGCCGGTTTCGATGCTTTCGAAGTGAAGAAGCCGGCCGACGCTCGCGTGTTCGCCGAATCGGTGGCGCGCTACAGCGTGTTCTATCAGCCGAGCGCTGACGGCCGCTCGCCCGCTCTGCGCCGCCGTCTGCAGCACGGCGGCGCCCCGCGGACGGTGCGCGAGGCGGTCTGAACCGCGCCGGCCGTTCCGGGGCCGAGTGCAGCGAGGAGTCCGGAATCCATAACCACCGTCAGCGACTATGGATTCCGGGCTCGCCGCTTCGCGGCGCCCCGGAATGACGGTATGGTCGCTCCTCGTTCCGCAAGCGAGGATGTCATGACACTTGTCGTCGCAGTGATCGCGCCGGGAGCGATGGGCGCAGCGGTCGGGAAACGGCTCGCCGATCACGGCGTCAAGGTGCTCACCTCGCTCGCCGGCCGCAGCGCTTCGAGCGTCGCCCGAGCAGGCGAAGCGGGAATGATCGGAGCGAGCGACGAAGCGATCGCCGCCGCCGATTTCATCCTTTCGATCCTGCCGCCGGGTGACGCGCTACCACTCGCCGATCGCTTCGCGCCCCTGCTGCAGGCGAGCAACGCCAAGCCGGTCTACGTCGATTGCAACGCCATCAATCCGGCGACGCTCGAGCGTGTCGCGGCGGCAATCGCGCCGAGTGGTTGCGCGTTCGTCGATGCCGGCATCATCGGAGCGCCGCCGAAGGGAAATGATGCGGGTCCGCGTTTCTATGCGTCAGGCGAAGCGGCCCTGCGCTTCGCCGTATTGCGCGAAAGCGGACTGGATGTGCGCGTCCTCGACGGGCCGCTGAGCGCGGCCTCGGCGCTGAAAATGTCATACGCCGGCATCACCAAGGGCATGCAGGCGATCGGTGCGGCGATGATGTTGGCGGCGACGCGCGCGGGATCCGCCGAGGCTTTGACAAAGGAGCTCGCGTCCAGCCAAAAGGAAATGCTGGCCTTGTTCAAGCAGCAACTGCCGATGATGCCGGCAAAGGCGTACCGATGGATCGCGGAAATGCGGGAAATCGCGGGCTTCGTCGCCGCCGACCCCGCGGCGCACGATCTCTACGAAGGCGCCGCGCACTTTTATGAGCGCATCGCGGAAGATTTTGCCGCGGACAAGAAGGACGTCGCCGCGCTTATGGACTTTTTGGGCAAGAGCTCGCCCTGACGGTCAACCAAATCACGCTCTTGTCACCGCGCCGCGCTCGATCCGGTAGGCGCGCGCGAGCAAGTCCGCGACATGAACCTCGTTTGATTCTGAGAGCAACACCGTGACCGCTTGCGCGTTGAGGCTCGCCAAAACTTCGCCGAGCCGACGCGCGATCGCCGGCGCCAACCCTTCGAACGGCTCGTCAAGCAGCAGCATGCGCCGGCCGGCCATGAGCGCGCGCGCCAGCGCCACCAATTTCTGCTGGCCGCCCGAGAGTTCGAGCGCGCGCCTGTCGCGAACGCGCGCCACTTCCGGAATGATGGTGAAAATCCAGTCGAGCCGCTCGTCGACCCCGGAGAGCTTCACGGCCCAGCTCGGCAGGCGGATATTCTGTTCCACGGTGAATTCAGGGACAAGCCTGCGGTCCTCCGGCATGTAGCCGATGCCGTGGGCGACGCGGCAATGCGGCGGCGTGCGCAGGAGGTCCGTTCCCGCAAGCTCGGCCGTGCCGCTTGCCGGCAAAGCGCCCATCAGCGCGCGCATGAGTGTGGTCTTGCCGGCGCCATTGCGGCCGATGAGCCCGCACATCTCGCCGGCGCCGAGTTCGAGCGACACGTCGCGGATGATGGCGACCGCGCCGATCGAGACGTTGAGATTGGCGACTTTAAGCATGGCGTTGCGCCGCGGCTTTGAGCTTCGGCCCGCTGATCAGCTCCTGGATACGCGGATTTTCCAGCGTCTCGATCGGCGGCCCGTCGGCGATGACTGCGCCGTCGTAGAAGGCGAGTACGCGGTCGGCATAGCGCTCGACGATGTCCATGTCGTGCTCGACGAACAGCACGGTGATCCGCCTGTTTTTCAGTGCCGACATCACCACCTCCATTAAACCAAATTTTTCCTCGATCGAGATGCCGCTGGTCGGCTCATCGAGCAGAAGAACGCGCGGCGCGCCGGCGACCGCCATAGCGATGTCGAGGAGCTTGCGCACGCCCTGCGGCAGCGCCGCGGCTCGCGCATGGCGGTAGCTCGTGATGCGAAACAGTTCGAGCGCGGCTTCGCTTTCCGCCATCGTGCCGGGGGAATGCAAGGGCGTCAGCGCCTGCCGGAGCAGCCCGCCGGCGGCGTGCGCGATCGCGGTCGCGGCGCACATGTTCTCCAATACGGTGAGCGACGAGAAAATCTGCGGCAATTGAAAGGAGCGGGCGATGCCGAGCCGGGTAATCTCGCGGGAGGGCCGGCCGGTGATGTCGCGGTCCTCGAACACGATCGTACCTCGGCTTGGCCGCAGGTGTCCGGTGATCATGTTGACGAAAGTCGTCTTGCCGGCGCCGTTGGCGCCGATGATGCCCACGGTCTGGAGCGGCGGCACCGCAATATTGATGGCGCGCGCGGCGACGAGCGAACCGAAGGTCTTTTCCAAATCGTGGACGACGAGGATGGCGCTCATGATGCGCCCATCGATTGGGGTTTGCGGCGCCGCAGGCGGCCGTATAGCGAACCGATGCCCTCCGGCAGGAACAGAATGGTGATCAACAGCGCCGTGCCGAGAAAGATCTGCCAGGTGCCCGGCAAGATGTCGTAGGCGATCGATTTGAGGAATTCGAACGCGAACGATCCGACGAAAGCCGCCGCCACCGATCCGGCGCCCGCCAGAATGGTCACGAACACAAAGCCGCCGGACGTGGTCCAGTACGACATGTTGGGATCGACATGCTCGATCGAGAGCGCCACCAGCGCGCCGCCGATGCCGGCGAGCGTTCCGGCGACGACGAGGTTGAGATGGATGAGCCGGTTGACGGAAACGCCGAGGAACTCCAGACGGATTTCGCTGTCGCGGATAGGCACAGCTAGCGAGCCGGCAACGGAACGGAAATAGAGCGAGATCAGCAACGCCGACGCGGCGCAGAATGCCAGCGCCAGCCAGAACAAGGCCAACAGGCGCATGTGACCCTGCGGCGCGTAGCCGAAATAGGTCGGCGGCTCGACGCCAAAGCCGTCGGTCGAACCGAGCGTCTCGGTCTTCACCAGTACGCCGTAGAGAATCATCGACATGGCGAGGCTGAGCATCGAGAAGAAAATTTCGCGGTAGCGGGCGAGCAGGAATCCGGCGAGGATGGCGGCGAGGCACGACAGCACGGCGCCGGCGGCGATCAAGATGAGCGCATCGCGCATGCCGGTGTAGCGGGTGATGAGCGCCACCGCATAGGCGCCGATGGCGTAGAACAGCGCCTGCCCGAACGGCACCAGGCCGGCCCGCCAAAGGATGATGAGGCCAAGCACGACCAGGGCGTTGGCCAATGCGACGGTGGCAAGCGAAACAAGCCACGTGGGAAGGGCCGGCGCCATTGCCGCAACGATGACAAACGCCAGCAAGCCGAAGACGATCGAGCGCCGCGCCATCGTCTAAATCTTTCGCGGCTGCGCGCGGGTGAAGAGGCCTTGCGGCCGGAATACGAGCACCAGCGCCATCACTGCGTAGATGACGAACAGCTCGACCTGCGGCAGGAGATGCACGGCCGCGGCCCGGCTCTCGCCGACAAGCAGCGCGCCGATGAAAGCGCCGCCGACCGAGCCCATACCGCCGATCGCCACCACCGCGAAGGCGAGTACGATCACCTCGACGCCGATGCCCAGTGTCACCGCTATTTTCGGCGCCATCACCGCGCCGCCGAGGGCGCCGAGCATGGCGCCGATGACGAAGGTGATCGTGTAAACGAGGGTGACGTTGATGCCGAAGGCCGCGGCCAGCTCGCGATCGAAGATCACCACCGTGAGCAACCGGCCCCACCGGGTATGCTTGAGCGCAAAGCTTGCGCCGATGGCGAGGAGCCCGGCAAGCGCGACGAGGCCGATGTCGTAGCCCGAAAGCACAAGCGCCCCGACGTCGACGGTCCCGGCGGCGCCGAGCGGCTGATAAAGCGCATAGGAGTTCGGCCCCCAAATCAAGCGGATCACATCTTCGAGGATGAGAAAGGCCGCATAGGTGACGAGCACGACGACAATTTCGTCTTTGCCATAGACCAGACGAAGCAGGCCACGCTCGAGCACAAGGCCGAGCACCAACCCGATGGCCATTGCCACGAGAACCATCAGCAGAAAGCCGCCGGCCGCCGGCCAGCCGCGGTCGAAATACACGCCGACCGCGATCGCCGCGCCGTAGGCGCCGAACGCATAGAACGAGCCGTGAGCGACGTTGAGGATTCGCATCACACCGAAGATCAGCGTGAGACCGACCGCGACGAGGAACAGATAGGCCGCGTAAACGAGCCCGTCAGTTACGATTGCGAAGGCGGTCAGCACGACGAGAAACCCCCTCCGGCATTGCCACCCGCGGCTTCGTCACTCGCACTTCGCGCCTTTCATGCCGCCTTCGAGCCAAGGCACGGAATCGACATCCGCCGGCGGATTCACGCATTGGGTGGGATAGCGCACGATGTCCACGATCTCCGGTTTATTCTCCGCCTTATTGAACTTGTAGGTCCCGACGGCCGTGTCGCTGACGCCCTGATGACCGTTGCCGAGCGCCATCTGGACCGTCGTGCTCGGCGTCTTGATTGAGATGCCTTCGAACGCGGCGATGACGTCTTCCGTCGTCGGCCGCCCGCCCTTCTTAGCCTGGGCTTTTTCCCACGCGGTCTTCAGGCCGAGCAGCGATTGCGCCAGATCATAGGCGGGGTAGATCGGTTGCTCGTTGAAGCGATCGACGTAGGCCTTGTGGAACCAGGTGTTGAGTTCGCCTGCATGCGCGAAGAAAGCGTGCGGCCCGCGCGCGCCGACGATCGCGCCGTCGGGAAGCTTGGACCCCAAGTGCCAGAGTGAAGATTCGCCCGTCGTCAGCACCAGCGGAATGCGCTGCGGCAATCCGCGCGCGCCGGCCTGGTAGATGAAGGCTTCGAGGTCGCCGTCGTAGAAACTCGAATGAATGAATTGCGCGCTGGATGTCAGAAGCGTGGAAATCTCGGCGCCGTATTCGCCGGCGAATAACTTTGGAAACAGCTCTTTGTCGACCGTCGCTTTGGGATCAAGGTCCTTCATCGCGAGACGGAAATCCCGCCAGGAATCCTGGCCCCAGGCATAGTTTTGATTGATGCCGGAATAGACGGAGATGTCTTTGAATTTATCCAGAACGTATTTCGCCGCGGCGATATTATCCATGGTCGCGTGGGGGTTGACGCGAAACACATAATGCCGAGGTTTCTCCTCGAAAATGCGTGTCGTGCCGCAGATGTCGAGGACGGTCAGCTGCTTCAATTCCTCGGCTACCGGTGTCACCGCGAGGCAATTGCCGGACGAGACGTAGCCGACGACCGCGTCGACGTGGTCGCGTTCTACGAGATTGCGGAATTGGGTGACGACGTCGGCGGCGGAGCCGGTCTCGTCGACGAATTTGGCGTCGATCTTGGCGCCGCCGAGCCCGATTTGATTGTAAGGGGGGGGCGCCTTTCCGGCGTTGAGATTATCGACCAGGAGTTCGGCGGCGTTGTGATCCGGAATGCCGAACGGCGCGGCGGCCGGTCCGGTGAGGAAGGTCACGAAGCCGATCTTGACGGACGCCGCGGGCGCTTCGGCGCGTGCGCCGGTCGCCGCAAATAGCGACAAGCCGAGGGACAAACCGGCGGCGAGAACAGACGTCGGGGGATACGCATCATGGCGCATGGCCGTTCGCTCCCTGGAAGTGGCCAAAAATTCCGGTCGCGCAAGCAAACGCGCTTTTGACGGCAGTTTCAACCGGTTTTGCGGGGTGTAACGGTGGCGGTTCCGCGTCGCGACGGGCGAAATCGGGGGCCGCGGGTAAATTCAGGCGCGCATTTGCGCGCGCGGCTTTTGCTGGAATTTCGGCATCACCTCGCCGGCGAACAATTCCAGCGAAACGAGCGCCTTTTCGGCGCCGTACCACGGCGGGAAATGCAGCATGATCGAGGCATTGTGCGCCATCGCGTGCAGTTCTTCGATCTTGGCGATTACGGTCGCGGGCGAGCCATGCAGAATGATGTCGCGGTTGAGCGCATCGTAGTCGCGCGGCGTCGCGCCGACGGTGCCGAGATAACCCGACGCGTGGCCGCTGCCGAAATGCGCGAGATTGCGCATGATCCCGGCCTCGCTGTCGCGCTTGGCGTTGGCGTCGGTCTCGGCGACATAGACCCAGCGGGCGACATCGACGTGTCCGCGCGCCGGATTGGCGCGCAACGCTTGTGGTGTCTCGGTCAAAAGCGCGCGATAGCTCGCGCTCTGCCGCGCCAGCTCTGCAAACGGCGTCCAGCTCGAGAGAAAAAGCCCGAGACCCATGCGGGCGGCCACGTCGATCGAGCGGTCGGTGGCGCCGGCGAGAAAGATCGGCGGGTGCGGCTGTTGCAGCGCGTGGGGAAATACCTCGTACTGACTGTCCACCTTGAATCTGAAATGATCGCCCTGGTGGTCGGCGCGTTTGTAGTGAAACAGCTCGAGCAGAAGCGGCAGCGCATCCTCCTGGATGTCGCGGCGCATATCGAAGTCGATGCCGAAGCCGTCGAATTCGTACTTGCGATACCCCGAACCCAGCCCGAGCGCGAAGCGCCCCTGGCTCAAGATGTCGACGAAGGCGGCGTTCTCCGCGACCCGCAGCGGAT
>Ga0187862_10003750_pt1 | contig 14717 bp, 24 predicted proteins | sample June2016WEW_10_1_FD_133003 | JGI IMG/M metagenome (GOLD analysis project Ga0187862, IMG submission 133003) | Peatland microbial communities from SPRUCE experiment site at the Marcell Experimental Forest, Minnesota, USA - June2016WEW_10_150 | ecosystem: Environmental > Terrestrial > Soil >...
ACGATGCCCGCCGTCGCGCCGGCCTCGACCGATTCCATGTGCCGGTTAACTTCCCGCGCATGGCCCGCGGTTTCGCCAACCGAGCGAGCGATTTCTCCGGTGGCGGCGGTCTGTTGTTCCACGGCCGCGGAAATTGCCATGGCGCCCTCCTCCATCGAGCGGATGGCGCCAGCGATCTCCTGAATGGTCTGTGCGGTCTCACCCGACACCGACTGGATGGTGGCAATACGCCCGGTGATCTCCTCCGCGGAACGGGCTGACTGGCTGGCGAGACTCTTGACCTCGTTAGCCACGACTGCGAAGCCTCGACCGGCTTCGCCGGCCCGCGCCGCCTCGATCGTGGCGTTAAGGGCGAGCAGATTGGTCTGGCCCGCGATATCGCTGATCAGACTGACCACCTTGCCGATCTCTTCAGCGGCTTCGGCCAGCCGCCGCACGACGATCTGGGCCGACTGCATCCGCTCCACGGCATTGCGCGCGAACGCCGCCGACTGCGCGACCAGGCCGCCGATCTCGCCGATTGACACATGCAGTTGCTCGGCTGCCGTGGCGACCGTCTGGGCTGAGGCGAGTGCACCGTTGGCTGCCATGACGGCAGCCTGGGTGTCCTTCGACATGGCGCCATTGGCCTCGTCCACCCGGTGCGCACTGCGGGTCAGGTCGGCGGTGAGCGTGGCCACGCCGCGGGTTGCGTCCAGCGTCTCGGCATCGATGCTTTTCAGCATCGCCTCGACGAGCTGCGTGCGTTCCGTATCCGCGGCATCCCAGTAGGTCTGCATGACGACGCCCATGTCCAACAGCACCGCCCGCGTGACTGCCGAAGTGGCGTGGGCCAGGTCTCGCCGGCGGGAGCGGAACGGCCACCAACTGCGCCGCGGCATGATCAGCGCCTGGAGCAACTCGCCAAGAATGAAGCCGTAACCAGCGATATAGTCCCGCGATGCAAGCCCTATCCGATGGTGCACCAGGCCGATGCGGCTGGCACTGTCGCGATATACGCTATCGAATTTCGCATCGAACAGCTGGTTCCAATGCGCGATCTGGCCTTGTTTGGCTGCTGCCATGCGGCTCGGGTCAGCAAATAACCCACTCAATGCTGGTCGTTTTGCAGTCCTGGCGTAAAACTGGTCGAGGATGCCGACGATGGCATTGCTGATTGCCGGCTTGTGCAGCAGCAAAGCAGCGGCCTGTTGCCGGTCCAGACCCAGGTAATCGAGGTTATCGGCCCATCGCTTAGCGTCGAGGTCGCTTTCCATGGGGCCTGCTCCTGTGCGGTGGCTCGCGCACGGAGCATCGGGCAAAATCGTTAGGAAATCGCTTACGGGCGATAGTACCCCGGACTGGATCCGCGACGGCGTTGTGAAGCAATACAATACGCGTTGTAGATTACCATCGTATTATTAATATGCCAGCGGCGTTGCCATAAAATTGTAGAAAATCTTGACATTATTTCCATTAATCGACTATTGTGCGAGCGGAGTTCGAGAGCGGCTTTCAGACGAGAGACTTGCCTACGATTGTAGGCGGCAGTGCGCAATTCGCTGAGTCACGCGCGCAAACGCCACATTGCGGTCGCTCGAAACCCGGAGTTTTTCACCATGAAACGATTGCATTTCGCACGGCGGAACGTCGTGCTCGGATCGGCAATTGTCGCCTCGGTCCTGGCTTTTGGCTGCAGCACAGCGAGCGCCGGCCTGACCATCACCAATGCTTCAACCGCTGACGAAAAGGCCATCACAGACTCCGGCGGTTGCGGCGCCAACGGCTGTATCCCGCTGGGCACCACCGGCTACGTCGTGGACAACACCGCTCCGGCACTCGTTGCGACCTCAGGCGTTTACAAGTTCACCTACCTCGGTGCGGGTGATTCGGTTGACGACAACGCGTTCGCCATCGCCGGAGGGGAAACATTTTGCAGCCAGGCGTTCGCGGGCTGTAATGGTGGCGTGCAAACACCAATTGGCACGTCATTCACCATGACCTTGGCCGCCGGCGCCATCCCGTTCGTTTTCACCGCCAGCCCAAACGCCGGCCCGAACGGTCCACGTGGCTGCGTGCTCACGGATGGCTCCACCGGCAATGCCCAGCCATATGAGGGTTGCGCTGATTATTTTGTCGCCCTCGGCGGCAGCACGGTGACCCCTGGGCTGACCTCGCCCGGGGAATATTCAGCCTATATCGGACTGACCGACCTGCCGTTCCCTGGCGATCATGACTTCCAGGATTTGGATATCCTGGTCCAGCAAATCCCCGGGCCGGGCAGCCTTGCCATTCTGGGCTTTGGCCTGTTGTGCCTGCTGGGACTGAGGAAAACCCGGGCCACCTGGTAGCCGCGTCGTCACAACGTGCCGAACCCGATGACGTGCGTATCGTCCATAGCTGGGAATTGTCCCGCGCCCGCCTGGGCTTGCTGGCCACGCCGGAGGAAATCGCTGACGCGCCGCCGTTGACCCATCTTTTGGTGCGGACGATCCCGGAGACCGGCCAAAAGGCGTTGTTCATGGGCGAGCACGCGTCGCACGTCGACGGACGTCCGATGGCGGAGGGCCGCGCGCTGCTCGATTCGTTGACCGCGCACGCGGTCGAAGAGCGCTTCGTCTATCGGCATACATGGCACGCCGGCGACATGCTGATGTGGGAGCTTGATTTCCTGAATAGCAGACATGAAAAATCAATACATTAGCGGCTGTTTGTCTCGTTTCTGGGAGCCCAGCCCGTGATATATTACCGACTTTTCATCCGCAGCAGCGGCGGGACGGCAGAATTCGTGCATGAGAAGCTGCTCAGTCTCGGCGGAGACATTCTCCTTACTCTATTCGCGTTGGAGGTCGGTGATAAATTGTCCGACGATTGTCTTCCCCTGACCAAAGGGAAACGGGCTTCCGCGACCGTCAGGACAGCGCTGGCCAATGACTGCTCGCAGCAAGCGACAGGAATTGAGGTTTGTCAGTTTCATGGAGACAGTTTCAATATCGGGCTCGCTCATTGCTCAGAGGACTTGCGAATTGCGACTCGTATATCTTGACGAAGCGGGTATCTCCAATCCGACACAAGAGCCGTTTCTTGTGGTCGCCGGAATCCTGCTCGACGCGGATCAAGATTGGCTTGCGCTTGACCGACATCTCAAGAGCATCATGCGAAAACGACTTCCAGAGGAGATGAGGTTTACGGGCATTTTCCACGCCAAGGACATATGGCACGGGACAAAGAATTTTCATCGCGATCAATGGCCCATGTCCAAACGCATGGAGATTCTGGCCGATCTTGCGGCAATCCCCGCCCGATTTCACTTATTGGTGATACATGGGTTCGTGCATCGCATACCGGCAGCGGCATTTCTGAAGGAAAGACAACCAAATTTGCCCGATGCGACTGTAGCCAATTTAATTCACGCTAGCGCGTTTCTAAGTGTCGCTGCGGCTGTCGATAAATGGATGCGTCAAAATGCACCTAACGAGGTGGCGATGTTGGTCGCAGAAGATACCGGAAAGGTCAAGGAAACTTTGCGGCTGTTCCATGAGGGATACCGTCAGGATTATGTGGACAGCTTTTTTGATGAGATAGCAGTCAAAGGATTCCCCAAGAATGTGTTTAAGACTCGAAACATCATAGATGCGGTCCATTTTGCTCGGAAGTTAGAATCACCGTTGCTGCAAATTGTTGATACTTGTGCTTTTCTTATAAAACGACAGCTTCAGGGAAGAGTCGAGTCTAAAACCTATTTCGGCGCTTTCGAGAGACAGATGTTTGTGCCACTTACGAAAGGTGGTTGGCCTGTTGGAAAAATCTCTTGAACATCTGCCCAAATTCATGCCAAGCGTTTCCAATCATGGTTAGCAGCCAAGCTGTGTCAGGTTTGAGGACAAAAATCGAGCAACACCGAATATTCGGAGTCGGTTCACCTGCCACAAACCTCGTCATGGGTGACGCGAGTGATCATGAAGAGTGTCTGGCGCTCGCTGGGACCGTAGGGGGTGCCGATGTCATTCAGTTTCATAAGGCCGGAGCGGCTTTGGCTGAGAGCGCATCCGCAGTTCACCGAAAAATGGGTACAGAAAATCATCGCAGACGACCCCACGATCCTCGGACTGGGAGACCTTGTACTGCGAGATCAGGAACGGCTCCAACCCCGTGCGGGCCGTCTCGACCTACTCCTTCAAGACCCAGAAACAAAGCGACGGTACGAGGTCGAACTCCAACTTGGAGCAACGGATGAGTCGCATATTATTCGGACCATTGAATATTGAGACATTGAGCGCAAACGATACCCTCAATACGATCATTGTGCCGTATTGATTGCCGAGGATGTTACCAGCCGGTTCTTGAACGTCATCTCACTCTTCAACGGATTGGCACCTTTCATCGCCATTCAGATTCAGGCGCTCCGGTTTGGTGAGAACGTCACGCTTGTTTTCACGAAGGTGATGGACGAACTATCTCGTGGCCTAGTCGATGACGACGAAGATGCGGAAGCGGCCCCAACGGATCGAAGCTATTGGGAACAAAGGGCAACGAAACAGACCGTAGCGATTGCTGATGACCTTCTAGCGATAGTCCGGAAATTTGATCCGTCTTTGATCCTCAAATACAACAAATTTTACATTGGGCTTTCGAGAGAAGGACAGCCATATAATTTCATTACCATTCGACCACGGAAGAGTCATATTGTCCTCGAACTCAAGTTACCTGAGAACGATGACATAACCGCTAAAATCGACCAGGCAGGTTTCGAGACGTTGGGATACAATAAACGGTGGGGTCTATACCGCCTTCAGATCTCGAAAGCAGACATCTCACAGAAGAATGAGGTACTTCGCGATTTGCTGAAGTTGGCACATGATCGAAGGGCGGCCTAGGGGAGCGAGGCTCATGCAACCTGTCGGATTTTGGCATCCGATACCGTGGCCGAAGGTCAGTCAACCGCCTCACCAAAGGTCAGGCTCTTTTCCTCAACCTACGCACATCGAGAACCAACGCACATCGAGAGTCTGACAAAGCAACTGTTGTTCGGCGCAGATGCCCGTGAAACACAACTCGATGCTCCGGAGAGATCGTCCGGCCCCCGCGATGATATCCCGCCGAATGGCGGCGATCTCCGCATCGGACAGTTCGTGATGGGGTAGCTCGTACAGCATGAGCGGTATGGTAGACGGACGGACATAAGAGAACAAGAGAGGAACATTGGGGCGCTTTGCCGGTGGATGTGGATATGTGGCAATCCTTGGCGATATTGATATTGACGTAACCGTCGCCCGGATGATCCCGCCAATCGTCATCACCTCCGCGATGGATGCCCGTGGAGGGATCGCCCAGGCCCAGCAATGTGTCTCAGAATCGCCGGAGCGTCGCCGCCCGTTTTTCGTTACCGTGGACCCCACCTCAGTCAGACCAATCATTGCCGACCATCAGACCGGCTTTGGCTTGCAAAACTCTGGGTCACGGTCATGACACGACCTGTGAGTAGGGCCTGCCTCAGATCAGGCAAATCCGTGTTTGGACCGAGGAACGAGCCCAACATCGCTTCAGCAAACTGTTGCCTGGAGATCGTCCCGATCTGCTGCCCGTTGACCGTCACGGTCACTGCATTCCGCGTGAAGAGTAAATGAAAAATATCGCCCGCACGCATCGCGGGCACCTGAGAGAGAAACCTCTCAACATCCTCTGGATCGAGACGGCATGGCGCCGTGCAACCGCGTTCGAGATTCTTGCGCCAGGCGTTCCGAGCGTCATCGGCACTGACGCTCCGTTCGAATCTGACTGTTAATAGCTTGACCTCCGGTGACTGGATAATCTCATCAGGATTGGTGCTGAGATGCTCAAGGTAAAGCCCGGCAATATAGATATGAATACCCAAGATCGGATAGGTGCGTCGCCCAAATCCATTCAGATACAATGTCTTCCCGTTCATCTGTACCGTGTTGGGCAATTGCACGCCTTCGAGTTCCGCAGCATTTGCGCCGAACCGACAAGGCAGGACGATCAGGGTCGTCACCAGGGTGACCAAGAAAGATAGGGGCACGCGGGGCAGCCATCGCCTCACAGGTCTTCTCCATCAAGGATCAGGGATACTACGCCGGCTGAAACGGGTGGCCAAGACTGTCTGCTGCTAATGCAAACCCAGCAAGGCGTCTCGAAGCCGTCGAAGCGTCACCGCCTGGCGTTCCAGACGATCGATCTCCAACTCAACAGCCGCCGCCAGCGTTGGGCCGGAAGCATCCCTGCCGAGCCTTCGGAACTCGTGCTTGAGATGCTGTTCGGTTTCGGACGAGACGTTGCCGATCCGCTGTTGCTGTTGGAGAGCGGTGATGAAATTTCCGGCGATGGTCATCCCCTGGTCACAGCACGTTCGGCTTTCTCGGGCGACCGACTGGCCGACGCTGAACCATCACGGTCTCTTTCAAGCTGGCGGTAATCTTCCTGCCGGTGTTGATCGTCGGTGCCTCCTCCTGCGTCAGCTCGTTCGCCTCGCCGGAACTCGGCTCCGCCACGTTGCTGATCTCTTCGCCGGAATTCGGCTCAGTCAACTCATTGTCGATACCGGCCCGAGTTTCATAATCAGCCGCCATGGCGAGCAGCCTCACCTTTGTAGCTTCACGGTCAGCATCCTCGGCCATGCCTCGAAATCGTGCAGCCTCATGGCGAAGAAATTGCGGGGTCATCGTCGTTCCCTTCAGGGTCGCGGGAGATCGTCCAATGCCAGCCAGAAGGGCTGTGTCGGAACCAAGGATGACGGTTGGGGAAGGATGAGATATATGGGCGGGTCACCCGACGCAAGAATGGTCATCGCCAACGTTGACAGATTGGGGGCGTCCGCCAATCGTCGGCTATCTCTTGGCAGACGCCCCGAAGCAGTGCTGGCTAAACTGCCTCTTTCAACTCCTTGGCGGCCCGGAAGGCGATCTTCTTGCTGGCCTTGATTTCAATCGCCTCGCCGGTGCCAGGATTTCTGCCCATCCGGGCGGGACGGTTCTGAACCTGAAGAATGCCGATACCGGTCAGGCGGATTTTGTCGCCGTTCTTGAGATGGCGAGTGGTCAGAGTCATCAGGTCGCCCAACACGGCTTCGGCCTGCTTCTTTGGTAGATCATGGCTCTCGGCCAATTCGGCGGCCATCTGTTTCAGCGTGATCGTGGCCTGGGATGCGGCGGGCTGCGAGTCTAACGGCATGAGAATCTCCTTGAACCGTTTCAGTGAGGCACACCTGCCCAGACCGAATGGATTCGAGCAACTCAATCTACCGTCACGCAGCGGCAATCCTCGAACCCATCGCGGGCTGCGATTCCATCGCCCTCGCTCAACCATCTTTCCCAAGCTCGGACGGTCAACACGGAACTACCCAAACTGGCACATTCAACCATTCGAGGGTAGTGCTGGAGAGACAACCGGGGAGAGCCTAAACAAGTGATTACTGAACTTTTCCATGGCATACGCTGGTTGGACGCACAGCTTCACCGCAAAATTGGCCCGGCATACAACGCCATACTCGGTCTGGGACTCACCTTCGAAATCGTGCGCCACATACGCGAGGCAAGCGAACATCAATCGACTGGTATGATCCGATCAATTCTGGCGATAGTGTTGTTTGGTTTTCTGTTGCTTCATCAAATTGCTGAACTCGCAGAGCATGTGGATCGACGGTTTCGGTCTGATCGTGAAACTCGGAGATGATTGGGACCGTCTGAGCCTTCCGCAATGGTCACACGCAGCTATCTCGATGTTTCGCGAGGCGGGTGCCTCACGATGTCAGTGTGCATCACAACAATATCGTGTCATTGCCTTTGGTCGGTCGTTCCCGACGTGATCGACCAATCAATTCCATCAGCGACGGCCTATGATCGACTGACGAAAACCGTTCGGATCAACGATTGCTCTCCAGTACAACACCGTACACGCGATGCTGGCAGGGAGTTTTGGATACTGCTCCCTTGCCTCCGCACGAGCGACTTGTCCGTTGGAGAATCCTTGAAGGGACTGACCAATCACTACATCTGGGTTTGGTGCCGTCTGCTGATTAATTCCAATGGCAAGTCTGACCACCAGCCGCTCCAACGAATCGCATTCGCTGCTGCGGTCTTCAATGGCCAGCGGATAGGCGAACGACCCACCGATGGCGAGCAGGACCAGCAGCACTATCAAAGTCTTCATCGCACCCATCTGCTGTTTTTGAAGTCGAGTGCTTCAACCCCAGGCGAACCCTGAATGACATTCATGAGTGACCTCTGAGCAACTCCTGCCGAAGCGTCCCCATATTCGCTTTGGGTCCGATGAACGTGGCCAACATCACTTCGGCAAACTGTCGTTTGGTGAACGTTCCAATCTGTTGCCCATTCACCATCACCGTGGCACCGTTCCCCTTGAAGAGCAGGTGAAAACTGTCGCCCACATGCATGGCGGGCACCTCGGAAAGGAATCTCTCAACATCGTCGGAGTCGAGATGGCATGGAGCCATGCAATTGTTTTCGAAATTCTCACGCCAGGCGTTCCGGGCTCTGTCGGCACCGACATTGCGTTTGAATCTGACGGTCAGCAGCTTTGTCTCCGGCGACCGTATAATCTCATCGGCATCGGTGCTCAAATGCTCAAGATAAAGGCTGGCAACGTAGATATGAATATCAAAAACTGAATAGGTACGCAGCCCGAATCCGTTGAGATGCAATATTTTCCCGTCCACCTGTAATGTGTCCGGTACTTGTAAGCCATCGAGCTCCGCTGCTTGCGTCACGAAACAAAAAGACGCAACGATCATGATTGCCACTAAAATGATCGAGAGAGGTACGGGCACCAAGTGTAGCCATCGCCTCACGAGGCTTCTCCTTCAAGGGCGACGGATACTATGTCGGCTAAGGCCGGTAGCCAAGGTTGCCTACCGCTAAGCCATGCCTAGCAAGCCGCCACGAAGTCGCCGGAGCGTCGCCGCCTGTATGTCAAGACGGTCGATCTCAGCCTCAACTGCTGCCGTCAAAACCGTGTCGGAAGCTCCCCAGCCGAGCTTTCGGAACTCCTGTTTGAGGTGCTGCTCCGTCTCCGGCGAGACATTCCCCCTTCGCTGTTCCTGCTGGAGGGCGGATATGAACCTGCTGGCTGTGGTCATTGGAGCAGCATAGGGGAATCGTCACCAAGCACCTAACGGTCGCGCCAAGCGTTTCTGGCTCCCACCGTCCGATTCGTGCTATTATGCTCGTTATGGCCTCTCCACGCTTTCAGGTTATCCAGCAGGCCGACGACTCCTTCAACGTCAATTTGACGACTGCGGATGGTCGCCTCAAGACCATAACCGGCTTCAGCGGTGAGCATGAGGCTACCGCATGGGGCGCACAAACTGTGCGACTGTTGCAACAGCGTGATCCGTTGTTCGTCCTTCCATCCAGAAACAAGAGCCATTCATGATTGCGACCATTGCCGGTGCTGTACGAGGAAAATGCGGGTGGTCGAAAGCGCTCAGCAAAAAATAGGCAGTCGGTGGAACAATGCATTTGGATCGTTGTGATCGATTGAGCGTTGCCTCAAGATCGTCGGACGTTCACGAAATCAAGCAGGTCTTTCTCTTCAAGAGGTTTTGCAAGAACCCTGTCAATGCCAAGTTCAGCGGCACGAGCGTGTATGATCGGAGAGGGCAAACCAGTGATCAAAAGAATTGGGATGGCCAAGCCATCAGCACGCAACCTTTCAGCCAGTTCCAAACCTGTCATGTGTGGCATATGGTGATCCAGGATGAGGCACGCCAGATGTTTGGTTTCTGATTTCAGAAAATCGGCAGCGGATTCAAATACCGCGACAACGTGCCCCGCAACCTCCAGGAGAAACCGAAGCGATTCCCTTACCCCATGGTCATCATCAACTATGCCAATTACGGGCGATTCGGCCTTGGTCACGTCTGATTCCTTGGAGACAAGGGCCAAGGATTTAGCCCGAGTGCCTGTCAGTTAGCGTGACTAGTTTCAGAGGTTCACTGATCTGGATCAATTGCCTGGCGCAATCTTATCATGGGACATCTCTGCTCCACCTTGGGGACGCTGCTGTGCCTCCCATTGGTCTGCCTTGGCTAGTGCCTTGCGGAATTCTTCTCCGGTCTGCAAAATCACTAACCGCAGCTTAGGGTCAGAGGCCATCAAGGAGCCGCCCTTGATCACGCCGAATTACGAAATCGGGTGCTCCCGTACGAAGACCAACTCGCTCACCCGCAATCGACCTGGGAACCGTGGAACCGTCTGCTCAGATGTCCTGATTGATAGCCGATCACCCTCAATGGTGAAAAACCGTACTTGCTCTCCGCCCCATTCCGGGTTCCAGGCAAAATCGGGCGTTATGATGAACTGGCCAGGGCCGCCGATACGAACGGACCCGGTATATGCCAACATCTCATTGAACAAGGTTGCCCGTTCGGCGTCAGTTGTAGGCGGCTGCCGATTGGGTTTCATGAGCATACCCATCATCCGGCCACCACGCTCAACCACCAGGCGTCCAGTTGGGTTAGCCCCGTATGGTTCAACACGTTCCCCATTGTCAGTGAAAGTGAACGCACAGGATGACAGCCGCCAACTGCCGACCAGTGGAGCGACATCACGGTTGAAGGTTGGAGCCATGACAAATTCCTCCAACTTGGATTGCAACGGATAACGCCACCAGCGTGATTTGATGCCACCCGGAACATAAGACGGTGGTGGCAACGTTCGCCACCACCCAGAACACCAGGCCGAAGTATTTACCTACCGGCTGGCCTATAATTGACTGTGCTGGCCTTCTTCATCGCCGCCACGGCTTGGTCTCCGCTCATCAAGACGGTCGTCGTGGCGGTCTTACACACACCACCAGCAGCCAAAGCCAAAGACACTGCTGCCATGCTTTCAGCATCTGGCATATCAGCGACGACGATGATGTCGTAATCGCCAAAACAATACCATGCTCCGACGAGTTTACCGCCGCCCGACTCGCAAACCTGACGGCCCATGATGTCGGCTCGGTTCGCCGGATTTTTGAGTTGAGCAGCCCAAGACTCCCAAGTATAGGCAGCTTGCCACATAAAGAGCGCGATGATTGCTCTCCTTGGTTACGTTCCCTCAGTTTCGGGCCATGGTTGTTGACCCACTGTCAGGCTGTACCGTGAATCCTGCCGCCGCCTTGATATAGATCAAAGTTAGGGATCACGAATGGTGTTTGGGATATCCTTGGAAAAGGTCTCGGACGACTACGGATCGAGATAATTTCGCCAACGGTCATGCAGCACGTTGCATGTGCATTTGGAGGTTCGTCGTTTGTCTTTCGTCCCTGCGCCGGTTCCCTGAATGGCTGTGAGTCTCTGCAACGCCCAACGAGAAAAAGGGAGAACGACCATGGCATCAACATACGTGCGAAGGTTCAACCTGAAAGACTCAATGAGTGACAAACAGGTTGGTGAATTCTGGCAATTCCTTGTGAACGAATTTGTTCCCGCCATCCAAAAAATCAAGGGCGTGCATTCGGCTAAAGTCTATTCTGGGGCGGGTGCACTTCGGGCGGACATTCGGTTCGTTGCCGACATGGATAATGCCGGAGTATACGAGAATCTGCTACGTGATCCCTCTATCCATAAGATGCTGGGCATCTTCTATGGTGGTATTGATTTGAAGTCGGCGACCCAGATGTTCATCCGTGAGGTGACTCCCGATCTGCTCAAGGCGTTGAGTTCGTAAACGGATCGATAGATTAGGCGGCGGAAGCACCCTGCCGCAGAATCTCGTGTCAGGGAGAAGCCCGACCACAATGGTTTGGAATAGCCTTGTGGTCGGGTCTCGCTTTTCTCAGTAGGGATCACCGCGGTATCAGGTGATCGTCTCGGGACAAATCCTTACTCGTTCATCGCCGCCAAGATCATCGTACGCACGGCCTTCTTGAAATCTCTCCGGCTGTTGATGGCCCAAAATCCATCGAACGACACGGCTTCGTGGGCGGCATCAACCATCGCCTCGGTAGGCTTGGTCAATGGTTTGAGCGCCGCCAGAGCCAACCGTCGAAAACGAGCAGGATCGTCTACGACCTCGGCACCATCCGCAGTGGCGATGGCTCTGGCGATCTGATCCACCATGCTCATGGCCGGTGTTGATGATTGTGCCATGATCGATTTCTTCCAACTGTAATCCGCCGCACCCGATCCCAGATAGCCAGCCATCCGGGGAATTCGGGTTTATTGCAACCAAACCACCGGACATATAGTGCCGCACTCCGACAGCTTGTGAACGAGGTTAGGCATGAAAGCACTATTCCGCAGCTTTGAGCAGGGCCTTAGCGGATGGCCAGATACCATATTGTCGGTATCTTTGGTTATTTCTGGCATCGTAGTCATCTGTGTGGGATTGTTCGCACCCAGAACAATCAAGCTCGTGGTATTGGCCTGGATATGGTTCCCGTAAATCAGGGTTCCGCTGGCCCGTGGTCATGGCTGGGAACTGTCGTTAGCCCGATCACCTGCCCTGAAAGCCGATATTCACCCTATGCAGAAAACCCATCTGCATCGCCTCACTGAAACGCAAGGTTTTCCGCCATCTTCGTCAGCCCATCCCGCCTATGCAGCAATCACTTGACTTCTGCATACCCATGTTATGATGCACCCGGAACCTTCCGAGGGACGAATATGCGGGCGGCACTGTATCTGAGGGTCAGCACGACAGACCGCCAGACTACCGACAATCAGCGCCTCGTGCTCGCCAAGGTTGCCGAGCATCGTGGTTGGGAGATCGTCCAGACCTACGAGGATTTCGGCATCAGCGGGGCCAAGGGGCGGGACAAACGCCCAGCATTCGACCAGATGCTCAAAGACGCCGTCCGGCGAAAATTCGATGTGACGATGTGCTGGTCCATCGACCGCCTCGGCAGGAGCGTCCTGCATGTCGCCAACGCCATGGCTGAGTTGAATGCTGCCGGAGTGGCGCTCTATTCGGATCAGCAGGCGCTCGACAGTACCAGCCCCTTCGGCAAGGCCATGATCCAGATGGCCTGCGTGTTTGGCGAGCTTGAGCGGGAGATGATCCGGGCACGCGTCGTGGCTGGTCTGAATCGTGTCCGCGAGCAGGGTGGGAAGCTCGGTCGGCCAACGATTGACCGGAAGGTCGAGGATGCCATTCGGCAACAACTTGGCGCTGGTCACGGAATCCTCAAGGTCGCCAAAGTCGTTGGGGTTGGTTCTGGGACAGTGCAGAGGGTCAAGAGGGAGATGGTAGCCGAAGTTTGAATTGGCGCCGTGTTTTCCGGAATCAGCGAGATCGTGCTACCGGATGCGCCGGAACGAAAGGCGTCCCGCCTGGGACGACACTGGAACGATGCTGCTCTGTTCGATACGAATGACGCCAAGGAACCTCGGTGAGGCGTCACTCGATGTCCTCGACCCAGCCATGCTCAGCAAGAGTTGCTGCTTTCTGCCAGCCGCCCGACATCGCTTGATCAACTCTGGGGATGCCCTCTTCGGTACCGTCATCCTCCGTCCAATAATTCTGAAATTTGACCCCTTCTCCCATTAGAACCCGGCAGAAGGTACAATAGAACGTTTTATAAGGATGTATGTCCTGAGCGATCTTTATCACGTCCTTGAGATAGATATGCGTTCGACGAAATAAACCATTGCCGCGTATGGTTATGACATCTCTGACAGCCTGGTCCCCTGCTTCCCGCGCTTTTTGCATCGCCGATACGACACCTTCGTTGTCGTCATGTCCAAAGGGAAATAGCTCGTAGTTCAAGACGACGGAAGACGCGGCCTTCCCCACGTTGGCATATTCGATTTCCTTTCGGTTAATCCCTGATCGTTCCGAGAATGCCAGAGCAGACGCCGTCAACGACTCCCTGAGCTTTTGGCCTGACTTATAACCGTGCCGCGTCCAGAAGAATACCCTGGTTGGATTTACACGAGCGACCTCCTTGAGATCGAACGCCAGCGTGCCTTTGTAGTAGCCGCCATGGGCGGAAATAACCACCTCATCAGCTTTTTGTCTGTCATGGTGAAGCCAAAGCCTGCTTCCAAGTGCCGTTCGTTGCATGACCATCTCCGTTGGCGACGTTGCCCCGTGACGCTCGGTCGCCTGGGAACACTATTCTCCGTGTTCCTGGATGGCAACCAAGACGCAGGACACCAAGACGCGAGACCTCATGGCCGCAGGGTGCGAGGAAACCTTCTCCGAGCGGGTTTCAGCCGTCGCTCAGCGTGACCGGCTCAAAGAGGCTCTGAGGTTCGTCCGTCGTGGCGATACGCTGGTGGTGTGTAAGCCTGACCGGCTGGCGAGAAGCACTACCGACCTTCTGCGGATCGTCGAAGACCTTGGTCGCCGTGGTGTCGGCCTGATCATGCTCAGCATGGGTGGTCAACGCATCGACACTCGTGCGCCAACTGGCAAGCTCATGATCACCATGCTCGGGGCAATTGCTGAATTCGAACGGGGGCTGCTTTTGGAACGGCAACGAGAAGGTGTGGCGAAGGCGAAACAGGATGGGAAATATCGCGGCAGGAAACCCAAGGCGCGTGCCAAGGCCGCTGAGGTACTGATTGGTGATCGTCCCTTTTCACGAGGTCTTCGGGAGGGTCGCCGGTTTGGATCGAGCGGTGACCCGTTTGTATGTCGGACACAGGACATAGTTGACCCAGGTCAACGCGGGTCCGATTTCTCTCTGGAAAGTTATGTTCACCAAGGCTTTCCAGATCAAGAAGGGCATACCACATGGCTACCGGGCAACTGCCGCAACATGCCACCACG
>Ga0187862_10003754_pt1 | contig 14708 bp, 14 predicted proteins | sample June2016WEW_10_1_FD_133003 | JGI IMG/M metagenome (GOLD analysis project Ga0187862, IMG submission 133003) | Peatland microbial communities from SPRUCE experiment site at the Marcell Experimental Forest, Minnesota, USA - June2016WEW_10_150 | ecosystem: Environmental > Terrestrial > Soil >...
CTGTGGACCAGTTCCGTAAAATCATCCGGCGATTTTGCTGTCGCACTCGTCGGTTTTGTCTTATTGACCATGTGGCGTGCGCCGCCGCTGTTGGTAGTGGTGATCGGTGCTCTGAGCGGTATCGCCTTGGTGCAGGCCACGTCATGACCGGGTAACTTTTGGAACGGCATTTTGCCTGGATTCCCGCTTCGCTAACGACCCCCTTCTTTATAGTTTGCACTGATCGAGGTTACCCTTCGATTAACACCGTCCATCGGCGACCGTCGTGCTGATATTAGGGGTAGCGTAATACTCAAAGTGGCGATTTGGACATTCCCTACCTATTCTCAGTCTGCGCCGTATTCCACGGTCTTATGGGGAATACTAGTGCTTGCGCTTCTTGCCGTCTTCTTGTGTTTAGCTGTTGGGCGTATCGTGTGGCGGGGAAAAAAGCATTTCTACGACTAGGTGCAAGGTATCCAGGAGCAGGACTATGATTAAAAAAGCCATTCTTGCGCTTTTCCTGTCTGTTATCTCTGGAACGATTTGTGCGCAACAAGCAGACCCGTGTGATGGACTGGTGGGTGTGGCGTTAGGTCAGTGCCGAGGTAATCAGCAGAAGCTTCAACAGCAGGAGCTAGAGCAGTTGCAACAACAAATTCAACAACAACAGGAGCGACAGAAACAGCTAGACGACCAACAACGGCAAATTCAAGACCAGTTAGAAAATATGCGACTTCAAAATGAGATTCTTCGTAAGCAATTGGAGAATGAGAAATCAGCGAATCAACCTGCCCAGCCGCCGGCGACGGATTATTCGAAGACTCCAGAATTAAAGAGTTGGAAATCAGACAATCCGTGGTTCGGGTCAGACTATGCAAAAACAGAGTTTGCGATGCGCTATGCCAAACAACTTAGACAAGAACGACCCGATTTGAGTGGCCGTGCGTTTTTTGATGCTATTTCAGCAAAGGTGAATGAGACTTTCGGTGCGAAGAAGTAGCCGTTAATTTTGAATTGTAAGCGGCGTCATTGAAGGCGGCAATCCGCGCTAGAATTATCCATCCAATGCGTGCCAACACTATTTGGGGATTCATCGGAATAGCCGTTGCTTGATTCATATGGTGGGCACAGGCGCTAGGAACGGCATTCGGCAAGCGGTGGGCACCGTGGACGTGGGTTGGCATTGTCGTCAGTGCTGCTGGCGCTAATGTCGCATGGCTTCTGCCGCGCTTTATTGACACACACAACATTGAGCGAGATTCGCACAAAATTGCGCTGTATGACGCTGATCCTGCGATCAGGGGGTTCATCGAAACGAGGACGAAAGACATTAGGCCCGCGAAGAACCGTAGCGAGGCTGCCCACCCCGATTCCGAAAGCGTCGGCCTCCGAGCAAATACATGCAATGTACGAACGGCCGGTCCCGGGCACGCCCTTCAGCCCTGCCATCGTCCGGAATTGGCCGACTACGTGCAGTCGATATCCAATCGTAGAGCGGCAACGACACTCGGCGCGTCTTGGCGAAAGATTCGTCGAGGGCGGGCCATTTAAGATATTGAATTACACAGTACCCTGCTTTCTCACGTGCCCCAACGAACGAAAATCTCGGCCCGCGAGAATCCCGTCAGCGTCAGCACGTTAGCCGAGGATCGCGAACTAGATTCACGGAAAAACGTAGGGTGCTAACCAATCACCAGCCACAACGACCCACCGACCGGGCTTGACCCTGAACCGCTTGTGGCGAACGTCGGCTAACGGGAACTCCAGAAAGTAACGGCGTCACCCGAAGGTGTGCGCGCCCTACGTTCTCGCCTTTCCCCACTTGTCCATGCTTGTTCCGCAATCTGGACAGGTCCAGCCACCCCGAAGGAACTCAGTGAGACTCACCGGCTTCCTACGCCGTTCTTGCTCTCGACCGCACTTCGGACAAGTTACTTTTCGCAGTAACCCTTTGCCCGCTACAACGTCCCAAATAGAGTTCAGATTGAGACCCCACTTCCCCGACCTGCCCGCTGTTTCGGTGGCAATCATAAGCAAAACACCACTCAGCACTACAGCGATGATCACAACGAAGAGAAATACCATGCTGTCCATCCTGGAAAAGTTGCGAAACGGTCACATGATGTTTCCGGCATGTCCTTGCGTGGTTGGGTCCGTGCGACAAACCAAACGTACACTAAGGCACGAGCGTCCGGGACAGCTATTTTAGCACTGTCGTTGGCTTGTACTGGCCGGAAACTGCCCGATGCGCGTCCCAATACCGCCCGTTCGCGATGCAATAAATTGGCCGATTGCGGCAAGGAATGACGGATCACGGGGACATCATCCGCCGCTTGCTGGTGCCGATATCGATGCGGACTGACCGCCGACGGCGGCATTGCCGGTCGGCAGCGTGGCCCATCAATTGATATGCGTCATAGTTGAATCTGTAGGCTGGCCACGGACATGCTGGCGGCTCAATCCGAGCGGCCGTGGCGTTCGCAGGCGGCGCTTCGAAACGCCTTATCCCTCGTTCCTGTCGCCGCCGGCGAACCCCACCTCCGGTGATGCTGATGGGCCGGCAGAGTCGAGATACCGGCGACTACGGAAGCGTTGACCGGCGGATTGCAGAAAACGGGGATCGCGCGCGGCGGAGTTTTGAGGCTAATTCGCTCAATACGGCGCTGGATTGCCGCACGGCCGCTGCTGTTAAACACTCGTGGCCATGAGCGCCGACCAATTCATCGCCGCCCGTGTGTCGTCGGAGACGAAATCCCAGCTTCGCGCACTCGCACAGCGACAGCAGCTCAGCGAGTCGGCGCTGCTCAAGCGGCTGCTGGAAACGACACTGCAGGTTGATGACAATCGGTGCCCCGCCGACTCCGATCAACCCCTACAGGGAACCCGGGGCGCACGCCTGTACGTGCGTCTGCGACCCGTCGATCAGCTGCTCCTCGCCGAGCGAGCCGCCGCTCGTGGCATGGCCGCGGCAACGTACGTGTCGGTACTGGTGCGCGCGCACCTGCGGGGTCTGGCGCCCTTGCCCCACGAGGAACTATTGGCGCTCAAGCGTTCGGTCGCGGAGCTTGGCGCCATTGGCCGGAACCTGAACCAGAGCGTGCGCGCGGCCAATCAGGGCGCGGCCGGCGCCGCAGTAGGGTTGGAGCGTGTGTACATGATGCTGAAGGTCTGCGAGGCCATGCGCGATCACGTGAAGGCGCTGATCAAGGCAAACACCGTCAGCTGGCAGGTTGGCTATGCGCAGTCGAAACCCTGACGCACCCCTGTTCGATTTCCTCAGCTACGGCCGACGGGGGCCTGAACGGCGCGACCATCTATCGCCGACGCAGATCGCCCAGATCGCCCGCACGGCGCAGCGTACGCCGGAGGTCATGGTCAAGGTGCTGCCGGCGGGCACGGGCACGCTGGGTGGCGTGCGCAGGCATCTGGACTACATCGGTAGACATGGGGACGTCGATCTCGAGACCGATGACGGCCAGGAGTTGCGGGGTCGGGACGTGGCGGCTGGATTGCTGGAGGACTGGGATCTCGATCTCGAGGAGCATCGCCGGCAGTCCGGCCTTTCGGCCGGGCACGGCAGGCCGCCGCCCAGACTGGTCTACAAGGTGGTGTTCTCCATGCCCGCCGGTACGGCACGGGAGAAAGTGCATAGCGCAGTGAGGAATTTCTGCCGCGAGCAATTCACGCTCCAGCATCGGCACGTCCTGGCCCTGCATACCGACGAACCCCATCCCCACGTCCATGCCGTCATCAAGGCCGTGAGCGAACAGGGGCGCCGGCTCAACCTCAAGAAGGCCACCTTGCGGGAATGGCGCGCGGAATTCGCAAGACATCTGCGAGCCGTCGGCGTCGCCGCCAATGCAACGCCGCGATTCGTTCGAGTTGAGACAACACCGCGCAAGTCCGACGGCATTTACCGTGCCGGCCAACGAGGCGAATCGACCCATCTCCGGCAGCGAGTCGAAGCCGCGGCCGCAGCGTTGCTGAAACGCGATGGTCGTGCCGAGCCGGCCAAGCTCGAACTGCTGCAGGGAAGGCAGGAGGTCGAACGCAAATGGCGTGCGGTTGCCGACATTCTTCTGAGCCAGGGGCAGCGAGAGCTCGCGGCGCAGACGAGACGCTATGCCGACGCGCTACCGCCGCCCCAAACGGAGAGGGAATGGCTAATGGCCAGGTTGCTGGAGCGAACACGCGAACCACGCAGGCAGGAACAGTCCACCCGTTGAGACACCACCGCCTCTGGGTATTGGAATAATATCCCACAAATGGGATAATGCGAATGAGTCGAAAACCGGCGCCTGGCAAAAAGCCGCTCATCTGGGTCGGCGCGAGCAAGCGGGACTTGCAGGCCATGCCCGAGGCGGTTATTCGACACCTGGGCGGCGCGTTAGGCGTTGCCCAGTATGGCGGCAAGCATCCTGATGCCAAGCCCTGGAAGGGGCTCGGACCAGGTGTGTTTGAGGTGGTCAGTGACTTCGAGAGCAACACGTTTCGAGCGGCCTACGTCGTACGGTTCGAGCGTGCTATCTACGTGTTGCACTGCTTCCAGAAAAAGTCCCCGAGCGGTATTCGCACGGCAACGCCGGATGTCGAGTTGATCGAGCGTCGTCTGAAGGCGGCGCAGAGTGACTACAAGGTGCGTTATGGCCAAGCGAGCCAAGAGAGTTGAGAGGATGGAGGTGAGCTCTGGCAACGTGTTTGCCGATCTCGGCCTGCCCGATGCCGTGGAAATCGATACCAAGGTGCGCCTGGCGGTGGCGATCAATCGGCTTCTCCAGTCTCGCCGGCTGACCCAGTCCGCGGCCGCACGGGCGTTGTCGGTTAATCAACCGAAAGTGTCGGCGCTCAAGCATTACAAGCTTGAGGGGTTCTCCGTCGAACGGCTCATGGGCTTTCTCACGGCCCTCGGCAGCGACATCGAGATCCGTATTCGCGCTCCGAGGAGATCGTCCGGTGGCCGGATCCTAGTCGAGGCGGCCTGAGGGCAGACGCAGCAGTGATGCCGATACTCCGCAGCGCATCGACCTGATCATCCTTGCTGCTCGCCGGTGCCGGGTGTCATGCGCACGTGGATTGGCGAGCGGGACCCGCTCAAAAATAGCTGTGTGAAAACTCGCGGCCCAATTCACGTATGTTGGATATCTTCGATTCTGAAGCGACAAATCGAAAAACATCAAACGTAGATGCGTCAAAATTGAGTGGCAATTGCGGTCATTCTCGCTCGGCGCACGTTTTCACACATAGCCTAGACCCGAACCGGTCAGCGGCCATCGCCGCTAGCTGCCGTTCAAAAAGGCAAGAGCGGACACTCAACTTCATGATCGCGAGCGCTAGCGTCTCGTCGAGCATATCGCACGAACCGACGGATACCGGGAGGCTATAACGTAGTCCGCACATCGATGGACCTTCAGCTCTCGGAACAGGTCATTCGAACAGTCGCGATGACGCTTACCAAGAGCCGAACACTCGTGGCTCTGAGGCGTCGCTTTGCCTCGCCACTGGTAAGTCCCGGCTGCAGGCTTTCCTGACAACAGAAAATCGACTGATGGGGTTAGGACCGCGGGGTGGCGGCGTGTCCGGTGGTGCCCCCGCGAGTGAACTCGAACCGCAATAGCCACTCTCGAGAGTCCTGATTATCTACCGGAGCGAACCTCCATTTCCTAGCGGCTTCGGTTGCCAAGCGAGCGAAATACTTGCTTGAACCGGGATCTTCCAGGGTCTCGTACACGACGTTGCCCGAGCGATCAACGGTCACACGAACCGCGACCCTGATACGGCCGTGAATCGACTCACGTGCGCTGCGCGGAACGTCGGGAATTTCTTGATGGAGCACGGAGGGTGAAACGTCCGCCAACGCTTGTGCGGGTTGATCCGACGCACGAGAAACAGGGCGCGAGCGCGCCGGCTCAGACTCTGCGGACTTTGCGCTGGACGAAGAAGAAGAGACCTCGGGAGGCGAGGATATAGACGTCTTCGGATTCTGTGAAGCGGCTGCAGGTGAAGCAGCTTGTGGCGAAGAAGTCTGAGAAGTACTTGAAGCGGGCTGCTGGGAGATGGGGTGGCTCTGAAACAGGCGCAAGCCAGCCCAAACTGCGACCAATATTATGAGGACCACTGCGATAGCCGGGACGAACCAGCGCCTTTTGGGCAACTTCTGTGTAGGAGTGGCTCGGGCCGGTGCTTCGCGTACGACCGGCTGAGGAACCGAAACCACGGACGCTTGTGGCGCCCGTTTGATTTGGGCTTCGAGGTCAGCGATCGTGGGACGGTCGGCGGGGTTAAGACTCAAGCATCGCCGTACGGTGTCCACGAATGCTGGAGGAAGAGTTGCGGGCAAGGAGGCAGTATCGGATCGTTCATCAGGCCACGCAGGAGGGCACTGCGTGAGAGCCTCAACAATGGTTATGCCTAGACCCCAGATATCGCCGGCGGCGGAATTCCTGCCGTTTTTTGCTTCTGGAGGATCGTACAAGGAGGACTTAGCGATGCTTGCCGTGGATTCGCCGGCGGGACGGATGGTATCGCTGGCCAGTTTCAGTTGATCATCGACGACCAGAAAGTTTGGCGGCTTCAGCTGGCCCTGCACCAAGCTTTTGCGGTGAAGGAAAGCCAAGGCGTCGAGGGTGGGAAGCAGCATTTCCCGCACTTCGTCGGGAGTAAGGGCCCGGTGGGGAAGAATCTGAGCGAGAGTCTGCTCAGCATATTCCATCACAACGAAGAGAAACTGGTGCCCCCCGAGCTGGCAACGACCCGCGTCGAGAAGGCGAATCAGGTGAGGATGGGAGAGGGTGGCAACCGTCCTCCAGTGCGAGAGCTGTGCCTCCGTTAGCACCGGGTCAGCCGGGACGAGCTTGATCGCGGCATTGGGAAGGTTTTGTGCCTTATATTCGGTAAGGAATACCACGCTGTGGTCCGATCTACCCAGAAAGCGGCGCAGGGGGAAGACCCCGTTAATAATCTGGCTCTCCCACTTCGTCCAGACCTCGGTCATCGTTACTCTTCTTGCCTCCACACTCACGAAGGACAACACGCTCCCGGGATGACTATACGAAGATATCACCAAGCGGGAGGCTGGTGGCTGCGGAATCAGACAAGAAGCAAGAGTTCGCAGGAGGTGAACAAGGCGGGAGTGTCAGGGCTCTGGGAAGTGACCGAGGACTTGCCAGAGGGTTGAAGGCCCAGCTGAGCGCCGCCCTCGATCGAAGGCTCGGCTTTCCCTTCACAGCGGGACCGCGCGCTACAGAAGAGTCGACGTCTAAGTGACCGCTTTCCCGCAAAAGCCTCAGTTGACGCGACCGACTGGTGTTGGCCGGTTTGCGACGGTACAGTGAATGAGTGCTCTTGCCCATCTTCGGTCCCTGATCACCTGTTAGCGAGCAAGCGCGCCTGACGCCTTCAAGATGCTATGCCCCTCGAGGAAGCTTCGCATGCCCTCTGTGAGCTTCGGCCCGCTCAGCATGAACGCCGCATTGTGATCGCCGAAAATTTCGAGAAGCTGCGCGGGCCCGCTCGCACGTCTACGAAGCTCCTCGCCATGCAAGAACGGTATCGTCTCGTCGTCGCGACTGTGGATCACGAGTGTTGGTACGTGCACACGCGCCACGTACGCCGCGGTTGGGTACCGAAAGCGCGCCAGCAGGCGCACGGGCAGATACCAATAGAACGTGCGGGCGAGATCAGGCACCGAGGTAAACGTCGAGACGAGGATCAGCGCCCCGGGAGCCACGTCTTTCGCGAGGTGTGCTGCAATCGGACCTCCGAGAGATTCACCAACGATCACGATGCTTCTGGGCGAAAACCCTTTCGTGTTCGTCAAGTAGTCCCAAGCGGCTTGAGCATCGAGGTAGGTGCCCTGTTCAGTCGGCGTACCACTGCTTTGTCCAAAGCCGCGGTAGTCGAACAGGAGCACTGCGAATCCCATGCCGCGGAAAATCTCGAGCCAATCCAGGCGGTGCGCAATATTACCGGCATTGCCGTGACAGAGGAGTACGGCCGGGGCGCCCGCTGCCGCTGGCACGTACCAGCCGTGCAGGTCCACCTGGTCGGCCGTCGTGATCCGGACCTCTTCGAACCTTAGACCAATCTGGCTCGGCGTCGCCGCCAGCGTGCGTCCCGGCACATTCGGAAAGAAGATGAGCCGCGCCTGGAACACATAGACATAGGCCATCAGGAGCGCATAAACCGCGACGCCTGTCAGCAGAACCAGCAGCAGCGTCCGCACGATGTTTTCCCACACGATTGCACCGTCCACGTGGGACTATCTGCAGATTCTCGCACATGGATCATGCGACAGCCGACGCCCACGATCCACCGCATTTGAGCGGGCGTTCCGATACCACAATGGTCGCGTTGGCCGAGCCCGGCCCGTCGGCGGCCGACGCGCGGCTCTCGGGCCTGGACTTACGCTTTTGACCTGTCGCGGCCTGTCGCGAATGTCCGCTGTCGGGCAGGCCAGAGAGGTCTCCGAATGCGGCGTCGACGGGTCGGCCAGTAGCCGTTAGGATTCTTCCCCAGATACGGCTGGTGATAGTCGGCGCTGAGGACGGAGTTGCGAGGGAAACCAGCGATCTATGTCGTCGTTGCCACCCGACCGGCCGACTTTCGGTAGACTTTGCCGCCAACCGGGCCGCGGACCGGTGCACATTCCGGGCGCGCCATCGTCCGGGTTTGACCGCAAGAGAGACTGGTGAATATTGGCTTCGGGGCGCAACAATTCGCCGCTAAACCCGTCGTCCTCCACCGGTTTGCATTCGACCTCTAGCCAGGCAGTAGGCCCAGGCTCATTGGGCCGCGGAGCCTTAGATCGCTCCTTTTCCAAAGGATCGATGCCTGGCGCCTCACATCACGCTGTGCCCAGGATGTACCATCAATTGTCGGGTATGCGTCGATACCGGCAGGCGCGTAGAACCGTTGCGACTCGGCATTGTCAGCAAGCGCTCCTCGCGCTTGGTTGCCCTTTGACCGCGCGAGGATGTGAGCGAGTCATCGCAGCCCGAGCTTTTGGTTAATCTCCGCAGTATGCGCATTCAGGTGCTTCCGACCCCCGAGACCGCGGCCGAGCGTGCGGCCGACTGGCTGCGCACCGAGATCGGCCGCGCGTGCGCGCAGCGCGGTCGCTGCCTCGTTGCCCTGAGCGGCGGGCGCACGGCGCGGCGGATGCTCCACGACCTGCGCCGCCTGCACGTCCATTGGCACAATCTGCAGGTGTTCCAGGTCGATGAACGGGTCGTGCCGGAGAACCATGAGCGGCGCAATGCCCGCCAGATCGCCGAACTGCTGGTCGCGCCCGCGGCATTGCACGGCGCGCAGTTCCACGCGATGCCGGTGGAGCGGAGCGATCTCGAAGCGGGCGCGGAGGAGTACGCGCGGCTGCTCACCGAATACTGCGGAACCCCGCCGGTGCTCGACGTGGTCCAGCTCGGGGTTGGCGCCGACGGCCATGCGGCCTCGCTGGTGGCGGGCGACCCGCTCCTCGAGGTGCGCGACCGTGACGTCGGGGTCTGCGGGCCCTACCGGGGAGTGGCCCGGATGACGCTGACATTTAGGGTGCTCGATGCGGCACGACATCGCTTGTGGCTCGTCACCGGCGCCGACAGGGCGGCGGCGCTGCGGAAACTGTGGGCCGGCGATGCATCGGTGCCTGCCGGATGCGTCGCGCGCGAATCGGCGTTCGTATTTGCCGATGCGGCGGCCGCGGCCGAGTTGCCTGCGCAAATCCACCCCCCCCACTGACGCGGCGGGCGCAGAAGCCCGCCCGCCCACCGCGCCTACTTGGTGGCAATCACCATCGATTCGACCGCAGTCAGTGGCACGACCGAAGTTTTCCGGAAACCCGTCGTCTTCATCCAGCCGCGACAGTCGGCGGGCGTGTAATCAAAACCTCCGGGCGTTTCGATCAGCATATTGAGGCTCATCAGCATCCCCATGACATTGCGGCAGCGCGCATCATCGATCATCGCATCGTAAACGATGAGTGCACCGTGCTTGGGCAGCGCCGCATAGGCTTTCTGCAGCAGCAGATGTTTTTCCTGAAGATTCCAGTCCTGCAGGATGTGTCCCATGATCAATACGTCGGCCTGCGGCAATGGGTCACGGAAGAAATCCCCGGCGTGAAACTTCAGGCGTGCATCGAGTCCGAAGGAGCTCACGTATTCTTCGTAGATAGGTTCCACCGCAGGTAGATCGAATGCGGCGCCCGTCAGGTGCTTGTGCGCCAGAGCCACTTGCACGGGCACACAACCCTGCGCACCGCCCACGTCGACGAAGGTCTCGTATGCCTTCCAGGGAAACTTGGTTGCAATGGCGCGCGCCGAGCCCATGCTGACGCCGGTCATCGCGGCGAGAAAGCCGCGCAGGCGCTCGGGATCTGCATAGAGCTCGGTAAACATGTCACCGCCGCGCTTGGCTTCGTTCTGCGGCGCGCCAGTGCGCAGCGCCTCGGTTAGCGAACCCCAATACGGATACAGGCGAGCAGCGGCCATTTCCAAAATTGCGCCGACGTAGCCGGGCTTGGCGCGGTCGAGAAATGCATCCGCGTCGGGCGCGTTGCGGTATCTGCCCGCCTTGCGCTGCAGGAGCCCAAGAGCGGCCAGGACGTCAAAAAAATCACGCGCCGAGCGTGGATGCAGGGCGAGTCGCTCACGCAGCTGACGTTCATCGAGCGGCCCTTTGGCGAGTACCGAGAATAGGCCGAGTTCCACCGCGCTCAGAAATGCCCGAGGGCCCCAGAAGCCCAGGCCCAGCTGTAGCAGGCGTGCGGGTGTTAGCGCGGTACGTGCTTTCCGAGGCCGGGACCGCGCCGGAGCGAGCCGGCCGGCGGATCGGGCTTTCCGGGTTGTTTTCCTGATCATTTCTCCCCCTGACGTCAACTTTACATCATCGAAGAAGCGGGTTTAACCCCTGCAGATCGTGAGGCGGCTGCTTCCAGTTCGGTCCATCCATTCGCTACTGCCCGGACTGATCGTGAATAGCCAGTTGATTCGCGATTTTATCGCTGCCACCGCTCCTTGTTTCATACTCGGCTTGCTCGAAGAGCGTAGACGGCAATTCGCTTTCCTGGCGCTTCGTCCCAATGAGTCGAACCCCTCCGACATCGCCACGGGCGGATTCAATTTCGGCCACTCTCTGCTCGGAGCATCGCAGTTTGAAGTGATTCAGTTTGCATTCCACTTTTACCGATTCGGGACCTATCATGTCCTCGTCAATCCAGGAGACTCGTTGGTTCAGACCGTGTTGACGAGCAGGGTGGAAGGCGGTGATCACCTCTTCTTTGCTATCGCTCCCGACCAAGATGTTACGGCGTTTCGCTCAAGAATCGGTCAAGGAACTCTGGCTGGGCTGATCGATAACATGCAGAGAATTCGAGGATCCACGACGACTGAGATTCAGTATCGGCAAGCGTTGATGCAATTTCGGAAGTCTCCGAGCCTGCCGGGACACGTGCTGGACTGGGTTTGCCGTGACCACGGCGGCTACTTGGACCTCACTCAAGATCGCCTTGAGATGAGCCCGGCTCTTTGAATTCGTCTAAATGGCCTGCAATTGCAGCTTCGCCCCCAATGGGTCTACAATTGCGCGTTCCTCACGGCCGCCTGGTAGGCACGCCACATCCGTGGTTCACGCGATTCCCGCATCTGCTCGGATGCGTTTCCTGTCTCAGATCGCGTGCTCCTAAATCCAAGTCGGAAAATTATGCGCAGAAATCGAAACGCCAAGATTGTTGCAACGCTCGGTCCCGCCAGCTCCTCGGAGGAATTCATCCGGAAACTTTTTGTCGCTGGCGTCGACATGTTTCGCCTGAATTTCAGTCATGGAACCCAGGCCGAACACAAGGAGCGCTTCGACACCGTCCGGCGTATCGGACGCGAGCTCAACCGGCCGATCGGCATTCTGGGGGACCTGCAGGGCCCGAAGCTGCGTGTCGGCACATTTGCCCCGGGCGGCATCACCTTGGTGCCCGGTGCCACCTTCCGCCTTGACCTCAACCCGACCGAAGGCGATGCGAACCGCGTCAATCTTCCGCACCCGGAAATCTTCGCCGCCTTGGTTCAAGGTGCAACCTTGCTGCTCGACGATGGCAAGCTCGAGTTGCGCGTCGAGGAATTCGGCCGCGATTTTGCCCTCACGCGGGTCGTCGTCGGCGGCCATTTGACCGATCGCAAGGGCGTGAATGTACCGAGCGTGTTGCTGCCGATTTCTCCGCTGACCGAGAAGGATCGGCGGGATCTGCAGTACGCGCTTGAGTTGGGAGTCGACTGGATTGCGCTGTCGTTCGTCCAGCGACCCGAGGACATCTTCGAGGCCCGCGCCATCATCGGCGACAAGGCCCTGATAATGACCAAGCTCGAAAAGCCGGCGGCGATCGATCGCCTCGATGAAATCGTCCGCGCTTCGGATTCCGTAATGGTGGCGCGCGGCGACCTTGGCGTCGAATTGCCGCCGGAGCGAGTGCCGATCCTGCAACGCGCGATCATCCGCGCCTGCCGTCGCGAAGGCAAACCGGTGATCGTTGCCACGCAGATGCTCGAATCGATGACCGCAAGCCCGGTGCCGACACGCGCGGAGGCCTCGGACGTTGCCAGTGCCGTGTTTCAAGGAGCCGACGCGGTGATGCTGTCCGCCGAGTCCGCGGCCGGCAAATATCCGGTCGAGGCCGTGACCATGATGGACCGCATCATCGGTCAGGTGGAGGCCGACCCCCACTACCGGGCATTGCTCGAAGCCAACCACGAACAGGCGCGTGCAACGGTCGCCGATGCGGTCTGTGCCGCGCTGCGCCAGACGGCGCATATCGTTTCGGCCAAGGCAACGATTACGTACACGTCGTCGGGTGCGTCGGCGTTTCGCGCGGCGCGTGAGCGTCCGGAAGCCCCAATCCTCTCCCTTACGCCGAGCGCCCGGACTGCCGGTGAGCTGTGCGTTGTCTGGGGTGTCCATTCGCTGTTGACATCCGAAGCGCCCGACGTGGTCACGATGACCGACATGGCTTGCCGCGCGGCGTTGCAGGAGGGTTTTGCCGCCGCCGGCGATTACGTGGTGATCGCCGCGGGTGTGCCTTTTGGTCATTCCGGGACCACGAACCTGCTGCGCATTGCCAAGGTCGGCGCGCACGGCGTGGACGATGGACTGCCTCCGCGCAGTTAATCCTCGGCAGCGGCGCGGGCCTGGGAGTGCGGCGCAGACGCGTCTGCACTCCTGCCGTTGCGCTCGCCGCGCATGAACGCCGCAGTACGGACACGGGTCGCGCCCAGTCCAACCGGGATGCTGCCACCTGGGGACGGCGCGCACCGCATTGTTCTGCTGGGCCTTCGCGCGCCATCATGGCGGCACCGTATCCCAATCAGGGTGTAGTGTTTCCGTGTTGGGCCGCCACTTGGGAACCGGCGGTGGTACGGGACAAGGACGAGATCATGCCTGCGGTAGCGGCTTGGGATCGAAAGGCCACGGCCGAGGGTTTCCGGTGCATCGTTTGTTCTACGACAACCGCCTACATTGATCGCGAGGAGCTCTTCCGAACAAAGATGTATCGTTGTGCCTCGTGACTAACGTAGGTTTTTTTTCCCCGTTTCCTGATTTCACCCCTCACTTCTTCTTCGCCGGCGGCAGGTCGGTGCACACGCCCTCGAACAGCTCGGCGGCCATGCCGATCGATTCGCTCAGTGTCGGGTGCGGGTGGATGGTCTTGCCGATGTCGGTGGGCTCGCAGCCCATCTCGATGGCCAGGCAGACCTCGCTGATCAGGTCGCCGGCATGCGTGCCGACGATGCCGCCGCCGATCACGCGGTGGGTGGCTTCGTCGAAGAGCAGCTTGGTGAAGCCTTCATCGCGGCCATTGGCGATCGCCCGGCCTGATGCGGCCCATGGAAACACCGCCTTGCCGATCTTTAGGCCCTCGGCCTTGCACTGCTCTTCGGTCTTGCCGGCCCAGGCGATCTCGGGGTCGGTGTAAGCCACTGAAGGAATCTGCCGCGCGTCGAAGTAGGCCGCCTCGCCGTGCGCGGCTTCGGCCGCCACATGCGCCTCATGCACCGCCTTGTGCGCCAGCATGGGCTGGCCGACGATGTCGCCGATCGCATGGATGTGCGGCACGTTGGTGCGCAGTTGATTGTCGACGTTGATGAAGCCGCGGTCGGTCACCGCGACGCCGGCCTTGTCGGCGCTGATCTTCCTGCCGTTGGGGCTGCGGCCCACGGCGACCAGCACCAGGTCGTAGACCTGTGGACCGTTCGGAGCCTTTTCGCCCTCGAAGCTGACCTCGATGCCGGCTTTCGTCGCCTTGGCACCGACCGTCTTGGTCTTCAGCATGACGTGGTCGAAGCGCTTGGCGTTGGCCCTCTCCCACACCTTGACCAGGTCGCGGTCGGCGCCCTGCATCAGGCCATCGAGCAGCTCGACCACATCGATGCGCGTGCCCAGCGTCGAGTACACGGTGGCCAGCTCCAACCCGATGATGCCCCCTCCGACCACCAGCATGCGCTTGGGGATGCGCTTGAGGAGCAACGCGCCGGTGGAGTCGACGATGCGCTCGTCCTCGGGCATGAAGGGCAGCTTCACCGCATGGCTGCCGGCGGCGATGATGGCCTTGGCGAACTGCACCACGCGCTTGCCACCATCAGCCGCCACCACCTCGAGGTGACTCGGGTCAAGAAAGCTACCGACGCCGGTGACCACCTCCACCTTGCGCGTCTTGGCCATGCCGGCCAGGCCACCGGTGAGCTTCTTGACGA
>Ga0187862_10003758_pt1 | contig 14704 bp, 8 predicted proteins | sample June2016WEW_10_1_FD_133003 | JGI IMG/M metagenome (GOLD analysis project Ga0187862, IMG submission 133003) | Peatland microbial communities from SPRUCE experiment site at the Marcell Experimental Forest, Minnesota, USA - June2016WEW_10_150 | ecosystem: Environmental > Terrestrial > Soil >...
AATCAGTTTCATCCTCATCACGCCCTCTCCGTGTCGGCCGCCGTCATGCTCTAGCGCTTGACCACTTCCACCAAGGTGCTGTCCGGCCCGGTCCAGGCTTCCGCGCCTTCATGAGTAAACTTGCCTGCGGCGTCATCCCAGCGCAGGTGGGTGATGGAGCCCGCACCCTTTTCGTAGGCATAGGTTTTGCCGTCGTCGGAGAAGAGCGTGAAGCGCGCATCCGCGCCGGGATAAACGCGAACCCGTGCAATGGCCTGCGTCTGATGCGTACTCTCGACGGGCGCGCCCAGCGGGACGATCGAACCTGCCCGCACAAAGAGCGGGATGGTATCAATGGGAGCGGCCACGGTAATGGTCTGGCCGCCCTGCACACGCTCGTTGGTCCAATAGTTGTACCAGTCAGCGTCGGCGGGCAAGTAGACCTGGCGGCTGGTGGCACCTTGTTCGGTGACTGGAGCGACAAGGAAGGCTGGACCGAACATGTACTCATCGCGCAGGTCGGCGACCTTGGGGTCGTTGGGGAAATCCAGCGGAAGGGCGCGCAGGAAGGGCGCGCCGGTAAGCCAGGTCTGGTACCCGAGCGAGTAGATGTAGGGCATGAGCTGGTAGCGCAGGCGCAGATACTTCTCAAGAATTGGCTCGGCCTGGCTGCCGTAGGACCAGACTTCGTTGGTCGGGCGGCTGCCGTGGGCGCGGAAGATGGGCAGGAATGTAGCGTACTGAAACCACCGTGTGTAGAGTTCAGGGTAATCGTCGTAGCCACCCACGTTGGCGCGAGCGTCCGAGGGGTCCAGCAGCAGTGTGTGTGCCGGGTGATGTTCCGCAGGAAGATACTGCCATCCGCCGGTGTCATTGGACCAGTAGGTCAAACCCGAGGCGGTGAAATTCAGTCCCGTGGGAATTTGACGCTTGAGCGTGTCCCAGGTGGGATAAATGTCGGAGGACCAGAAGATCGTCCCGTTGCGTTGCGCGCCCAGATAAGCGTCCCGCGACAGGATCAGCGCCCGCCGCCCAGGCTCGTCTTTGCGGAAGCCGTCGTAGAGAGCTTTGGTGTGGAAGAGTGGATAGACGTTGAAGAATTGAGTGCCGGGCCCGATGTGGAAGTAGGAGCCGTTGGGAGGCAGGTCGGGTTCGGTCTCATCGGCCCAGAGGGAATCAAAGCCCTTGCTGAGGATGTTGGCGCGGATGGTATTCCAATACCATGCGGCGGCTTCAGGATTGGTGGTGTCAATGTCGGAGCCGGCACGATCATAAGGCAGTCCGTCAATCGGCGTGCCGTCGGCGAGATGAATCAGCCAACCTTTCTGGCGCAGCTCGGCGTAGTAGCGGTCCTCGGGGACGAAGCGAGGCCAGACGCTGATCATGGTCTCGAAGCCCATGTCGTGGAGCTGCTTGTTCATCGCGGAGGGATCGGGCCAGAACTTCGGGTCGAGGTCCATCTGCCCCATCTTGGTGTAGTAAAACCAGTCCACGACCATCACGTCGGCCGGCAAATGGCGATCACGATAGCCCTGGGCAACGTCCAGCACTTCCTTCTGGCTCGCATAGCGCTGCTTGCACTGGATGTAGCCGTAAGCGGCTTTGGGCAGAAGGGGTGTGGGACCGGTGAGCAACCGGTAAGCCGCGTAGATTTCGTCCGCGGTGGATCCGGCGATCGCGAAGAACGAGACGCGGTCACCCACCTGGGAGGTCCAGCGTGTCTGCTCGTTAAAACCCGGCTCGATGGTGGTCTTTGACGGGTTGTCCCACAGCAGTCCATAGCCTTTGTTGGTCACCATGAACGGCACGCAGAAGCTGGGCGCAGCTGGAGCTGTGTAATCTGCCCAGCATCGAACCGGATGGCCGCGATGATCGAGGAATCCCTCGTGATTCTGGCCGAGGCCATAGTAGTGTTCGTCGTCGGGCGAGGCAAAGGTGGCGCCCACCACATAAAACTCCGGGTCGGTGGGACGACGATCGCGGACCACGTCTGCGGTGCCGTCCTTGTGATTGGGCACGGACTGGGACCAGCCGGTGAGTTCCAGCAGCGTCTTGCCCTCAGGCGTACGCAGCGTGATGTGCGCGTTCGGAGCGGAGCCGTTGAAATATTTGCCGATATCGATCTGCGTCTGGACCGGCGGTTTGCTGGGGGGAAGATCCCGGTCGACAGTGGCGACCATGCGTGCCGACTGGTAAACATCCGCCAGGGCAGTCTGACTGGCACTCCAGCCCGAGGCGGTAGGGGCGGCCACCAAGCCGTACCCGGGAGGAGCCAGGGCCGACTCGCGCTTCAAGCTCAGAGTTACACGAAGAATGTTAGGCGCATAAGGCTCAAGAACAATGGTCTGGCCGTCGCGCGCGAGGATTAGTTGAGACTCTTGAGCATACAGAACTGCACCTAAGAGCAGGCTAGCGACCACACAAACAAGTATGCTGCTCCGGCGAATGGATGACATTTTGGGACCTCTTCGGACAGTAATCGAGTTGTAGCCCAGACTGTAGCATAGGCTGACGGAGACGTAGCGGAAGCGAACTTCTCCCCACTCGTTCATTTCAAGTTGCGAGAGAAAAGGAGAAGTGATGGAGCGGACGAGTCAAAAAAAGCGACAGGCCGCATCCACCACCTCTTCCCGGGGTGTACAACAAACTCAGAATATGGCGCGCAAGTGCAGTTGAATGTAACGCGCATTCAGTTGACTCGTCGCTTTTCCAAAATTGCCTTGGGATAGATCCCCTTGTACGCCGGTAAGGTTGCTGCGGTTGAAGAGGTTATAGAACTCGCCTCTGGCCTCCAATCTCAACCTCTCTCCGAAGAACCATGGTGCCGAGAAGATTTTCGCAACGGTGAAGTCGACGTTGTTGTACCCCTCATTGTCGTATGTGTTTCGACCGAGAGTCCCTTGCACTCCCAGTGCCGGCGCCGGAAATGCAGACGCGGAAAACAGTCCGTTTAGGAATTTCTGCTTGCCCTGACCGCTCAGGTGGGGGCCGAACGAGGGTACGTCGGGCACATCCCAGTTGGTTCCGTCCGCGTTGTAGTCGCCTCCGGAATTGCCGATAATTGTGCTGCCGGTGGGGCATCCACCATTTACAGTCGCTACTCCCCCTGAGCAGATCGCCGCAAATCCAGCGCTGGTGTAGACGGAGAAGGGCAACCCCGTTTGCGCTATCCAGATGCCGCTAAACTGCCATCCGCCCAGAAGATTTCTCTCCCAGGCAGTGTCGTAATGGCTTGGAACCTCCCAAGTGCCATCAGCCGCGAATTGCTGTCGTATGTCAAAGTCGGACCGGCCACGCTGTCCCGCCAAATCGTAGTTCGTGATGATAGGACCATTTTGATTGGTTGACGTGATTGCTCCACTATCCAGTGAAGCCGAAGTGCTGAGGGTATCCAGCGCCTTACCAAAGGTGTAGATGCCACGAAACGCCACACCGTGGGAGAAGCGCCGCGTTACCGTTGCACTGCCATAGTTGCCGATGGAATTTCCGTCGGAAGTGGCATAGAGAATGGAGCCAAAGTTTGGATTGAGTCGCGTCAAGGTCCCATTATTTGTGATTAAGTCTCCCGCAAAACGGTTGATGTCCTGGTTGTACGTCGGCAGGTGATGGGCAGCCGTCGCGGAATAGTTCACCTCGAGGGTGAGATTTCTCTGCAATTGCTGCTGCACGCTCAGAGTCCAGGCCTCGACTTGAGTCATTTTGTAATTCGGTGAGTACCCTCCGAGACTAGCGCGAGAGAGAACGCCATCGATGTAGAGTGCGCCAGTGGTGGAGTCAATCGTAACGTTGTTTGTGGGCAGCACAGGGCAGGCGATCGTGAAGCCCGATGGAGGCTGGCAAAGCTGGAAATTAATCGTATCCCCCGAACGTACGTCCAAGCTCGGCGTGTAGAAGTTTGGCAGATTACCTGCCACTAGGTCGGTCATGTGCAAATAAGGCGGTTGATCGGCGTACATGCCAAAGCCGCCTCTCAACGCCGTCTTGCCGTTTCCGAAAACATCCCAGGCAAATCCTACGCGGGGGGTAAAGCCCCACACATTGTGGTTCAGCACATTGTCGTTTGGTCTGAGCCCCACGACACCGCTGGCAACCCTATCAAACAGGGTATCACCTTGGCCGAGAGTGAAATTCGTCAATGGTGGACTAAGAATAGAGAACATATTTGTCATCTGATCGTAGCGGACACCCAGATTCAAGGTGAATCCAGGCCTGACCTTCCAGTCATCTTGGAGAAAGAACCCCGAATAGAGTTCGCGGTATTGCCGTTCATAGGGCGCTTCTTGGTGTGTGACAAGGCTGACCGGGGTACCGGTCTCCGTAAGCGCCCCGTCCTGCACAAAGTCAAGCAAACTGTTGAAGTTGTACGTTGGGCGATCGAACGCACCGCCTTGTGCATCGTTTTCGCGGATATTCATCTGCTCAAAGCCAAACTTGAGCGTGTGCGTTTTCACAGTCGCCGTCATAACATCGCGCCAGCCGACTGTGGTTTGGGTGAAGTTCCCTGGTCCCCAGTTTCCGAATCCCTGCATTCCAGTGACGTTGACATTCGGTATCTGAAACGCATCGCTGGCCCCGTTCTGGCCATAGGGACGAATGATATTCGCGCCCGCCTCGTTCAGGAGGCGCGAGGAGAATGTGTGCGTCCAATCGACGTTGACGAATTGGGAATGGTTGGTGCTTGGGGCGTTAAACGCAGGCCGCGCATTTACGCTCCCCGCGGTGTCGTACGTGCGAATCGCATCCACATAGATGCGATCGTTCTTTAGCGGATAGTAGTCGACGCGGAAACTCCACTGGTATCCGTCCTTTGGCGCAACGTTCGTGTAATTAACAGTCCCAAGGGCATCCAGATTTCCAGGTATGCCCTCTGGTATCGGGAAGTAGCTGCCGGTGATCTGGCTTACGGTTTCCACGTTGGGGCTGGAAGCGGTCGCGTAAGTGACGGGCGGAGCCAAGGTAAGGGCCTGATATGCTACAGTGTTCGGGAGATTGGCCTTAACCCAGTTATAAAAATCCGACGTCTCGACCGTGGCCGAGCTGGCGCTAGTGACACTGGAGCGAAGCACATCGATTGCGGCGAACCAGAACAGCTTGTTCTTGATTACCGCGCCGCCCATTGCGCCGCTGACCTCGTTGCGTTTAGACGGTGGAAGCGTGGATTCAAATTGCGTACGCGCCGTCATATCATTGTTCGTAAAAAAGTAGTCGATACTCCCATGGTATGAGTTAGCGCCCGATCTGGTAAAAACGTCGATCGTCGCGCCGCCGTTTCTTCCTTTTTGGGCGTCGAAATCGTTCGTGCGGACCTCCAGGGATTCCACGATTGCTGGATTGGGAGAAATAGACGTGCCGCCGCCGCGGGACGGGGTGTTCGTCTGTGCGCCATCTATGTCGTAGCCGTTCTGCTCCTGGCGCAGCCCGGCGGCGTTGATGTTGATGGCGTATTCATTGGTGTAGTTGTCCCCCGCGGTCACTCCGCTTCCCGTCATTCCAGGCGTGAGAGCCGTAAGGCCGTAAATGTTCTGGCCCGGGAGCGGTGTCTCTTGCAAGGTTGCTTGCGGAGTGACTGACCCTGTCATCGGCGACGTCACATTAAGGATGGCCAGCTCTGAAGCGGCGACGGTAACTTCGGTGGAGGTTGTTGCGACGGTCAGTACGGGGGCAATCGTGCGCAACTCCCCGACCTGAATGACAAGATCCTTCTGAACCCAGGTCTTAAAGCCGCTCATTTCGATCTGCACGGTGTAGGTGGAAGCGCCAATGCTGTCAATGCGGAAATAACCAGCATCGCTGGTTGTAATCGTTTTTGTTATTCCAAGCCGGGTGTCCGTAACGGTGACCTTGGCTCCGGCAATTAGAGCCCCGGATTGGTCTTTTACCGAGCCTTCAATTCCGCTCAAGAATTGAGCAAACGCCGAAGATCCTCCCAAGGTCATTAGGAAAAGTACGAGAATTAGGATTCTTGGAGAATATTTCACGCCAGTCATGGAGACTCCTTTGGATATCTCGCGAGCAATTTGCCGGGGCAACGACAAAGCGGCCCCTCGTTCTCCCGGTAAATTGATTGGCTCTTATCTGGCGGGTCCTGAATGGTCCTGGCATTCAGGCATCAACCCCACCCGCCGTCCACGAGGTTTAGGATGAGGCGTGAGAAATGACAAGTAATGTACAGTGTCTTACAGTAACGGAGTCTCGATTCCGCCTTTCTCCACAGTTTTGTCACCACTCCGAAAATTCAAATGCAGTCCCATCTTTCGGCATGGAATCGAGGTAGCCTAATCATTACAAACAACTTGAACCGAGCTAATGCTCTACAGCGCCGGAGATGGACCGCTTGACAATGATGCGACCAATTTTCGTATAATACGGCCCGCTCTCGGGGGAGCGCGACCCATTAAACGGCTTTGAACGCCAGCCGATCGCGGCGATCATGCGGCATTCGCACGACACCTATCTGTATTTTGGAAGGGGCATTAGGCATGGTCCTTGGTTCGCCGAACGATCCGGGGAGCGTGTCAGTTTTGCCACGTTCGATTCGCGCAGTTATTCGAATCTTGCCAGTAGATGCCCAGCTTACTTGCGCCTATACTCTGCGCAACAGGGGGCGGGGGGAGATCGATGAAAGCATCCGGCGAATCAGCAGGCGATCAGAGTGCGCCTGCCCGCCCTATTCCCTTGGAAGACGAGAAAAAGCAACAGATTCTCCATGAGCTTGAGAACATCCTGGAAAGCCGTTTCTTCCGAAATGCAGGGCGTTGCAAACAATTCCTCAGGTACGTCGTCCAGTACAAGCTCGACGGGCATGCTGAGCCCCTGAAAGAGCGCACCATCGGTGTTGAAGTCTTCGAGCGCCCCCATGATTACGCCACCGGAGACGATCCGGTGGTTCGAGTCCAGGCTGGAGAAGTGCGCCGAAGACTCGAGCAGTACTATCAGGCAACCCTTACTGAGCCATTAGTCCACATTGAGCTTCCGATCGGCTCATACTCCCCGTTGTTTCGGGATCCTTCGAGCGCAGCACCTTCGCACGCTGCAGCTTTTCATCTCCCTTTGCCGGAACCGGAGGTTCACCACAAGAAGAACCGTAGCAGGCAATGGGCGATTGCGGCCATATGTTTAGCTTTGGCGATGTGTGCCGGAATTGGTCTGCTAGCTTTTCGTCACGCCGCGGGCCAAAAGTCCGCCATCGAGCAGTTTTGGAAGCCCGCCTTTGCCACTCCACAAGCAGTACTGATCTGCCTGACTTCGCCGGTGGTTTATAGGCCAACCGATGCGATGTACAAAAAGTACGCTCTTACCCATCCCGGCACATTCCAGACGGAGTTGGACAAGACGACGAATGTTCTGCCTTTGGATCCGCAACAAACCATCTTGTGGAGTGACTTGTGGAGTATCTCCAGGTTTGGGGTTGTGCGCGGAGGCGACGCCAGCGCTGCCGTAGCGGTCTCTGCTCTCCTCGGAAAAATCGGGAAGCCCAGCGAGTTGCGAGTCGGCATGCATTACTCTTTCGCGGATCTCAGGAACTCCCCCGCGGTTGTGGTGGGGGCCTTCAACAACAGATGGACGATGCAGCTTACCTCGAGTTTGCGCTATGTGTTTGTCGAGGATGATGGTCGATTCATGATTCGCGAGCAAACCAATGGTGGCCAAGTCTGGCAAAACCATTTCGACAAAAATGGGGAAATGACCGACGATGCCGCGATTGTCGCCCGATTGCTGGACTCGAAGACCGGACAGTTCACCATCATTGTGGCGGGCATCGGAGAACGAGGCACGCAAGCGGCGGGTGATTTTGTCTCAAATCCTGAACTCCTGGAGCAAGGCCTGCGAAGCGTCCCCGCGGGCTGGCAAAAGAAAAATCTTGAAGTTGTCCTGCAAACTACCGTTACGGATTCGGTCCCAGGCCCTCCTCGCGTGATGGCAGCGTACTCCTGGTAGCATAAGCGGTTCATCTCCAACTTGCGCCGCATATACTCTTTTCGTGCCGGCTCCGCGAACACTCTTCCCACCACCATCTGCGCCGGCTTGCCATCGGGAGTATCATGATGCGAGCAATTTTCATGAGGTTTTGATCGGAACAATGCAAACAGGACGGCGCAAATTCCTTCATCTTTCTTTGGCAGCGATTGCTGGAACCCTCTCGCGAAGATGCGCTGCCCAAGGCATGGGGGGCCGGCAAGCAACCGCTCAGAAGAAGCCCACGGAATCTGGCCGTCCCTTTGACGCTTACTTTACCGACGTTGCGGCCTCGGCGGGATTGATTGCCCCGATGATTTACGGAGGCTCAGATCACAAGGAGTACATCATCGAAGCGAACGGTTGCGGCTGCGCGTTCCTTGACTATGATAACGACGGCTGGATCGATATTTTCCTACTTAGCGGAACCAGGCTGGAAGGCCCCCCGGCCGGAGCATCCAACCGACTCTATAAAAACAATCAGGACGGGACGTTCACTGATGTGACCGTGCAGGCGGGGCTTGAAGCGGTCGGCTGGGCCAACGCTGTGTGTATCGGTGATTACAACAACGATGGCTACGAGGATCTCTTCTGTACGTACTTCGGCCAGAATAGGCTTTACCGCAACCTTGGGAACGGCACGTTCAAAGATGTCACCAAAGAAGCTGGCCTGGTGGATTCCGAGGTGAGATGGGGCGCGGGATGCTCCTTCTTGGATTACAACCGGGACGGTCACCTGGATTTGTTCGTTTCCAATTACCTCAAATTCGACTTCGAGCACGTTCCTAGACCGGGAACTAATGTTAACTGCAATTGGAAGGGCATCCCGGTCAACTGCGGTCCAAAGGGTCTTCCCTTCGGCCGGCATTCCCTTTACAGAAATAATGGAGATGGGACTTTCACCGATGTCAGCATTGAGGCAGGTCTTGCGAAACAGTGGCCCAGCTACGGAATGACCGTCGTGTCGGCCGACTTCAACGAGGACGGCTGGCCGGATATATATGTCGCCTGCGACTCGACCCCGAGCCTCTTATTCATCAATCAGCACGACGGGACATTCAAGGAGGAGGGGATAGAGCGTGGCGTGGCTCTGAGTAATGACGGGGCTGAAGAAGCGGGAATGGGAGTGGGGATCGGCGATTTCGATCTGGATGGCCATCTGGATATTTTCAAAACCCACTTCATCGATGACACAGACGTGCTGTATCACAACGATGGCAAGGGCACTTTCGACGACTGGACTTTGCAGACGAAGATCGGAGTTGAGACCCGCTTCGCCAGTTGGGGAGCGGGAATTTTCGATCTCGACAACGATGGTTGGCCCGACATCTTTTTTGTGACCGGAAGCGTGTACCCGGAGGTCGAGAAACAACTCCCGCAAAATCCCAATAATTCTCCTCGCATTCTCTTCAGAAACCTGGGCAACGGAACCTTTGAGGAAATTGCCGATGCCGGTCCCGGTGTTACGACGCCGCACTCGAGCCGTGGCTGCGTATTTGGCGATTTCGATAATGACGGCGATCTGGACGTCCTGATCCTGAATATGAACGAGCCTCCTTCCCTGCTGCGAAACGATTTGAAAGGAAAACACCACTGGCTGAAAGTGAAGCTCGTCGGCACAAAGTCAAACCGCAGCGCCATTGGCGCCCGTGTGTTGGCCCGGTACGCAGGCCGGACCCAGGCGCAGGCGGTCCTAAGCCAGTCAAGTTTTTATTCGTGCAACGACACGCGGCTTCATTTTGGTCTTGGACAAGCGAAGACTGCGGATCTGGTGATTTACTGGCCGAGTGGTCTGATGGAAAAATATCCAGCGGTCAAATGCGATCGGCTCATTACCATTCGAGAAGCCAATGGGATCATTCCCAATCTCGGCTGGGCGCGTTCCTAGATTCTTCGTTTCTCGGACGCCTGCTGTCGAACGCTTACGCCGTTCTTATTGTTTACGCAGGGAGATTGACACTTCTATGTTTCATACCGGACGCGTGGTGTTTTTGATCCTGGGGGCAGTTCTCGTTGCGCAAGGGCAACAACCCAAAGTATCCACTGCGTCGATTGAATCCTTGATTCGTTCTCAGGACTACGACCGGGCTTTGCAGCTCACTAAATCCGCCTTGCACGAAACGCCTAACGACTTCCGGCTCTGGACCTTGGAAGGAATTGTGCTTTCGATCAAGGGCAGCAACCAGGAGGCGTTAATTGCTTTTGACAAAGCACTCAGCCTTTCTCCGTCATACGCGGCGGCTCTGAAAGGGAAAGCGCAAATTCTCTTTCAGACTCAGGATAAGCGCGCAATCCCGCTGCTCGAGAAGATATTGAAACTGGAACCCAAGGATGAGACGGCGCACGAAATGCTCGCAAACCTTCTGGGGAGACTCGGAAATTGCCAGGCCGCGATTGGCCACTTTCTTCAAAGTGCACAACTGATCGCGAATCATCCCAGCTCGCTGGAAGTATATGGATATTGTCTCCAACAGACGAAACAGCCTCAGAAGGCGATCCCTGTATTTGGGCAGCTTGCCGCGCTGCTCCCACAGCAAACATATCCGAAATACGACCTCGCGGTTTTGCTGCTCGAAACGAAGCAGCATGATGCCGCTCTCAAAGTGCTGGAGCCTTTACTGGCCGCGGACCAGTCAGACCCGGATCTCTTGAGCCTGGCATCCGAGGCCTATGAGGCTGCGGGCGATACACCTAAAGCAGTGTCTCTTTTACGGCAGGCAATTGTTCTGAGCCCGGCCACAGCGGGTTATTACAATGCTTTTGCCTTGCTGTCTCTGGATCACGAGTCCTTTCAAGTAGGGATCGATATGGTCAACGCTGGAATGCAGGGCATTCCCGACGATCCGTCCTTATATATCTCACGCGGGTTGCTTTATGCGCAACTTGCGCAATACGACGAGGCGGAAGCAGACTTCGAGACAGCCGAGCGCCTTGATTCGGCGCAGAGTCTGAGCTCCTATGCGATGGATCTTGCGGAACTGGAGAAAAATAATCCCGTCAAGGCATTATCCGAAGTGCGTTCGCAGTTGAAGGCTCACCCAGACAGCGCGTTACATCACTACCTGCTCGCCAAACTGCTTGAAAAGAGTGCCTCCGGTATGCCAGGCAAAGCATCGAGTGAGGCAATCAGCTCCGCACTGACTGCCATAAAGCTAAAGCCGGATTTTGTGGAAGCGAGGGACCTTCTTGCAAGCATGTATTTCGCCTCCGGCCAGTATCGACTGGCCATCGAACAATCCGAGCTTGCGCTGCACTACGCCCCCGCCGATCAGAGCGCGATGTACCATCTCATTATGGCTCTGCGCCATTCAGGACAGAGTGGAGATCGCGAAAAAATTCAGGCGCTCGTAAAGCGCCTCTCCGAATCACAGCAAGCCTCGCGGCAGAAGGACAGTGACAGGAAACGATTCAAGCTGATCGAGCAACCTCCTGAGCCTTTGAAATGAAGACAGCGCTCTCTGTGCTTGTACGAGCACCGCGGCCCATTGGCCTCGTCGGAGGTCAGTCGGTTGGGGGTGTTTCTTTGCGCACCTCATTCCTTGTCAGTTGTGAGTGCCGAAAACTCATTGGTCCCTTCAGCGAGGCGGTAGGAGTGAGAGTACAGGATTTCGAAGAAGACGTACTCCAGTTGCGTCACCGCTACCACCAAGGAAACGCGGGGGGCGATTACGGCAAACTGAAAACCCCGAAGTCAATTCGGAACTTGCCCTTACCTACTTGGTTGGCTAATCGCGTGAGAGCCCTAGCAGACGGGACGGGCTATTGTTTCCGCTCCATAGCGAAATCCGGGACCCCAATAAATCGGAAGAATGCTTTGCGGCGGTATCTCCATCCCGCGTGCGCCGAACTGGGCTTTCGCGTTGGAGGTTGGCACGACTTCCGGCATACCTTGACCACTTGGGCACTCAAGAAGTACCCGACGAAAGTCGTATCGGGCTTGCTTGGGCACTCCAGCACAAAGACAACTCTCGACGTTTACGGCCATGTTTCGCAGGAGGATTATGCGGAACCTTTAGCGGAGATGGCAGGGAAGTTGTTGCACGATGTTGCTCAAAACGGCGGGAATCAAATTGGTGCCTAGCTAGCAAATTGCAAAGGAAGGAGGTTGGTGAACCGGGCAGGACTCGAACCTGCAACCCGCTGATTAAGAGTCAGCTGCTCTACCACTTGAGCTACCGGTCCACGGGCAATTCTTTATTTTACACGCTCAACAATTTCTTGTCGACACACGCCCTATTCAACGCGTCCTATCACGGCCCCGCACCGCTACTCTCATTTCGCACGCAGCACTTCTGCCAAATTCCGGGCCACTTCCCGCGCCCTCTCCAAGTCCTGCGGCTCAAACGAAATTGCCGACACCCGCGGGTGCCCGCCTCCGCCATACTTTTCCGCCAGTGACGCGAGATTCTTGTCCGCCGTCGCCTGGTTCCATGGATTCGTCCCCAGCGACACTTTCGCGCGCACCGGGGATGCGCTGACGCTCACCGAATACACGCCCTCCGGGTGCAGGAGGTACGGAATGAACTTGTTGTAGCCTTCCATATCCATGTCGCTCACGTCGAAGAAGATCACTCCGTCCTTTGATTCGCAGCGTTCCCGCAACACTTCAATGGATTTCCTGTGCCGTTCCAGCAGCGGTTCCAGATGTTTCGCCACAATAGGCAGCTTCACCATCTCTGCCAGCGGCCGGTACGCCAGTTCCGTGATGATCTTCGCCGGTATGCCGTTCTCCGGAGCCGCTTCGATCACCAGCGCCAGTTGCGTCGCCGGCTCGACCAGTTCCGTCGCCGATTCCGCCGTCGGGAACTGCGCCCCGTCAATGATGTCCCCCCAGTGAATCAGATTCTGCAGCGGCTTGGTGTCGAATCCGAATTTTTCCTTCGTTACCGTCCCGATCAGCTTGGTGCAGGACTTGTATTCCGGGTCGTAGTACATGTTCTTGCCGGGATGCAGACGGAAATACTCGGCATCCGCCGGCGTCAGAAAAGCGCTCTGGTGGTGGTCAAACCACCACGTCACCCTGGGCGAATTCGAATATTTGAAATCCACGATGACATTCTGATCCCCGTCGAACAACCCCTCTTCCCAGGGATGCTTGGCCTTGTGCGTCATTCCCGTGAATTGGAATACCGCCTTGCCATCAATGCGCTCGCGGTAGAAACGGTAGAACACCGCCGCCGAAGCAGTCCCGTCAAAGCAGCGATCGTGAAAGCACAGTCGAACTTTGGTCATAGTGAACGAACGTGTCTCCCCTCTCCACGGTCGCGACCGTCAGAAGAAGCAAAGCCCTTTAAGATGTACGGGTGGTGAAAGAAAGTCAAGTGCAAAGCCCGCCGCGGACTTTGCCTTCAATCGCGTCCCCGGCTTGAGCAAGATCTCCCAATCGACTGCTCACGCGCTCGCCGCGTACGGCCGGTTCTTCGCCACTCCCGGCCTCAGCGTGAATCGTATGTTGTAATAGGGCGCCGCGGTCAGAACCTGTTGCAGCTCCCCGTCTTCCGCGTACCGCCGCTTCGGAATCCTCCGCGCCAGTATCGCGAATTCCAGTGGTTCCCTTCGGAATGGATACGGCGCCAGCGTGAATTCATCCTTCCCGGCCTTGCGTATTTCCCAATCCACTTCCCCGCCCTGGTCGTTCACGGGTACGCCCTCGATGATGGCCTCTTCCCCACCGCCGAGGCAGAAAAACAGCGATAGCCGGTCTAGCGCGTCCAGCCGCTGCGAATTCGCCTTGATCAGTCTCTCCTCGGTGAAGGGCTTCGTCACCGGGTTGTTCCGCAGGTCCACCTTCAGCCGCAATTGCTGCAGGCGCAACCTCTGCACAAAATCATTCGCGTGGTGCTGCTCCTGCGATTTCACATACTTCGCCGAGTATCCCGGCATGGTCGCCTTGGCCCGGTCGTACAATCCCATGCAATGCGACGCTACCAGCAACCCCGCATACAAATCCGCTTTCACCGCGCGCTCAATTCCCCGCTGGTACAGCGACACATGCTCTTCCGTCGGCACCGTCATGAATGTGTATGGAACGAACGTCTTCGGATCCACTCCCGGCGCCAGTTCCCACTCCTGCCATCCATTGTCGTGTTCTTCCGCCGCCAGGCAAAACGACGCGAAAGGTTCCGGCCGCGTGAACTCTCCATTGCCAAATTCCCGCGCGAAAAATCCCGTCAGAAAGGCGTGATCCGTTTGCCGGATCACCACCATCGGGTCGTCTTGCTGCAGAATCATCGGCTCGCCCTTTGTTCACATTCCATAATTTGGTTCTCTCATTATCCGCCTGTGTAGCGGTGGATTCCAGCACAACCCGCCGTTCCTTCCATCTGGTCAAGCCCCACGCAATCCAAGTATCATCAGTACTACCGGTGCGGGAGTGGCGGAACTGGCAGACGCGCAAGACTTAGGATCTTGTGGGGTAACACCCGTGAAGGTTCAAATCCTTTCTCCCGCACCAACCTCGTCAATTAGCTCGAATTAATCAAAAATCTAAGCTTGCCCACCAACGGCCGGCGGCTATTTATGTGTTCGCCGTCCACGAAAAGCCAGTCTGGGCTTAAAAATCGGGATGCCTCTAACCGGGAGTACGCTCTACTTTGGAACAGATCGGAGTTAGACTTTGGTTTAGGAGGAGTTACAATGCGACTTTCCCTCAAAGGATTGACAATTGCCGGTGGATTATTGTGGGGCGGCGCCATCTTGTTCCTCGGACTTATCAACATAGTCAGGCCACTCTACGGCGCCAACTTTCTGCAGGCGATCAGCTCCGTGT
>Ga0187862_10003772_pt1 | contig 14677 bp, 16 predicted proteins | sample June2016WEW_10_1_FD_133003 | JGI IMG/M metagenome (GOLD analysis project Ga0187862, IMG submission 133003) | Peatland microbial communities from SPRUCE experiment site at the Marcell Experimental Forest, Minnesota, USA - June2016WEW_10_150 | ecosystem: Environmental > Terrestrial > Soil >...
ATCCGAACTCAGTCAGCGTGAGCCTGATTCCGTTTATTGTGTGGTATGCGAGCATGAAGCCGATGACAACTAGGCCGGTGTCGAAGACGGGGTTATCTAGGAATTGGAAGGTTGCTGTCCAAACATCCTTCGCTGAATTGAATGAAGGTACGCTCCAAACGGCCATGCCGCCAACTACGTTCCCGGTTTCCACAATATGTGCCAAGAAGTAAGCGGTGACGGCGATGCCGGATATCCTCTGCAGAGCATAGGCCCACCTCTCTAGGTTGTACCTTGCGGGGTACAGCCAACCGAGCAATGCTTTCTTCAGTTCAGAGATGAGGGGTTCGGCCACCCGAACCACTACTGCGCCTTAGTTTCCCAGAGGCCTACCACGTTCCCTTCACTGTCTTGAAAGTAAGCTGCGAAGCCCATGTCGCTTACGGGCATTTTCTTCCGGATCATTTTTCCGCCGTTCTTCTGGATGCGCTTTTCGGCTTCGTCGATGCTGACCACGTTGATCGTGACGGTCGTGTGTTTGACTGGATCTTCGCGTTCAAGCATGCCGCCGTTTATTGCGCCAGGTTGAGTAGGGCGGCCATCTTCATCTGAAGGAGTAGTCCCAACGATCGTGTAACCCATTTCAGGGATGGCGTTGATTGACCAGTCAAAAGTTTCCTTGTAAAACTTCTGTGCCCTTCCCAAGTTATCAACAGGAATTTCGAAGTGCACAACGCTATCTGGCATAGGACTCATCTCGGGCTGGAACTGGCGAGGTTCATAAAAGCGTTTGGGGAAGCGATTGAATCCACATCGAGTCGGGCCTTTTCAGCCAAACGACATCACTCATCTCTCCGTGGGAACGCTTGCTCCTCGTTCGGATATTTTGTGCACGGCGTTTTAGTGCATTGGGCGAATCTGCAATGCGAAATAGTGCACTCGCCGCTAGACCTCGTGCACGTAGGAGGTCATTCAACATTACGCTTCGGCTGAGTCCAGCTATTGCTTATACTCTTCTGGTTCTGGCCAAGTCGGAGGATAGAACACGCACGCATATCGTTAACCGAGCCGTAAAACACTACTTGGAAAGCTACTACCCGGGTACCCGAATCCTCAGGAGTCGAGTGGGGACGATTAATGTTGATTTGAAAATGTGGGCCGTTGGAGTTCGATCCGAGGCGTTATGGGGAGACAAGAATGTTCGCTATGATTCATCTAACAAACTTGATGAGGCCTTCGAGGAGGCTCTCAAACTTGCCCTCTACGCCGGCAAAAGAATGAAGCTTGAGATGGGGTTTCACACGTACATGTTGGCGTCCCACCTAGCAGAAGCAAAAGCCTTGACGCTCCAAGACGCGGAAAGAACAGTATTGCTAGAAATCGCACTTAACGCAGAAAAGGAACTCGATGCTCTCGAAGGGATGGTAGCAAGCGGAAAAGGAGATGCAGACGATGAGGCTAAGACGCAACCTGACGAAGAGCGTGAGTCTCAGAGCTCAGAGTTCTGAAGGCTTCACGTTCACTCATTGTTAGACTGGGACGCTTCCCAGTCCCTTGTGCCTAACGTGCTTCCCGCCTTGGCCTTTGAAGCGTTCTTGGTCCCAAATGTTCCCTCGCTCATGGTAACCGAAATTCTCCCAATACCCGTCCTCGTACTCGCGTATGAATTCAACGCCCGTCAGCCACTTTGCGCTCTTCCACCCGTAGAGGTGTGGAATGAAAGGGCGCGCGGGGAACCCTTGCTGAGTTGGAATCGGTTTGCCATTCATTTTGAAAGCAATTAGGGAATCTTCAACCATCGCGTCCTCAAACGGGACAGGTGCAGTGTAACCGTCCCCACAGTGGAACATGATCCACTGCGCGTCAGCCTTGACGCCTGTTAACTTCGCGAGTTCGCGAAATGGGACGCCTTCCCAGACAACGTCCTTTACGCTCCAAGAAGTTACGCAATGAAAGTCTCTCTTGAGTTGAACTTGAGGTAGCTTCTGCAGATCATCGAAGCTGAGGCTCAGTTCTTTCTCGACCAGGCCCTTTGTTGACAAACGCCATGTGTCGAGTTTGATTTCAGGCACACCAAGGGTCGCGTAGATCGCCCAACGTTTGGCAAAGGATTGTCCCGGTGGAATCGAAGTTTGCATTTTTCCTCTCCCAAACGATTCTTGCGATTCTAATATGTGAATGGGCTAGGTCCGCTAAAAAAGGCGCCCTTTAATGATGCCTTGGAACAGTCTAATCGGAGCACAGAAGCGGAAAGAGCGTTATTTCGCAGGCGAATAGGCCACATTTCAATCATAGGGGGACTTGGTCTTTGAAAATGTTAGATCTCACCGCTGACCTTTCTCTCGATCTCTTCGTTCGCGACATCCACGCCGGGACGCACATCGAGGCTCCGGCTTACCTTTTCGGTGGCGGAAAGCGGATCGACCAATTTGGGTTAGAATCGTTCGTAGCAGAATCGATCCTTCTCGATCTCACGGATAAAGAGCCTGGGCAGCCGATTGATGATGAGGATTTGGAGGGTGCTGAGGAACGTGCGGGGATAGGATTGCGCGAGGGCGAGGTTGTTCTTCTCCACACAGGTAGGGATGATTCCAAACACGATGATACCGTCCCAATGCCTCATCCTTACTTGAGCGTGAACGGGGCGGAATACCTAGAATTCAAACGCCCGTTCATGGTTGGAACCGACGCGCCGAGCATAGACCCGAATGGCAGTAAGCAATTATCAGCGCATTCGATCTTGATGAGGGCCGGAATTTTAGTCTTGGAGAGCCTGTGCAATTTGGACAAGATTCAGCAATCGAGGTTTCGGCTGCTTGCGCTTCCGCTTAAGCTAAGGGGGTCGACTTCACCTGTACGCGCCGTGGCAATCCTAGAAGAAATTTAGGTGCATTGCTTCCGTTCTTCTAGCGTGGGTAGTATCGGCCGGTTCCCATGGTTTCCGCGATGTGTTCTAGGCGGGAGATGCGTTTCTGTGTTGAAGGGTGGGTTGAGAAGAGCTCTCCGATAAGTGAACCTCGAAATGGGTTGATGATGTACAGCGTGGAGAGTGCGGGGTTTGCGTTTTTGCGAGCGGGCCTTTGTTTCGCGTAGGCGTCTATTTTTTCAAGTGCGCTTGCCAAGGCTATTGGGTTCCTCGATAATTTTGCGCCCCCTTCATCAGCTGAGTATTCGCGGGTTCTGGAGACTGCAAGTTGCACGAGCATTGCAGCAAAGGGGGCTAATATCATCATTAGGAGGAGGCTGATTATGTTCCCCTGCTGTCGGTCGCGGCCTCCATATCCTCCACTATAGCCGAAAGCGCCTCCGAACAGCCATCCCCATTGGGCTAAGTAGGTGATGGCACCCGCTACTGTGGCTACGATCGTGGTCGTCAGCGTATCCCAATTCCTAACATGGGTCAATTCGTGCGCGAGAACAGCTTCGAGTTCTTCGTCGTTCAGGATGTTCAGAAGGCTTGTGTGAACAGCCACGGTGGCGTTGTTGGGGCTGCGGCCGGTTGCGAACGCGTTTGGAATGGGGCTGTTGACAAGTGCAACTTTTGGCATCGGGGTTCCAGTTTCCGCTGTAAGCCTACTCAGTGCAGAGTAGACTCGAGGAGCCTCCTGTTCAGTGACTATGTGGGCGCCGCCCATGCGTAAGACGAACTTGTCGCTGAACCAATAGATTATGAGGTTCATGAAAGCGGCGAAGCCGAGTGCAAGAAGTGGTGAGAGGCCTAACAAGTATGCGATTACAAAGAGGATGCCCGTAAGAACTCCGATGAGGAGGGTCGTCTTGATGAACGTCCAAACCATGGCTTACACGTCCTATTTTGTTACCTCAAGTAACAAGTGCTATAAATTCTTACCGCTATGGTTCTGTTGCGATCAAGGCTCACATTCGAAAAATCGGCTCAATTTTATGGGTGTTGCATCACGGCTCATTTGGGGCTTCTATTAACATCACGGGTTCTGTTACCTCTGTATCGGACGGGAGAGCCTGTTACCTTTCGGGAAGAAGGTAGGTCTACTTCTTCGTCAAGCCCTTTGCGTTCAGATACATTAGATGGGCTGAAAATCGCGGACATTCTTTGAATTGCGTTGAGTTGTTGCAGAGATTCTTTCGTTCTTCCCTGGTTGGCTTATAGTATCCAGCAGCAGAGACTGCTCTGTTCGCGACAACCTTTGCTTGCGCTGTACAATAACCCTGTAGCAAATACACGCAATCCATCGGGTTTTCCTCACATAGAATTTCCGTATATCAAACATAAGACTTTGCCAATGACTGTTTTCACCTCACTCTAGCGTTCCAAAATTACGGTTGCTAGAGTAATCCGACGGTTTTTTACAGCCCCAAGCGTCCGACAGAAACTTTACAGAGCCTTTAGAGGTGCCCAAAAGTCCCGACATGTAACACCAAAAGGCAGAACCCTAAGACGTAACAGAGCCTTCAGCCGTATCTGGGTCTTAAACTTTGAAGCTTGGATTCTCGGATTCCTCGGTCTAGTCCTCGATAAGGAACTGTTGCGTTCACGGCTCAGTCCGCTATTGTCAGAAATTGTTTGCTACAGTCCCAGGGAGAATTTGATAGAGCGTAACGTTCGCCAGGCCGAATATCCTCCGAATCAATGACCGAAGTTTCCGAAATCCCCTCTTAACGTAGAACAGAATGCGTGCCCAGACGCTTACGATCGCTGCGATTATTTCCATATGGAGCATAGGATCCAAGATAAATCCCACGTAAACGTGGCCAATACCTCATCTTATCTCTTAGGTCAAGACACCAAACAAGGACTTGACAAAACCAAATCTAGGACACCAGACGGTTGGTCTTCTCATACCACATGACAAGGACCCGTTACCCACACTGTTTTCGCCTGTAAGCTGACGGTTCTTGAATGCATGTTTCTAGGATGTTGACTTTCGTGTCATACTGGCAGAAGTGTGGTCGTGATTATGAGGGTAGAGCCGACGATAAGAAAAACGACGAGCGAGAGAAGCCTAATCCTTGCTAACGAGAGCACCTTAGTTAACCGATTTCCAATAGAAGTTTCAACTGCCGTTGCTGCCACGAGGCCCGTTAAGGCTCCGACAAAAACGAGGAGCGCATTTCCGAATCGGGCAACGAAGACGATTGTTAGAATTTCGGTCGCGTCACCAGCAAGGTCGAGGATAGCCAGCATAGACACCATGCCTGCGAATGCGGAAAGTAGGTTCCTTCTGGAAGAATAAGCCAAGAGCCTGTTCCTATCCTTCGCAAGCTCCTTTTCCTGCTTCTTCTTGCTGACCTTGAAGAACTCCCATAATCCATAGCCAATCATAATTACGCCGCCCGTGATCTTGATCCAGAAGACTGGGAAGGAGCTTACCAGAAACTGGCCTATTGTGACGATTATTGTGGTCGTGATCGTAAATGCGGTTACCCCAGCCGCGAACACCAACGATTGTTTGGTTCTTGTCGCTAGGGCAATCAAGAGAAGAGCGTCCTTATCGGTCAGCTCTGCAACGAAAATTGCTGAAGCCATTAAGGCTAGGGCTGAAGCTACTTCCAATCTCCACACTCACGTTTTCATGTCTTCGTATCAGTGAACTCATTGGAACCAGCGCTGAGAGGCGCCGGCGTCACACAGGTTTATGATCTCCGCGGTTTGGTTTGACCCTATCTGCGCGCCACGATTCGTTCAGTTTCTTGGTAGATTGGCAGCCCGTCCTTGGGGTCTGCTCGTACCTTTACGAATGCTTCCATAATCTTTCTTGTTATAGGTCCTACTTTGCCGTCCGCGATTTCTATGCCCCTTACTTTAACGAGGGGGACTACTTCGGATAGCGTTCCGGTCAGGAAGGCTTCGTCGGCGTTGGTTACGTCGTATGGCGTAAGGCCTTTTTCGACCATTTTGTACTCTAAATCCCTAGCCAGCCTGATTATTCGCTTCCTCGTAACGCCCGGCAGAATGCCAGCAGTGGAAGGAGGTGTGAATATTTCGCCCTTTTTCACAATGAAGAGGTTCGTTGTCGTAGCCTCTGAGACGAATCCGTTTCGGTCCAGCATGATCGCGTCGTCGGCACCAGCATCGACGGCCTCAAGTTTAGCGAGGACGCTGTTGAGATAATTCAAGGACTTTATCTCGTGCGTAGTGGCGTCGACGGCGTCGCGTCGAACCGAGGAGATAATTACTGATATTCCCCTTTGTTTTGCAATCGTGCCAAAGGCGGGGTCCGCATACTGGGTTATAATTATAACCGAAGCTCTGCGGCACTTTCTCGGGTCGACTCCCAAGTCGCCAACGCCTCTTGTAACGACCAAGCGAATGTATGCGTCCTTCAGGCCGTTCCGTTTGAGCGTTTCAACCACCGCCCGCGTCATGTCTTCGGGGGTGAGCGGAATTTGGAGCCTGATCGATTTCGCGGAACTGTAGAGTCGTTCTAGGTGTTCTTTGAATTGAAAGATGACACCATTGTACGCTCGTATTCCTTCGAATACTCCGTCACCATAGAGTAAACCGTGGTCGAAGACTGAAATTGAGGCGTGGGATTTCGGATTCCATTCCCCGTCTATGTACACAACGGGTTCCTTTACTACCAAGAACGGTCCCCGCCGGCCTACCCGTAGGATCGTATAAAATGGTTCCTTCGGCAGGTTTCAACGGCAAAGCATCAACCCACTGCCCGGTGGGCTAGGGGGCTGGTTTAACTCGCATTCAACCTTCGGGCGGAGTGCCGCGAAGAGAAGCTTCAATAAGGCAAATTATACGGGCCAATGAACGTTCTCGGAACAAGTGGGCCGGTAGTTCAGCCTGGTTAGAAGACGAACGGTCTGGCCTGAACGTTGCCCTTACACGGCAAAGGTCGCCGGTTCAAATCCGGTCCGGCCCACCACACGACCAGTCCGGCCCATTCTCAGAGCAACGATAAGGATACCGACACTCAACAATCGAATCTCAAGTCAGCGCCCTGAGAAGCATAGCCCATCACGCAGACATAAACAATCCAGACGACGTAAAGAAATATCTAGCCAGACTACAGGTAACCGAGTCAAGAAAAGAAACATTAGTGATTAGACTCAACCGATTCTTTAGGTGGAAGGGAATCAGGTGGGCACCGAACCGATAATTGCCCTGAGATACTTCCGGAGAGTATACATTCGAAGACGAAAACACACTTCAGAAAGCGAAGATAGTTTCAGTCTATTGAACTTGATGAAAGTTCACAGGGAATATTATGGGAGGGCAAGCAGGCACGTCCAACTCCACGACTGCGTTGGCCGCTATCACTCTCTCAGTCTGGATTTCGGAAATTAGGGACTCAGTTTGACCAACAGCGAAAAGGCGATTCACTGATGTCGTTTTAGAGAGGTTCTTGGTCACGACCGTGCCGTTCGGAAGGGTGACATTGACCAACGTTAACCTAACTTCATTGATAGCAAATTGTCTGCCCAGATTATTCGTAAAGGTGATGTTGATTATCATCTCGTATCCACTGTTGGTTAGCCGGACGGTGTTTTTGGTCGTCCAATCCCAATTCATCCGAGGGTCGTCAGATTTCGGACATGCTTCTGGGATTTGTGTGGAGCTAATTGGACTGATTGTGTTGGTATTGCTAGTTGGTGTCTGATTTGATACGGAGTAGACCCCCCAAAGTGTGACAAGAACTATCACAGCAAAGATGATGTATTTCTTCCTCAAGGCTAGGCCTCGGAACTGGCTATTGAAAACGATTAGACGTACCCATAGAGGCCACTTAAGATTTTGTCAACTTATCTCCTTACAGTTCCGCAGAGAACTAAGGAATTGTATCGAAAGGTTTCCTGCTCGAGAGTTTGACTTCATTCTTCAGAAGGATGAATTAGGCTACTTCCGCAAGAGGAAGTAAAGCATCTGGGGAGTCGCTACATAGCCTTTCATACCTAATCGCTTTAACTAAGACGGGAAGATAATCGTCCGAAGACATCCGCATTATGCGCCTCGCAGTCACAATTTGTCGAGACGATAATTGGACTATTCCTATATCCTGACACCGACCCGCTTTGTCCAAGAGATTAGAAACTCTCTCTTGTATGTGGGGGTCTCGATTTCTAGGATGAACAGTCTCCTACAGACTAGCCCCGCTCACCCTGAATCAGGATTGAAGAGGTATGCAAATACAGTTTAAGGCTTGTACCGAACTCCTTATTACATATGTCATACTATAGCGGGTTCATAACAAAGGAGTGAAAAGAACAATGATAAATTTCGTGCAAGTCGTACTAGAGATAGCTCACTTGGGTGGATTACACTACTTCCAGCCACAAATGATAGCTCATTTGGGTGGATTACACTACTTCCAGCCACAAATGATAGCTCACTTAGGCGGACTTCGCAACTTTCTGCCTTTCTAGGTTGAGTAGGTAACCCGTAACGAAAGGGCGCGTCGCCCTCTCCAATATTTTTTTCGTTTGGTAACGATACTTAGCCAAGTCTGAGAATGTATAGTGCCAATCTGTCCCTAACTGAACCCACGATGGTGAACCATTCAGGTTTAGCGTAAAGCGTAGCGTCATCTGGTCCGGTCAGATTGTTTATTCTGACAACAGGAGTCTTTCCAATCAAATCCGTAACACCGTTGGCAAGGATCATTGAGATTGCGCCTATTCGAAATTGGAATAGCGCATGGTCAGCGAGGCATTAATAGAGTATTGACATCCCTATTCCCGTTAGACTTGCATTGAGCTTGAATTATTCTGATTGGAATAATGTTCTCATTCATGCCTTAATATCGCTCAAGCAGCTGAGCGCTCTTCAAAGTGGGTTGATGGTTGTCGATGGGAACTGTGCAGACGTTAACGTGCCGTCGATGCAATAAGAGCATTCAACCAATAAAGACGATTTCATGTCCTGATTGCTTTGCTCCATTAGACGTTCGCTATGACTACGATTCTATAAGACTCTCGCATAGCTCATTCAATTCGCGGCCGCGCACGTTGTGGAGATATGTCGAACTCTTGCCGATTAAAGACCCGAGAAACATTGTTGATTTGAACGCAGGCTTCACTCCACTTCATCGTTGTAGAAACCTAGAGCGCCTTCTGGGCCTAAGAGAAGTGTACGTCAAAAATGATGGGTTGAACCCAACCAATTCCTTCAAAGATCGGCCGGCTAGTGTTGCTGTTTCGAAAGCCATCGAATTTCAGTCAAGTGCGGTGGGCGCCGTTTCGACTGGTAATCTCGCGGCTGCAGTCGCTGCTCACTCAGCTAAAGCTGGGCTTCCATGTTACATATTCATTCCTGAAGGAATCGAGAGCGGGAAGATCGCCCAGATAGAAGCTTATGGGCCTAACATTTTTTCTGTAAGAGGAACCTACGATGATGCAAATCGGCTGGCGTATTTAGCGTCCGAGACCTATGGTTGGGCAATTGCAAACATCACTATGAGGCCATATTATGTTGAAGGCTCGAAGACGATGGCATTTGAGATCTGCGAACAATTAGGTTGGCGGCCTCCCGATCACATAATCGTAGCTGTTGGTAGCGGTGCACTTATGCGGGCTATTTGGAAGGGCCTTAATGAATTCGAACGCGTAGGCCTTACCGGAGATGCGAGCACAGCCATCCACGGGGCTCAAGCGGCTGGCTGCGCACCGGTGGCGAACGCATTCGAAAACGGAAGCGACACGATCCGGCCCGTGGCAAAGCCGGACACCATAGCTAAGAGCATAGCGATAGGTGACCCAGGCGACGGAGCCTACGCCATCGAGGTTGCTAAGAGAACCGGTGGCACCGTAGGGAAAGTGACAGACGCGGAAATTCAAGAAGCCATAAGACTTCTCGCTGGCAAAGAGGGAATCTTTAGTGAACCCGCTGGTGCCGTAACCGTCGCCCTACTGAAAAAGCTCGTTGACGAAGGACGGATTCTTCCCGATGAAAGCGTTGTTTGCTGTATAACCGGAAACGGCTTGAAGTCTGTCGAGGCCGTCCAAGCATCCAAGGCACAGTGGCATACTCTCGATCCTACCCTTCCAGCACTTAACGCGCTAATGGCGAATAGGTGATTTGTGATGGGAAAAGTGAACGTCAAATTCTTCGGCGCAGCCATTGAAGCGGCAAAACGACAATCCGAGACGGAGGTCGACGCATCAAACGTGCGCGAACTCTTGGATAGACTGTCTGACAATTTCGGGGACTCCTTCCGGAAAAAGGTTCTTGACTCTCAGGGGAGGCCCCAATCGTTCGTTAATGTCTTTGTCAATGACAAGGACATACGCCACCTAAACGACCTAGAAACACCGCTGAACGATGGTGACGAAGTGTTGATACTTCCCGCTGTCGCGGGAGGTTGAGAATTCCTAATGCAAGAAATCACGGAACTCGTCCAGCAATCCATCGATCAATCTCGAATAATTGAGCTATCGAAGGAAGAGTTTCGTCGGTACGGCAGACACCTAATCATACCCGAAGTCGGTATGGAGGGCCAGAAGAAACTCAAGGCCTCAAGCGTGCTTTTGGTGGGCACCGGAGGGCTTGGATCACCGCTCTGCCTCTACCTCGCAGCCGCTGGTGTAGGCCGCATAGGGTTGGTGGATTTCGATCAAGTCGACTACAGCAACCTCCAACGTCAAGTAATATTTTCCGTTCGTAACGTTGGCCGGCCCAAACTTGAAGGAGCGAAAGACCGCATACTAGAAATTAATCCCAACACCCAGGTCGACAGTTATGAAACTAAACTGACATCAGAAAACGCCCTGGATATCATCGGAGGCTACGATGTCGTAGTCGACGGCACGGACAACTTCCCTACCCGATACCTTGTCAATGACGCGTGTGTCCTTTTAGGGAAAGCGAATGTTTATGGGAGCATTTTCAGGTTCGAAGGCCAAGTTTCGGTCTTCGACGCCAAACGTGGCCCATGCTACCGATGTCTCTATCCTGAGCCGCCGCCCCCAGGACTTGTACCATCATGTGCTGAGGGTGGGGTGCTGGGGGTCCTCCCGGGCGTCGTGGGAACACTTCAGGCTACTGAAACGATTAAACTGATACTTGGTAAGGGCGTTCCTCTTGTTGGCCGGCTACTCCTCTTTGACGCTCTGAACATGAAGTTCAGAGAGCTCAAACTACAGAAGGACCCCGACTGCCCCATATGCGGCCGGAACCCGACCATTAAATCACTAATTGACTACCAAGCGTTCTGTGGTCTTGGCGGCAGTGAAGCTGCGTCACTCAACGAAGAAGATGAGATTACAGTAACGGAACTCAAACGCCTGATAGACAAAGGAGGTGTCAATCTGATCGATGTTAGGGAACCACACGAATACGAAATCTGCAGAATCGAAGGAAGCAAGCTCATTCCCGTAAGTGAAATCCCAAACCGTATCAACGAATTCAACCTAACAGACGAGTATATCTTCCATTGCCATACCGGCGTAAGAAGCGCTCGGGCAGTGAATCTCCTACGTCAGCTCGGCTTCAAGAAAGTCAAAAACCTGAAGGGAGGCATCGACGCCTGGGCAGATGAAGTTGACCCCTCAATTCCCCGATACTAGCAATCAAGCGGAACTTTGGGCTCTTCACCGTAGATCGTTCGCTTTCGAAATCAGGTTCTTTCTGCCGGCTACCCAATAGAAATTGAAAATGGTCCCGACCGACGTTCTTGAGGATGACTTTTCGGCCTACGTTTGCGAAACCTAGAAAACCGAATTTAACGCTGCTAGGTTTGGGAAGCGTCTAATGAGGTCCCCATAATTCTATTCCTCATTCTATGGCGTGCAGTTAGGTTCGGATGTTCTGCAGTAAGAGCGTGATTTGACTGTTCGCTAGCTTTGATGCAACCACGAGGACCGCGAATGCAAATATGAAGCCAAGAATCGCTAGTTGTGGTAGAATGATGCCGTATTCCATAACCGAGATTAGGATCGGCGCGGCGGTTAACATCGCTGAAACGATCGCGATCAGCATTCCCATTAGGGACCCCCAGACACCGACGTAGCGGCTGCGTATCATCTCACGAAAGTCAGGAAACCTCGTCCCGAAACACATTCCAATCGCTGACTCCTCAAACACAACTGCTACTCCCAGCGCAAGAACAAGCCAGAAGTAAGTCGCAAGGGATCTTAGCAGAAAACTCAACACCACTAGCATCCCCACGCCAAACAGCATGCCTAGGAGTATTGCAAACAGCATCTTCGCCCTCAGAAGCCTACCTGCTTTCACAGGGGCGACGTAAAGGTTCCACACGGCGTATCCCTCCTGGCCTATGCTAGTCATCGAGAGGAGTCCAACGAAAATTGCTATGGGGAGCAAGTACAGAGGGATGATGACCAACAATCCAGGCGCTTCGGGCATCGATTGATCCCCCAGGGGGAAGAGTGAGATGCCCATCGAGATGGCTAGGACAAAGGGAATCGCCAAGAACCTAGCCATCTCCCTCCTCCTCGTGAGCGAACGCAGATCCTTCCGAAGAATCGCCGATTCAGCTACTCCAATCAAAGGTAACCGGGAACCTAGGCCGCGAGCGTGATAGTTCTGCGGGGAAAGTTTGATTGAGACTGGAATTGGAACCCAGAACCTTGCGCGCAACTTAGTTGCCGCCGCGAATAACACAAGCGTGAAGAGTGCTGAGAGACTTGCAAATTCAAGAAATGTGAATATGTTGCCTTGGGAGACGCCGAGCACTGCAACTGAGGGCCAGAGTACAGGAACGAACCATGCAATTTTCACCGTTTGAATCACGCTCTGGAGAAAGTAGCCGATTATTTGTCCGTTGAAGAGCAACTGGACGAAGACGAGCATGATTATCGTCAGGGCGAGGCGGAAGAATATTCCAGAGCGTCCGCTCTTTTTGTAAAAGCTTGATGAGATACGGTTGGTTATTGTGTCCAGAACTTCAACGACGCAGGATCCAATTGCTAGGGCGGTTGTCGCCATCAAAGCTGCAGCAAGCCAAGCAGGAGCCATCCCGAGGATTAGTGCAGGTCCAAGCAACAAGCCCAGAAGAAGGCTGAGCATGAATGAGTAAATGTAGGATTCAGATAATGTGGAGGCCGCAACATATTCTGCGGGTGAGATTGGAAGCCAATTCACGGTATCTGTATTCAGCGATTGGATTGGTTGGCTAATTTCGTACAGAACTCCGAAAAGGATGACGGCGGAGGCAATGCCCACGGGTACTCCTGCCAAAGCGGTTGCTTCGATACCGGTGACGGCTTCTAGGAAGAGTGGGGGGCCCTTCGAGAGCAGTAAATAGCCGGCTAGGCCGAGACCAACAAGCAGCACTAAGTCCACTGCTAGGATTGTACGGGGTTCTCCGAATATTCGGGCCAAGGTCTTGCTTCGTTGAGTTCCTCGAATTTGAGAGCGTGTCAAGACGACGGCAAGCTTGTACACCGTCTTGATTCTCATCGGGTGAGTGCCTCGACGATATCGCGGGTATCAGATGTTCCTGTTAGTTTCAGAAAGACTTCTTCAAGCGTTGAGCCAGATGCCCCTCCTTTAGCCCTAAGTTCCTCCGAGGTCCCTTCGGCCAAGATCTTCCCGTCATACATGATTACGATTCGGTCGCAAATGGCATCGGCTATTTCGAGAACATGCGTACTGAAGATGGTTGGAATGCCATCGTCCTTCAGTTTATGGATCAGGTCCTTGACTATGCGTGCGCTGCGTGGGTCCAAGGCATTGAGGGGTTCATCCAGAACCAGAATTTGTGGGCGGTGGAGTAGGCCCGCTATAATTGCCAGTTTCTGTTTCATCCCCTGTGAGTAACCATGAATCAGCTCGTTTTCTCGACCTTCTAAGTCTAGGGCCTTCAGGAACTCCGAGATCCGCTCTTGTTTTGCCTTGGCCTCAAGTCCGTGGACGTCGGCAACGAAGTCAAGGTACTCTATCCCAGTCAGAAACTCGTACAGCCTGGGGCTTTCGGGCACGAAGCCAACAATTTTCTTGACCGCGATCGGGTCTTCGGCAACATTCACCCCTTGAACCAAGATGCTGCCAGCGTCAGGTTTCATGATCCCTACAATAATTTTCATTAACGTAGATTTCCCGGAACCATTTGGGCCTAACAATCCAAGAACCTGGCCACTATCGACGGCGAAACTGACACCCTTCACTGCCCTTATGGTGCCGAAACTCTTGGCTACGCTGTCAACCTGAAGTGCTTTCACTAACGCCATTTATCATCCGCCACCCTACTGATCTGTCCTTCCCGGTGAAACCGAAAGAGCTTAGAAAAACCTCGCGTTCCACCCTCCCGACCCAACGTTGAGCACCGCAGCGGCGCAGGATTCGGAAACCAAACCATTATGCAACATACCGTTATGCGGCAGGGAAGCTGATTGGCAGGTCGAAATGTTCGGTAAAGTCGAGTATTACTGTGAGAGGCACCGACCAGGCGTCCCCGAGAAATTCATGAACCGCCTCAAAAATCAAAGCTCCTAATCCATTTTCTTGTCAAAGCTTTTCGAGAAACGTATCGATTTCGTGGTCGGTGTTGTAGAAGTGTGGTGAAACCCTTAACGTGTTCGCTCTTGGCGCGACAACTATGTGCTCTTGTAGAAGCTTCCTCGAAAGCTGTGTCGCATCTTCGACTTCGAATGTAACGATTCCACTCCTGCGGCCTGCTTCCAGCGGGGAAGTGATCTTCTTTTTCTTCTTTTCCAACCCTTCAACGAGTCGGTTGTTCAGGTGTTCTACGAGAGGTTCGCGTTCTTGTGGGGTATACTTGAGGGTGAATTCCAACGCGGCCTTCGCGCC
>Ga0187862_10003776_pt1 | contig 14662 bp, 13 predicted proteins | sample June2016WEW_10_1_FD_133003 | JGI IMG/M metagenome (GOLD analysis project Ga0187862, IMG submission 133003) | Peatland microbial communities from SPRUCE experiment site at the Marcell Experimental Forest, Minnesota, USA - June2016WEW_10_150 | ecosystem: Environmental > Terrestrial > Soil >...
ACTGGTTAGCGACTTGCGCCAGATACGAGGTCCTCATGCTGCCCACATCGGTCTGCAACAGTTTCGAGCTAAGGATTTGGTAAGACCCTGAGGAGTTACCCCTGCCGCATCGGATTAAGCTTTAATAGTTTAGAGAACAACGCGTTAAGATGCCACCATCTAGCTTGTATCCGGAACACTCTTCCGTCGAATCTCATGTGAGTGTCTGTGTGCTGTTGTCTCTCTCGGAGCGTTAGGTAGATGGGCTATTCTATTACGGCTGAATTCGAACCCGAATACTATACTGAGTTCAGGACATACATGAAGCTCAAAGAAACCATGGCGCTGGCTCTTTTTGCAATCGAGTCACTAAAGAATGGCAAGGTCTCAAGAGATGTAAAGGAGAGAGTCCTAAGGAGTCTGAAAGCTACGAACAAAGGCTTGGAATACCGGCAGCGTGACCTTGCGCTTCCGACATTTCTATCGAATTATCTCGATGGCCTTTACGAGGATGAGGACACTGGTGCGATAGCGAAGAAAATCCAGGCGACCATTGCCCTTATCGAGAAAGACGAAGCGCCCGAGGACAAGCTTTACTCGGAGTTGCACTTTTTTTACTCTAAAGGTCTTGGAACGATGACTCAGACCTCGCGCGAACTAGAGGAAAAGATGTTTGGCAGGGCTAAATCGTCAAGAACTTATCATTCATAGACTCGTTGAATACGAAAGAAGCATCGATTCGTACATCGACAGGGTAAACGGAGTAGAGCTACGGGCTTACAAAGCCGAAGTGATTAGGAGGGCACTCGTAGAGGCGCTCACGTACCAGAGCAAATTCATAGAAGCACGCATACATGAAATCAGAGAACAACGCCACGAAATACCGACTTTGGAGAACTTGGAAGAGGCTTTCAGAACGAAGCTAGACTACCTATTCTACGAAATAGACGCAATGCTTCATGAGGAAGTGGCCTCTCCTTTACAGGATTTCCTTAACATCTACCTGGAGCGTTTCGGAGAAGGGAACATAGTCCTTCTGTTGAAGAAGGAAACCAGACTAAATTCACGCCCCCTAAACGAGTGGCTCGATGAAGAATTCAGTATCTCGTTGGCATCAGGTCCGATTAGAATCTGGGTGATAAACTGCCCCGTCAGGACCGAGATGAACCCCCTCGAATGGCCCATAATCATTCATGAACTGGCGCATGTGTTGGAAGAAGAAAAGTACAAGTTACTTCAGACAGTTTGGCCAGGCATAGATTACAGCAATCTACCCGATGTGAGAATCAAGGGAGGAGGAATCAGCAGAGATGGCGCATTGATTCATCAGACTCTTGAGTACATATGTGACATGATTGCCTATAGATTGACTGGTCCGGCGTACATCTTTAGGATGTACGATGCACATCTAACCCCTAGCTTCACGGTACCTGGAAGCCATCCCTCATGGATAAACAGAATCATTGCTCTGCAGAGACTCGATGACGGGAATCGGGTTGCGAAGAACGTACAAAGATTGGGTGAGCTAACGGAGACGATTCGGAAGCAGGTTGCCGGATTGGAACGGGAGACTCGAAGCGAGATTCCGGGAAACCTAAAGAAACTTGACAATCAATTGGCAAAGCGACTTCCCTATGCAAAGATTACTCAAAAGGACTTCAGCCGTTGTGAGAAGAGGCTATCTGATTTTCTGCCTTACACTGATGACGTTACGGTTCTCATCAACTCAGGGTATGCTATACTCGAAGGCAAACGGTTTGGGAAAAAGGTGATTGAACACTTTGAAAACGACGAATACAAGTTAATCTCGGAGTTCTACTACCTAGTTGGCGACTGTGTCCGACTTGCGAGAACCTCCGAGATCGCGTTGAGCAGACTCTCTGAACTCCCCAAGAAGCCAAAGTAGATCTCGGTCAGGTTTCGGAGGCTTCACACGTACTTGCCCCCAGAACTGACCACTATACACCGCGTCTCCAGCAACAGGGGCCAAGTGTAGACAAGCTATGCGCATGAGAGGGAAGATCTTAACGGGCATCTTTCCAATGTTTCCCAGCTCCAGAGTGACATGTCCCCTGAACCCTGGTTCGATGGAGCCGGCTGTAGCATGGACTACTATTCCGCGTCTTGCGAGAGAGCTTCGCCCATCCAGAAACCCCAGAAGATGTTTGGATAAGCAAACATATTCCAAAGTCTGACCCATTATGAACTCGCCTCGGTGGACGACCATGGGTCCTATCTGTAGTCCCTCATAGTCTCTCTCTGTGGCTGGGCCCGAGTTGGAACCTCCTGATTCTCGGAATCCGTTCTTGGGCGTATCTTTCCTTTCCACTTTCAACTCCTTGAGTTGGTACAGTTTTGTCTCAGGCAATTGTTTCGACACGTCGAGCACATCGAGATCCGTTGTCACGAACTCCCTGAATATTGTGTCAAGTCTCAGGTCAATCCCCGCAGCGGTTATCTGGTCCTTCCACTTCAAGGGCTCGACAATGAGCTCCTCCTTTGCAATCATCTTCCTGATGCCTTTTTCTGTCAGGAAGCTCGAGTTCATGCTCAGAGACCGCCCCCTCGTCATTTTATTAACATTCGTTGCGCTAACGTTCCACCGCTTCAGAGCTTGACCGCGTTGGTTACCTGCGGCGGGGCAGCCACTGTGCCTTCACCTTGAGAGAACGAAACCCAAGCTTCTCCATCACCCTGTAAGCCATCCACAGCAACCATAGCTCGTGGGTGGGGCGACCATCCTCTCGCGATTCCCGGAGAACCTCCCAGCCTCAACTTGCACATTAGCCCCATATTGACCAAGTCGGATTTGAGCTGTAACTTACCGTAGCATGCGCGCTAATGCATCAACAAAATGTATCCATCCTCCATAATCATTATCCTTGGCTCCGCCCAACATTACGTTACGAGAGAATGTCGCAACTGACAGAGTTCAAGTGTCCACTGTGTGGAACGCCCCTAGCCAGTGACGAATGCTATCACGCAAACGGAGATCTCGAGGAAAGGATGGAGGAAACATATGACGAACAGACGAGAAATGATAGACTGGAATACGAGCGAAGGCTGTCACAATTTGAAGAGAAGCGGGTAACCGAAGTCGAGACACTCAGGGAATGTTTCGGGGAGCAGACCCTTCGTTGAAAACAGCGACGCTCCTAGGTGTCGTCGCCCTCGTGATGCTCGGTAGCTTCATCTTCGTGCCCGCCCTAGGCGCACTCCTATTCATCAGCCTCATAGTCGGAGGAGCGATCTATTATGGACGACCAAAGTGCGGAAGCTGCGGCGCCAGGGGCATGATCTCCCAGAGCGGGACAGAGATCGTGAGCAGCGTGCCTGGTTTCGGCATAGTCACGCGCACCGACACGATTACGACGAACAAACGCCGAAGCTCTGGGAGCAGCAGCAAGGAAGTACGCCAGGTCAACCGCCAGGAACGAGTCCCGACGGTGACGAACACCATCAGGACATACTACAAGTGTTCCGGATGCGCGAACACCACCTACAAGGATAGGGTAACTCAGGTAGAGGACTTCTCCCGCAGTGGCCACGAGCAGGCCCCGACCGTGATCAAGGAGACCACGGTCATCCAGAAGGAGGTCCTGAAGGTCCCCTGCAAGTACTGCGGTACACTGCAGGACCCTCTTCGGGAAAGATACTGCACGAGCTGCGGTTCTTCGGTCAAGATATGAGAATCAGTGAGTCTTCGCGTTGGGTCTCCTTAGCTTCCTGCAGGACCTGTTCTCGAACAGGGAGTATGGAGCACCCTCTACAACCTTGCAGGGCGAGCGAGTGAAGAGTCGGGCCGAGCAGAGAATCGCCGATTACTTCACCAGGAACGGGATAAAATACGTCTATGAAAAAGGCGCTCAGACTGACGCCTTGATCTTCAAGCAGACCTTCGCCCATCCTGACTTCTATCTCTCTGATTACAACGTGTACGTGGAATACTGGGGACTCGTAGACACGAGCAAAGAGTATCAAAGGAACATGAAATGGAAGATGGCGCAATATCACAAGAATGGGATCAAGTTCATCAGCATCTATCCGAGGAACATGGAGAACCTCGATTGGATCTTCAGAGCCAAATTCAGGAAGACCTTGGGGTTGGAGCTTCCCAAGCCTTCTGGGAATGGTCAGAGGGCTGCACGCTACTGTAGCAGTTGTGGGGCGTCAATCACCCCACTGTCAAGATTCTGCACGAAGTGCGGAAAGACGATTCAATGAGGATTGGTGGTCGTAACCACGACCGTCAAAGATGAACTCATGAAAGACGACTTACTCCGGAAGGGCCATCCACAGAGGTCGACCACCCTAGTTGTGGGGATGGTTTTGGCCAGGAAACCCGTCCCATATAATATTGAATTTCACTTCGCCATTCCAAATTAGGTTAGCCGGTCTAACATTGCGATGGTTCAGAAGCTTAGAAACCAACTCATAGATAGCCAACCTGACCTTCATGTCGAATGCCTTTTGGCCCAACTTCGCCTGACCCACCATTGATGTATCAAATGTGGGCGAGGGTTGCGTATTCAATCTAGCCCGAGCCCTGGCAACGGCCATCAACGGGTCCATTAGCGGGACCCATGAGTTGTAGAAGCCCTCAGGAAGTCGAAGGGGATACCTCAGCCTAATGTCTGGCCCGCTCACCAGTCTGAGCTCGCCGTCGTTTGCCTTCACGTTGTAAGTCGCTTCGGCTTTCACACGTGTCGGTTTACGGTCCTTTGTGGCACCACTCGGATTCAGATTCACCTCAAATTTGACAAGGTTGATCTCTGCCAATGACCTGTGCAGCAGTGCCTTGAAGTTAGGAAGAGTCACCAACCCATTGGTATCTGATATCCTTTATTCTTATGCTTAACCACGTTCACTAGGTTCACCTAGGATTCCAAAGTGGAGCCGAAGGTTCCTCTTGTCGAGCAAGTGCGCGCGCGCTAAGCCAGGTTCCGCGCGATTCTGATACCTCTCTTGCATCAAGGAAGGTAGCCTGTGGCTGTCAACGAGTTGAGTTTAATATCCATCCGAACTTCAGAAGACACGAAATGCTCACCTCCCCTAGGCCACCGAAGTTTGGTTCGAAGTTGGATTTTGAGAGAGCAATTCTCGAACTCAAGTGGCTTGGCAAGGATGACGATGCCACATTAGCGCAGATTGCAGATAAGTATGGTTTTCCTCCGGACTTCATTCGAAAGGGGACGGTGGGTCTTACGAGTGAAGATCATCTAATGGGCAAGAGCAAGTGGTGGCCCATTCTTGCTCAATGGAACGAACAGTATGAGGAAGCGAAATATCGCGTCGAGAAAGCGATAGCCTACAGAGCAAGGGCGAGTTGGGAACTGATTGCGTATCTCGGAGTTGCGATTAGCGCGGTCTTTTCACTGTTCATTCTCAGTAGCATTGGAGTTGCAATTACCGGGACGTCAGTTACGATTGGGCTCTTCGTCGCACTCTATCGGCGGAGCGAGGATTGGAATGTGAAGGTCGAAGAGGAGATTCACAATGCCCAATCGGAAGGGTACCCGGAGATTGGTCGTGATTTCACTCGGCTCGCGACTTCAAACCCTCTTCTGGCGTATTTCGTTTTCAAGCGATTCAGTAAGGAACGTGCGCCACACATCGCCGTGGACTTGGTAGAGGTACAACAAGACGAAAAGGGCCACCCAGTACCAGTCTTCTTGTTCCAAGAGAATGTCGATGTGGAGTACAGGAGGCGGATTGACGAAATGGAACCCGGATTGGAATTCTCCAAGAATCCATTCGATGAAGTCAACTCATTCGTCGAAGACGAGACGGGCAATTCTGGGATTCGATTCTTGACGGTCACTCTGAGAAATGGTGATCTTGCCCTCAGTAAAGCGATTGAGAACTGCCGGGTCGGTTTGAGAAACATGGCAGAGGTCAAGGTGTCCTACCTGCCGCTCATTCCTACGGAATTGCCCGAACTCAGAACACTGGACAGGAACTCTGGCAAGGAGGTTTGGGAGACGCTAAGGGGGCACGTCTCTTTTGATAAGTTCCATATTCCAAAGGGCGGAGAGTGTCGAGTCTTGTTAGGATTCGCGTTGGAATCCACGGGAGATTTCTATTTCGCGACAGAACCACCTTCGGTAATGTACTTGTCGAAGGTCAGCATCAAGAGGAAACACAAGGATAGCGTACTCGCGGGTCTACCTTTCAAGTTGATTGCAGAGGCGGATGACATAGCCTCTGTCATTTCAGGCGAAATCACACTCATCGGATTGCTCTGGAATGACCTGCATCCTGTCTTCATAGAAACTCACGGGTATGACGGCAAACGAATTAGCTTCACCCGAATGGAGACAGAACAATAGCGAATCCACACGAGAGCGCGCGCTTCATCTCCTAGCTCTAGGCCCTTGGTGTTCGAGGCGTGAAACACATGTTCTTCGAGTAAGTTCCGCATTCTTCCGCAGCATACTTGGGACACTAAGCCTAGCTTTCTTGGGTCTGACCTTCAATCAAATAGTCGGTCGCGGTCAAATTGTCGTAGATGGTTGCTTGGACGGAGATTCCTTCGCTCTCCTCTATGACGATGTCGTAATCCGACTCTTCTGGAAGAGCGATTGAATCACTCAAATGTCAGACCAGCTAGTTCGGCATTCCGGTGCCATCTGCCCAACTTAAATGTTATAGTCGGAACTCCAGGAGAGGGCAATGCCACTGGTGCCCCGAAAGGCATTTGCATTCCTCCTTGTGGAGGACTAATCAAACCGTCAGTGACCCAAACGAATGATTCGTCGTAGCTCTCAATTGAGGCGAGTTTGATCTTGAATTTTACGGAAGTTTGCGGAGATGTCTGCTGAGCCTGAGTTGGGGGAGATTGAGGCTGGGGAACTGACGGCCCTGACTCCTGAGGTTGAGCAGGCTGTGTTCTCTGAAGTGGCACAGCCCGTTGAGCGTTTTCCGCCAGAATCCTTTCTGCGTCAAATGGAACGTTCATACGAAGCTCGTCTTCATATGATTCGTATAGCTTCATTATGAGCGCCTCTTCCTCAACACTAGGACGAACTACACTCAGGCCAATTTTCTCGGCGACATCTCGCGTAATCAGGAAATCGTGTGTATAAGTTTCAGTCAGAGCTTTTATTATCCGCTCGATTCTATCTTCATCTTTCTCTGGGTCCATATGCAATGATAAGACTTCTCTGGCAATCAACCGAGTCTCCATGTAGACTCTGTTCACGTTGCCAAGTGCCAGAGGTTCATAGTACCTCGTCAGTTCTTTGAAGACCTCTAGTCTGTCAGCTTCGCTAACTAGACCCATTTGTTCCTTGGCAAGGTGTTGATATGCTTGGACATCTTCAACGCTGATGGGTTTCCTGTTGCGCCCATCAGCAGGATTGCCTGCGGGATTCAATAGAGGGTTGAACATGTTGGCGGTCGAAGGATCTACTGGGCTCAATTGGGCAAGCCTTGTCATAACGATGTTGTCACCGCCAAGTGCGATTTGCGTCCCTGCGCTGTGTGCTCGATATGGGACGATTATGTTGAGTTTGGTGGCGTATTCTCTCAGTAACTTGACGATATTGTAAGCGGTCATCATGCTTCCTCCACGGGTATAGATGAGCAGGTCGAGCGATTCTCTGTGGCCAGCCCGCTCTAACAGTTGGTGCAACGGTCTTACTGCGTCGTCGGCTATCATGAACTGTGGCGCATTGGCTCTGTCCGTCAAGCCGAAGTATGTCAATAGGAAGCTGCCACGTTTCTTTTGTAGTTCGTCTATGACCTTCCGTCTCTCATCATAGCCTGTCATTGACTCTCACTCTGAGTAGCGTCTGTCGTCAAAACCAGCTTGTTGTTTGCCACTGTCCAAGAGAGTTCTTGGCCCTCCCTCCAGTCCAGATTCTGTATCGCTTCTTCTGGTATGACAACGAGATGCTTGAAGTGCTCTTTCTTCTCGCCACCTTCAGTCTTGTACGTGTAAGCCTTATGCCGTTGCAGTTTCACCATGCTTGCTTCGCAAAGATGATTATGGGGCCCTAATTAAGTTTATGGAGCCATACTAATAGCGTTGACGCAGGACACGTTGACGCCTTGATATTGGAGTGACGTCGGAGAGGTTTGTCGGCCCTGCGAAGTTCCTTGTCGCCTGATTCCGTTGGTCGAATCCTTTGTACTGGGATGGTACATGCTGGTTGTGTCTGGGCATTCATTTGTCGGTTGGGTCATCTATGTTTATGGGCGGTTTGCGACTTCGCTTGGCGCGCGCGCTATGCCCAGACCATTATCAGAGGCTCTACCTAAGCAAGGGCGTCGAACCTCCTTCATTCAGGCACCGGAAACCGTACAATTGCTTCTACTGCGTTCACGAGCATAGGCCCTAGTCTAGAACCTGTGGTAAGGTACACACAAACGGATTTCTAGTGGTCGGAAGTAAGAAGGTCGAATGTCGAAGCAGGCTGCCCTGGTCCAAAAGATGACTGCAGAGGAGGCTCTTGTCAAGTGGACAGGCGGAGAGCGTGAGAAATGGGAAGAGTATGAGACCTCTGTAAAGAAATACCTAACCGTCAGACGCCTTCTCAATGAAATACCCTCGGAGTCGAAGTTTCTCGAGGACATCGCGCGTGTGCTAGAGGTCAAGCTGTCGCCCGAAGAATCCGCAAAACTTCGAAGGATCTTCTTCAACCATATGGTTACTCCAGTCGAGGTTGAAAGGGGAGTCGGGATTGCCATAATCAACGAGGGAGCCAATGCATACGTCAAGAGACTCACGGACGCCGGCTATCCACTAACTCCCCCCAGAAGCGACGAGATCAAGAACTACCTGATCTTAGTGGGAACGAACTCTGCCAAACTTTTCGACCAACCCTGGTCCAACATGGCTACTCGGGGCGCGAACTACAGGATTGTCAACGGAAACAAGTACATCAAACTATTGAGATTTCTGGACTCTGTGAGAGCCGATAACAGGGCGGGGCTGTCCAAATACCACAAGCTCGAAGGGGAATATGAATCAATTGAACCCGAGGTTTTCAACGACGAGTACGCGCTTTACCGTTTCGGTACAGTGATCCTGAAGCTGTATTGTTTTGCCAACCTCCATAGGCGGGATGTTCACATCTACAACTCCAAGACTGAAGAAGTAGGCTCGTTGTACGGAAGCATCGAGGTCGAAGACTTTGGCGGGCTGTTCAAGTTCTTCCAATCATACGAGCAGTTCGTGAAAGCGCGTTACGCTTTAACGTGGCTAGACAAACAGCCGGATTTTGTGAAGATGATAACAAGTGTCAGTATCTGAAGAAGAAGCACGGACAGTCCTACAGCACTTGGAGCAGGACAGATGGCACAATATCTTCACGAGCAGAACAGAGAGAAGAAGCAGGGAGAGGAAGAAGAAGACGACAAAAAGAAACTAGCGGGGGCCGCCAAGAGCGAGTTCGAAAGTATCAAGGAGGTACTGGAGTCCAAGAAACAGGTCGTATTTTATGGCCCAATCGGTGTAGGCAAGACCTATCTCGCCAAGCAGTTCGCAATCTGGTTCGAGACCGGAGAGTACGTAGAAGACCCGGTTCGGATTGGAACGCTCTTCGACGACCTACGCGACAAGAGGGTTCTCGAGTTTGTCCAGTTCCAACCATCTTATTCATACGAGGATTTCGTCGAGGGCATTCGACCAATCGTAAAGGGACAATCGCTAAGCTATGAGGTAAGGCCCGGGATCTTCAAGCTATTCTGCTCTGAAGCCGCTTCAGGGAGGGATAACTACAACGCGAAGGTTGGAACCTACCAGCCCCTGAACAATCCACTACCAATTGACATCAACTTGGGGCAGTATGGTATTCACAAGAGGAACCACAAGGAATTCGGGGAGATGGTTCATGGCCTGAAACCGGAGGACAGTCTTCCACAAGGATTCGAGAATCTTGACCAATTCAGTGGGTTCTTCATTCTCAGGCATCAGGAAGGGAGTCCGTACGCGGACCGAGAAGGTCAGGTTTACCACTACACTTCGGAAATTCCTGGCTCCAAACAACTAACTGATGCCCTGGATCAGGGGAAAGTCGCGTTTGGATACCTGGACAAGAAGAGAGGGGGCATATTCGGCTTGGGCTTTCTTGAGGGTTATTCCAAGACCCCGCCCGCCAGCAAGAGGATTTTCATAATCGACGAGATCAATAGAGGCAACATTCCGAAGATCTTCGGCGAGCTTCTCTACGCTCTAGAGTATCGTGGGGAGAAGGTCAAGCTACAGTACTCAGGGGCTGATAGTGAGGTTCCAGAGAGCGAGAAGTTTCTCAACATTCCGCCGAACATATTCATCGTGGGGACAATGAACACGGCCGACAGGAGCATTGCTCTAGTGGACGTCGCCCTTCGGAGGCGGTTCAGCTTCATCCAATTCATGCCGAATTACGACCTGCTGGCGAAGGTCCTAAGCCTTGGGGATCGCTTCGATGAGGGAAAACTTCGAACTGACTACGAAACGGCGGCTCCAGCCGATAAGAGAAAGATCCTGTCTGTCCTTGCGCTCAGGCAGCTAAATGTCGAGATTGCAATGGCGCCCAAGCTAGGCAAAGACAAGCAGATAGGCCATTCCTTCCTCATGAAACTCAAGGATGACCAACCGTCGAGTTACATTGTGGCCTGGCGGTATGACATCATACCGCTAATGGAGGAGTATTACTACGGCAACTACTCCGAACTGAAGAGGCTCTTCGGCGAGGCAATAGTAGACCCCACTGAGGGAATAAGGAGTTTCACCGAAGCTGAACTTACTGAGTCTCTCGAGAAGCTGTGCAACCTTGCAAAGCCATACACAGCTCCAGGCGCTTGAAATAAACGAGCTCGAGGACTCTGAGCCTCTCGAGCTCACGAATGAAGAGGTAGCATACTTCCAGCAACAGGTCAACGCAGGCATCGAGAACTCTAAGCTCGACATCATTCCCGTGACGGGAGGACGATTCAAGATCAGAGCAAACGGATGGATTGGCGCCGTTAGCCTGCCCAGTGGCAGGGCGCTCTACATTGAGCCGAAAGTCAAGGCCAACTTCTACAAGCTTCTCGCTTACGTTCTAGACTTGCGCGAATGGAAGTACTTCGAGAGAGTGATTCTTGCCAAGGGGGGCTCAATCCTAGCTGAGGTCGTCGCGGCGATTTTCCTACAAAGGGCAGAAGACGTCACTACCCAAGGTCTGTTCAAGACGTACCGAACCCTTCAGGGTGAGCTAGGGGTCGTCAGAGGAAGAATCCTCGTAGAACAGCAAATTCGACGCTGGAAGCTTAACTCCATCATGGTTGAATACGACGAGCTTACCTTCGATTGCATTGAGAACAGAGCCGTTCTATTTGCCGCTCACGTTCTTCGTGGAATAGTGAGGGACCCCGAACTTCAGCGAGGCCTCGGGGACATATCGACTGCTCTTCTCTCTCAGGAGGTTCAGCTCCGACGAATTCATGGCTATGAAATCGAGCAAGTTCAGGTTTCCCGTCTAAACGACTACTACGAACCATTGTTACGACTCTGCAAATTCATAGTGGAAAGTGCCTGGATTGAACGGCTTTCAGTTGAAGGTGAGATCCCCGTTTTCGGATTCCTCATCAACGCGAACGAACTCTTCGAGGACTTCTTGACAAAACTTGTCGAAGAGTCCATGCCCGAATACCAAGTGATACCCCAAAAACGAATTCACGACTTGCTCGTCAAAGCAACATCTTCTCCAGGACTTCAGCTCACCCAGGATAAGATCCGTGAGATAACCCTCAAACCTGATATTATGGTCCAATCGAAAACTGGACCGATTCTCGCCGTTGACGCCAAGTACAAACTTGAAGTGTCAAACAACGACATCTATCAAGCTGTCAGCTACTCCCTTGCACTGCACATGCCAACGGTCTTAGTGTTGCCGCAGGACACTGGCGGAATAATGGGCGCCTACACCATCGTCGCCCACGACGTCAAGATCTTCATTATGACTGTGAACCTAGGAGTGGAAACTACCCGATTTGAATCAGCCTTGAAGAACGAGATAAGGGAAAAGCTCGCAAAGATTGTTCAGCATTGATTCCACAACGGCTAAGGCTGTAGCAGTCGAACTCATGCCGGCGGAAATAGATGGCTACTGTCTCTGAGTACGCAACCAGGAGGGACAAGATAGACGTTCTGCTCAGAGAATCAGGATGGGCTGTCAAAGACTCCACGAAAGTCGTCATCGAGGTCGACACCAAACAATCTGACTTCAAGAAACGAGACTACAAGACGGTAAAGGACACACTTCACGACCCCAATATCGATGAGAAGGCTTACGCCGACTATCTCTTGCTCGACTCCACCGGTGGACCGCTTGCCATTATCGAAGCAAAGAAGACGTCAAGGGATCCTTACCTGGCAGGTCGGAAACAAGCTGAGGGATATGCTGACGATATCAAGAGGCAGACCGGAAAGGATGTCTTCATCTTCCTAACCAACGGCTATGAGATATGGTTCTGGAATCGCGAGTTGGGGACTCCTCGAATGGTAAGTGGATTCCACAGCCTTGCTGCTCTTGAAAGGATCAGGTTCCAAAATGACTTCAAGAAGAGCTTCCTGGACGCACCAATCAAGAAGGAGATCATCGATAGATCGTATCAGCTCGAAGCAGTGAAACGGGTTCTCGAAGGAATCGACAAAGGGTCTCGGAAATTCCTAATCGTCCAAGCCACAGGGACAGGTAAGACTAGAGTGGCCATGGCGCTGATTGATGTTCTCCTCAATGCGAATCGGGCCCAAAAGATCTTGTTCCTCGCTGACCGAAAATCACTGCGGGACCAAGCATTCGATGACAACTTCAAGGTCTTCTTCCCGAACGAACTGAAGACAAAGGTCTTCTCTGGCAAAGTGGAAAAGTCCTCCAGACTTTTCGCTTCCACAATTCAAACCTTCATGGAGTGTTACCAACAATTCAACGTTGGCGACTTCGATGTGATCATCTCTGATGAGGCACACCGGTCGATTTACAACAAGTGGAAGGAGGTTTTCTCCTACTTCGACGCCATCGAAGTCGGACTCACAGCAACCCCGGCCGAACTTATCGAACGAGACACTTTCAGGTTCTTCGATTGTCTCAACAAGATCCCAACCGCCCTCTATACCTACGATGAAGCCATTCGAGAAAACGTACTTGTCCCCTACCGGGCAGAGAAAACCCAGACTCACTTTCAGATTACAGGGGTCGAACCTAGTGATGTACCAAAGGAGATGATGAAGAAACTAGTAGAGGAAGGAGTCGAGCCTGAAGAAATAAACTTCGAAGGGACGGACATCGAGAAGAAGGTCATCATTATCGGGACGAATGAAGCCATTGTCAAGGAGTTCATGGAGAAATGCATCCTGGATTCCAATGGAACCCTCCCAGCGAAATCGATCTTCTTTGCACTGAGCAAGCAGCACGCCAAACGACTCAACGAGGCATTCGATAGATTGTATCCTCAGTACAAAGGGGAACTCGCGAGGGTCATAATCTCGGAGGACCCTCGCGCGCAGGTATCTCTCAAAGAATTCAAGAAGAAAAGTCTCCCTAGAGTCGCCATATCAGTGGACATGCTGGACACGGGGGTGGACGTTCCTGAGGTTTGCAACCTTGTCTTCGCGAAACCGGTCTTCTCCAAGATCAAGTTCTGGCAAATGATAGGTCGGGGGACAAGAAACGACGAGTCATGTAGACACAAAGAGTGGCTCCCGAAAAAGAAGAAGGATGAGTCCCTCATCTTTGATTGCTGGAACGTCTTCGACTGGTTCGGTATTCACCCAGAAGGCAAAGAGGTGAAGCCCGCCGAGGCAGTCCCAGCTAGGGTTTTCTTGCTACGGTTACAACAACTTCGCTACTTCCAGAGGAAGCATGATGAGGAAAACGTGAATCAGGTGAAAGAGAAGATCGCACAAGACGTTGATTCTCTTCCGATGGACACTATTGCAATAAAAGAGCATCTAAGGGACGTCGAACTCGCAAAGTCACCGAAGCTTTGGGACCGGGTTGGTATCGACCCCCTCGACTTCCTGAAGGCGAAAATCGCTCCCCTGATGAGATACAGACAAGGAGTGGAGTCAAACGAGATTTCCTTCGTCTCAAGATGTGAACAATTGGGACTTGCGATATTGAATCAAGACAATGATGAAATCAGTAAGCTGTCTGAAAGCGTAGGCGAAGCGCTGCAGAGCTTACCAACTACAATCGCAGACGTTAAGAAGAAAGAACCTCTGCTCGACAACGCCCTGAGCAAATCGTTCTGGCGCTCACCGTCCTACGGTGATTCGCAGATGCTCATCAATGAGTTTGGGCCTCTTATGAAATACCGAAAGGCTGAGGCCAGACCAAAGATTGTTCTCGACATAGACGATTTCATTCAGAAACGAGAGGTGATAGAATACGGTCCCACAACCTCTCTGAAGTCTGAATACATTGAAGACTACAGAGAGAAGGTGGAGAAGAGAATCAAAGAACTCGCCGAAAGAAGCCCCACGATTCAGAAGATCAAGAAGGGAGAAGCTCTGACTGACAGGGATCTCAGGAATCTCGAAGAGGCCCTGAACAGCCCTGAGTTATTCGTTACAGAAGAGAACCTCCAGAAGGTGTACAAGCAAAGTGAAGGAACGCTGGTGGAGTTCATTAAGAAAGTACTTGGGCTTTACGAATTCCCAAATCCTGAGAAAGAAATCAGCGAGGCCTTTAGGGCTTTCATGATTGAGAAG
>Ga0187862_10003778_pt1 | contig 14659 bp, 11 predicted proteins | sample June2016WEW_10_1_FD_133003 | JGI IMG/M metagenome (GOLD analysis project Ga0187862, IMG submission 133003) | Peatland microbial communities from SPRUCE experiment site at the Marcell Experimental Forest, Minnesota, USA - June2016WEW_10_150 | ecosystem: Environmental > Terrestrial > Soil >...
TAATCGCCCGCTGCCATGAGAACGGCATCCACGTGTCGGCTTACCTGTCGGCTTCCAACATGTTCTGGAAGAGCGCCTACCGCGACGACCCGGAAACGAAGAAATACGGGCTGTGGATGCACGGCATCCCCATGTTCTACGCCGGCCCGACCAAGACCGACCTGCAGATCTCATGGAAGCGTCGGCTCGCCGACGCTCGCGAGCCGGGCTGGCGGGCCTATCTCTTGAAGAAGGCGGAGATGGCGTTGGACGCGGGCGTGGACGCGATCGCATGGGACAACATGATCGGTTACAACGACGGCTTGGCCCAGTTGCTCGATGAAACCCAGCGGATGGCGGAGCGGAAGGCGCGGGAGACCGGCCGGCCCAAGGTCATGGTTTATGCCAATATCCATATCTCGCCGGACCGGTTTGGAATGAACGACGCTGACGAAGTGATCTGGGAGGAGAACGGCAAGGACACACCGGGGGTGTGGAACGGGCATTGGCAGGTTGGCAACGCGCGCAAGATCAAATTCCTGAGCGGCGAGAAGGAGCTTTGGCAGCCACTGATGTATGAGAACGACGTTTACCACTGCGGCCCACGCGAGCGCTGCATCCCCAGCCCGGCCGAGCAGAAGCTCTCCATCGCCGAGGCCTATGCGTTCGGCGCGGCCACCTCGCGCAACATCGAGGGCCGATTCCTCTCCGCGCTGATCAAGGGCGAGCCGGAGGCTCAGGAGGCCTGGACGACCATCGCTCAATACAACCATTTCCTGGTCGAGCATCAGGAGCTGTATCACCAGGCAGAGCCGGCGGCGCGGATCGCCTTGATCTCCGCAAAGCCACACAACCCGCTGGCCGACGAATTCCTCAAGCAGAGCCTCTTCTTCGAGACCAAAGTGCTCGCGCACCTGGACAAGGGAGTCCCCCTGGACCGGTTCAAGGTGCTGGTCATGCCGGCTGACCTGCCCAAGCTCAGCGCCGACCAAAAGGCCCGGTTGGATACGTTCACCGCCGTCGGGGGTGTCATCATCAGGGCCGGAAAGGCGGAGCCGGGAATTGCGGCGCGCGCCGAAGACGCAGCTGGAGGGCCTCGCCTCAGTCTGGAGCCGCGCGGTTACGTGCTGGGCCAGTTGACTCGGAAACCCGACGGCCGGACTTTGATTCTCCACTTGCTCAACTACGATCACCAGGGGACGGCAGAGAACGTGAAAGTCCGATTGCAGCTGAACGGGCTGGTCGATCTGCAGGAAACCAAGGACCTGGGCCAATGGCAGGTGAAAGTCCTCTCGCCAGACACGCCACAGCCTCAGTTCACTGGCCTCTCTCTGCACGGGTGCACCGCCGAGTTCGTCCTGGACCGGATCCAGCACTATACCGTGGTGACTTTCTCGCCCAATCCGGGGCCGTAGTTTTGTCGAACAGCCTGGGCATCCTGTGTCACTACCCGTGCCACAAATACTGACAGCCCGTTTTTAATCCTCTAAGGGAACTCAAAGGAACTCCTTGGCCGGATTGATTGGACCCGGATCGGACCCAGATTGGCCGATCAAGATGAAACCGCGCACAGCGTTATGCTCCCCGTCTGTGTAGTCGCAAGTCTGTGGCGACGATTTAGTGCCAACCGAGGGCTGGGGCGACCGAGGTCAGAATTGCCTCCATGACATGCGCATCGTAGGCAACACCTAGTTGATTTGGAATGGTTAGCAATAGCGTGTCGGCCTCCGCGATCGCTTCGTCGTTCCTAAGCTGCTCGACGAGAATATCTGGCTCAGCAGCGTAGCTACGGCCGAAGATCGCCCGTGTGTTTTCGTCAAGGAACCCGATTTTGTCCTCTTCCTGAGAGCCTCGTCCGAAATAGCCACGATCACGGTCATCGAGCAACGGAAAAATACTGCGGCTAACGGAAATGCGCGGAGTACGCGTGTGACCAGCTTCCTTCCAGACTGCACGAAAGGCGCGAATCTGGGCGGCTTGTTGGATGTCGAGCGGCTCACCGGTCTCGTCGAATTTGAGGGTTGAGGTCTGCAGGTTCATTCCTAGCTTCGCAGCCCACGCTGCTGTCGCGTTGGAAGCAGACCCCCACCAGATTCGATCACGTAATCCTGCAGAGTAGGGCTCAAGACGTAGCAGTCCGGGAGGATTGGGAAACATTGGACGTGGGTTCGGCTGAGCGAAGCCCTTGCCGTGCAGCAACTCAAGAAATTCTTCGGCATGCCATCGGCCCATATCTGCATCGTCCTCGCCTTTAATCGGGCGGTAGCCAAAATAACGCCAACCATCGATGACCTGCTCGGGGGAACCGCGGCTGATCCCCACGAAACCGGGCTGCTCAGATGCCTTGTGGAGAAAATGGCAGAACACCAGCCACCAGCACGAAGCGGAGCACCTTCTCCGGTCCGGTTTGAAAGCAAGAATTGCGGAATTACCGGCCATTTTCTGCAAATTTCAGAGCAATCCAGGCGGATTTCTCTGCACTGCAGACTGTGTGGTAGAGGGAACGGAATCCGAACCCTTATCCCCTTTTCGCCTCTCACTCTAAGAACAGATCAGTAACTTGCTCTGTAACTCATTGATTCTTGGTAGATTTCCACAGCCATGTCCGCGGCGGACATTTTCCTTGGGCTAGCCAACAAAATACGCCTCCGCTCACAGCCAACCTAACGCACAATGCCCGCGTAGAGTCCCTTCGACTGTGGCCCTCTGAAATTTGGCTGGATCGCGCCCGTGGAACCCGTGCGAAAAGCACCACTGATCAGTCGATGCCGAGACCGAGTTTCTGGGGTTTGATCTGCCGACTCTTTGAGCCGTAGGTGACATCGTAACAGTTCTCGTTGGGGCCGCCGAGGCTCAAGATTCCAATTGGCGGCGCAGCAGCAACATACAACTCTCCAGTTCCCTGGACCGTGTGCGCGCTGTCAGAACCCATCCTGAAAAATGTCCGCGCGGCGGACATTTTCGCAAAACGAGACCCGTCGGAGAGAAGGATCTGCAACCTCGATCTGGGCAGTGCAAACACTACCGTCGCCAAGATCGACCTCGTCAAGCACTATTCGGTTGCTCTAACGGCGCCCTTCTGGCGTCGTATGTTGGGATTCTTGCCAAGCCTTCGGATTGTCTTAGCAGCTTGCGCTGTTCGAGTCGCGCACTGAGCGCTGTATATTTTTCCTGGAGATATTCCAAATTGTGTGGCTCAGTCATTATTTCTGTCTCCCCGAGTTCCGTTCGTGCCAGACGTATGCGTATTCTCAACGTTGCCGCTATTAGCTTTTCACGGGCGTCTTGGGGTGGTTGCGGCAGGGTATCGCTGGCGCGCGACTCCTGGTCCGGACGATCTTGGGGAAGCCATCGATGTTTTCGTTCTTCAGACTCCGCCTTGTGCTTCAATTCGAAATAAGCGCGTAGTTCTCTGAGAGCCCGCAGGGCGCCGCGGGAGTCCTTCTTCTCTTGCGCCTGATTGAGGACACTTTCGCAGTGCCGAATCATGACGTCGACTCGCGCGAGTAGAGGGTTTTCTCCATCGTTTCTTGGTCCAGCCACTTGAGCTTCATCGGGCGCAACAGTTTGCGAAAGGTGTCGTTTGTGGCGGTCCAGAGATGACCGCGAACCTGAAACTCTCTGGCGGTAACCCTAGTCCCGTCTCGCAAAACCGAGACGTCAATCGAGGCGCGCAGCGGGTGTCGACAGATCGAACAACGGGAAGACATGGACAGCTATCCTCGCCTAGATCTTGCCTTTACGAGACCTAGCATATCCTCGCATCAGGCGTTAGCCAAGTTATTGTCTCGGGTACCCATCGTTTCCTGGTGTCTCGTCTCGCCAACAGACGGTTAGCCCATCTCAGCTCAGAAAACTAAGATACCATCCCAAATTTTCATAATGGCGCGATCGTGCAGAACGAGTCTACACTGGAGTTCTGTTTTCGCGGCCGAAAAGGGTATTCCCTCTAAGGCTCTAGGATTTGATGCTTTAGGCAAACCGTTCCCCTTAGAGAAAGAATTTATGGGAGCCGCCGAAGAAGAACCAATCCCTCAAGCGCTATCACCCCCACCGTGCCCCCGATGTATCGCGACGGTCGGGGTGCGATTGATCAGATGGCACTCGGTGCGACTTCAAGAGCCGAGTTGTTTGCAGTGGCAGTGCCCTTGTGGTCATCGATGGGACGCCGACATTCCCCTGAGTTGGAGGCACCTCGCGGAGATGCCGGAGTTAGATCTTGACGAGGGTGTTTGGGCGAAAACGGATCTGGGTCCCGTGCTGGATCAGTCTCAAGAGCCCGATGGAAAGCTACCCTCGGTAGAACGTGAACTCCCATCCTCCGAAATCGCAACCGGAATATCGCAATCTCAGCTTTCGACCGAACCGAATCTCGAATTTGCCTGCTCGAATGATTATCGGTCTGTGCTATTTCGAGGGATCCGTTATTCTCTCACGGTAAAGCCGACGCGCAAGGGAACGGGCTTCGAGCAGCCGCTGCAGCCCCATCAACACTGGCATGTCGATGTTTCGTATATCAACCTGTGCGGGACCTTCTATTACTTATGCAGTGTGCTGGATGGATACAGTCGTTTCCTCGTGCATTGGGACCTGCGGGAGTCAATGAAGGAGGCCGACATTGAAGTGATTCTCGAACGGGCTAAGGAGAAGCGCCCGGAAGCGAAGCCGCGGATCATCTCCGACAATGGCCCGCAGTTCATCGCTCGGGATTTCAAGGAGTTTATTCGCATCTCGGGCATGACGCACGTCCGCACCTCGCCTTACTATCCGCAGTCGAACGGAAAGCTGGAACGCTGGCACAAGTCGCTGAAACGGGAATGCATTCGGGAGCGAACACCACTGTCGCTGGAAGACGCGAAGCGCCTGATTCAAGAGTATGTGGATCACTATAACAATGTCCGGCTGCACAGCGCGATTGGGTACGTGACGCCGAACGACATGCTCTTGGGTCGGCAGGCCGCGATCCACGCTGAGCGCGACCGGAAGCTGGAGCAGGCTCGCCAGCAGCGCCAAGTGCGGCGCGGACAGCCGTACCGCTGGAGCTGCTCCTGAATCCATAAGAGACTGCAAAATTTTGCGGCTTGACCGTTCGGAAGTACACGGTCTCCTCACACGAACACGTGAGCAGCATCACTGACATTTCGGAATCCTGAGCAGTAAAGTTCTCAGGAAAGTTTCTTGCCTCTCCGAAGAGCAGTTCCCGCAGTTTGAGACGTAGCCCCCCCTGAGGCGACCGCACAATCACGGCAACTCTCAAGCTCTCCGGGCTTGCACTTCTATCCCGAGGGCAAGCGATGAATCGGAGCGCAGTAATCGGAAATATTGTCTTTGCGAAGGAGGAATGATGAAAACGACATCTTTACTGGTCGTGGTATTGCTGTTGTCGGCTGGCTCTGCATTGGTAGCCGTGGCACAGACTCCCGCTGTCGCGCACAACACGTGGACAAGCGGAGCGCCCATGCCGACGGCGCTTAAGTTTCCGGCTGGTAGCGGAGTGGTCAACGGGCAAATCTACGTGGTCGGCGGCGTGACGAATACGGAGATCGTCGCCGACAACCAGATCTACAACCCGGCTACGAATAGCTGGAGCACGGGTGCGCCCTTGCCGGTGGCGACGTTCGCCGGGTCGGCGGCGGTGGTGAATAACCTTTTGTATATTTTCGGCGGCGCCCCCGCGGAGGGCGCGGTGACTAATGCGGTGTGGGCGTACAACGCGCAGACTGATACTTGGTCCGCGCAGGCTGCCATGCCAACCGCAAGGTCCGGCACGGGAGCGGCAGTGGAGAACAACATCGTCTACGTCATCGGGGGCGGGGATGGAATCGGCGACCGGCTGGACAATGTCGAAGCCTACAATCCCGCGACAGACACTTGGACGGAAGAAGCGCCATTGCTTGCGGGCAAGTCGGAGCCTGCGGTGGCGCTGGTCGGAAGCACAATTCTGGCCGCTGACGGATACACGGCTGGCGGGATAAGCGGAGATAACGAAGGGTACAATGCGTCCTCGAACTCATGGACATCGTTGGCGCCCGATCCCCATCCGCGGAGCGTATCGTGCGTCGGATCGCTGAACGGGCTGCTCTACGTGGCTGGCGGACAGAATACTGTCGGAGTTGCGACCAAAGTAACTAGCTCGTTCAAGATCTCGAAGAATAAGTGGGCCGGTCACGCTCACATGCCGCAGGCGGCCGCGGATCCGGCTCCGGCTGTTTACAACGGTAGGCTGTACTGCATCGGGGGCGGAGACCACGGGTCTGAGTTTGTGGGGAACGTGTTCAACTACGTGCAGATTTATCAGCCGTAGGAGGTCACGGCTTTGGTGCGGAAGTAACGTAAATCGCTAACACCAAGCCGCCCGATGTCTGGGCGGCTTTCTTTTCAACATGCGCGGGGATGGTTAACTGGGAAAGTAACGGACGAGGGTGTTAAAAGCTAAAATGAACTTGCAGGGTGAAACGGAGGCGGGCTCTGCAGGGATGCAACCATGCCGAGGGATAATCTGGCGGGCTCATCGAACCGATGTTTAGCAGCGTGGGAGCTTGCCCCCCGCGCTGCACACTTACGCCGTCAAAAGGACATCGGACGATAGACCCCGATGCCTTGAAAATCCCCGCCCCAACGGGGCGGAATCTACGCTAACGGAGAACGCTGTTTCTCCATTTCAGGCTGAACCAGCACATTTTGAGTTGGAAAGAGCGATGCCCGGAATCGGAGGGAGACTGGATGTTCCCGAGCCCGATCACCGGCCGCTGTTACCACGCGAGTCCAATCCAGCAGGACTATATCCGTCGGGCTGGACGAAAGCTCGGTCTGGGGCGATATCGGGTGGCACACGTTCCGCCACACGTATCGTTCCTGGCTCGATTCCGTTGGCACTTCCATGGGAGTGCAGCAGAAACTGATGCGGCACGCTCAGATTGCAACCACCATGAACGTCTATGGCGACGCCATGATGGAATCGAAGCGGGCAGCCAACAGCAAGGTAGTACAGATGGTTCTTCGGCCGGCGCTTCGGGAGGCAAAATGAAAAAGGCCGCCGAAGCAGCCTCGAATTGCCCCTTTTTGCCCCTGCGGGAAAAAGCAGCTTTGCTTGTAACCCAATGAAAAGTTTGGTTGCGGGGGGTGGATTTGAACCACCGACCTTTGGGTTATGAGCCCAAGGAGATTAGTAATTTCAACAACTTACAAGACGCGGGTGGCCCTCGAAAAGCCTTGTAAGGAGCATTAGGGAACTCTTATTGGACAGCTGAAGGACAGCAAGTTTTTGAGCATCTCGCTCGCCGCTTCGAATGGTCATACGAGCCAACGCCCAATAACTGCAAGTGGAGGCGAACGTGCGCTTCCAATGGGCGTCACGTCATCTAAAACAAGCCAGCGCTAGGTGAGTCGAATCTACAGCCCGCTGATTTTCAATCCACGTTCTTTTGTTGATTATGCGCTTGCAATCACCCTGAAGACGATTCCAAACGTCTCATACAGGTAGAGCTCCGTGGAGGCCAAAAGTTCCCTTTGGTCATCGGTGAGTTTGCCCTTTGAGAGCCCAGGCTGGACGATGAAGATTCTGAATTCTGGCAATAATGATCGCGCTTGAGCTCGAATCTCTTGCAGTTGCTTAAAATCTCCACGTTCAAACCTAGATACGCCGGTCTTCTTCATTCGGTCTTTCTCACGGTTCACCAAATGCATCAGGAACCGATCCACATTCTCACGCCACTTTCTGCTGCGCTGAGCTTGTCCACAGACCTCGTAAAGGTCCTTCACCCTCGCGCCAGCGATTTGTTTTGTGAATTTGCAGTGAAATAGATCCACGAGCAGAGTGCCCCCTGATACTGCAACACCAATAACGTCCGCGGCTTCGCCTGGGGCATCATCGTCATATACCAGGGCATATTTCCGATCCCAATCCGCCGACGAGACGACCTCGATCGTTCGTCGTTGAATCGTGTCTGTTCGTTTTTGAATCGTCTGAGACTCCCTTGTGAGGTCAACGCCTTTCCATTCCCATGTTTGGATTTTCTCTGAGTTAAAGACGTGGAGCCTTGGTTGTCGCGGCCGGAGCAGTTGATCACCCCGGCTAAAGCAGTCCTTCTCATATCTGATGATTGGATGTGCGATTGAAAAGAATTCTGACAGATTGAAAGACTTCCTCCCCACCCGTAGCAAAAGGTCCTCGCCGTCAGGAGCATAAACAACGTTCGTTTCTGTAAATTTCAGCCGATAAGAAGCCGAGAATTCTTCGGTAAAGACAGAAAACCTGATTTGCTGCCCCGGCGCTGGATCGATCAAATCAATTCCTACATCGAAAAAAGGCGCCCTCACAGTTCCGCGGTCGATGACAATTGATTCCTCACTGCGCTGATAAAACTCGTCCGGCCATTCAATAGTCAACGGATACAAATCTGGCGGCTTGACGATATCTTCGGGAACCATTGAATCTAGCAAAAACGAATCGGGTTCGATCAAGGGGTCGATCAACTTGGCCCCGACTCCAATACACCACTTCTTCCAATCCAGCAGATCCTTTGCTTCCTGCCAGGACCAAACTCTGCCCTTCTTGGAAGCGCCAATCGTCACACGCGACGTGCCGTCAAAGCCGTCGCCAAAAACGTGAGTCTTCTCCTTTCCATGCAGTTGGGAAGCATCCATAAACGCCCGGATATCATCGCCAGTGAACATCATGAACCGCACAGATCGCCGTAATCGGTCATTTAAGCCCCCGTTGTGCAGCAAGAGTCGTTTAATCCCGTGCAATGCCTTAAAGGGGGCTGCGCCGGCAATCAACTCCACGTCATCGCCCGCCACAATCTTTGCAAGATCCTCGTGTACGCTGGTGTTATTGGAACTGTTGATGAAGAGCAATTTCGTTTGCGGATCCCAGAATAACGCGTATAGATCGAAGGTCTGGTTGTTGAACTCAAAAGTATCCGCCCACTCCACGGCTTCGCTGACGGCCGTGATAAAGTAAACCGTACTTTCGGTCAGACTGATGCACGGCTCCCCAAGAATACGGGACGCAATGGGAGATTTATTTATCTGCCAGGGCTTCCATTTTGCAACGTGAGTTCGAAAAGCAACTGTACTCATTTTGGGCGAGACATTTTGAACCGGAACTGTTTGGCCATCGGACGTGAAACTTTGATAGAACGTTTCCTTGCTGGCCTGGCTCTCCGTCGCCCCCTCGGTCAATTTGGTCAATACCTTATTCCAATCGGCCCCCTCACCTTGGGCGTATAACTCACGGACAGATTCGTCCACTTCGTTGACGGCACGATTCACGATAATGGTCGCGTCACCAACCTTTGGGTTTACCCGTGTAAATCTGCCCGTAAACTGAATCGTCACCGCTAAACTTTGGTGGATATCATGCAGGGCGGCAATTTTTAGCTCAGGAAAATCGAAACCCTCGCCAAACATCGCGACACATATCGCGATTCGCGATTTTCGGTCATAGAGCTGCTGCAATCGGGCTTGCAGCTCCTGCTGCTTCAAATCACTATGTACTACTACCGGAGCGAACTCTGGCGCAACTCTGTCGTAGATCTCCTTCAGGAACTCGGCTTTCGTAATATTCGCCGCCCTAGCCATCACCAAATGATCGAAGCCTGAGCCTAAGTCGGCTTTGAGCTGCTCGCTAGCCGCTGTCGCCACCGCGTGATCGGGCTCCACGTAATCCCATAATTCTTTCAGCACAATCTTTTTGAAATACCCGTTTTCCTGTGCCTTACGGAGTGGGTAATTGAAAATGACTTTGCCATCCACATGCTGTCCGTCGTTCCGGTAAGGCGTCGCTGTAAACTGCAGGACTGGCTTACCGGAAAACCGCGATCGCACCCTGTTCCACGTCGTGGCCCTTACGTGATGTGCCTCGTCAATGAAAAGGTGACTACAGCAGGAGGCCAGCGTAATTTGGTCGAGGTCGCTGAAGGTCCCCAGCAACGGCATCGTCGTGACGATTACATTGCAGGCATCGCAGAAAGTCCGAATTTCTGTAGGATTTTCCAAGCCAGACTTCAGAATACCGACAACGGGATAGCTCACATCCACCGGAAGAAGCCCTGAGGAAATCAATACTCCAAAATCTAAGAACTTGTTCGCCAATTGGGTTCGGAGCGCGTCGGTCGGCACCGCTACCAACAGACAGCTAGGCTGTCTGAGAGCCATTAAAGCCACCATGCTGTCCGTCTTCCCTGTGCCGGTGGGCATGACAATTGTGGCAAGGTCTAGCGACATCTCCCAATGGCCAAGTGCCTTGTGAATAGCCCCAATCTGTGGTGAGCGCAGGCCGGCTGTCTTGATCGTTAAATCGGGATTTCGCTTTTCTCGAATGAACTTGAACTTCTCGCCCCAACTCAAGACGACAGTTCGCCGACGATCGATGATCTCCTGCCACTTGGGATCATCCAATTCGTAGCGCTTCGCCCACTGAATCCCATCCCCCGATTCCCATAATGCGTCGTCGATACCATCGGGCATTTTCGCGCGACGTGTCTTACTAATGAGGATTTTTCTTCCAGCATGTTCATCTTGGCGCGTGTCTGTTCCGTCGATCTCTTTTTCAGCTCCACCACTGACACGGAAGCCACTGAACTTCAACTGCTGGATTACATTCTTCCCAAGGCGTTTCGAGAAGGAATATCTCCGCGGAATGTCAATCCACTCGGCTTTGTTCAAGGCAGTGCTCTATGGTTTTTGTGTGCTCCACTCGTCCAACGCGGATCAGAGTGCGTTTGTCCGAGGGAGCTTGAAGGGTTGGCAATAATTCCTCCCCCTCAACCTACATATAGAACCGAAAACTAGGCTGCATCGCGCCGCCGTCGGTTACACACTTCAAAATGTCACCAACACGGCGAGCAGCCCTGACCGTAATCGGCTCTCCACCGTCAAATTGGGTGTTGTTCCAGTTCAATTTGGAGAGTGACAACATTTCGCGGGCCAATTGTTCGATAGTGGTCTCCGTGCGAGCTACGGAGAATTCGAACGGTCGCGGCACGTACATTCCTGGATAGGTCTCAAAGAACTGAACGCTACCACGCAGGTACAACAAGCCAGTGGTGTCTTGAAGCTTCAAGAAGGTCCCGCGCAGAGGCGGATACGTACCCGCACGAAACAGTCTTGTGAGCGATCTCCGAACGTTGGCGAGTTCCACGGCATCGATCTTGTGCTCATCGGCGGCACCTCGAAAACCCTCCACCTCTCCTTCCGTCATTTTCGAAGTCTTGTGAACGACGAGCCGAGCAGGGCTGGTTCTATGCTCTTTTCGATATACCTCAATGGCGTTTCTCAGTAGCGAATGCGCATCCTCTTTTGACAAATGCGGCTGCCGATCATCCTTGTTTAACTGTGCCTGTGCACCTTTAACAATGACGCCCTCTCCGCGTTCGTTAAAAACCTGCGCTACGCTTGTCAAAATGCGGTCGCCGTCGAGTGATCGGTAGAAGCTTACGCCTACAAAGCAGGTCGCCAAATCGGCCGCGCTCCTAAGCAACCGCCACGGAACGCCTCCAGCCTTGTAATAAACCGCGGTGTGAAGATTCCAAGCGCGCGTTGCTTCATCCTGCAGCGGAGCGACAGAACGGCGGCTCTTGTTGCGCTTTCGCTCTCCTGTGTAGGTAGATGGGCGTACCATCTGGATCGGAATACCTAGGCATAGTCCATCTGCCTTGAGCACGTCGTGAAAAGCCGGAGCCGATCTGCTATCGACCCTTGCGGTTTCTGAACCTTCGTCGATTTCTTGGTCCAAGACGTCGGGCCTGTCAGCGAAGGGCTCATCGACTGCAGCGAGGAGATCCTTTGGAGGAAGGCAAAGCAGCACCATCGGCCCCCCTTGTTCGATTATCGTCTTTGCGTGCTCGATGAATATTCCAGCCGCTTCGCGCACCGCGTCACGGCTCTGGCAATGCGCGAGGAAACCGTCTATCTCTCGTTGTCTAATTGCGGAGCACCATCGATCGTGGAATACGAGCGATGAGTGAAATGGGGATGTCTCAGAGAACCCTGGGAACGAGGGAAAGAGGTTCGTTAGCTTGCTCTGCTTCGCAGCGATTCCTTCACGACAGCGATCTAACCATTCCCGGATAGCAGCGATTGTCTCGTCGGTTCCGATAAGTCCGACTCTGAGCTTGCTAGGAGCAGTCGTCTCGTCGATATCGAGCGGACCATGCTGAGTGATGCCATACCTTATGTCGACGTGAGTGCCACCGCTGCCAAACTCGAGTTCAGGTTCATGAAAGAAACTAAACTTCATAAATCGTTCCCCCCTCGAAATTCGGCAACAGTAGTACTTTGTCCTCAAGCAAGCTTGCCCGAGCAAAATCCGGGTCGTCAGAGAGCCACTCTTGATCGACAATACCCATGCCACAGTCAAACTTCACGAGGTCTCCGAATTGGAGCGGCGGAGGTGTTCCATTGAAAAGGTCCATCCTCGGTTTCAAATGGTGGGCCCAGAACAGCACAGAACTGAGCACAGCCCGATTGCCTTCAATTCGCTTAATTCCTTTGAGGCGATCAACATGGAATCGATCCAGAACGGAGCCATCTCGCGTAAAGCGGTATGTCGGAGTGATTTCCAGGTACCAATACCCGTCGAGGAACCTAAACTGCCCGCGAAATGCCAGGTGCCTAAACCACTCGAATTGCCGGCCGTCAGTGCTGGTTGAGGAGAATCGCGAAACGACTGTGATTTTGCTTGAACGTTTTAGCGACTGATACGACAGCTTCCGAGTCTTTCCTGTGATAGCAAAGCAATCCTCTTGCGGCCAGTAGCGGACCTCCGGGTTGACCTGTGCTCTCAACGTCTGGTTCAGAAGCTGGACGAAAATACGTTGCCGTTGGGCGTCGCTGGATTCAGACCATTCCTTGACAGCAAAAGCTTCCAGCGTTCCGATCTCGCAAATCGAGGACCAGGGCTCCTCACTTAAATCATGAAAGCTAATGATCTTCTTCTCCCACAATACCCATCCGGCATCAATGTGACGATCCGTTTGACGAAGCAATGCCCAAACATCGCGCGGACTGCGGCAATCCGTCCCTGCAATGAAGAGTTGCGACGGGTAGTCCTCCAGCGTAAGGAGATTTGAATGGAGGATCTCTGTTCGGCGGGCCGGAGCGAGATAGAGACCACTTTTCGGAGCGGCGACAGCCAAGAGGTGACGAAAGCTGCCGACATCGAAACGACGATCTGACTTGACGAACGTAATGCGAGTGGAATCGTTCTCTTTCCAATTCCGAAAATGGTCCTTGATGGAAATCCAATAAGCCTCATGGGCCACCGGATTGGACACGACCAGAATTACTGGTGTGTTTCCATTGAGCCAGTACTCAAGATCATTCGCATCGCACCAATAATCGAAACTCTGTTTGGACGGATCTGTTATTGCAGTGACGACTTTGCTTTGTACAGCAAATGTGACTCCAAGAGCCTGCCGAGAATTCGGATCGAATAATTCGATATATCCGTCGATCCCAACTTCATTGGGGCCGCTTGCCGTCCAGCGCGATCCCATTTCAAGGGTAATCCGCTCGATGAAGTTCACACCTTGCTGTCCGGCCAAACCCTGAGCGGATATGGTCTTTGGCCGCTGCCTACGACGAACTGGCTTCGCACCAGACACAGCTTCGCGACGCCCTCAATTCACACGCCACAAGCGTTCATACCGTCATTCGCAGCAGGAGCCCAGGCTGGGTGGAAAATCGTCTGCGACTCCTTATTGATACGGTAGTTATCAAAAGGAGTACACTAAGAATAAACTTAGCTTCATTCGGTGTCAAACGTGCTACATTTTCAGGCTGTGGAAATCGGGTTTACGCCGCGCCAAGTCATGCAGTTGACAGGAGTTCCGTATTCCACTCTGAACCTATGGGCGAAGAATGGTCTTGTTCAGCCCAGCGTTGCGCCAGGCACGGGCACAGGCAGCGAGCGCGTTTACAGCTTCAGCGACCTAGTCGCACTGAAGGTCGCTTTTGAGCTCAGAAAGTCAGGCGTGACGACTTCCTCTATCAAAAGGGTCGTCGAGTTTCTGCGCGAAAACGAGCATATGAACAAACCGCTGTCGGAAGCTCGCCTCGTGGTAAGGGGACGCGATGTGGCCATGGTCCGTGAGGGAGAGCTTGTTAGCGTGCTTTCGAAACCTGGCCAAGGCTACCTGAGTTTTGTTGTCGACCTACCGCAGATGCTCGGAGAACTTGTTAACGTCGCCGATGCGACGAAAACTTTTGCGCATGGGATCGCATCGTCTACAGCCTCTAGCCCAAGGCGTAAGAAGCACCCGAGGTCCGTTAACAGCGGCAAACAGCGCAAGGCCGCGCACAGCTAATCGTTCAATTCAGGGCCTTCGTCTGCGGACCCATCACATAGCTTTCGCCGTTATTTCTGTAGTGAAGCTAAGCAGCGGTAGGGTCAGTTGCATCGGCTCGACTGCCTTTTTACATGTGCTGGCGAAGTGAAATGAAAGAATCCCGCGCCAGCGAGGACGCCAGCGCGGGTTTCGCGTTTGCTCAGTACTCGCTGGGCAAGTGGATTACGTTGTTGGTGAAATACAGTGTGATTTCATCCAGCGGGAAATCGCTGTGCTCAATCTCCTTGGTAAACACGATGTTGCCTTCGCCATCGTCGCACGTAAGCGAAGCGGTTCGGTTGGGACGTACGGCTAGCTTCCAGACTTGAAATTCCTCGGCGGCCACA
>Ga0187862_10003782_pt1 | contig 14651 bp, 10 predicted proteins | sample June2016WEW_10_1_FD_133003 | JGI IMG/M metagenome (GOLD analysis project Ga0187862, IMG submission 133003) | Peatland microbial communities from SPRUCE experiment site at the Marcell Experimental Forest, Minnesota, USA - June2016WEW_10_150 | ecosystem: Environmental > Terrestrial > Soil >...
ATGAGTTGGCTCCGCACGGGCCCCACTCGGGAGCTTTGCGGTAAAGAGCCATCTCAGAAAAAGGAATTGTTCCGGAATGGGGGAAACTTTACTCTTGACCGCTGCCTTTCAATGGGCGACCCAAGTTCTAACCTTAAGCGAGACTATCTGCTCCTGCGCCAATGCGACTTAATTTGGACCGCCGCTATCGTACCCATAATCGCCGCCCAGCCCGTAGGTATTCGGAGTCCACTTATGCGCCCAGTTGTCCATGTCCTTGTCGGTGCCGTTCCTGGCGGATGTATACGCCCGGTCATCGCCGAACTGATTGGCGTCATATTTATGGAGTGCTCCAAAATCGCGGTCAACGCGTACCGCGCCGCTCGAGCGGACATACCTGTTGTGGCCGGAGTCTCCGGGATTCGCACCCTGTGCCGTTTGCTGTGCATGGGCGTTGAAAGCCGAAGCAAGTACGAATGCAAGTGCAACCATGATAATGCTAAATTTTCCTTTCCAGTTCATTGCCGTCCTCCTATGTGATTATTGCTGGAAGTGATCGAGTGCCAATTCACCGATCGTTTAACTGCATATACAAACTTGGATGAAAGATGGTCACAGGCAAAGAACCGTTTCAAGCCGGATTTTAGCGCCGGCCGCCTTTTCCTCAGGCCACCCATACGGTTCGACCGAGCATGCTGAAGATACTATCTGCGGCCCTGACAGCTCGATATTGGAGTGGAGCTTGACGCCTTTTGGTTCAGGACATCCAGATGATATCCATGCCTTCGCTAAGGTGGGTGCTGCTCTCTAAGCACTATGTTGTCTTTCGACAATTAATATCATCTTCAACTTGAGCGACCGGTGTACAGTAGACTGCCATTGTCATTCTCCAGCTCACCGTTTAAAATCGCACTAACCTGAAATGAAACGAACTTTTCAGGGATACCGATATGGACATTCACGAGGCAGACGATATGGCAATGCCCTTCTGGATATACTTTGTCAAGGGCAATCACGAGCATCCCAATAATCAGCTCATGCGGAAGTTTTTTGAAGCATGCGAACGGCTCCAGGATCAAAACCTTGCCCTGAACGAAGTGATAGAAGAAACTTATGGACCGGTTGACCGCTTCTTCAAGGACTTCGCAAAGGACCGCAAAAGGGGATTCTGGGGCGGGCCCTGTGATACTCCTTACAAATCTATCTTAGGGCCAGACGGCAAGAACCTTATTGAAGGGGTCAAGGACTTCCAGATAAAATGGAGGATATATTAATAAATCGAGGGCCGGCGCCTCAGGGAAGCCGGTTTTCCGGGGAAGGCCGTGCAGTGGTGAACGAAGGAGACAAGTGATGCGATATACCATACTCGGGAAAACAGGGCTCGAAATCTCGGAGGTGGGCTTCGGGTGTATTCCCATCATCCGCCTATCCGCCGCCGAGGCAGTTATGGTTCTCAGGCGGGCTTATGACAGGGGGATAACTCTGTTCGACACGGCCAATATGTACCTCGACAGCGAGGAGAAAATAGGGCTGGCTTTTGACGGCATGCGAAGCCGGCTGGTTCTTGCCACTAAAACGTCGAAGCGCGACCGCGCGGGGGCCGGGGCGGATATCGATCTCAGCCTGCAGCGCATGCGCACTGATTACATCGACCTTTTTCAGATTCATCAACTGTCGCTGGAATCCGATTATCAGGTGGTAACCGGGCCGGACGGGGCGCTGGAGGCAATCTTCCGGGCAAAGCAGGCAGGCAAGATCCGGCACATCGGTGGGACTTCCCACAGCATCGAGATGGCCATGAAGCTGGTCAAAACCGGGCTTTTCAGCACCGTCCAATTCCCCTTCAACTTCATAGAGTCCAAACCTGCCGAAGAACTCCATCCGGCCGCCAGGCAGGAAGAAATGGGCATTCTCGCCATGAAACCGTTCGGTGGGGGTGTACTGGACAACGGAGAGCTGTGCTTCAAGTTCCTGCGCCAGTTCCCTGACGTCATCCCGCTCCCGGGGTTTGACGCCATTGATCAGGTCGACCAGATTGTGACCATTTACGAGACTGAAAACGCGGTCCTGCCCGAGGACCTGGCTGCCATGGAAGGGTACCGAACCGAGCTGGGGCAGCAGTTTTGCCGCCGGTGCGAGTACTGCCAGCCCTGTGAACAGGGAGTTATGATCACAGCGGCGATGAACTACCCGATAGTTGCCCGCAGGATGTCCGATTCCAAGGCGGCAGGGTTCGCGACAATGTTTATGGAATCCGTCAGGAATTGCACCGAGTGCGGGGAGTGCGTGGAACGCTGCCCCTACGACCTGCCGATCCCTGAGACGCTCAAAAAGCACCTGGCCCTTTACGAGCAACACACCGGGGCTTGATGGATCGTGTGCAGAATTCTGCAGAATTGCGAAAGTTCAAAAGAGCGGGGAAACGTTTTTTCACTTTAAAGATCCCCCGCACCCCGCCAGCATTCGCGTAGCGGCGAAGGGGGTGCGGGGGGGGCGTAGCTCCCCGCGCTTTTCCAGATTATTTATTTGCAGAACTTTCGGTACACTGCCGCTTGATGCTCAGATCACTGAAACCGGCAATACCGGGAAGGCTGAACCAGTTTATCAAAGTAGAGGGGGCATCCTATGGATCGACACGATAGAATCATCCTGGAAGTTTTCTCCGATTACATCTGACCATGGTGCTATTTCATCGCCGGGCGCGTTGAAAGGCTAAAAAAAGAGTACGACATCGGAGTCAAGTGGATTGCCTTTCCCCTGCATCCTGAGACGCCGGAAGAAGGCCGTTCCCTGGAAGAACTTTTTGCCGGACGGGGAATCGACCTCACCGCGTCCATGGAGAGGCTGAAAAGAGTAGCTTACGAGTGCAATCTGCCATGGGGCGCACGCACCAGGACTTACAACAGCCGCCGGGCACAGGAATTGGGAAAATGGGCTGAATCGGTGGACAAAGGAGATGAGTACCACCTGGCCGTTTTTAAGGCTTACTTCGCTGACGGGGTGAACATCGGCAAGGTTTCAGTCCTGGTGCAACTTGCCGGGTCGCTTGGCCTCGACAGCCGGAGGGCAGAGGAGATCCTGAGTCGAGGGACCTTCAAGGATGAAGTGGACCGGGACTGGGAATATTCGAGGGCTTCAGGCATTACAGCGGTCCCGACGTTTCAGGCCGGAGGACGTGTCTCGGTCGGCGCGCAGCCTTACCATGTGCTGGCCGAGTTTGTCAGAGCCGCAGGAGCGACCAACGCTTAGGTCGATTTCCATATGAATTCCACACCGCCTCCATACTTTCTCCATGATCGCTGCCTAAAGTTTACGCATTTGTCCTGACTAATTTCGGAAGAGTCGATAAGTATGACTGCTGATTGGCATATGTTATGCTTGTTGACTCTGTTTGTTACAATAGCTTTTTCGGGTGGAAAGCCGACCTCGATATGCGCGCCGGGATTAGCCGGTGATTAATTTGAGGCATTATCCCGGGTATACTGTGTTGCATGATCAGGTGGCGTCAACTATTTTACCTCCGGATTCGTCTTTGTAAGTCAAGAGTGTGCAAGAACCTATGAAATGGACTACCAAGCCCCGGGCGGCAGCTAACCGGTTCGGGCAGAGAATTCCAAATCTGACCGCCGACTATGTCTTTGTAAATAAAGGATCGAGCACAGTGATAAAAAGATTGATCGTCGCTGCCATTATTTTTGGGATTGCGTCATCGGCCGGTTTTGTGCCGTTGAAGAAATCGATCGGCATCAGGTTCGCCTTTGCTGCTGCTAACGGCGTTATCGACGAAAACGACAGGGTGGTCCTTCATGGAAACGTCCCTCCCAAGGCCAGGCCTGAGTTCGACGCGGGGCCGACCGACCCTTCACTGCCGATGAATCGAACGATCCTCCTTTTGAAGATCGCCCCTGAAAAGCAGGCGAAACTGGATCGGCTCGTTGCCGAACAGCAGGACCCCTCCTCCCCGAACTTTCACCACTGGCTCACTCCGGAGGAATTCGGCAAAAGGTTCGGACGAAGTCCGGAAGAGATCGCCACTGTAAAGGGCTGGCTTATCTCCCATGGGTTTACCATCGATGAAATAGCAAAAGGCGGCACCTGGATAAACTTCTCAGGTACGGCGGCCGACGTCGATAGCGCCTTTCAAACAAAAATGCACGATTACCAGGTTAACGGCCAGCTTCGCCATGCGAACTCCACCGACCCCTCAATCCCGCGCGCGCTCGCCGATCTGGTGGCCGGGCCTGTTTCGCTGCACAATTTTCCTCGCAAGGCGATGCACACCCCGCGCCGGCACATTTCTGACGCTGAAAAACCGCCGGCAAAGCGGCAGCCCGGATACACTGAGTCGGACGGCACACACGATCTCGCTCCGGGCGATTTCGCGGTCATTTACGATGTCAACAGTGTCTACAACATGGGCTATGACGGCACCGGGGTGACTATCGCCATCGTGGGCCGTACCATCCCGGCCCAGGGCGGCTCCCAGGACGCCGCCATCACCAAGTGGAACACTTTCCGCTCCACCTTCGGGCTCCCTGTTACTGACACTTCCCCCGTCATCACAGTGAATGGAACCAGCCCCGGCGACCAGGGGGCTGATGAAGACGCCGAGGCCGACCTTGACGTCGAATGGGCCGGCGCAGTGGCGACGGGAGCTACTATCCATTTCGTCGCCTCTAAGTCAACCTATTCCGCTGACGGCGTCGATCTGTCTGCCCAGTATATCGTCGACAAAAACCTGGCCCCCATTATGAGCGATTGTTTCGGCACATGCGAGTCGCAGAATGCTACGGGCGCGACCGACAACGCTTTCTATAACAGCTTATGGGAGCAGGCGGTCTCCCAGGGGATGACGGTCTTTGTCGTCACCGGAGACTCAGGCGCCTACGCTTGCACGGACGAAAACGGTAATCCTGAGGGGGGTAAGGCGGTGAACGGTCTCGCCTCAACTCCGTATAATATCGCCGTGGGCGGCACGGCATTAAGCAGTGATTCATCTTACTGGAATACGACTAACAGCGCGGACGGAGTTTCGGCCCTGGGCTACATGCCCGAGGTGGCCTGGAACGAGTGGAACGCGGCGCCATACTATGACTGGACCGAATGGGCCTCCGGAGGGGGGGCATCCTCCATTTACCCCAAACCGGCATGGCAGGTGTGCCCCGGCGTCCCAAGCGACAGCGCCCGCGACATGCCGGACGTCTCTCTCAATGCAGACGTCTACGTCGGCTACAGGGTTTACACCTGCTACAATTATAGTGGTCCATGCACCGCTACAGACGGTAATCCTGCTAATGGATTTTTCGTTTTCGGCGGGACTTCGGCCGCATCGCCTTCTTTCGCAGGCATCATGGCGTTGATCGTGCAAAGTACAGGAGGTCAGCGGCAGGGTAACTTCAACAGCGTTTTGTACCCGCTCGGCAACGCTCAATACAGCGGGGTAAGCGGCGCAATCGCCGTTTTCCACGACATCACCTCGGGCACTAACGGCTTCGTCGGCGGTCCCTCCCCCGAGGATAGTTTGGACCTCCCCGGCTATTCCTGCACACCTTACTACGACCTTGTAACGGGCCTGGGTTCGGTAGATGCCGCCAACCTCCTCCTGGCGTTTGAGGACGATGGGCCACTGACGGCCACGATCAGTCCGGCTGCAGCCGTAAGCGCAGGCGCGCAGTGGAACGTAGACAGCGGAGTTTTGCGCAACAGCGGGGACACGGTCAGTCTGGCGTTTGGCTCTCATACAGTAAATTTTAACACCATTACCGGCTGGAACACCCCTGCAAGCCAGACCGTAAATATCGTAAACGGGCAGGCCACATCGGCCAGCGGTGTCTACGTGCAACAGACAGGCTCACTCACGGTAACGATAGGGCCTGCAGGAGTGCCCAGCGCCGCGCAGTGGAGGGTAAACGGCGGGGCCTGGCAGAGCAGCGGCGCCACGCTGAGTCTGCCGGTTGGTTCGTATACGTTGAGTTTCAGCGCCGTTACCGGCTGGAATACTCCCGGGAGCCAGACCGTCAATATCGCAAATGGGCAGGCCGCATCGGCAAGCTGTGTCTACGTACAACAGACAGGCTCACTCATGGTGTCTATAGAACCTACCGCAGCGGCTGGAGACAGCGCGACGTGGAACGTGGACGGCGTGGGACCGAATACGAGCGGGACTACCGTACCCGGCCTTAGCGTTGGTACGCATACGGTAAGTTTCAATGGTATCGCGGGCTGGAACACCCCCGGCAGTCAAACGGTCAGCATCTCCAACGGAAAGGCAACATCGGCGAGCGGAACGTATGTGCTTTTGCCTCCCACGGTGTCATTTTCGATTGATGACGGCGCAGAGAGCACTCCGACCCGGACAGTTACGCTTAACAATACGGCGACCGGAATTCCCGCCGACTATATTGCCAGTGAGTCTGCCACTTTCGCCGGAGCGGCGTGGAAACCCTACTCCGCGGCCCCTTCCTTTACCCTTAGCGCCGCAAACGGAACAAAGACCGTATACCTCAAGGTGAAAAACGCCGCAGGCATCTCGGCAAGGGCAAGCGCTTCAATTATCCTGGCCCAGTTGCCGGCGGTTACCTCTTTCAAGATCGACGCAGGGGCCGCGAGCACGATTAATCCCAAAGTAACGCTTAACAATACGGCGACGGAGTCTCCAACTAATTACATGGCAAGCGAAGACCCCGGTTTCAGCGGGGCATCCTGGCTGCCATATTCTACTGCGCCCAAATTCGCATTGACTAACGGGGGAGGGGCCAACACCGTTTATTTTCAAGTCAAAAACATCTACGGGGAATCAGCCGTAAAAAGCGCCACGATTCAACTGATCGTCGTGCCCGTCTTACAATCGTTTCAGATCAATAATGCCGATGACGGTACCACTTCGAGTCGAACGGTTACGCTGAACAACACGACAACGGGGGGGACCCCCACCTACTATATTGCCAGCCAGTCTGCCACTTTCGCTGGAGCGGCATGGAAACCGTACTCCACGGCCCCTTCCTTCACCCTGAGCGCTGCAGAGGGAGCGAAGACCGTCTATTTCAAGGTGAAAAATGCCGCCGGGTTTTCGAGTATGCTGACGGCCAATATCACGCTTGATTGAATTGGCGACTATCCATTCTTTGGGCATTTCAGCGAAGATGGTGTCGTTTGCCAACAAGTCCTGTCAAAGAGCATTTGTCCTGACTAATTTCGGATGCATCGATAAGCATTCCCGTTGATTGGCATACCTTATGCTCATAGATCGTGCGTGTTCTAAAAGCTTTTTCGAATAGAAATCGCACTTTGAAATACGCATCGGGATTAGCCGGCGATCAATTCGGGCATTATTCGGGGTATACTTTGTTGCATGATGGGATGGCGTCAACTATATTTTACCTTCATATCCTTCTTTGTACTTCGCGAGTGTGTAAGAACGTGTGAAATGGAGTGCCAAGTCTAAGGCGGAAGTTAAGCGGATTGGGCAGATGCTTCCAAAGAATTACGAAATGAAGATTGGGCATTTCGAAAACAGGACTAGTGGGACTGTGATTTCACAGCAACGCACCAGGTGCATCCTGACATTCATCGCGACCGTCCTTTTAGTTCTAGCTATTTTCAGCGCACACGCAATGGCTTCCGAAGTCGATCAGGTCAATGCCGCGATTCAGGGTGCGGGCGCGAATTGGGTGGCAGGCGAAACCAGGGTCTCGCTGCTTCCACCCGAACAGAGAAGAATGCTTAACGGTACGCTTAAGCGCGAAGCCTCGGCCGTCCGTCGATCAGTTCCGCGTGTGCAGGCCGCACCCAAAGCCGCCGAGGCACTGCCGAAAACCCTGGACTGGCGGAATTATAACGGGCAAAGGTATGTAACTTCCGTAAAAGATCAGGGCAACTGTGGATCATGCTGGGCTTTTGCGACGACTGCGGAGCTGGAATCCCAGATGCTGATGACCGAGGACCTCAATCTTTACCTGTCCGAAGAGACCTTGCTGGCATGCGCTGCGCAAGACAACAGTACTTGCAGTGATGGAGGATATCCCGAAGTAGCTTCGGACTACATCGCCGATTACGGCCTGCCTGCCGCTGCCTGTCTGACTTACCAGGATTACGATCCCCCACCGCCATGCAGGAATGAGTGCACCTCCAGCAACAGGATAGCGTATCAAATCTCGGAGTGGGACTACGTACTATCAGACAGTGAAGCGCCCACAGTAATCGAACTGAAAAATGCTTTGTACGCCTATGGTCCGATTGTATCCGACATGAACGTTTATGAGGATTTTTACAACTATGTCAAAGGAGTTTACAAACATGTCTCCGGCGGCTTCGATGGCTTGCACGAGATCCTGATAGTCGGCTATGACGACACTCAGAATTGTTTTATAGTGAAAAATAGCTGGGGAACGGACTGGGGCGAAGAAGGATTCTTCCAGATCGCCTATTCCGAGGTTACCCAGTACAGCGGCAACCCCCAAGCTGACGATTATGATCTCGGCTGCTATGCAATAGCTTATCACAGGTACGGATCGGTCACGGTGAATATTTCCCCTGCCGCAGCCGCAGCCGCCGGCGCGCAATGGAACGTGGATAACGGCGCGTGGATGAGCAGCGGGAATGTTGTATCCGACCTGCAGGCAGGCACTCATGTAATCGGATTCAACAGCATCTCCGACTACATTGCTCCCGCCCGGCAACCGGTTACCATAAGCTTCGGCCAAACCAGCACGGTCACCGGAACATACGCCATAGGCCTCACCGTAACAATCGTCCCGGCAGCGGCAGTTTCCGCCGGTGCGCAATGGCAAGTAGACGGAGGGGGCTGGAACAACAGTGGAGTTACCCTTCCAAATCTTAATCCTGGTCAGCATACAGTTACGTTCAAAGGTATTAGAGGATGGACTACACCTGTCAGCCAGACGTTTACCGCTGCAGGTCAGACTTTAACCGCAACAGGCACATATACTGTCATTCCCAGCCTTGCCGCCTTTACGGCCAATCCGACACTGGGGCAAGCTCCACTTACAGTAAACTTTACCGATAACTCCTCCGGCGCCGTCACGAGCTGGCTCTGGAACTTCGGGGACGGCACGACCAGCTCGAATGAAAATCCCGTGCATACCTACGCAGGAGCCGGTGTTTACTCCGTCACCCTGACTGTAAACGGCCCGGGGGGGACGAACACAGCGACACAGTCCAGTTACATTACGGCTTATACGCCTGTGGCGGCTGCCTTTAGCGCCACCCCCTCAACAGGCCTGCTTTCTCTCGATGGGTCTGGAATCACGATTAATTTTACAGATAAGTCTACCGGAACGGTTACGGGTTGGCTTTGGAACTTCGGGGACGGCACGACCAGCTCGAATGAAAATCCCAGCCATACATACACGGGAGCCGGTGTTTACTCCGTCACCCTGACTGTAAACGGCCCGGGAGGGTTGAGTAGTGTGAAAACGCTATCCAACTGTATCACCGTATATGCGCCGGCCATTGCCGACTTTACGGCCTCACCCACAAGCGGCTTTGCGTCCCTTGCCGCGAATTTCAGCGATAACTCCTCCGGGAGCATCAGCCAATGGTCCTGGAGTTTTGGAGACGGTACGACCAGCACAAAGCAGAACCCAATCCACACCTATGCAAGGGCGGGTACTTACAGCGTCAGTTTAACCGTTTCGGGACATGGCGGAACCAGCACTAAGACACAATCGGCCTTTATTTATGTCTACCTGGTTCCCGATGCCGGCTTTAAAGCGGCCCCCGCCAGCGGTTTGCCTCCCATGACGGCTAATTTTAGAGATGAGTCCACCGGGACGGTTACTGGTTGGCTTTGGGACTTCGGAGACCAGCAAACAAGCAGCGACCGGAATCCGGTCCATTCTTACAATGCGGCGGGGACCTATACGGTGACCCTTACCGCCACCGGGCCGGGGGGGGCGAGCACGAAAACTCAGTCCAACTATATTAACGTATATGCGCCGGCCAGTGCTGACTTTACGGCCTCACTCACAAGCGGCCTTGCTCCCCTTGCCGTAAATTTCACCGATAACTCCTCCGGGAGCATCAGCCAATGGTCCTGGAATTTTGGAGACGGCTCGGGCAGCACTTTGCAGAACCCAGTCCACACCTATGCAAGGGCGGGTACTTATAGCGTCAGGTTAACCGTTTCGGGACATGGTGGAAGGAGCACCAAGACACAATCTGCCTATGTTTACGTCTACCTGGCCCCCGGCGCCGGCTTCAAAGCGGCGCCCGCGAGCGGCTGGGTCCCCCTGTCGGTGCATTTCACAAATACATCTTCAGGCACCGTTACGGGTTGGCTTTGGGACTTCGGTGACCAGCAGACGAGCACCGACCCGAACCCCGTCCATATTTACAATACGGCGGGGACCTACACGGTGAAGCTTACCGCCACCGGGCCGGGGGGGGGCGAGCACGAAAACGCAGTCCAACTATATTACCGTGCGTACGCGCCCGCCGGTGACGACTTTATTGCCGCACCAATAAGCGGCCTCGCTCCACTTACCGGATTATGTGAGCAAATTCTGCAAAATTGCGAATGCTCAAAAGAGCGAGGGAATTTTTTTTCACTATAAAGATGTTTTCACTATAAAGATTCTTTCACTATAATGATTCCCCGTACCCCCCAGGGTCCCTTACCGTAAATTTCAGCGACAACTCCCTTCGGGAGCCATATCAGCAATATATCCGAACATTCCAAACGCTGACCCGACGCGAATTAATGGGCTTTTTACGTACAGTGGCAACAAAGTGATTGACTTGGGGTAAATTAGGTGTATATACATGCTTTGGAATTCGACCGCCTTGATGCCGATATTCCGGTTTTGCGGGATATCTCTAATAAAAAAACAGAAAAGGGTGGAAAAGATGGGAATTGCACAAGTGACAACATCTCAACTGGGCCGGGAGAACAGAATTTATTCCGCAGCGGCGATCAAGAAAATCTGTCTCGATGCCGGGGCCGACGATGCGGGTCTGGTGGATCCGGACCGGGAGTCGCTGCAAAAGGAGCGAGAGGGGATCTTTCACGTCTATCCCCTTACGCGCAGTATCATTGCCATCATCGTAGCAAATAACCGCGAGAGCATTCAGAGTCCGGCCCGTTACGTGGCCAATGAAGAATTTCACCATACGGGCGACAGGACTTCCAGCATTGCTCGAGAGGTCCTTCGCCGCCTGAACCAACTCGGCATTCGGGGAGTCGTCGTCAACAAAGGATGGCCGATGGCCATGGATCGTTATCCGGGGAAGATATGGGATGTAAGCCACAAGATCATGGCAGTGGAGGCCGGTCTGGGACACATGGGGAGGAACCGGCTTGTTCTCCATCCGAAGTACGGCAGTTGCATTCAGTTGGAAAGCATCCTGGTCAATGGGGTGGTTGATGGATACGATCGTCCCCTCGAGGAGAACCCATGCTTCAAATGTAACCTGTGTGCCGCCGTCTGTCCCACCGGGGCCATCACCAAAGACCAGCCCTTCGATTTTATGGCCTGCATCACTCACACCTACAGAGATAACTATACCGGGTTTCAGAACATGGTGGAAGCCATGGTTACCTCTCACGATATGGCGGAATACCGTTCTCATTTCGATGATCGGGAGACGGCCTTCATGTGGCAGTCTCTGATGTTTCGGATGAGTTACCGGTGCAGTTACTGTATGGCCGTTTGCCCTGCGGGAGAAGAGGTCAAGCCTGTTTACCTTGAAAACAAGAAGGATCATGTTGAAAGGGTACTGAAGCCCCTCAGGGACCGTAAGGAGCGGGTATATGTTACGGCAGGGTCCAAGGCGGAAGCAAGGACCAAGCTAAATCCCAATAAAGAAGTCAGGATAGTTCAGGGAATGGCGCGATCTCTGCCCTAGGGATTGCCGAAGAAAACCATAACATCAGGAGGCAGGGAAAATGGCTCGACAAGTGTATCATGAAATGTGCGAGACACTGGCTAAACGGCGGGGGAGATACCCGGGCAAGGATATCCCCCAGTTTTATGCCCTGGTTGAAGAACTATTTACCCCCGAAGAAGCTGCAGTCTATAACGCCATACCCAAAGGATATCATCCGGCGGAAGCCATCGCCCGGGAAATGGGAAAAGAGGTAGATGAAATCAAGTCCGTTCTGGAAAGCATGGCCTTCAAGGGACTGTGCACTGCCGGTTCCAGGGGCGGGGTAACCTTTTACAGCGCACCGCCGTTTTGGCCCGGGATATTTGAATTCCAATTCATGCGGGGGACCAGAACGGAGCGGGATAGAAAGCTTGCCCGTCTGATTCATGCATATAAGACGGCTGTGGATGCCGAGCAGGGCCCGGAGAAAATTACCTACCCGACGAACCGTGTCATTGCGGTGGACCGGAAGATTCAGGCTGAAAACACCGTCCATACCTATCAGCAGGTGGCCTCCTACATAGAAAAATATCACCCCCTCTCTGTAGCCACCTGCTTCTGCCGTCATGAAGCCAAGCTGATCGATGAAAAGGATGATTGCGGAAAACCCGATGAAGTCTGCATGCAGTTCGGTATGGGGGCCCAGTTCGTCATCGATCGGAAAATGGGCAGGGAGATCTCTAAAGAAGAGGCATTGGAGGTCCTCAACAAGGCCGAAGAGGCCGGCCTGGTCCATGCGACTCTCAATCGCCAGGAAATCGACTTGCTGTGCAACTGCTGCGGCTGTCATTGCACGATTCTAAAGACGGCACTGGCCCAACCGAAGCCCGGGCTGAACTTGAATTCCGGATTCAAACCCCAACATGATTACGGTCTCTGCACATCCTGCGGCGTCTGTGTCGATCGGTGCCCAGCCCAAGCCCTGGCCATGGGTAATGAAGACAGGCCGGAAGTGAATTTGGACCGTTGCATCGGATGCGGTGTCTGCGCCAGCGGATGTGACTTTGATGCCATTAGATTGGTTGAAAGGGCCGGTATTTTGCCGCCCCCCTTTGACCAGAAAGCCTTGGCGGAAGCCGTCAAGGCCAGCCGGTAACGTCACGCTTAACCTGCGGCACACCGCCATGTCATAAGCCTCGGCCGTTATACTGCCAACGGCATGGGGTCAGGCCCGGGTCAGACCCCATGCCGTCTCACATGTTCAGCGCGCCAAATCAAATATCCCCGATTTATTAAGTGTTTCCTGTATATAGGGCAATGATTATCGTTTTTCTATGGGCCGCTGAGGAACCAGCCGGCAGTGGGACGGCCGTCCTGATTCAGATCGCTGATGTTGCAGTCGCCAGATTGGCTTCAACGAGAGGATGGAAAACATGACGATCAGAAAGGTCGAGATCGAACGGATCATCGTGACATCTACCAAGCCGTTCGAGGCGGTTGTGGCGGCGATCGAAGCAGCCGTCGGGCATCCGGATATGGTCGAGTTCGCGAAGGCAACCAAGGGCTCAGGGAGCTTCGCTGAACTGGAAAGTGCGGTTCGCAGAGGTCTGGGCAAGACGGAGCTGATGATGTTTATGAAACTCGATCACGGCGCGATTCTGCGTAAGGAAACCGGGCTCGACACGCCGAAAATCGTGCGTTTTGTGATCGGCAATCCGCTCATCATGAAAGAAATGGCAAAGCATGTTCCCGACGCCGGATCTTACGCTCCGGTCACAATTCTGGTGGATGAGCGGCCGGACGGCGTGCATTTGGCCTATGACAAGATGGCCAGTCTTCTGGCCCCCTACGGAAACCCGAACGCTCTCGCTGTCGCACGGGACCTGGATTCGAAAATCGAGAACCTTCTTCGAGAGTCTGCGGTTTGACGACATTACCGCCAACTGAGGTTTTGAGCGCGAAAGCCGAGTACTCGAACAATCCCTCGGACGATTTGACAACGTTTTTCATGATGAACTGGATGCTCAAATCTTCAAGCTTGACACGAGACTCTCTAATCATTTCTTTGAATAATATAGCGGGTGACTGAACAAAAGGGGGCAAATCTATCAGCCATGGTCCGTTTGCCTCCACTCAGGCCCATACAGGAAGGAATCAATGCCAACCAGACCAGAAACAGCGATTGTGGCAGGAGCATGCGAGGAAATCCGATCTATCCTGCATAACGCTGAGGAGGACCAGATGACAGCTCTCAGACCTGGAGTTCAAGCCCCTGACTTTTGCCTTTCAACCACCCCGGATCAAAAAGTATCTCTCTCCGACTTTCGCGGACAGCCGGTAGTCCTGGTCTTCTATCCGGCCGATTGGAGCCCCGTTTGCAGTGACCAGTTGGCGCTCTATAACGAGTTGAAGCCCGAATTTTCCGAGTTTGAAGCGCAAATCATCGGCATCTCGGTCGATGGCGTCTGGTGCCATCTCGCCTTCAGCAAAGACCGCAAATTGCACATGCCGCTCCTGGCGGATTTTGAGCCCAAAGGCGCAGTGGCCCGTCTGTACGGCGTTTACCGGGAAAAAGACGGCGAATCGGAGCGGGCGTTGTTTGTGATCGATGCCGATGGCGTCATTCGTTGGAGTTACGTCTCGCCGGTGGGCATCAACCCTGGCGCCGATGGAATTTTGAAAGCTCTCGAATCGATGGCCAAAGGCGCAGAGACCGTACGCGCCGGAAACTAGTAGGTCGATTCCTAAATAACATAGCAATAAGTCATGCTACTGAAATGGTATCAAGTCCGTATTTCCATCGAAAAATAACGGGTGACTCGTTGATCTCATCTAACCATTTGAGG
>Ga0187862_10003788_pt1 | contig 14640 bp, 8 predicted proteins | sample June2016WEW_10_1_FD_133003 | JGI IMG/M metagenome (GOLD analysis project Ga0187862, IMG submission 133003) | Peatland microbial communities from SPRUCE experiment site at the Marcell Experimental Forest, Minnesota, USA - June2016WEW_10_150 | ecosystem: Environmental > Terrestrial > Soil >...
AGCCGGGTGTCCTTCTCGAGGGCGGCGTCCCAATTGTTGATGCCGGGGCCGTGGAAGAATCGCCGGCTGGCCGTCCCTAGCACGCCCAGGGTTTCCTGGCTGAACATGCTGGTGTCGAAATACGGCTGCCCCGTGCGAGGTTCGTGGAAAGTCAGTTTCCCGCCGGAGAAGTTCGGCGTGTCGATCGGTAACTCACTGGGTCCTGAGCCGTTCGTCCCCAACAGAGAGCGGTCGTCGCTGGCGAGGAGGGTGACCGGAATGCCCGTGGAAAATCGCGTGATGCCGCTGAGGCGCCAGCCCTGCGTCAGCCGGCGTGGGCCACCGAGCTTGTCAAACGGGAGTTCGTAGTTATAGCTGACGACGAAGTTGTTCGGCACGTCGAAGGCCGAGAGCGACCGTTCATTGTGGTCCAGGGGATTGACCGCCTCCCCATAACCCGAGGCGTTCGACAAGGACTTGCTGAAGGTGTAGCCCGCCAGAAATTCCAACCGCCCGGCGACATGTCGCACGTTGGCCTGAAAAGAGTTGTAGCCGGAATTCCCCAGCGTCGCGAACCAGGAATTGCTCTGAATCAGCGGCCCGAAGGTCTGGCGTGTGCCCTGGATGACCGTCCCGTCCGGTGTCGTGTAGGTCCCGTTTTCGCCATTGGCGCCGCAGGTCGATGTTCCCGGCGCTACCCCGCTCGGCTGGCTCAAGCTGAGGCACAGGGCCTGATTTCCGGGGTTGGCCTCGAGTGTAGTGAGCAATTTGTGACCCTGAGTGCCTACGTACGCCAAGGAAAGGAGGGTGGTGGAGTTCAATTGCCGCTCGACGGAAAGCTCATAGTCCTCGGCATACGGCACATCGTTCTTATAGAAGAACCCCGGTGAACTGCTGATGGGCGTGTACTGCGACCAATTGATGCTGTTGTCCGGATGTTGAGGAGAGGCATTGAAAGGCGGGGGCGAACTGGGAAACTTCTGGCCCTCGACATGCCCTGTGCCCCGATCGACGTAAGGCGTGGCAAACTCCGGCGGCAAGGGGCTCCCATAGTAGTATCCGAAGGGAGCATCGCCGATGGCGTTGAAGTTGGTGGCGCCTTCAAACGTGGTGAAAAACCGCCCGAACCCGGCGCGGATGCTGGTCTTTCCGGGGCCGCCGGTCAGTTTCCCCAGGAACCCGCTATCGAAGGTCGGCGAGTAGGCAAGACCCAGCCGGGGCGAAAAGTCGTTGTAGCGCACCGGGCCCAAGCCGTGTGGAATCCCGGGATCGCCCGGAAAGACCCAGCCGGTGGGGGAACCCGGGTAGATCTGGGATTGCAAACCGGGCACGAGGGTTTGAATCTCGTTGTGCAGTTCAGACCAGGGCGTATCGACTTCCCACCGCAGGCCGTAATTGAGGGTAAGGTTAGGGCGCGCCCGCCAACTGTCCTGGACATAAAGGCCCGCGTAGTGGTTGCGTCCGTAGTCAGGAAAGCCCTGTCCTTGCTGGAAACCGACAGGAGCGCCAATCAGGTAGTCGGCGAAATCGATCCCAGTTTCCGCCCCGTTGAAAGTGTAGGCGCCATTGGATCCCCAGTTGTACTGGGCTTGTTGGTTGAAACGGAGCATCCCGCCGAATTTGATGGTGTGCGTGCCGACCACTTTGCTGAAGTTGTCGAGGCCCTGGTAGGTGCCCTCGACGATCCCGCCCACGCCGCCCCCGCTACCCACGCTGAAGGTGTTAAATCCCAGTGAAGGCACGGTGGCCCAAGCCGATTGCACTGGATAAGGACCGAGGGCGCCGGGACCCACTGGGAAGCCCAGCGAAGCCAGAAAATTCAAGCCATGAGGTTCTCCGCCGGTCGGGTGGTTGAAGATGTTGAGTCGCGTGTAGGCAATGCGCGCTTCGTTCACCGCGGTCGAGCCGAACGACTTCGTCAGGCCGAGATTGACCACATCGGACCCCACCGTGCTCCCGCCACCAAAGAGAGGCGCCGTCGGGTTTAGATTGCTCGAATAATATTTGTCATAGTAGTAGTAACCCGACACCATGCCGACGCCCGTCGAGGCGTCCAGCCGCCCGCTGCCCTTGTCGTCCCGAAGCCTGCTGGCTGCGCCCGAACTGACAAAGAACTGGCCGCTGTTGGCTTGAGGAATGTACTGAAGAATGTTCTTGGACACGGTGGTGACAGCCGCGGCGGGTATTTGCGCGTTGGGAAAGACGCACGCCGCCGGGGAGGTGCATCCGGGAGTGTAGTAGGGCTCTTTTTGAGTGACGGGGTAACCCAACAGGCTCGAGAGGTTCGCCGCCCAGGCAGGACCTTCCACCTGTCCGGTCATTTGACTGGCGAGATCTGGAGCCGAGAAGTCGCCCTGACGCTCCGCGGCCGAAGGAACCAGCACCTGACCGGTGCTCTGTCCCTCGACCACGCGGTTTCCCTGATAATCGGCGAAGAAGAAGAGGCGGTTGCGCTTGATGGGGCCGCCCAGCGTGCCGCCAAACTGGTTCTGCTGGTAGGCGCCTCGATTCACGTCGTAGAAGTTGCGCGCTTCCAGGTCCGTGTTGCGCGCAAACTCAAACAGGTCTCCGTGGAAGCGATCGGTCCCCGACTTGGTGATCACGTTGATCTGCCCGCCGGCATAGGCGCCGTACTCGGCGTCAAAGTTGTTGGTGAGAATGCGGAACTCCGCGATCGAATCGAGGTTGGGAATGATGGCCGTACCGGAGAATCCCGATTCCTGCACCGTCGCGCCGTCCAGCAGGAAGCCGTTCGCAGCTTCACGCATTCCGTTGACGGAGAGGTTGCCGGCATTGAGGTCGCCCGAGACGGGAGCAATACCAAATCCCGTGGCGGTGAACTCTCCGCCCTGGCCCCCGGCCATGGTGGAGCTTACCGGCACGACCCCGGGTTGCAGGGCGAGCAGATCCGTATAGCCGCGCGTCACCAGCGGTACTGAGGTGATTTTGTTGCTGCCAATCACTTCTCCCATCTGCGTGCTCGTCGTGTCTACGTGTACCGCAGTGCTGCCGACGGTAATGCTCTGCGCGACTGCACCCACCTCGACCGTGACATCGACAGCCAACTCCGCGTTGACCGTCAGCACCAACCCGGTCTGCCGATACCCTTGGAAACCCTCCTTGCTGACAGCCACATCGTAGGTTCCGATCGGCAAGGCCTGGAACGAGTAGAATCCATGCGTGTCGGTCGAGAGCTTCCACTGGACTCCCGTTTCTACGTTGATAGCCACGACCTCAGCGCTCGGGATGACGGCGCCACTCGTATCGCGCACCACGCCGGAAATGCTCCCTGTGACGCTGCCCCACAACAATTGATGGCCCAGGAGGAACGCTGCGGCCATCACGAGAAGGGTTCGATTCCCCAAAACCGAATAGCCAGTAAAGAACGATTTAGCTGTCTTTCTGACGCCCATGGTGTGCGGAACCATCTGGCCCTCCTTGGAATTGCGCTCATTGAATGGAAGCGTCTCACCCATTCGTTGCTTCGAGATTACCGGCCCGTTACAATTTAGCGAAACGTTTCGCTATTCTTGCTGCCGCATCGCTTGATTGTCAAGCACTTTTTGGACAATATGTCCCTGGCTTCGGCCCCCAGGCGTTGAGGCTCAGAAGGGGCTTTGGCCGTCGTCACACTTGTCATCGTTCGCGGGTATTTCGCTTCGTTCCGAAAACTTGTAGGGGTAGGGCTTGCCCTACCGTCGTCGCGGCCAGCGAAAATGCGGGGACGGCAAGCCGTCCCCCTACGAACAGGCGAGGAGCCGAACCGTTTGCGTGATTCTGGGTACCTTCAGCCGGCGGGCAGGGGGCGAATGGCAAGAAAACAGTTGACAGAATGGCCTGTGAACTATAAAACGGTATGTCGAAACGTTTCTTGAATTTTCTGCTGCCTGATGCCGACTATTCGACAAATTGCCCGTGATCTCAATGTCAGCGTCTCCACCGTCTCGGCGGTGATCAACAACTGCGGGTATGTGAGCGCGCCGCTGCGGGCCCGCATCGAGAAGGCGCTCCAGGAGGCTGAGTATCGTCCCAACCAAATCGCGCGCAGTCTGCGTCTGAAGAAGACGCGGACGATCGGCGTAATTGTCCCGGACCTGGCCAATTCGTTCTATTCTCAGTTGATGCGCGGCGCCGAGGACTACCTGGCGGGGGCGGCGTACCGGCTCCTGGTCGCGGATTCGCGCGAGGACTGGAAGCGCCAGCAAGACTACCTGGTGTCATTTTCAGGCGGGGCCACGGAGGGGATCATTCTGGTACCTTCGATGGCCACGAGCGATCAAATCGCTTCGATCCCGGGCATCGTGCGCGGAACGCCGCTGGTTTACGTGGACCGCAGCCCCGCGGAGTGCGTTGTGGATTCTGTGCTCGCGGACAACGTGCGCGCCTCCCAGGAGGCGACGCGTCATCTGCTCGAGCTGGGGCATCGCCGCATCGGCATCATCACCGAGCCCCTGAACCTGCTCAATGCTGCGGAGCGATTAACGGGCTACAAGCAGGCCTTGGAGTCTTTCCATGTGCCGGTCGACGCCGGCTTGATCCGTGCGGGCGACAACACGGAAGATTCCGGCTATTGGTGCGGCCTCGACCTCCTCGAGATGGCGAAACGGCCGACCGCAATCTTCGTGTGCAACAACCTGATGACGCTGGGAGTCCTGACCGCACTGCGGGAGCTCGAAGTCACCTGCCCGGGCGAGCTCTCCCTGGTAGGCTTCGACGACTTCGAGTGGTGCCCATATCTCGCGCCCCCACTGACCATGGTCCGCCAGGCTGCCTCAGGGTTAGGGGCCGCAGCCGCCAAAATCATTCTCAAACGAGTGCGATATCCGGAGCAGAATCGCACGGAAAGAGTTTTGGTTCCGACTGAGTTAATCGTGCGGAAATCCACCGCCGCCCCGACCAGTGCCCCTCGGGACCGCAAAATGGGGTCCCAGCGTGTAGCTGATTCAGGCTCGCCGGCGTCGGCTCAGAGGGGCTTATGACTGCCCTGAAGATATCCGGGAGCGCGGGCATCCTGCCCGCCTTTCGTACCGCAATCGCACGCACGTTGCGGGCAGGATGCCCGCGCTCCCGGGTACTTCATGGTCTCCGGGTGGCCGTCATCCGACGGGCATGAGCGACAACCATAATGAGATCTGTGAGGTTACAATGAAAAACGAATCCAGTTCACACGCGATAAGGTCTGCGGCTGCTGGAGCTGCAGAAACCAGTGCGGGGCCGTCGGGCCGCGTCCAACCGTTCCGGGTAGGACAAGCGACCACCGCTCATTTATACACTGAAGCTTCCACGGCTTCCTTCTGGAGGGGCGTGGCGGATCTCAGCGCGCTCGGCTTCCACGCCACGGAAGCCGACAACACGCTCGCCCACCTGAGCGACGCCTATGAAGACCGGGTCCAGGAATTCCGTGACCAGATGGCCAAGTACAAAATGCAATTGCCGGCCCTGTACCACGTTTTGCCCTTGAACGATGCCGCGCGCCGCCAGGAAAACCTCGAAGAGGGCCTGCGAGTGGGCAAGTTCATTCACGAGGCTGGGGGCGGCATTCTCAACCTTGCCGGGGGCAAACTCGCTCCGCAGGGCAATACCGCGGAAGAATTCCGGGTTTTCGCGGAGGTGGCGAACGAACTCGGCAAGCGTCTTCGGGAAGAGTACGGAGTGCGCCTCTCGTATCACCCGGAGGTCGGGTTGATCGGGCAGAAGCGTGACGAACTCGGGCGAATCATGGACACGACGGCTCCCGAGTATTTGTCTCTTTGCCCTGACACCGCGCATCTTTTCGCCGCCGGAGGCGATCTGCTCGAAATTTTCCGCACGTACCGGTCGCGTCTGATACATGTGCATTTCAAAGATTTCGACTTCAACTGGCACAACGACGATGTCACGAAGGCAGGGCTCAAGGGTGGCTTCGTAGAGTTGGGTGAAGGCGTGGTGGACCTGCCCGCCCTGACCGATTTCCTCATTTCAACCGGTTACGACGGCTGGGTGATTCTGGAATTGGACCCTCCTCGAACCACACCGTATGAGACGGCGCGCAAGCAAAAGCAGTACGCGGTCGAAAAGTTAAGACTCCAAATTGCGTGACCCATGAGGTGCGAAGGATGAGCAAACTGGGAGTGGGTGTTATTGGCGTGGGAGAAATGGGGAAGCGTCACGCCGAGAACCTGGCGCGTCTTGTTCCGAAAGCGCGATTGATAGGTGTGGCCGACACGAACCTGGAACGCGCGCGGGCCGCCGCTCAGGAACTCGAAGTTGAGCACTACTATGACAACGCCGAGGCTTTAGTGACGCGGCAGGACGTGCAGGCGGTGGTTATCGCCACGCCCGCTAAATTCCATGCCCCTGCTGTTCAAGTTGCGGCGCGGGCCGGCAAGCACATCTTCTGCGAGAAGCCGTTGGCGCTGACTCTCGAAGAAGCCGACGCAGCTCTCGAAGCGGTCCGCCATGCGGGAGTCTCGTTCCAGGTGGGCTTCATGCGACACTACGACCCCGCCTACGCCCAGGCGAAGAAATCCATCGAGGCGGGTGAGATCGGGGAACCCGTCATCTTTAAATCCATCGGGCGCGACACCGAGGCTCCGCCGCTCGCCTACTTTGAGAGTGGCTGGAACGGGACCCTCTTTCATGATAATACCGTTCATGACTTCGACCTGGCGCGCTGGCTCATGGACGATGAGGTCATGGAGGTCCACACCTACGCCGCAGCGCGCGCTCTTCCGCAACTCACCGCGTTGGGCCTGTTTGATTCGGGTGTCGTGAACTTGCGCTTTGCTCGCGGCGCGATTGGAAACATCGAGTCTTTTCTGGATGCACGCTATGGCTACGACGTCCGCACCGAGATCGTAGGCACGAAGGGCACAATCCAAGTGGGGTCTCTCGGCGACACGCCTGTCCAGGTCCTGGTCCATTCCGAGCGCCGGCAGCGCAACGTGAGTCATTTCCTGGTGCGCTTTGCCGATGCCTACGTCCTCGAAATGCGGGACTTTGTGGAAACGATTCTCTCGGATCGCGCACCGCAAGTCACGGGCCTGGACGGGCGTCAAGCCCTTGCGGTGGTGTTGGCGGCTGAAAGGTCTTTCCGGGAAACCCGCCCCGTAGAGGTGGCGGCCCCTACCCTCCCGGCATCGCTATAGAGCACACGTAAATTGGCGCCATTCTCTTGCTGGTGGCTTAGGGCTTCGCCGCAGGCATGCATGCCTCGATTCAACCCGATTTCCGAAGTTGCGAGGCTCTGTAGGAAGAAACCCCTCACCTGGCTCGCTACTCTCGCCACCCTCTCCCCAAGCGAGAGGGCTGAAATCAATCATCGTTGACCGCCCTTTCGCTTGGGGAGAGGGTGGACCGCAGCCGGCGTAGTCATCGGCCGGTGTGGGACGGGTGAGGGGTTACTTCCGAGGGATCCAAAAACCCGTTCCGTTCTCGGGGTTATCAAGGCAGCAGGTAGCGCGACTCTCTGGTTTTGAGAGTCTGCGGCTTTTCCTTGGGTTGCATCCGAGATGCTAATACCAGCACGGGAATTATTCAAATGTAAGAGCCGCAGACTCGCAATGGCAGCGAGTCTGCGCTACCAGGCCTAACCGGTCGGGTATTCACTCCCCTTCCGTCTTCCGCAGTGCCTTTTTCTTCAAAGACTGCTGGTAATTCGCCAGGAGCTCCTTGCGGTTGCTGCGCAGGTCCAGCCCGGTTGGCCCGGCGGGATAAGGCCGGTTGCCCATCATCCCCTTCCAGAGAATGCGGTTGTAGACCGCTGAATCGACGCGATCCGCGTCTGAGAAGTCCATTCCGCGCGTCACCCGCGCCCAATACTTCGCATTGTGCGTCGATTGGGGTATGAGCAAAGCAGCGGACTTCGAAGGCAGCGGCAAGCTGGTATTGTAGAGATAAGCTGAGGGCGTAGCGGTAAAACTCCACGGGCTCGCGGTGGTATTGAAGACATCAGCCATGGGCGCGGCCAGTGCGTCGTTCAGGTTCAGGGGCGGCAAGCCCAGAACTTCCTCGATGGTACGCACGAAGTTGATCGTGGTATACGGTGTGGGCACAACGGTTTTTTGCTTCACGAAGGCGCCCGCCACAAAGGCGATGGTGCGGTGCGAATCGACGTGGTCGCCTCCGTCCTGCGCGTCGTCTTCAATAACAAAGATCAGGGTATTGTTGGCGTAAATGCTTTTTGAGATCTTTTCGACCAGCAGGCCGACCGCATAGTCGTTATCGGCTTGCTGTGTCTCCGGGGTGTTCACCAGGTCAATGGCCGTGCCAAATGATCCTGTGTGATCGTGCATGAATCGCACCAGGCTCAAGGAAGGAAGCCCAGCTTTGGCGTAGTTGGCGTCGAAATCGCGTGCCCACTCGGCGTAGCGGTAATAATCGGGAAAGTTGTTGTCAAAGCCCCGGAAGTACGGATCTGTGTAGGGGAAGAGGGAGACACTCGCGGGAGTGGCTACCACCGTGCCGGTGGCAGCGGGGTCGGCGGCCAGGGGGATGGCGCACGAGGGCTCATTGTAACAGGTGGTGTCCACGAAGAAACCGTAGTTGCGTACGGTGAGGCCCGCACGCAGCGCGGCATCCCACACATAGCCGGTGTTCACCTCGTCGTTCGGTCCGTCCGGCGCGGCCACGTCCGTCTGGCCTGCTAACACGTCCGGATCGTCTGGGGTGCGCGGGTCGGCGGAGATGCGCTGGGCGAGGGTCGGGATGGCAACGTTCACGCTGCGATTCACACCCTCGGAATCCAAACTGAGGCCGCGCGAAGCGTAGGCCACGGGGTATTGGCGCTCGATGACGTCAGGAGCGCGAGCTCCAGTGGTCCACGGCCAGCCGTCGTTGCTGACTTCGGCGCTGGCCATCAGATTGTCAAGCGTCACGAAGCTGAGCGCCAGGTTATGCTGATTCGGCGTGATCGTTTCCCCCCACTGCACCAATGCGGGTTCACCGTTGCCTTCTTTCAGGTCGCCGAGCACCTGGTCGTAGGTCCGGTTTTCCTTAATGATGAAGATCACGTGCTGGATGCCCTGGCGCACGGCCCTCATCACCTCGGCGTCGCTGGCGCTCTCGGTAGCGAAGAAGCGGTTGTTGGAGAAGACTTGTGCAGTCAGCGCCGGGAGTTCGGAGGCGAGGTTGGAGGTGGGGAGGCTCTGCAAGCCGGCTTTCGTCAATTGGGGATTATACGTATTCTTGGTAATGCAAGTTGCGTAGTCCGCTGGTCCATAGACGTAGCACCAATCAGGATTGGCGCCGGTGGGAGATTTTCCATTGACCACGTACGCCCATTTACCATCCGGGCTGAAGCTCACGGAGTTTGGATACCAACCGGTGGGAATGAGGCCCACCACCTGATCGTTCTGGTCTTTCCCCGTCAGGGCCACAACGGCTATGCTGTTCAGATTGCCGTTGGTCACCCAGAGCTCGGTTCCATCAGGTGTGAGTCACGCTGTTGGTGTTTGCGCCCGTCAATTGCTGTTGCAAAGCAGGAACGACTGACACCACCGACGGAGGAGCGATGACTGGGATGGTTTCGAGTACGGTGTTCCACTTCTCGTCATTCGGATTGGTGTCAATCACGTCAACTGTGTCCGATTCGTCTTCGGCCACATAGAGCCGTGTCTGGGCCGCATTCAACGTCATCTTGTTCGGCTGGCCTTTCACTGCGATCCGGAATGTAACCGCCGGTGTCCCTCCGTCCAAATTCACGACGTCGATCTCGCGGTCGCGGAGGCTGGAGACGTAGGCCCAAGTGGTTGTCTTACCGGCCGTTGGCAAAGGCGGCTGTGCAATGACCACCCAGAACGGGTATTCGCCGCCCGGCGTGCCGGGCAGAGGTGAGCTTGCGGCCTTGCCGGGGCGCAGATCGAGTTCCCCTGTAATCTGCAGCCCATTCGGCGCCTCGGCAGTAAGCGTGCTTAGCGGCGCCCAGTTGCCCAAGCCTCCGGTGAACACCGTGATCGAGTCATTGTAGTAATTCGCCACTACCAGCTTCTGGCCGTCACTCGAAACTGCCACCCCGGCGGCGCAAGGCTGCACATAGGTGAGGCTGTTCACCGAGGGTGTAGGTGCAGCAGGCGCTACAGCCAGTCCGACGCCCCCAGTACTGTGTCCCAAGGGGAGCTCAGGACCGGGCAGCAGCGTGGAGGGCGCTGGCGCCCAGGTGGTTTGGCCGGAGGCCAGAGTAAACACGTGGACGTTGTCGTATTGGGGATTATTTTTGTCAGGGAGGCCATTGCTTCCAAACGGGAAGTCGCCCATGCCGCTCGATACGTAAAAAGCACTCTGGGTTGGATCGAACGTTATGCCGTAGTAAGAGTTCGGTATCATTACGGCTTGCTTATAGACCGGTGCGCCCGTTGAAATGTCGTAGACGAACACGTACTCACTTGAGGGTGAGTTGGCGGGCATTCCGCCGGGAGCGGGAGGATCGCCGGGAGTAGCAGGCTGCACGAATCCCTGGGGCCAGAAGGCCATACCGGTTATGGAGGGTGTGGCGTAAATGCGGTTAAACCCCGAGGTCAGAACCAGCAGCGTTGACCCGCTGACCACGCTCGAGGCCGCCTGTCCGGCCATCCAAGGACTGTTGTTGACGAGCCAAGGAGTGACTAAGGACTGAAATTGCGAACCCTGAGGCGCCAGCGGCGTAATCCACTGATTCAGGTTGGGGATGAATTGGACGCCCACAGCCGCGGCGTTCACCGTAATGCCCAGGGTCGCGGCGGCGCTGCCGGTCCCATTGGAGGCGGTCACGATATAGTTGGCCTTCGCGGTAACAGCCGTGGGGGTTCCGGTAATGACGCCCGTATCGTCATCCAGGCTCAATCCCGCAGGCAGGTCCGGGCTCACACTATAGGCGGCCACCGCTCCGCCGGTGCTCGTGGGGCTGTTCGGAGTGATCGGAGTCCCCATCGTGTAGGTTGGGCTCGCCGTCGAGTATGCCAGACCCGCTGGAGCCGCGTCCTGCACAGCGATGGTGAGGGTGAAACTGGTACTCCCGGCCGAATTGGAAGCCGTGACTGTGTAACTGGCCGTTGCGGTCACGGCGGTAGGTGTTCCCGTGATGACTCCCGTCGTGGGGTTCAGGGCCAATCCTGCCGGAAGCGCCGGGCTCGCATTGTAGCCGGTGGCCGCTCCGCCGCTGCTGCTGGGGCTGTTGGGCGCGATCGCTGTGCCCTTGGTGTAAACGGCCGCACGGTCGCTGTAGGTGAGGCCGGACGGAGGCGGAACGATTGCGGGGCCCGATCCTCCCCCGCAGCCGCTAAGCAGAAGTAATACAGTAGTTAGGAAAAGACTAATTGAAATAATAATGCGCATAAACTCTCATTCTCGTGTCACCGGCGCTTTTTTGGGGGGCGGCCGGCCGTAAGATATATCAGAGAAGACCCCTGGCGCCCATGGTACAAGAGTACTTTGACTCGGTGTCGTCACTCAGGCGTCGTGGGGTAACCAAGTCCGGCACGCCGGCCGATTCGACGCGGCAATCCCGGGCCTTCTTTCCCAGTACGTTTTTCTCTTGTCCAACGGAAAATAGTAGGCTAGAAATGTTTTATTACGGGCGTACATTTTTGGCAGGTCGAAACTGATTGATTTAACCCGAGTTCCGAAGTTGCGAGGCTCTGTGGGAGTTCCGTAGCGCGTGGCGCGAGCATTCCGGTCGGGAGCCAGGGGATGTCCCGGACTCTTCGCATGCGGCTGATCGCCCATCTACTCGAAGTTAGACAACCGCAGGTGCGATTCGGCTGGACTTTGCAGGCGAACTGGCGTCAAATGGATTCAAAGTTCAATTCAGGCGGATTCCACCAAACGGGCAACCCCAAGTCAGAGGCTAATACCCGGGCAGCATTGTAACCGCAGAGTCCGGTGATGTTGCCGCCTGGGTGGGTTGAGCCTCCACACAGATACAAGCCTTCGACGGGTGTCCTATACGTACCTGCACCGGGGAACGGCCGGTTGGCCCCCATTTGATTGTTCGCGAATGAACCAACCAACAGATCGCCAAATCTCATGTTGGGGAAGGTCCGCTCGGTGTCCACCGGAGACCGGGCAAAGGAATCGATCACGACCTGCTGACTCAAGTTGGGCGCAAAGCCTGCCAGCACATTGAACAAGGTCTTACCGTGAGTCTCTTTTTCAGCTTCCCAATTCGAGGGTGACCCTCGCAGCGCATACGGTACCTTTTCCCACATAAATGCTGTGTGCTTGCCGGGAGGAGCCTGACTCGCATCAAACAAGGTCGGACACGCTCCCCACATCACCGTTCCTGGAATCTGACCTCGCTCGTGTGCGGCGACAATATCATGGAATTGAGCGAAACGTTCGAGGCCCAGGATTACCATGAAGGCTCTCGTGAGTTCGGGGCGCCGCTCGGCGGCGCTGAAAAGCGGAGGTTCGTGGAGGGCAAGATTCAACGCGAACAGGGGCGCGAGCGTGTTGTACTGAAACCCTGCAGCCTTGTCCCGAATTTCTGCACGGACGGCGTCAGCGTCGAGCATCTGCACGAACGTCTGCTGGGGGTTCAGGCCGGAGGCGACAAAAGCCTTGGCGGCGATGGCGTCTCCATCCGCCAGCCGAATACCCGTGACCCTTCCATTACGGACTAGAATTCCTTCGATCTCGACACCCGTCAGGACCTCGCTTCCGTGCTCGCGGATATCTTTGACAAGGGCCTGCGCCAGATTGGCGGAACCGCCTTGGCACATTTGTGCGAGATGCCGTCCCGCCAGCAGAGCCGGAATGGAATGGCCGAATCCCGCCAGCCGCAGGTCGATCTCACGCAGTCCATTAAAGAATAGGAGGCCGGCGCGAACCACGTCGTGCTCGAATTCCCGCACGACAAACTCCAAAGGAGACAGCGCCGCCACCTCGAGCAACCTGCGCCCCAACGGGGAGCGCCCCAGCAGTTCTCGTCTCTCGTCGGGAGGTAAGGGAGGCGACTGGGCCTCGGGAATGAGTATGCGTTCTACAATGGGTCTGAACTCCTCAACCCACCGCCGCAGACTGGCCGCGTCCTTTTTCGAAAACTCCCCGAATGACTCAACTGTCTTTTCAAAATTGGTCCACCACTCCAGGGCGCGGCCATCGGGGAGGATGAGGGCAACGTTCAGTTCGGGTTCGATGTAGTGAGCGCCATGGCGTTCCAATTCAAGGTCACGGTACCAGGGCGCGGCGGTTAGGGCTCGATGAAAGAACGAGTGGGTGTTGTGCCGGAAGCCGGGCGCCCGAGGGTTCTCAATAGTGGCGAGGCCGCCCCCTGGAACAGGGGCTCGATCCACGGCAAGAACCCGCAGCCCGCTGCGCGCCATGTAAGCCTCGAAGACCAGCGCGTTGTGTCCAGTTCCGAGAATGATGCCGTCATATTCGTGGGACATAGGAGTAGACTCAGTGCTCCTCGAAGCAATCGTAGCCGCTCAGCATCGATGCAATTTCATGCCATTTATATCACTTTTTGATGAATCGATCCTATCGTCGCGGCAGGCGGCTCGGTCTTCTGGAGAGAGCGCACGCCGGCGGCAAGTACGTGTGGATCTTGCTCCAGACATTCGCCGCGGAGAGGCCTGTGATTTCCGCAATCGATTCCGCGTCCAGACCCTCGAGATACGCCATGATCACCTGGCGGTCGAGCGGATCGAACTGCTGGATCAGAGCGAACAATCGGCTGAGCGCCTGGGCACGGTCCGCAGAACGTTCAACGTCTTCGGAACCCGCGTGGCCCTCGGTCTCTTCCAAGGTCAGAAAGGTTCCTACACTCTTGCCCTTGGCTTGGCGGATGACGTGCGACGTCGCCACGTTGTGCGCCACACGGTAAGTCCAGGTTCGAAACGAGCACCGCCCGTTGAACTTCGCCAGGCTGCGCCACAACGCCAGATGGATTTCTTGCGAAAGCTCCCGACGCAGTTCCGGATCAGCTTCATAGGCACAAACCATGCGGGCAAGCTGTCCGGCTACGACCGCGGAACACATGGTCGGGACGAACATCAAATAACTGTGGCGATTCTCGACGGGGTCGCCCTTTCGGGACTAACCCAATGGAAAGAGTTCCCATCGACGCTTGCCCGAGACCTTCCACGTGGGCGGCCATCTATCACCAACTGTGTCCGCGTTGCCGGACAGGCAGAATCTTCTGTACGTCCATTTTTCGAATTTTCCCGCGCATGAATGAGCGCTGCCCCCATTGCGGTCTGAAATTCGAACGCGAGCAAGGCTACTTCCTGGGCGCGATGTATTTCAGCTACGGCATTGCGACGGTCGCCATCCTGCTGCTGGCCGTGATCGTTTGGGCGGTGTTGCGCTGGGATCTTCCCGAAAGCGTGGGCGCGGGCTTCGTGCTCTTCCTGCCGGCGGCTTCCGTGGTGACTTTCTTCTCCCGGGTGCTCTGGATTTACTTTGACCAATCCATCGATCCGGATTGGAGCTAGTACTGCTCAGCGCGCGCGCCAGGGATAAACCGACGGGCAGGAAGGCACGGAACGTTATCGTCCACACGTTCAAACCGCTATGAGGCGGCCAAAACGCACTTGTGCGCCGAACCGCAGCCGGCAGATCAGCGGGGAAGTAAAGTCTCACCCCCCGGGCGACGGGCTGACAGTGGCCCCAAGCTACTTTCACTTGCGCGCGAAGTGATCATTGATAGGTAGTGTCCTAATTTGGCGCGTAACGCCGGCTTCCAGCCGGCAATGGAGCCGCCAA
>Ga0187862_10003795_pt1 | contig 14628 bp, 6 predicted proteins | sample June2016WEW_10_1_FD_133003 | JGI IMG/M metagenome (GOLD analysis project Ga0187862, IMG submission 133003) | Peatland microbial communities from SPRUCE experiment site at the Marcell Experimental Forest, Minnesota, USA - June2016WEW_10_150 | ecosystem: Environmental > Terrestrial > Soil >...
CGCCGGGGGATTCAACCCCTGCCACCTCGTCCGGGTGGCTCCGGACCGGAGAAACAAGGGGCGAAGCTGGCTCGTACGCCCGCCTGCCGGATCGCCTACCGGACCTGTGAGATATCCGGGCTAGGGGCCGGTGGGATCGCAGTCGATTGGGGTGGCCGAGGTCTGCTCATAATCGACCGGGAACTGGCGTGGCTGACTCGCAAGGTGGAGCCCTATGGATCGAAAACGAACTCCTTCATGCCGACCTGCTCCCTCGCTTACGGGCCATGCTCGGCTGTCCTTCGGGGAGGACGGCGGCTACTACCGTGACTTCTTCTGCATGTCTAGCGGCCGCCGCCGGATAGTTTACGGTAATACTCGGCGACCGAGTCCTGATAGCCTACGGGGACCTTGGTCGGGTCGGTGTTGCGGATCGTGCCGCCGTGGTTTTCGTCGAGTTGCTGGCGCAGTTGCAGTTCCAGCGCGTCCACGCTGCTGACGAGCTGTTGGTGCATCTGCTCGACCAGGGCGGGATTCCCGGGGAAACGGCGGGGATCCAGATTGCGCATTTGAACGATCAGGGACTGCAACTGCTGCCGCGCCTCGGGACTATCCTGCACTACGGCACGAACTTGGTTGAGAAGGTTCAATCCCTGGTCGATCTGGCGCTGGGTGTCGGCCGGGTTGGGACCTTGTTGAGGCGCCACGGCCTGGCCGGAGATGCGAGTATTGCCGGTGTCATAGTTGCCAAATACCGTACTATTGCGATTGCCAGCGCCACCGGCCGGATTCCCCATCGGACCCGCAAGGCGGTCGCCCATCGGACCCGACTGGCCTCCGCCTCCGCCGGCTTGACCTCGCTGCTGCTGGCTGCCGGCGCGCTGGCCGTCGGGTTGACCACCTTGACCACCTTGACGACCACCCTGACCGGGCTGGCCCCTTCCTTCCTGGCCCGGTTGCCCAGGCTGGCTGTTTTGCGCTTGCTGCCCGAGCTGGCCCAGTTCAGGTTGAGAGTTGGAACGCCCGCCGAGGCCGGCGAGTTGGTCGCGCAGACGGGATAGGTTGTCCATGGCCCGGTTGAGAGCGGCGTCCTGGGAAGTGCTCTGAGCGCTGCCCACGGCGCGAGCCGCGTCGCTGACCTCGCGACCCAGCTTTTGCAGGTCGTTGGTGAGGCCGGCTTCCAGCGGATCGGAGAAGTCGCCGCTACGCAGCCAATCCGAGCTGCGTTGCATGCGGGTGCCGAGATCGTTTTCGTCCATGCCATCGAGCGCGCTCCGCAACTTGCCGGAAGCCGCCGGCTGCGTGGGCGCGAGCTCGCGTGCCGCGGTGCGAATTTGCTGGGTGAGCCGCGCCAGATCATCGGTCACCTGTTGGCGATCATTGACCATTTTGTCGACTTCCTGGGCGGAAGGGTTGTTCGGCGTCCGGCCGGAGGCGCGAGCGGCATTCTGCTGAGCCATCAGGTCGCGCACGTGATCCGCTTGCTGCTTTTGCCGGGCCGCCAATTGCTGGGCCGTTTGGGCCATTGAGCTGAGGCGACCGGAGGCGGCCTGCTGCTCGATGCCGCCAAGCAGTTCGGTGGCCTGGCGCAAGCGGTCGGCGGCGCGGCGGGAATCGGCCGCGCTGGCATTCCGGGAGAGGGCGTGCCGCATGTCGTCGTTAGCTTGGCGCAGGCGGTCGAGCGCCTGTTGGGCCGCCTGTTGGCGGCTGTCGGCGGCCTGGTCCGCGGACGGCTGAGGATTGGCGGCGTTGGCATTGTCCTGGCCGCCGCCGCTACGGCTGGTGGATGAACTGCCCGCTTGCCCGCTGCGTTGGCCCGCCTGTCCACCGGATTGCCCGGAAGCTGAAGCACTCTGGCTGCTCTGCCGGCTCTGTTGGCCTTGCTGGCCATTTTGAGCGAGTTGTTGCTCCATCTGTTGTTGGAGTTGCTGCGCCTCGCGTTGCAACATCTCCTGTTGCCATTTTTCCTCGGCAGTCTGGGCGCCATTGCGTTGCTGCTGGGCCAGATCCTCCTCGCGCTTGGCAAGTTCGTCGAGCTTTTTTAGCGCGTCGTCGATTTCCTGGGCCTTTTGCTCGGCGGTAGTAGCCGCGGTTTGCCGGGTCTCGTACTGGTTTTTCTCCGTATCGAGCTCGAGATCGAAGAGGCTGGCCAAATCGCGCGCCGCGCCGCCCCCGCCGCCTCCACCCCCGCCGCGCGCTCCAAACGCAACCTGAATCTGCCGGAAGGTGGCTTCGGCGCGCAGCAGGAATTGCAGAGCCTTCTGCTCGTTGGGGATGGCGTCCTTCCACTTCTCCTGCTGCAATTGTTGCGCGGCCGGCGCCATGGCGGCGGCGGCGGCCATCATATCCTTCTGGAAGTCGCTGATGGCCTCTACTTCATCGGTCAACTCGCGCGCCTCCAAGCGATCGGAAAGCGAGACAGCCTGATCGCGCAAGGTGGCTTGGGATTGAGACAGCAGCTTGGCGATGTCGGCGGCCTGCTGTTGGGTTGGGTTCTTCTCTCCCTGTTGTTTGAAGGTGGCGGATATGATCTCCTTCTCGCGCCGCGAGATCTGCTCGGATTGATTGCCCTGGCCCCCCCCACCACCACCGCCGCCGCCCGACTGTTGCGATTGCGAAAACTCGCGCTCAAACGGGTCGGCCTGGATGAACATCATATCGGTGCGGGCTTCGGCGTTGGCGTCCTTGGCGGTGGCGTAGACGCTGACCAGATCGCCCGGAACGGCCTTGAAATTCTCCAGCGAAAGCGTGACCGAGCCGTCGGCTTGTTTTTCGCCCTTTTGCTTTAACAGATCCACCGTAGTCTCGGGACCGCCGTTGACCGAATAATGCAGCGCAACGCCGTTGAGGCCGTACTCATCGGTGGCCTTGGCGGCAACAGTTACCTCTTCAATGGGGCTGGCATGGTAGTCGCCCCGGGGACGCACCAACGAAATCTGAGGCGGGTTGGCTTTGCGAGCCTCGATAAAAAAATCCTCGCTGACACGAACGGGCCGGCCCACCTCAACGCCCGCGACGTGGTAGACGCCGTCCCGATCCATCTTGACAGTACCGTGATAGACGTTATTCCGGCCGCCGCTGAGCTGGATCTGTGGTCCGTCGTCGAGCTGGATCTGGCCGCCTTGAAGGGGGCGGTCGGTCGAGACCTCGAGCTCGGCCTGAGTGCCGGTGACGGCGCGCAAATCCCCGCCGCGCTCCTCCACCTCGGACGGCATGCCGGTCCAGGTGGGGTAATGGTAGGTGACGCGAATCTGCTTTACTGCGGGCAAGTCGGTGACGCGAATGTTAAAGTGCTTCGAAGTCATCGCTCCGGCAGTGACATAGTATTCGACGGTCTCCGGTAAACCGGCAAACAGAAATTGATAGCCGCCGGCGAAACTGCCAACCGCCTTGGGCTGCATCGCAATCTCTTCCCACTTGGCGGAGCTCTGAAAGCGGGCATACAACTTGACCCGGGGCGAACGCAGGCCGGTGGGGAGCGCCGAAACCAATTGGTCGGCGTGGCGGCGCACGACGGCGTCGCCGGGCGTTACGCGCAGGCCGTAGAGCGCGGGCTTGTCGCGGTGCGGACCGGTCCACAGCAGCGAGGCGCCATAACCCAAAAAACCGGGCCCCGCGGCGATCATCCAGACCAGGATGGCGAAGGCGCCGACGCCGGTACCCAGCGAGATCCAAAGGCGGCGGTCGGTGACCATTTGCTCGGGCTGGGCGAATCGGGCGATTTCGAGGGTGTCCCCGGCCAACAGTTCGATAAAGGGATCCTGGCCGTCGCGCTCGGTGAAGGTGGTGAGGCGCTGCTGGAATTGTGGGAAGGCGGCTTCGGCGGTTCCGATTGCGCGGCGGCGGGTCAGGCGGCGCAAGGGCAGCGCCAATCCAGCGGCGGCGGCAATGGCCAGAACCAGGATCAGTCCGAAGCGCGCGGCGGTCACGCTTCCATGCGAAAAGGCGAGCGCATCGGCAATCGTGACCAGCACCAACGTCGCCACCAAAGCGCTGCCGGTGAGAATGGCCAAGCCGCGCAGCAAGGTGCTCCAACGCAGACGTTGTTCCAGTTGCGCAATGTATGCGCGAAGTTGTTCGCGGAAACTCATGGTCCCCTCCAACGGCCTGCCCAACGCCTATTACTTAAAGCATACCAGAAGCCTCAGCCGGCTTTGTGCGTATTTCCTAAAGTAGACTTCGACAACCCTTACGATTCCTCGCGCTGGGTGCCGAGGTAGCGGCTGGCCAGGACCGATTCGGCAACGGCGGAGGCGAACACCAGCAGCATGACATACCACCAAACGGTTTGCGGCGTCTTGTGGAGCGCTGCCGGACCGGGCGCCGGCGCTTCTGGTAAAGATTGGCCGCCTTTGCCCTGCCACAAGGCCAAGACATCGTCGGGGATCACGTCGAGGTTCGATTCCTTGGGATCGGGGTTGACGCCGACTTCATCCTGGCGGCCATTGGCGAGGCGGAGCCGGTAATAGCCGGCCTCGGTGAGCTGGAACGACTGGGCGGAGGCGGCTTCGCCCAGGGTGAGCGGGCGTTTCCCCTCGGGGTCGGTGACCTCGACGCCTTGGCCTCGTTCCTTGGCATTACGAAGCTCGAGGTAGGCGTCCACCGGACGGGCGCCGCCCTGGCGTTCGCTGCCCCCAAGATAGCGCGCAGTCTGCTCGATGAAGGGGACGAAGGCGGGATTCAAGGGGAAATCGTTGGTGAGGTTGTCGAGCCCGGAGGTGAGCAGCACCACGCGGCCCTCGCCGATGCGTTTCTCCAGCAAGAGTGGCGTCTGGTCGCCTAGGCGAACGATCACGCGAGCGGCATCGGGACCGACACCGGGATCGACATCGAGAGCGTAGAAAAACTTCACGCCCGGCCAGCCGGCGGCCTTGGCCACGGCGGGGTAGGAGGAGTCGCTGGAGCCGACCGCCATGTAACGATCGGGAACGCGGCTGTAGTCGCGGGTCTCGACGATGCGCGCGCCGAAAATGGGAATCCGCGACCGGCTGCCGGCGGAGGTGCCGGTGGCGATGAGGAGACTGCCACCGGAGCGCACGTACCCAGTGAGCGAATTCTCCAGAAGCGAAGGCAGCGTATTTAGATCGGAGAGAACGATGAAAGCGTAGTTGGACGGCTGACGGTCGGCGGCCTCGTTGACGTTGATCGATTCGAGGATAAAGGCCGATTGCGCAGCCGCCGAGAGCGCGGCGCCGACGTAGAGCGGCGAACGGTTGTCTCCGTAGTTATGGATCAGCAAGGCTTTTTGCGGGTCGGAGCGCTCCACGGCAAAGCGGCGGAGGTCGTCGGCCGGGAAGGCGTCGGCGGCGTCGATCTTGACCTCGCAGCGGCTGAAGCCGTAGGGCACTTCCAGGGCGGGAAAGTCGACGGTGGCCCGTCCGTTGGCGGGGACCGCTACAGTCTTGCTAGCGGTGGTTTTGCCGTTCACGACGAGCGACACGGTGCGGCGGGCGGCGGGAGTGCCGTAGCCGGCAATCACGGCTTGTACGTGAACCGGCTTGGCGTCCTTGCCCCAGACTTGTCCGGGGGCATCCACCGATTCGACCGTCCAGTTGGGTTGCGCCTTGGTGACCACGGCATGCGTCACCAGTTTGACGTTGGCGGGCAGCGTCATGTCGGAGAAGTTGGCGGCCAGGTCGCCGCGTTGCATGTCGCTGAACAGATGAAGCTCGATGGGAGTATGGACCGAGTCGGCCATGGCACGCACGGCGCGGGCCAGTTCGCCGAAGTTACCGTGGCCATCGCCGGGCTGTATGGCCTCGACCGCGGCACGCAACGCCGATTGGTCCTCGATGGGTTGGGTCATGAGCCGCAGTTGCGAGCCGAACGCCGCCACCTGGGCGCGCGCGGCGCCTTTTCCGGAAAGCACGCTCATGGCTGCGTCCTGGGCATCGGCCAAGCGGGTTCCGGCACGCATGCTGAAGGAGTTGTCAACCACCAGCAGCACCAGCCGTTGGCTGGGAAGGGTGGTGGTGTTGCGGTTGATGAAGGGATTGGCGAAGGCGAGAATCAACAGCAGCAGCAACAGCAGCCGCAGCGACAGCAGCAGAAAATAGCGGAGCCGGCGATGACGGGTCGAGCTTTGCGTGCGTGACTCGTACAACATCAACGAGCTTACCGGCTTGGGCGTGCGGGTCTGCCGCTTCAACAAATGCAGGTAGAGCGGAAGCGCGATCCCCGCCAGACCGGCAAGGAACCAGGGCGCGAAGAATCCCATCTAGTTGCGGCCTCCGCGCAGGGTGAGGTATTCACGCAGGGCTTCGTCGAGCGGGCGGTCGGTCATGAGCAGGTAGTAGCCCATGCCCGCGGCCTGGGTACGATCGCGCAGATCGGCAAGATGCGCCTCGATTTTTTCCCGATACTCATGCCTGGTGTAATCGGGAGTGACCTCGAGCTTCGCTTCGGTCTCCAGGTCAACCAGGATAGCCGGGCCGTTCAACTTGGGATGCACATCCTCGGGGTCGAGTACGTGGAACAAGACCACCTCGTTGCCGCGGAAGCGCAGCGGTTCGATGGTGCGGATAATGCTCTCGGGCGACTCCCAGAAGTCGGAGACAATCAGCACTATGCCGCGGCGCCGCAGCAACTCCATGAAGTAGCGCATGGGCTTGGCGAAATCGGTGCGGGCGCGCGCTTCGGCCTGTTCCAGACCGGCCAGCAAACGATGCAACTGGCCCTGCCGGGTAGAAGGGCGGATATAGTTGCGGATCTCATCGTCGAAGGTAATCAGCCCGGCGGCATCGCGCTGGCCGCGGATGGCCAGATAGAAGAGCGACGCAGCGAGGTAGCGGGCGTAATCCATCTTGTTGACCCCATGGGAGCCAAACTGCATCGAGTTGCTGGCGTCGAGCAATATCGTCAATGAACTGTTGGTTTCGCCGTGATAGCGCTTTAGATACATCCGCTCGGTTCGGGCGTAGACGTTCCAATCGATGCGGCGAAGATCGTCGCCAGGAGTATAAGGGCTATATTCGGCGAACTCCTGGCTGAAACCAAAGTCGGGAGAGCGGTGCAGGCCGGCGACGAAGCCATCGACCACGGTCTTGGCGACCAGATCAAGGCCGGAGATGCTGGCCAGAATGGAAGGATTGAGGAAGCGCTGCAACATAATGAGCTAAACGATCCCCCACTTCCGCCGCAGCCACCACTCGGAAAAGCGCAGGAGCAGCAACACCAGGAAGACCAGCGGCAAATCCCAAAGATCCTTGGTCTCGCGCATGGTCACGCCAGCCTCCGAAAAGGGAATGGCGCCGGCGAGTTTGCCGAGGTCGGCGGGCTTCCAATATTGACCGCCGGTTTGGGTGGCGAGGCGTTCGAGCAGGTCGCGGTTCTGTTCCGTGTGGAAATTCTCCGCTACGCCGTCCATGCGCTGAAAGGTCAATACATCGCGGCCTAATTCCTTGACTGTGCCGCTATTGGGATCGGCACGCTGGGCCGTGACCTCGGTCAGATAGGCGCCGGTCTTGGGAGCGGACCAGGCGGCTTGGAACTGGCCGGGACTATCGGGCACCGGTGTCATCTCTACCAGGGCGCTGGCGCCGCTCGGGCCAAGGATATGGGCCTCGACCCTGGCATCGGGAGCGGGATTGTATTGTGGATCGCGAACCTCGGCAGTGAGAGTTACGGCGCCGTTGTCGAGCAGCATCTGAGCGGGGACGGAAGCTGCTACGTGGCCCGGGGTATCCGCAACCAGCCACCGCAGGAGCTGCTGCCAGAACAAATCGTGAGCAGTGTCGCCCAGGGGAGAACTCATCTGCCAGCGCCAACTTCCTCCGGTGGCCATAATCGCGGTACGGCCACGACCGAAGTTCTCCGTAATCAGCAATGGCAACTTTCGGGCTTCGGGTGTAATCGTGTTGGCGAGCACGGCCGCCCCCGGCTTGGGCGTGCCGGGATCTTCATAGTCCATCAGGTAGGGCAGCTTCTTCCACTTGGCGGCGTTAGCGGCGGGGTCGTCAACCAGGCGGGTAATAGCGCTATCTACGCCAGCCGGCGCCAGCTCGGCGGTGGCATGGGTGGTGCCGTTCTTCGGATCGGCCTCGCGATGAAACGTGCCCGGCTGGGTTGGCAGCGTGGCCGGCAGCAGGTCGGTAAGGTTCGAGGCGTTCCAGCCGCCATCGGCCAGCGCGAACTGACCGCCCAGCAGCAGCAGGCCGCCGCCGCGGCGATCCACGAACTCGCGGATCAATTCCTGCTGGCCGGGAGTGAAATAGCCGGCTTCCACCGACCCAACGATCAATCCCTGGTAGACGAAAAGGTCGTCCGGGCGGGAAGGAAAGCCGTCGGCCAGCTCTTTGGGATCGGAGATTCCCTGGCGGTAGATCTTGTTTTCGCTGGTGCGATCGATGGAGGCGATCTGCACCATGCGGTCGTCCTCTTCCGCCTGGCGGATAAACTTGTACTCCCACCGCGGTTCACCCTCCATATACAGGATGCGGCGCGGTTCGGAGCCGACATTCACCACCCGGGTCAAGGTATTGTTGGCCGTGTTCTCCTCGCCGGGAAGTGGACCAGCCGCGATTTGGAGCGTCTTGGCGCCGGCGCCACCGATATCGAACATCAGAATCTCGGTCTGGAGGTTGCCGTCCCGCCCCAAGCTGATGGTGCGAGTGGCAAGAACCTTGACTTGGCCGGCGCTGACGTCGCGCACCGTCAGGTCGATCTTGGCGCCAGCGTATCCGCGTTGGTGCAAGGCGATCCTGGCGGCGACGCGGGAGTCGGCCAACGCGCGGGGAGCGACGACGGCATCATCCAGCTCCACGTCATGTCCGGCGCGCTCGCGTCCGAAGCCCACGGTGTGAACGGGAATGTGGCGGGCGCGCAGCGCGCTAATGGCGTCCGCGCCAATGCCCCCAGTGTTGTCGTCGCCGTCGCTGAGCAGCACCACGGCGCCGATGGGTAGGTCGGAAGTCTCCTCGCTCAACTGCTTGAGGCTGTCGCCGATGCGGGTCGAGGGCGCGTCGGGTCGCAGGTCCTTGAGGCTGTCGATACGGGCGGGCACGTTGTCGACGCGGTAAAGACGCGTTTGAAATGAGCGGTTGAGGCTGGTCAAGACGCCGCTCTGCAGCGCCTTAACGGCTTGGGCCTGGCGGGTGAAACCGTCCTCGGATATGGCCATGCTGCGAGAGTCGTCCACCAGCACGGCGATGATGTTTTGTTGCGGCTTCAACTCGGCGACGGTGATCGCCGGCTGCCACAGCAGCACCAGCAGCAGCGCGGCCAGGAGCGTCTGCAAGCCCCAGATTACCGAGGCTCGCCAACTGCGCATGACCGGCGCGGCCCGCGCCAGGTGGGAGCGGATCAGCCAGGCCAGACCGGCGGCCGCGGCCAGGATCAGCAACACGAGCATCCACTTCGGCCAAGCCCCCAAAAGGGCGAATTGGCCGCGTGCATACACCGAATGCGGATACTTAAAAAAGAACTCGAACATGGGTTCGTGGACTGCTCACGGACTGTAGGAAGAAGCGCTCGCGGTTCATGCCTAATGGGTCATGGCGTACATTATGTAGTTGAGGACGATGCGAAAAGCAAGTCCGGAAAACTTTTCGGGGTACTGCGGACTATCCGCCCACTCCCAGGCGTCACCGAGATGCATGTTGGCGCAGATTGCCACCATGATGCGCCCATGGTCGTTGCGGATGGCGCGCCACTTGGGCACGTAGCCGTCCTTCTCATAGGTTCGGCCGGTGTTGACGTAGACCTCGCTGGGGATCTGAAACTTCTCGTCGATGTCGTACAAGACGTGGTAGATCTCGTCGCTATCCTTGAGATCCTCGACGGGGCTGTCGGGCAATACCATGCGCATGCCGGCCATGAAATGCTCCCAGTCGTCGGTGCCGTGGAAGTCGTCCACCATCAGGAAGCCGCCCTTCAAAAGATAATCGTGCAGGCGTTTGGCCTCCTGGTCGGTGAAGGTCCAAGTGTTGACCTGGACGGCGTAGACCCAAGGATAGTCGAAGATATGATCGCTATCGAGATCGACGACGTTCAGCGGCGACGGAGAGTTGATGTGGGTCAGACGCCGCAGTGCAATCAAGCAATCGTTGTCGGCCTTGGGATAATCCCTGGACCAGCCGCCGTAAAAACCGTGGTATCCGAAGCTACCGCCGTGGGCGTAGCTGGAAGTGTACTGGAGCCGGCTCCAATAAAACTCCGAGGGCACATTGGGTCCGTTCGAGTAGGAGTATTCCTGGAAGCCGAATCTCTGGTACCCTCCCACTTGGAGCGCAAACAGCCCGAGGCTGAGCGAAAAAAGGAGGGGAATGGAGGAGATGGACCGCACCAGTTTCATAGATAGCTCCCTCTGAGGTTGATTGAAGTATATAGATGCGCGGCCGGCCTTGCAGGACTCAGCTCGGCGGCGATAGACGTTGCTGTACCATGGTCGAAGGCCGGTTCTCATGCAACGACGCGACTTTCTCAAGATGGCCGGGCTGGCGGCCGCAAATAGCCCGCTGGTGGGCCAGGACATGCAAATGCATTCCTTTCTGGCGCCGGCCGGCTCCGAAGACGTCGCCAAGACCGATTTCACGATGCGAATCGCGCCCGTCACCGTCGAACTGGCGCCCAATCGCATTCTCAGCACCGTCGGGTATAACGGCACTTCGCCGGGGCCGCGGCTGCGAATGAAGGAGGGCGTGCCGGTCGCGGTGAACGTGGTCAATGAAACGGACACGCCCGAGTATCTGCATTTTCACGGATTGCTGATTCCCTCTGAGGTAGACGGCTCGGAGGAAGAAGGCACCCCGGTTGTGCCTGCGCACGGAAGCCGCCGCTATCAGTTCACGCCCACGCCGGCCGGCACCCGCTGGTACCACACCCACGCCATGTCGATGGACGACCTGCACCGTGGAACCTTTACGGGGCAGTTCGGCTTCCTGATTGTCGAGGGGGCGCGCGATCCCGGCAACTTCGATCAGGAACACTACCTGGCGTTGCGCGATTGGGAGCCCTATTTCACCAACCAGATGATGGATACCGACGATCTCGATCCCACCTGGCCGCAACCGGAAAGGCCCGCGGTGATGGATACGCGGCCGGCGGGGCTGGAGGTAACAGCCGACATTTTTTCCTTCAACGACAAAGCCCTCGGGGCCGGCGATCCGATCCGCGCGAAACCCGGCGAACGCGTGCTGTTTCATTTTCTGAACGCCAGCGCAATCGAGAACCGCCACCTGGCGCTGCCCGGGCACAAATTCAACGTGATCGCGCTGGACGGAAATCCCGTGCCCACGCCGGCGGCTGTCGACGTGTTGATGCTGGGTCCGGGCGAGCGCATTGATGCCTGGGTGGGGATGAACCAGCCCGGGGTTTGGATCCTGGGCGCGCCCGAGGACCCCGTACGCGAAGGGGGCTTGGGAATTGTCATCGAATACGCCAATCAACACCGCACGCCGCAGTGGGTGCCACCGCCCAAGTCCGTTTGGGACTATACCCTTTTCGGCAAGCCGCCGTCGCAACCGGCGCCTACCGAGCGATTGGACATGGTGTTTGAAAAGGTGCCGCGCGGCGCCGGCAAATTCAACAGCTTCACCGTAAACGGCAAACCCTATCCCCACGACCAGGAGTTTCTGCTCAAACAGGGCACGCGCTACCGGCTGACGTTTCATAACCGCACCGACGATGCGCATCCGCTGCACCTGCATCGGCACCAACTCGAGATCGCCGAAATTTATGGCAAAGCCACCTCGGGCGTGATCAAGGACACGGTCGTGGTGCCTACCTATGGGCGCGCCAGCGTGGACTTTACCGCCGACCAGCCGGGACCGACGTTGTTTCACTGCCATATCCAACAGCACATGGATTTCGGCTTCAAGGCATTGCTGCGCTATTCGTAAGGGGGGCAGCCGTGTCGCCGCCTCCTCCGGATCGACGATGAGCCTTCCGCCCTTCGGATCGATGTCGTAGCCCAGCACCGGATGGCCGCCGATCCACTTGACCTTGCGCGGAGCGGCCGGAGATCGGAGGCTGTTGAGAATCTCGACAGAAGTTCTCCGGATTTCGTCGCCAAATCATCGTATCTCTTGACGGTTTTTACAACAAACCCTGAAACACCCCAAAATAGCTCTCTTAGTCACCTCAAAATAGTTCTCGACAGACCTTTACAAAATTTGCAAAAGAGTTTACGTTATCAGTGACATGCTGATAAGAGATCTTCATATCCTGATCTCTTTTGTGCAGCAGAACCTGCGTGTGGGTGTCAGAGGCGCCCGCATGGGGGTTTAGTCTGGGCGTTCAGACGCCGGGGTGCGAGAGGCCCCATAGGGGAAAAGGGATAGGGCTGGGCGGGCGTCAACAACGCAGGAGGTCAGGCATGGTAACGACCGGGAAATTCCCCACTACTTCGTTCTGTCGATCCGCGGGACATCTGAGAAGCTGCATATGGATGGTGTCCCTGATACTGCTCTTCAGCAGTTTCGCTTTGGCCCAACGAGACTTGGGCACCATCACCGGCACCGTCACGGACCCGTCAGGGGCGGCGGTGCCAGGTGCAGCAATCACGATTACTAATGTCGCGACCGGGGAGAGCTACAAGCTCGAGACCACTTCGGTCGGCGACTATACCCGGCCGGCGCTCCCGCCTGGGACTTACACCGTGGCTGCGGAAGCCACGGGCTTCCGGCGAGTGAGCCAGGAGAATGTCCAGGTCACGGCAGGAAGCAGGGTGGGCATCCCTCTCACCTTGGAGGTCGGGAATCTCGCCGAGTCGGTTATAGTGAACGCTGAAGCACCGCTGGTGCAAAGCGAAAGTGTCCAGCTCGGTGCTGGGTTGAACTCGAACATGGTCACGGACCTGCCGCTGGGCGCTCAGCGCACGTTCACGTATCTCGCCCGTTTGTCGCCCGGCGTGCTTCCGCCGGAGAACGGCGCCCGCGACCAGGGCATGGGCGGCTTCTCCGCCAACGGCCTTCGCTCCGAGGGCCAGAACAACTTCCTGCTCAACGGCGTGGATAACAACGCCAACAATATCGACTTGCAGGCCGGAACCTCATTTGTCGTCGCGCCGCCGCCCGAGGCGATCGGCGAGATATCGATTATGACCAGCGGCTACAACGCGGAGTATGGCCGGGGCGCCGGAGGCGTGATCAACGTCAATCTCAAGAGCGGGACCAACGAACTTCACGGCGGCTTATGGGAGATCTTGCAGAACACCGACCTCAATGCCAACTCGTGGCAGAACAACAGGAACGGGGTGATACGGCCGCCGGGCATACAAAACCAGTTCGGCGCGGCGGCAGGCGGTCCCATCATCAAGAATAAGTTTTTCATTTTTGCGGACTACCAGGGAACGCGGCGGGCGCAACTGGGCTCGTCCGGCTACGATACCATCCCCACGGCGTTGGAGAAGCAGGGCAATTTCTCGGGCTTGCTGGGGGGAACCATCGGGACCGATGCGCTGGGGAACACGATCACGAAGTACGAGATCTACGATCCGTCCACCACCCAGACGCTCGCCAATGGCCAAATCGTGCGCACTCCGTTTCCCGGAAACATCATCCCCGCCAGCCAGATCAACCCCGCCGCGTCCAAGATCCTCGCCCTCTTTCCGGCGACGAACGAACCGGTGAACGGTTTTCCGATAAACGACTACTACTACCAGACCCATGGCCTTCTGTGGCAAGACTCGGGCGATCTTCGCTCCGACTACCGGCTCAGCGCTAAGGACAGCCTTTATGGCAATCTGAGCTGGTCGGACAAAGGGAGCTATAGCGCCCCAGTCTTTACCAACGCACTCACCGCGGGCACCTCGCCAACGCTAAATAATCTAACCCGCAACTTCCAGCTCGGGTACACGCGAGTGTGGACCTCGTCCGTGATCTCGGAAACCCGGGTCGCTTTCACTCGTTTGATGGTCTGGGGAGCCGGTCCGGATAACACTGTCGATGAGTACCAAGCCTTTGGCATTGGAGGATACGACCCCACACATAGCACGCCGGATAACGGTGGGCTTCCGAACACTACGTTTAGCCGGTACACCAGCGTCGGCGGGTCGAACTGGGGGCCAAGCCATGAGTGGAGCAACACTTTTGACTTTGTCCAGAACGTGGCTATAATGAGATCCTCCCACTCCTTCAAATTTGGGGCCGAGTACAAGCCGATCCGGTTCCCCTTCCGCCAATTCCAGGTTCCGCACGGCGAGCTGGATTTTTCGCAAAACGATACGGCGTATCCTTCTACGGCGAGCGGCGTTGGCGGCACACTGGCCAGCAATAGCGGCGATGCGATGGCCGCGTTTCTGCTGGGCGTTGTGAACACCGGCTCGATCACCACGACCAACGAGATCTCGGCGATGAAGCAGAGTTACTCGTTCTACGCGCAGGACGACTGGAAAATCACCCCGAAACTGACCATGAACCTGGGGATGCGGTACGAGCTCTTCTCGCCCGAAGCTGAGCAGTTCAACCGGGAGTCGAACTTCGACTTTAACAATGTGACCCTTTACATACCCTCGGGCCCGGACGAGAACGCCCCCCTGCCGCCGAACTTTGCCACGTCCTACCCGAACGTCACGGTGTCCCGCGGCCAGGTAGGCAAGTACTTGATCCCGTGGGACAAGTGGGACTTTGGCCCGCGGTTTGGCTTAGCTTACAAAATGGCTTCGAAGACGGTCCTTCGCCTGGGCTACGGAATTTTCTACGGCGGGCAGGA
>Ga0187862_10003798_pt1 | contig 14624 bp, 15 predicted proteins | sample June2016WEW_10_1_FD_133003 | JGI IMG/M metagenome (GOLD analysis project Ga0187862, IMG submission 133003) | Peatland microbial communities from SPRUCE experiment site at the Marcell Experimental Forest, Minnesota, USA - June2016WEW_10_150 | ecosystem: Environmental > Terrestrial > Soil >...
AAGCGCGATCCGGCGCTCACCGAGGCGGAGCTGACCAAATTCGCGCGCGAGCGTCTCGCCGCCTACAAGGTGCCCAAGATGATTGTGTTCGTCGACTCTTTGCCCAAGAGCAACGTCGGCAAGATTATCCGCAAAGACCTCAAGTGACTCCCGGGCGTCATTGCGAGGAGTGAAACGACGAAGCAATCCAGATACGGATCGCCGGTCTGGATTGCTTCGCAGAGCCTGTCATCGGGCCGGCCAGTTCGAGCCGGACCCGTCGGCTCGTAATGACGGGTCAGTGCCGCTCAATGCGCCATCAGCACCGGAAGATTAGCGTTGGCGAGGATGTGTCGGGTAGCGCCGCCGAAGATCATCTGGCGCAAGCGGCTTTGCGTATAGGCGCCTTTGACGATGAGGTCGCAGCCGAGCTCCTCGGCTTTTCTCAGGATGGTTTCGCCGGCGCTGACTTTGCCGGGAGCGATGGTGATGGGCTCGGCGGCGATGCCGTTCATCGTCAGCGACCGCGCCAACTGAACGCCGCTCGGCCCGGCGACGGTCGAGCCCTCGACGGTGAGGATGGTGATGCGCTCGGCGCGACGCAGCAGCGGCATTGCGAACGCGGTGGCGCGCGCCTGCTCGGTGCTGCGATTCCACGCGATTAGTACATGGGTGGCGAGCGAGCGCGGCGAGGCCGGCGGCGCGATCAGCACCGGGCGGCCGCTTTCGAACAAAGCGGATTCGAGCGTGACCATCGAGGGGCTTTGCCATTCCTCTCCGGGCCGCGCCAGCACGATGACGTCGAATACGCGGCCGTAACTGCCGACGAAGTCATTGCCGCTCGGTGCGGCGGTGTTCCACGTCCAGGACAACGAAGCAGGCAGCGGTGACGCTATCACCTCGTCGGCGCGCTGCGTCACGCCGTGGCGCTTCATGAAGGATTGGAACAGGTCCTCCGCTTGCCGCACCATTTCCGCGTCGTTCTCCTTGACCGCGACCATGGTCAGCCCGGCATCGGGATCCATCGCCACCATGTCGGCGACTGCCGGACGGAGCGGAAAGCCCTCGATGCAACTGTCGAATTTCCGCGCCAGCAATAGCGCCACATCCAAGGCCGACGTCATCGCGGCGTTTTGCTCGGTGGGAACGAGGATGGTTTTCATGCGCAGGCGCCCCGGTTGCCCGCATTCCGATCGGGGCAATCGCAGCGATCATACTGCCGCACGCCAAGGGCCGAAAGTGCGCTCACATCGGTGACGGCGCCGGGATAATTCGCATTTCGCCACGCCCCGTCGTCCGGCCACCTTGACGGCGATACGGATGGCAGGTAGCCGCGAAGGCGCTGGAGACCTTGATGGCTGTCTATACGGATGTCGCGGCGGAAGACCTCGGCCCCTTCCTTGCCGGTTACGACATCGGCGCGCTCTTGGCCTATAAGGGGATCGCCGAGGGCGTCGAAAACTCGAATTTTTTGGTTCACACCAGCCGCGGCTATTTCATCCTTACGCTTTACGAGCGGCGCGTCGCCGAGCGCGACCTGCCGTTCTTCCTCGGGCTGATGGAGCATCTGGCGAGCCGCGGCATCACCTGCCCGCAGCCGGTCAAAAATCGGGCCGGCGAAACGCTTGGCCGGCTCGCGGGACGGCCGGCGGCGATCGTTACCTTTCTCGACGGCATGTGGATTCGCCGGCCCAGTGCCGCCCATGGCGCGGCCTTGGGCGGGGCCTTGGCGCGGCTCCATCTCGCTGGTGCGGATTTTCCTATGCGGCGCGAGAATGCGCTCTCGGTCGCGGGATGGCGGCAGCTCTATGCGGCGTGTGGCGACCGCGCCAACGAGGTACAACGCGATCTGAAAGCCGTGCTCGCTGCCGAGCTCGACATGCTCGAAGCGGCATGGCCGAGCGGGCTGCCGCAGGGCGTCATCCATGCCGACCTCTTTCCCGACAATGTCTTTTTCCTCGGCGACCACCTGTCAGGGCTGATCGATTTCTACTTCGCCTGCACCGATACGCTGGTCTACGACGTCGCCATCTGCCTCAACGCCTGGTGCTTCGAGCAGGATCATTCCTACAACGTCACCAAAGGCCGCGCGCTGCTTACGAGCTACGCGAGGGCGCGGCCGCTGTCGCCGCCGGAATGGGAAAAGCTGCCGCTCCTCGCCCGCGGCGCCGCGCTCCGCTTCCTGCTGACCCGCCTGGTCGACTGGCTCAACGTGCCACCCGGCGCGCTGGTGCGGCCCAAGGACCCGCTCGAATATCTTCGCAAACTGAGATTCCATCAGAAAGTGACCAGTGCGAGCGACTACGGGGTGGCTGCGCCGTGACCTCGCCCGCGATTCCGGCTCGGCCGCACGTCGTCGTTCACACCGACGGCGCCTGCTCGGGGAATCCAGGCCCCGGCGGTTGGGGTGCGATCCTGGCTTTCGGCGATCGTGAGAAGGAGCTGAAGGGCGGCGAGGTCAACACAACAAATAACCGCATGGAGTTGATGGCGGCTATTTCCGCGCTCGAAGCGCTCAAGCGGCCCTGTCGCGTCGATATCCACACCGACAGTCAATATCTCCGTAACGGCATCATGTCCTGGATCGCCAACTGGAAGCGCAACGGTTGGCGCACGTCCGACAAGAAGCAGGTCAAGAACGTCGATCTCTGGAAACGTCTCGATGCCGCGATCGGCACGCATGAGGTGCGCTGGCATTGGGTACGCGGCCATGCCGGTCACGATCTGAACGAGCGCGCCGATGTGCTCGCCCGTGACGCGATCGCGGAAATTCGCAAGGCAGGCAGAGTGGTCGGCTGATGTCAATGCGTGTTCGTAAACGCGTTTACGCATTCACCGTTAATTTGGATGTCGATTTATTTACCATCATGTTTCTGATAGGGAATTGCGCGCCTCGGTCGATTTTAGATAAAGGAGCCATCGACATGTTGAACAAATTTCGCCGTTTCCTGAAAGACGAGTCCGGCGCGGCCGCGGTCGCCATCATTCCTTTGGTCACCGGCGTGGGCCACAAGGTGACCACCATCTTCACCACGATCCAGACCGCGCTATAACCGAAGGGGCCGCTCGTTTAAGAGTGGCCCGGCGATTCGTCGCGATCGGCGGATCGGCCACAAATTCTCTTTCGCGCGGGCGTTTGATGATCGAATCGCTGATGTTGTGCGGCATTGGGCTCCTTGCGGGGTGCCTCCTGATGCTGGTGTTTTTCCCGATTGTTCATGAGCGCGCGGTGCGCCTCACCAAGCGGCAGCTTGTTGACGCCACTCCGATGACGGCCAGCGAGATCCAAGCGGACAAGGACCACCTGCGCGCCGAATTTGCCATGTCGGTGCGGCGCCTTGAGATCGGCATGGAAGCGATGCGCTCAAAGGCCAAGCACCGCGCCGCCGATACGCAGCACGCGGAGATCGCCCGCCTTCAGGTCGAGCTCGACAAAAAAATGGCGATGATCTTTGCGCTGCGTGCGCGCGAGGCAGTGCGCAATGGCGCTGTTAGGCGCGTCGTTAAAATCCTGCTCTATATTTTCGTCCGATGGAACCGTCGGTCCAAGTACGCCCGGCTCGAGCCGGGCCGCCACGAGCCGGAACGAGAACTGACGTGGGGCTTTGATCGGGAGGCAGAGGACAATGAGCTTGCAGTGTCCGCGGCGGCAATCGCCGCCCTCAACGTGAAACGGCGCCAGGCAGTCTCGAACAAGCATTGATAGGGGCGACTTGTCGAGACCTGCCCGGCTTTTCGCGGGCGGAACGTAATTGGCTACATCTGCTTGAGCAGATTGTCCGCGCCCGAAGCCTCGGCCTTGCCGGGCGCGTCCTCGATGTTGAGCTTCTTCACCACGCCGTCCTCGACCAGCATGGCGTAGCGCTTGGAGCGGGTGCCAAGGCCGACGCCCGAGCCGTCCATCGCCAGATCGAGTGCCTTGGCGAAGTCGCCGTTGCCGTCGGCCAGAAATTCGATCTTGCCGCCTGCGCCGGTCGATTTCTTCCAGGCGTCGAAAACGAACACGTCGTTGACGCCGGTGACGGCAATCGTGTCGACACCCTTACCTTTGAACGCGTCGGCGTTCTTGAGGAAGCCGGGCAGATGATTGTTGTTGCAGGTCGGCGTAAAGGCGCCGGGCACGGCGAACAGCACGACCTTCTTGCCTTTGAACACGTCGTCCATTGTCTTCACGGCCGGGCCGTCGGGCCCCATGACTCGAAACTTTATGTCGGGCGGCAGGCGGTCGCCAACCTTGATAGGCATGTTGGTATCCTCTCGTTATCCAGATGGGGTTTTCTTCGTCAGGCGTAAATTAGCCTACCCGGTGAATTAGTCGAGATGGACTTCGACCTCAATGGCCTCGCCGGGCGAAACCGCGGTGAAGGTCAGCGCCGCACCGTCGGCCTTTGCGCCGGGTGGGAGGCCGTCAAGGCCGAACGTGAATCGCTGAATTTGCGGATGGCCGAAAAGCGCGGGGATTGCCGGACCGCTCGGTTCGGGTAATGGCAGCGCCCAGTTAGGCGCCGGTCCTTCGACGAATAGATCGACAGGTACATCGGCGGGCCCGGTCACTTCGACGATGACTTGTTCAGCCGCGCCGTCCCGCTGGCGATGGACCGAACGAATGGCAATACCGTCAACACGTGGGCTGCCGCCCAGTGCGACCCGCCGCGGGATGCGCGCCTTCGCCGCGGCGAGTGCGGGCTCCTGGGCGCTTGCCTTGCCGGACAGCGTGAGGCTGAGGTCTGCTTGCGCCGGTACGCAAAGCTTGCCGCAAACAGCGTATCCAATCTTGACGTGAAGCGACGACGGCTTGGTTGCGTCCGCCGGCGTGACATCAAGCGGCAGCACGACATCGCCGACATAGCCGACTGAGTGGCCGCCGGCGCCATCGGAAAATCGCTCCGGCGCCGGCCATGACGTGATCACCGATTTGACGTTCTCGGATCCTGCGAAATCGAGTGCCGGTGGGACCCCGGAATCGCCGGGATAGCGCCAATAGGTCTTCCAGCCCGGGTCGAGTCGAATTTCGATGCCGGCCCGCAGCACTTTCGCTGGGCCCAATTCGAACGCCTTGCCGGCGATCAAACGCGCCGCCGCGTGAAGTTCTTCATCCCACGCAGAGGCATCCTGCGCCCGCGCGATCGGCATACTGCCGACACAAATGAGAGCGATAGTCGCGATCGCTATTCGAAGGGATGCTGCCGGGAGCGTCATTGCGGTTGTGTAGGGCGAAGCGGTCCAACGCGCCACTGACATGATTGTGACCGCTGCCGGCCGGAAGGCGATGAAAGATAGTGTGAACTTTTGTCGCCGCAGTTCGTTTGCAAAAATGGATCGATCAGCTAACCTTCGGATATGAAATTGCCGCGCGGCACATCCGGAAAGAATCGGGGGCGGGGACGAGGCTATCTGGACGGCCAGATGCTGATCGCCATGCCGGCGATGCTGGACGATCGATTTGCCCGTTCGCTGATCTATGTCTGCGCGCATTCCTCCGAGGGCGCCATGGGTATTGTCGTCAACCATCCGGCGCCGAACATTAATTTTTCCGACCTGCTGGTGAAGCTCGACGTGATTCCGGCAGCCGACGTGATCCAACTGCCGTCGCGCGCCGGAGTCGTGAAGGTCATGCGGGGCGGGCCGGTGGAAACCGAACGCGGCTTCGTGCTGCACAGCGCCGACTTTTTCATCGAAAATTCGACGCTGCCGATCGACGACGGCATCTGCCTCACCGCTACGCTCGACATTCTCAAGGCGATCGCGCGCGGCGACGGGCCGGCAAGCGCGATCCTGGCGCTCGGCTATGCCGGCTGGGCTCCCGGCCAGCTCGAAAGCGAGATCCAGGGAAATGGCTGGCTGCACTGCGCGCCGGATTCGGACCTCATCTTCGGCACCGATATTGGCGGCAAATACGGCAAAGCGCTGAAGAAACTCGGCGTCGATGTCGGCATGTTGTCGAGCGAAGCCGGGCACGCGTGAATCTCGCGGCCGCGGATTGGCGAACTACCTCGCCATTTCCACCTTGCCGTGGGGCTGCAGCAGCTCGCGGGCGCGATCCGGGGTCATCGGCTCGCCGAATACAAAGCCCTGCGCATACTCGCAGCCGAGCTGATAAAGCTCGACCGCGTCGGAATCAGTTTCAGCCCCTTCGGCGACCACGTCCATGCCGAGATCGTGCGCCAGCGCGATGATCGAGCGAAGGATCACCGGCCGGGTGCCCTTCGCCGTCGTGTGCACGAAGGATTTGTCGATCTTGATCGTGTCGAACGGAAAACGCTGCAGGTAAGCCAGCGAGGAATAGCCGGTGCCGAAATCGTCAAGCGCGAGACCGGCGCCGAGTTCGCGAATCCGGTGCAGCATCTGCGCCGCGTGTTCCGGATTCTCCATCACGACCGATTCGGTGATTTCGAGCTTGAGCGAGCCGCGGGTAAGCGGCGCGCGCGCCAGCACCGTGCGCAGATCCTGGATCAGATCGTGCCGCAGCAATTGGCGCGAGGAAACGTTGACGCTGGCAAACAGATGTTCACGGGGCCGCAGCGTGCGCTGCCACGTGCTGAGCTGGCGTGCAGTGCGCTCGAGGACAAACAGGCCGAGCTCGACGATCAGCCCGGTTTCTTCGGCGATGCTGATGAATTCATTGGGCGACAGCCGCCCGAGCTTCGGATGATTCCAGCGCGCCAGCGCCTCGAAGCCAGCGACCGAGCGGTCCTCGAGCCGCACGATCGGCTGGTAAAGGATCGTTATCTCTTCGCGTTCGAGAGCCCGCCGCAGATCGGATTCGAGCGATAGCCGATCGGATTTGCGCGCCCGCATGGCGGGCTTGAACACGTCGATGCGATCGCCGCCGTTACGTTTGGCATGGTACATGGCGAGCTCGGCGTCCTTGAGCCGTTCCTCGGCGCGTTGCGGCTCAGAGTCGCCGAGCGTCAATCCGATCGAGCCGGTGAGAAAGATCTCGCGATCGTTGAAGGTGATCGGCGTGCGAAGCGTGCGGCGGATCGTTTCGGCGAGCGCGGTGATGCGCGCGGAATCGCGCTCCGACAAGATGATAAGACCGAACTGATCCCCCGACAGACGCGCGAGCGTGTCATGTGGCTTGATCAGGCGCCCGAGCCGGCGCGCGAGCGTGAGAAGGATCGAGTCGGCGAGCGCCATGCCGACCGAATCGTTGACCTGTTTGAAACGATCGATATCGACCACCATTACGGTGGGATGGATGGCACTGTCGGCTTTGGCGAAACCGAGCACGGCTTCGAGCCGATCGAGGAACAGTTCGCGGTGCGGCAGGCCGGTGAGATTGTCGTGCACGGCATCGTGCAGCAGACGTTCTTCGATGGTCTTGAACTCGGTGACGTCGGTGAGAGTACCGACGAGACGGATCACCTCGCCGTCGGAGCCGACCACGGGTCGTGCGCGCAACGCGAACCACAGATAATGGCCGTCGGCGGTGCGCATGCGGAAATCCTGCGCGACACGCCCGCGGCGTTGTTCTACCACGCCATCGAGCGTGGCGCGGAAACGATCGCGGTCGAGCGGGTGCAAGGCTTCGAGCCAGCTCGCGGCCGCGCCGTGGAGCGATCCGCTCTTCAGCCCGAGCATCGTTTCCGTTTCGGGGCTGGTGAACACGCGGTCGGCTGAGACGTCCCAGTCCCAGATCAAGTCGCCGGCGCCGGTGAGCGCCAGCGCGCGGCGCTCCACGTCGGACACGATGCCCTGCGCCATGCCGCCGGCAAAGGCGTGCTGCATCACGGTGAAGCCGATCAGCATCACGATCAGCACCAAGCCGCCGAGCAGAGCGGGACCGATAATGTCGTTGGTGACGAAGCCCAGCACCGTCAGCGCCGCGCCAAATACCCAGGCCACCAGCAACAGCCACGTCGGGATCAGCATCACCGCGCGGTCAAATCCGTGGGTCGAGAGATAGACGACGAGAGCGAAGCCAAGCACTGCGATGAAAAACAGCGAGATGCGCGCGATGCCGGAGGCGACCGCCGGCGAGAACAGCGCGACCGCCACGAGCGCGCCGAGAAAAGCGAGCCAGCCGACGGTGATATGGGCGTAGCGCACGTGCCAGCGGTTGAGGTTCAGATAAGCAAATAAGAAAACCAGCAGCGTCGCGGCGAGGATCGCTTCGCCCGAGCCGCGCCAAATGCGCTCGGTGCCGGACGACATGTCGAACACCTTGCCCCAGAAACCGAAATCGACGCCGATATAAATCAGCACCGCCCAACCGAGCGCGGCGGCGGCCGGAAACATCACGCTGCCTTTGACCACGAACAGGATGGTGAGGAACAATGCCAGCAATCCGGCGATGCCGATGACGATGCCCTGATAGAGCGTCAGCGAGTTGACCTTGTCCTTGAAGGCGTCCGGTTCCCACAGATAGAGCTGCGGCAAGTTCGGGGCGCGCAGTTCGGTGACGAAGGTGATCACCGTGCCAGGATCGAGCGTTACGCGGAACACATCCGCGGTGGGATTGTCCAACCGCTCCGGCGGATCGCCTGACGACGGCGTGATACTGACGATGCGCGAAAGGCCGAGATCGGGCCAGATGAGGCCGGAGCCGACCATCCGGTAGTGCGGTGCGACGATCAGACGATCGATCTGCTCGTCGCCATTGTTGGCGAGCGCGAACACCGCCCAGTTGCTTCCGGCTTCGCGCGCGCGTACCTCGATGCGGCGGACGATGCCGTCGGCGCCGGGCACGGTCGGGACTTGGACGCGGTCGCCGTCGGTGTGCTGGAATTCGACCGCGTCAGTCAGGTCGATGGCGGAGGCGTCGAGACGGATATTGACGGCCTCTACCGCTGCGGCGCCGGAGACGCCGAGCATGGCCGCAAACGCAAAGGCCGCGAACGCAGTGGCGGCGCGAAGAAATGCCAAGAGACGACTCCGAGCAGCCGGCGCAATCGGCGCCTCGACAATTAGGAATTCCCCACTGCGCAACTTAACCGGCTTTGCGCCGAATTCGCGGCCCGATGCCATCCGGGCGGTCGTTTTAGATCAAGACGGCAGATGAGTAGCCGTTGGGCGGCGTGAGCGCAAGGATTTACCCGTGTCTTTTCAAAGGGTCAGAACGATCTTTCCGATATGCTCACTGCTTTCCATGCGGGCGTGGGCGGCTGCGGCCTCACGCAGCTTGAAGGTCGAGTCGATCACCGGCTTGACCTTTCCGGCGGCGATCAGGGGGAGCACCTTCGCTTCGACGGCGCCGGCTATGGCGCCCTTGTCGGCGACTGAGCGCGCACGCAGCGTCGAGCCAGTATGGGTAAGCCGTTTGAACATGAGCCCGCGGAAATCGACGCTGGCGCGCGGCGACGCCTGGAACGCGATCTGTACGATGCGGCCTTCGACCGCCGCCGCTTGATAATTGCGATCGATGTAATCGCCGCCGACCATGTCGAGCACGACATCGGCGCCGCGATCGCCGGTGGCCTTTTTGGTTGCCGCGACGAAATCCTCGGTCTTGTAGTTGACGGCGACGTCGGCGCCGAGTTTCAGGCAGGCCGCGCACTTTTCCGCCGAGCCGGCGGTGGTCACGACCCTGGCGCCGAAGGCCTTGGCGAGTTGAATGGCGGTGGTGCCGATGCCGGAAGAGCCGCCATGGACAAGCAGCGTTTCCCCCGCCGCGAGATGGCCACGCTCGAACGTGTTGTACCAGACAGTGAAATAGGTTTCCGGAATTGCAGCCGCCTCGATCGGCGACAGACTGGCCGGTATCGCAAGTGCGTGGCTTTCGTGCGCGATACAATATTCGGCGTAACCGCCGCCGACGACCAGCGCCATGACCTTGTCGGCGTCCTTCCAGCGCGACACGCCAGATCCGCGCCCTACCACTGCGCCGGCGATCTCAAGCCCGGGAATATCCGTGGCGCCCGACGGCGGCGGATAGAGACCCATGCGCTGCATGACGTCGGGCCGGTTAACGCCGGCAGCGGCAACCTTGATGAGGATCTCGCCGGTGCCCGGCTTCGGAACGGGGCGCGGCTCGGCGGTCAGGACGTCCGGTCCGCCGGGCTCGCGGATTGCCATGACGGTCATGCGGTCCGGTAATGCGGTCATCGATCTGGGCTTGGCCTTGGCAAATAAAACGTGGCAGTGGCCAGTCTTAGAGGCCGTCCGTCGATGTGACAACCGCGGCCGTCGCCGTTAGTTTATTGCCTGAGGAGGGCCAAATGCCCGCGATCGACCCGGACGATCTGCCGAAGAAAAAGATCACGCACGATATCGGGCAGGATTTGTCGCTGCTCTCGGTCGGCGAACTCGCCGAGCGAGTCGGATTGCTCAAGGATGAGATCGTGAGGCTGGAAGCAGAAATGTCCCGAAAGCGCGCCTCGCAAACGGCGGCGGATGCGTTCTTCAAAAAGTGAACGTCTTAACGGTCATTCCAAGGCCCTCCATTCGCTCGGCCCCGGAATGACGGGTCGAGGAATGACGAATTACGGTTAACGTGCAAAAAGATCAGGCAGCTTTCCGGGATTCCTTAACCTTTGGTTAAGCTTTCTCGTTTATTACAAACACTGTCCATCTTCTGGACATCGAGTGGCTCCTGTCCACTCTGTTTGACGCCTCCCTGTTATCACCTTGAGCCGCCGGCAACGGCGGCTCCTTTTTTGTGCTGTATTGCCGCGGCCACGCGGCGTGTTCCCCGGCAACTATGTCGGAGACTTGCTTCCTTCACCCGCTGGACTTAACGGCCGCGCCGGGCGATGCTGCCGCTGGTGTGAGGCGTACCCATGTCCGAGAAGCGTGCGACTGAAGCCGGAGCCGGCGCGGTGTCCTTTAGCGAGCGGCTGGCGAGTTCCCAGGTTTTTGCGACCCTGTTTCGCGACGGAATGGCCCTGGTAGAGGAGACGGCGAGCTATCTCGATGGCTCCGGCCGGACGGAATCCAAGAAACTCGAGCGCAGCGCCGCGCTGGTCTATGCTACCGAGAGCATGCGCCTGACCACCCGCTTGATGCAGCTTGCCTCGTGGCTCCTGCTGCACCGCGCGGTCAAGGAAGGCGAGATGACGCTCGCGCAAGCGCACAAGGAAAAGAGCAAGGTGCGTCTCGCGGCTTGCGAGCCCGGCGATGCGAAATCGATCGCGCTGTTGCCCTCCAAGCTTCAGGAACTCATCACGCGCTCGATCAAGCTACAGGCGGAGGCGCGCCGGCTCGACGCGACGATGCACGCGCCGCCGCTCCTCAAGGTTGCGGTCGGCAATCCGGTCGAGCGGCAGATGGGTCTGTTGAAGGCCGCGTTCGAGCAGGGCGGCGTCTGAGTTTTTCGAACCGCTGCGCTGCAAAGCTTAACGACGGAGGCCGCGATGTCGGGCAAAGCCGTCATTGTGCGGCAACGTCGGGTGTTCGACGACTGCTTTAAGATCGACGAGCTTCTGGTCACGCACGGGCAAATCGACGGCACCATGAGTGCCGTGCAAAAGCGGTTGGTGTTCGAGCGCGGGGATTCGATTGCCGTCCTGCTTTTGCATGTGGAACGGAAATCGGTTGTGCTCGTTGAGCAATTCAAGGTGCCCGCTTTGGTGGCGCGCCGCAGGGACGATCCATCGACCAATAACGGATGGATCGTCGAAACGGCGGCGGGAATGATCGATGCGGACGAAACGGCGGAAGCGGCGGCAATTCGCGAGACCTTCGAAGAGACCGGCTATCGAATTCAGCGGCCGCGCTTGATCGGCAAGTTCTTCTCATCGCCCGGCGGCACGTCCGAGCGGGTGTTTCTGTATTTCGCCGAGATCAGCGACACAGACCGCGCGGGGCAGGGCGGTGGCATCGGCGACGAAGACATCAAAGTCGTGCAAATGGGGCTCGACGAGCTTTTCGCCCGTCTTGCGCGGGGCTCAATCGAGGATCCTAAGCTGCTGATTGCAGCCTATTGGTTGCAAAACCGGTTGAAGTCGCACGGCTGAAAGCAAGCGGGCGCTTGGAACCCGTTGTCGGCCCCTCGCGCCGCGCCCTATTTCTTGAGAAAGCCCTCGAACTTCTTCTGAAAACGCGACACCCGTCCGCCGCGGTCGACGAGGTGCTGCTGGCCGCCGGTCCAGGCCGGATGCGACTTCGGATCGACGTCGAGATGCAGCGTATCGCCGGGCTTCCCCCAGGTCGTGCGGGTGGTGAATTCGGTGCCGTCGGTCATGACCACTTTGACGAGGTGGTAATCGGGGTGGGTATCGGGTTTCATGGCGTTTCTTGAGCCTTTGCCGCGCCGCGCGGCGCTGTGTCCGGTAGGAAAATTTGGCGGCTCTATACCGCGCCGAACCCCGCGAGACAAGCCGTTGCTGCGGTGGTGTCGCACGTTGCCAGTCTCGTGCCCAGGGAGCATTGTCCGGCCGTCTCGAGCGGCGGGGCTGAAAAGGCATTGCGGCGCATGAACTTTGGTGTCGAAAAAGGCGCGGCCATGCCGGGCGCAATCCCGCCATCCCTGTCCGCAATCGCGGAATCGGTCGTACCCACTTCGCCAAAAGCCATGGCGGCGGAGCGCAGGGTCAACGTACGGCCGCTCGCATCGCTTCTGCCCTATGTCGCGCGCTATCGCTGGCGGGCTATTTTGGCGCTCGGGGCGCTGATCGTGGCGGCTCTGACGACGCTGATCGTGCCGATTGCCGTGCGCCGCATGATCGATTTCGGTTTCACTGCGCAGGGCATCGCGCTGATCGACCGCTATTTTTTGGTCATGATCGGCGTCGCGGCGGTGTTGGCGCTCGCCAGCGCGCTTCGCTACTACCTCGTCATGACGATCGGCGAGCGCATCGTCGCCGACCTCCGCGGCGACGTGTTCGCGCACGTGACCTCGCTCTCCAGCGCCTTCTTCGACGAGGCCAAGACCGGCGAAGTCATCTCGCGGCTCACCGCCGACACGACCCAGATCAAGGCGGCCGTAGGCTCTTCCGTGTCAGTGGCGCTGCGCAATCTCGTGTTGTTCGTCGGCGCGAGCGTGATGATGGTGGTGACCAGTCCGGCGCTCTCGGCCTTTGTCCTTGCGGCGATTCCGATCATCGTGCTGCCGCTTTATGCCTTCGGCCGTGCCGTACGCCGCCGCTCGCGCTCTGCCCAGGATACGCTTGCGGAAGCGTCGGCCTATGCCGCCGAGCTGATCGGCGCGGTGCGCCTGCTGCAAGCTTTCACCAACGAGCCGCTTGGCATCGGCCGCTTTCGCGAGGCAGTGGAGCGTGCATTTGACGCCGCGCGCAATTCGATACGCTCGCGCGCCTTCCTCACCGGCATCGCTATCTTCCTCGTATCCGCCAGCGTTGTCGTCATTTTGTGGGTCGGCGCGCAGGAGGTGCTCAGCGCGCAGATCACTCCCGGGCGGCTGGGACAGTTCATCCTTTACGCCGTGCTTGCGGGGGGCGCGCTGGGCTCGCTATCAGAGATCGGCGGCGAGATGGCGCAGGCCTCCGGCGCAGCGGAGCGGCTGTTCGAGATTCTTGCGATCAGGCCGGCCATCGCGCCGCCGGCGCGGCCGTTGACGCTGCCGTCGCCGGCGCGCGGTGAGGTCGCATTCGCCGACGTGCACTTTTCTTATCCGACGCGGCCGAACGTGTCGGCGCTTAACGGCGTGTCCTTTCAAGTGCTGCGCGGCGAGAAGGTCGCGATTGTCGGGCCTTCCGGCGCCGGCAAGAGCACGATCTTCCATCTCCTGCTGCGCTATTACGATCCCATCGCCGGGCGCATCACTTTCGATGGCGTTCGGCTCTCCGATCTCGATCCGGCGGATCTGCGCGCGCGCATCGCGCTGGTGCCGCAGGACAGCGTGATGTTCGCGACTTCGGTACGCGACAATATCCGCTTCGGCCGTCCGGACGCGTCCGACGCCGAGGTTGCGCGCGCCGCCGAGCACGCCAATGCGGCTTCTTTCATCGCGGCTTTACCGGCGGGAATGGATACGCCGGCCGGCGAGCGCGGCGTCACGCTCTCCGGCGGCCAGCGGCAAAGGATCGCGATCGCGCGGGCCATTTTGCGCGATGCGCCGCTGTTGTTGCTCGACGAGGCGACCTCTTCGCTCGACGCCGAAAGCGAGACGCAAGTTGCCGCCGCGCTCGCCGCGCTGATGCGGGAGCGCACCACGATCGTCATCGCCCACCGGCTGGCGACCGTGCTGTCATGCGACCGCATCCTCGTGCTGGAACAAGGCCGCATCGTCGAAGAAGGCACGCACCAGACGCTCGTCGCCGCCGGCGGCCTTTATGCGCGGCTGGCGAAGCTGCAATTCCAGGCCGGATGAAATACAATTGTTGAGTGCGACCGCGAGCGATTGACCAAAACAAGGGAGGTCATAAAAATGTGCGAGCATTGTCATAAATGTGCACCAGACCGTCGTAAGTTTCTCTCTCTCTTGACGGTGAGCATCGCCGCAACCACGCTGAGCGCGCGTTATGCTTTTGCGGCGGACGCTACAACGAGCGTTACAGCAGATGAAGCGATCGCAAAACTGAAGGCTGGCAACGCGAGCTATATCAGTGCTCCTCAGCTCTGTGCGGTTGATCTCTCAAAGCAGCGCGAACACGTGGCGAAGGCGCAGACGCCATGGGCAACGATTATCACGTGCTCCGACAGCCGCGTTCCACCTGAGCTGCTGTTTGGCGGGCTTGGCATAGGCGAACTCTTTGTCGCCCGTAACGCGGGCAACATGGTCGATACGGCGACAATGGGGACGA
>Ga0187862_10003802_pt1 | contig 14613 bp, 9 predicted proteins | sample June2016WEW_10_1_FD_133003 | JGI IMG/M metagenome (GOLD analysis project Ga0187862, IMG submission 133003) | Peatland microbial communities from SPRUCE experiment site at the Marcell Experimental Forest, Minnesota, USA - June2016WEW_10_150 | ecosystem: Environmental > Terrestrial > Soil >...
CGCGTCATCAGGAATCAGGTGCCCGGAGCCGGCAAATTCCAGATGAAATCGAAACGGGGTTGAGCTGATGTTGCTGAGCGGCGGAAGAGAGCTCTGTCTCCCCTCCCCATTCGGGCCGCAAAATGCGAGGAAGCAAGAGACCCGGGAGCGTATCTCAATGATATGTGCGAGGCTTGCTGGTGTCCACACGCGGGCGCGGCTTTCTCGGCGTGCTGGAGGGGCGAGGATGGCTAGATTCTGGTAGGCCACCCGGGTTTTCATTGATTTCGCGCTTCAGTTTTTCTTTGCGGCAGAATTGGGACGGATTTTTTCCGCCGGCACGATTCCTTCGCCTTCAAGGATGCTGTAGAACTTGTCCGCTTCCAACTTTGTGATCGTTTCCACTTTCCCGGAGGGCCAACGGATCTCCAAGCTGTCGATCGTGGTGGCCTTGTCCAAGCCAAAGTGGAAGCGCAAATCGTGTTGCGAGAGGTAGCTTCCACCGCTATGAATTTCGCTGGTTTGTGTCATTCCGCCGGCGACGAGTTTCAAGCGCGCACCAATCGCCAAGCGGTTGCTCCGGGTTCCCGCAAGTTCAAAGCTGACCCAGTGTTTGCCGGGAAGCCCGTGATTGCGCAGGATCATTGGGGAACCGACGAGGTCCTCGACTACCAGATCCATGTTGCCATCGTTGAAGAGGTCGCCGACGGCCAGACCGCGCGAGACGCGTGGTTTCTGGATCGCCGGGCCAGCCTGATCGCTGGCATCGCAAAAAGTACCGTCTCCCTGATTGAATTGCAGGAGCTTTGGTTCGCGATACTTCGCTCCAGACGTGAACCGCTCGGCTTGAGGATACACGTGGCCGGCTACAGTGAACAGGTCCAGCCAACCATCGTTATCCAGATCCACAAAAGCAATTCCCCATTTAACTAATGGAAGAGATGGAAGACCGATACCCGACGGATAGGAGACATCCTGGAAATCCCATTTACCTTCGTTGCGATACAGAGGGGTGTTATCCAAGGCAAAATCGGTCATCGCGAGGGAAGGGCGCCCATTGTGCAAATAGTCGCCGACCGCGACGCCCATGCCGGCTTGTTCGTGGCCGTCCTCGCCCAAGGCCGCACCCGATTCCAGACCAATGTCCGTGAATTTACCGTCGCCATCATTGCGATAGAGAAATGCCGCCGTGGAATCGTTCGCGACATAGATATCCGGACGGCCGGTGTTGTTGAAATCTTCCCAGATGGTGGTCAATCCGTAGTAGCCGTTGGGGTCATCCACGCCCGCTTTCTTTGAGACATCGGTGAACGTGCCATTCCCATTGTTGTGAAACAGAGAATCACCCGATCCCTTCAAGCCGCGAGGGCCGCATTGCACTTCCACACCCATGAACCTGCAGGTTGAACTGCTACCAAATACCGGGAGGTGATGAAGATCAAGATCGACATAGTTCGTAACCATAAGGTCAACGAACCCGTCATTGTCGTAGTCGCCGAATGCTGCGCCTGTGGACCAACGGCCATCGGCAACGCCCGCTTCCCTGGTCACATCGGTGAAAGTGCCGTCTCCATTGTTGCGATAAAGAACGTTGCCGCCAAAGCAGGTGACGTAGATGTCCGGCCAGCCATCATTGTTGTAATCCGCGACGGCGCCGCCCATTGCAAAACACGTTGTGCCGATGCCGGCCTTCTCTGTGACATCGGTGAATGTGCCGTCGTGATTGTTGTGATAAAGCGCGCCGTGCGCTTTTTCTCCTTTGAGGGCCATCTCGACGGTGGGTGCATTGGTGAAATAAATGTCCGGCCAACCGTCGCGATCATAGTCAAGCAGGAGAACGCCCCCGCTCATGGACTCGATGATGTAGCGTGCTTCGGGCGCGGAAATGTGTGAAAAGTGAATGCCCGCCTTTTGCGTGACATCTTCGAGCTGCGGAATCGGGCGATCCTTGCATTGTGTGGTCTTCGCTGTCGGCGGCGGCGCCACACCTTGACTCACTCCCTGACCAAACATCTCGCAGGGTAGCGCAAGAGCACAGATAAGGAGCAAACACAACGCGATTGACAAGCGAGTCATCTGGACCCTCTGCGAGATGGAAGTTTGATTTACAGTTTAGCGCACACGAGAAGCGGCTAGTCCTGGACGTCGCAATTCAGATCGCGATGCGCTTTAATGCGCGAGCCATTGATAACTGACGAAAGCCAGTTTCTTGCTGTCTGGCGCCCAGGAGGGGACGTTAATTGTCCCTTGCCCCCCAAACAGTTTGGCCAGCACGGTGATCTTTTTATCCGACAGCGACATCATCCGCAACATTACGTCCTTGTCTTCGGGGTGACCCTTCACACTCAGGTCGTAGGAGAGAAAGACCATCCATTTTCCATCCGGGGAGATGTGGGGAAACCAGTTGTTGTGTTCGTCGAAGGTGACCTGTTCCTGCCCGGTGCCATCGGCGCGCATACGCCAGATCTGCATCTGCCCGGTGCGCTCGGAATTGAAATAGATGTACCTGCCGTCGGGAGTGTAATCCGGGCCGTCGTCGAGGCCGGGCGCTGTGGTGAGTCGCTTTTCCTCACCGCCCGTGACGGGAATGGCGTAAATATCAAAGTTGCCGTTGCGCTCGCCAACGAAGGCGAGCGTTTTGCCATCGGGTGACCAGCCGTGCCAGTAGGAGGGCGAGTATTGCGTCAGGCGCTTCGGCACGCCGCCTGCGATCGGAAGGACATAAACGAGCGAGCGATGGTCTTCCTGCGATGAATCGCTGATGGCCAACAAGTGTCCATCAGGCGAAATGCCGTGGTCGTTGTTACAACGGTTCGCGAAACCTGTATCAATCGTCTCGGGCGTGCCGCCGGTCACGGCGATTTTTTCGATGTGGCCGTTGCGGTTGAAGAGAAGCGACTTGCCATCGGGCATCCAGTTGGGCGCTTCGAAGCGTCCTTGGGCGACGTAGACGACGCGGCGATCCGTGGATTCGATGGGGACTGTTTCGAGGGCGCTATAAAGAGCGGGTTGGCCGGAAACCGTCAGGGGCGCCTGCAATTGGACATTGGTGAATACGGCCTTCTCAATCAAGTCCTTTTCATGCGAACAAACACCGATGCCCACGTAGTAATCGCCGTGAATCGGAACGCGGATGGAACCGCCCGCAACCTGAGTGGGGTCTCCCGCTTTTCCGAGCAGCATATAGATGTAATCACCGTGTTTTTCGAGTTGAATACGGCGGGGCGCGGAGAGATTCGACTGAATTTCGTGTGTCGTTGCTCCCGTCTCGTCGCGGTATTGCAAAGAAGTCAGGCCTTCGCCGTGCAGGGCTACATCGGCATAGGCCGAATCGGCGTCGAGCGTCTGGCGGACCATGACCACGGCCTTGCGATGGGGATTCTTGCCTTCGCCTATGAAGTTCACATCGGCGGCGATGGAAACGTCTCCGGAAACTTTCTTCCACACGAACTGGTAGGCATCAGCGGTGAACCACATGTTTTCGCCGCTGCCGGCCAGGGTGTAGCTCTGCTTGGCGGCGTCGTAATTCACGGAACCGGAATGGAGAACCGTGCCTACGTCTCCATGCCCTTCGAAGATTCCGACCGGTTGCGCTCCCGGTCCTGCGCCGAGTTGTGTTGCGACGCCAAAAATGAATAATGCGCTTGCAAGTAGCAAAAATAATCGCGACATATCAGCCTCCACTTTCCTGTCCTACCGGACTCCCTTTTCACTCAGATTGCGCAATCTCTCCGTCACATTCAGTAATGCCCGTCCATCGTGGTACGCCGCTTTCCAGATTTCGCCCTTCGCGGTGCTGGCGGGTTTGCCGTTTGGCAGAATCGAGCCGTAGTCGCCATGGAATTCCGGGTCAATCTGGAATAGCTTGATGAATTGCCACTGGAGTTGGAATGCCTTCCAGTAGCGTTCGTCTGTGCGGCCATAGCGTTCGTGCATCATCAACAATGCGTTTAGCCCTTCAAATTCCACCCACCAATCCTTCGACTTGATTTCAGGCTTGCCGTAGGCCGTGCCCTCTGCGAAAAAACCGCCATTGGTGGAATCCCAGCCATAGGCAAAAGCATGATCCACGAGCATCTTGGCCATGCGCTCCGTTCTTGGATCGTGACCTTGCCCCAGGACATCTTCTGCTTCGAGCATCAAGTAGGCAGTCTCGACATCGTGCCCGTAAGAATCGTGCTCCGGAAATGGCCGCCAATCATTGGTGAAGTAAAGATTCATAGCACCGGGCTCAACGCAAACTTTATCGCGGACAATGGCCAGCAATTCCTGCAGACGGTTGCGCAGCGTGTCGTCTTTCCAGACTTCATAAAGTTGCGTAAACGACTCGAGCAGGTGGATATGCGTATTCATGGATTTGTAACCAATGGGAAAGCCAGCAACCGGGGAGAATTCGATCATTCCGGATTCGGGATGACCGGAAATGGGCTTTCCGTCTCGCGTCAGCCATTCAAAGTACCCGCCATTTTTGGCATCGTGCGCGTGTTCATCAATCCATCGGAAAGCGCGCTGGCATAGTTCCAGTGCTTGAGGATCGTGCGTGGCCTTATACTCCGCCGCGGCTCCATAAAGGGCGAAACTCATTCCGTAAAGGTGTTTCCCATCCGTGTAAAAGGGCGAAATGCTGCCGTCGTCCTGAAGTCCCCAGTAGAATCCGCCATCTTGCTTGTCCCATAAAACATTACGGAGATAGTCCAGGCCGCGCCAGGCAATCGGGAGGTAATCGTCTTTTAGTTCCGGCCGGCGGATTGAAATTGTGGAGGCTACCCAAGTCATACGGCCCTGGAAAACGGAAAACTTACCCGTGCTGGGCTCGGCCTTCCAATCGCGCGAGAAATTGGAGTTAAACCCGCCGTTGGCATTGTCCACTGTGCGCGGAAACCACACGGCGAGAATATCCTGGCGCAACATAGTCTCCGCTTCATCCTGGAATTTCCTGTAGTTCTCTGCGTTTGCCAGCACATAGATGATTTTCGCGGGGGGCGCGGACTTTTCCTTTTCGCGTTCCTGCGCTTTGCTGATTAATGGAGTGACTAGGGCCAAACCAAACAAAAGAACCGCCGTTCGTTTGCCGACTTCCTGCCACATAAAATCCTCACCTCCAGAATGCTTCCCTGCTCAAGGTCTGCTGCTTCGTGAATCCCAAAAGTCGCGCCTCGATGGATGTTCTAGAACATTCAGGCGCTGCTAGTGCTTCTCAGGCATCAGATTGCCAAACAGCGTGAATTCGTTCTTGGCGGCGAAGGCCTGCTGCGCGCCACGCAAATCGTTTCCTGAAAAGAGCCGCTCGCCGGTGAGGTCAGTGCTGGAAAGGAAAACGGAGGTGCCCGCGGCAGCCTTGCTATTCCTGATGGTCACATCCTGCCCGCGACGGAGAGCAATCGATTCCTTCGCGGTGGTGTGGGGCGCCTGGCGGCCGTAAAATCCATCCACGGTGAGGCGCTTGAAATCCTCGCATTCGATGGCATTCGAGAAGTAGGCGGGAACATCATCTGCCCACTCGATGGTCAGGCCACGAATATCGAATCCATCGATGTAGCGCGCGTAGAGCCCTGGAATATCGTGCTTGAAAACGGCATTGGCCTTTTCCGTGGCCGTCCAGCGAAAATCGAAGTTACCGCCTGCCATTTCGCTGACTTTCAGCCGAGGCGCGCGGATGTGGAACTTCACCTGATCGAAGACGATGTCGTGAACCCAGGCATTAGGGTCGCCGTAAGCGACGATGCCTCCTTCGGCTTCGCCAGTAATGTTGGTGAAACGAACATCACGCACTTCTGGCTTGGCGCCCGCACTCGTTGGCGGGCCAACGGCAATGAAGATGGGTTCCGCTTTGCCCCACCAGTGGCCGGTCAGGAGTTTTGTGTCAATCACGATCGAGGAAAAGAGCACGTGAGCCGTGGTTCCGCTGCGTTCAAAAATGCCGATGCCGCGGTTGGAATGAATGGTGAGGTTGCTGAAGGTGGCGTACCGTGTGCTCTCCATGCGAATCGAGGCGGAACGCGATTCCAGAGAGGAATTGGTGACTCCAACGTTCTCGCTGCCGTAAAAAGCAAAATCATCGTCGCCGGCATGGATATCGCAGTCCGAAAAATGCGCGTCCTTGCAGGAAAGACAGTCAATCCCGTCATTATTAGGAAGCAATAGGTCGTTGAAGATGTGAACTCCCGTGACCACGATGGCTTGCGAGTGATCGAGGTGAAACGTCCAGTTGGGAGCATTACGGAAAGTGATGTCACGCACCAGAATGTTGCGGGACTCCGCGAAGACGATCATTGTTCCGGGGCGGCCTGACGTCTTGGTCTCAACGGGGCCATCACCCAATTCCAATATTCCCTTCATGAAGTTTGCACCTTGCCGCGTGTACTTCGGGTCAAAATCCATCCCGTTATGAGGCACGTTGAAATCAAAGAAGTCGTCGCCGCTGCCATCGATCACGCCGTGCCCGACAATGGCGATGTTCTGCGCTTTTCGCGCAAGGATGATTCCGAGGAGGTTGCCCTCTCCTGTGCTGTTTGTCCCGTACGTTTTCCCAAAGCCATACTGATCGATGGGAGCGTAGTCGGCGACATTTTTGCTTCCTTGGATGACCGCGCCTGCTTCCACATTCAGCGTCACATTGCTCAACAGTTCGAAGGTTCCCGTCAGATAGACGCCTGGCGGGAAAATGACGTGACCTCCGCCTGCTGCATTGGCTGCGCGGATGGCCTTCGTGATGGCCGCAGTGTCGAGTGTTTTCCCGTCTCCCGTTGCACCAAAGTCCCTCACATTGGAATCGCGCGGAACCGGTGAGGCCCATATAAAAGTGCCAGAAATGCTGCAGAGTCCACCCAAGAGCAGCAATCCTGTCAATACCAGCCGCACTGCCGTGAGTTTCATCTGCTTCCTCTCGTTTACTTCTGATCGCTCAAGACCTGGTCCGCCGCTAACACCAGAAACATGTAATTCGACGATCCGCCACCCAATACATATTCCATCTGCTGCCACAAGTACGGAAAATCCTTTAGCTCAGGAAAATCGGGACGGATCAGCGCGGTCCCGGAAGCGACGCCGCCCGGGATATAAGTCCAATCGGCACGGTTGAAACCGTAGGCGACCGTCGTCGAACGCGCTCCAACGCCGGAAGCAAACGAGGCGGTGTTTTCGCCAGGATGGACACCCAGAACGAAATTCAACGCGTTCAGCATGTAGTCGGCGCTAACGATATCCGGAAATGCCCGGTGAAGATAATATTGTTCGCGGCCAAAGCGCTGAATGTCCCAGCCGGCGCCCCAGATATACGGGCGGTAAGGAACCCCGAAGGGCGTTGCGGCCTGCTTCTCGACGGTCTGGGCGAAATTTGTGCGCACCGCACTTCGGATCTCCTCCACAAAAGTCTTGTCATGGATCACGCCCGCGATACGGGCAACGGACCAGCCCGTACGGTCGATCTGAGCGACAATCTCTTTGCGATGGTCCAACAGAAACTGTTCGTACTCCGGTTTCTTCGTGGTCAACAGGAGTTCGCTATCGGCGGCAACCCTCTCCGGAAATCCTTTCGTCGTGATGCGCTCCTGTTTCCAGGACTCTTCCGCGGCGGCAAGGCACTCTTGCGCCAACTTGGGATTCATCTCCTTCAACACTCTTCCAGCCGCCGCGAGCGCTGCGATGGCCTTGTATTCGTGCGCCGCGTTTTCTTCCGTGAAAACCCAGCGATCATCCGTAAGCGCGGAGTGCGTTCCTGTTTTTTCACCCGCGTGGAGCGCTGGATCATAGAACAAGTTATCAGTGGCGTTGGTGGTGTCTCCCAGCATGGTGTACTGGTGGAGATTCGAACTGATGATGCCGCGGTAGAACCGGCCCATGGAATTGTAGCTGCCTAGAACAGTAAGAACCCCGTGCTCCACTTGCTGCAGCACGTCAGGCTTGCCATCCGGTTCGTGAATTTTGACCAGGTGCTTGGCCTCATCCACAGTGGTGTCATCGTAATTCAACCCAAACGACTCATAAGCAGAGGCAAGTATGGAAACCTCATCGGCCTGCGACTCGATGCGAAGATCGTCGTCTCCCGCGTCATGCCAGCCACCTACATCCAAGCCCGGCACAGTTTCGCCGGGTTGGTATTTCGTCAGGGTGGAAGGTCCTTGCAAATAGCCGTCGAAGTGGTTGTGATTCGTCGGCGCCATGCGGGCGTCATCCAGGTGACAGGCTCCGTGCCAGACGCGGTATTGCTCTTCCACGCGCATGTGGCACATCTGGATGGGGAGGAAATGCTCGAGTACCGGTTGCCAGACGCCGCGTTTGAAGACATCAGGCGAAATCTGAAACGCCTCTGTACGGAATTTCCCATATTCGAGAACGTACATCCCGGGCTTGGTCACCGACGTAAAATCAAACTGTTTGTAGTTGTAGCGAAGAAACTTCCCCCACGGCGTGGCCTTGCCGGAAAGGACTTCCTGGTAACCGCCATCCTCGGAGATGCGCTTCACAACAACGCGGTCATCACTGCTATCGGCAGCGTCAAATTCGAGAATGGCGGTCTTTTTCTGATTGGGGTGATAGCCCACCTGGGAAACGTGCACGACCGGCCCGTAGCGCCAGTCTGGAATCGCATGTGGCAGGACAACCCACTCGATGGCACCTTTCGTCGCACCAGCAGCCACAAGGGAACGCACTACAAACCAGCCATTGTTGTGTTTGTTCCGCCCATCGTAGAGCTGCAAATCTCCGGTGCGGCTTTCGATGAGGAGGCGTTGCGCGTCAATTTCCGGAGCAATGGAGAGACGCCGTCCGCTGGCGAGCGGCACGGGCTGCACTTCCCCGTTCTTTTCTATTTGATCCGGCCCATTGCCTTGGCGTGGGAAAATCCCCGAGTGCTCGTCCAGATACCAGGTCTTACCGAAGAGCGAACCAGGATAAAGCTCCAGGTTGAAGCCTACAGTGCCAACGAAAGCAGCCGGGAGAGGTTGGTCAAGATCCACTACGATGCGTAAGCCTTGGCCCTCGCCACGCACGCGCACTTGATAAGAGAAATTTAAGTCCGGGTAATCGATGGGATTGTAGCCTTTGCGATTGCGCGCGGGGTCCGGATACGAAAGCCAAGTGGTAATCTCATTCGCCTCTTTCTGAACCTCACGCTTGTCCTGTTTGGGCATGGGCTGCCACTGGCCGGGCGTGGGATCCAGGCGGATATCTCCGTTCGTTGCCACGCGCACTCCGTTCTGAATGATGCTAACTCCCGCCTGATGCCCCTCGGGGTAAATGTCCTGGAAGACCATGACGTTCAAGCCGGGCAACTCAAAGTATTCCTTATCATTCAGGCGCAGCATCGGGCCCTGCCCTTCCTGTGCTTTCAGGACGCACACGGCCAGGATGGCCAAGAGCGAAGCACTTACCACTCGTATTGTCCGCATGGTTTCTCCTCAGTGGGCGCGCAGAAGTTCGAACATTTCGCGATCGAGTTGGTGCTCCTTGAAATCCTCGTATTTTACGTCGCTGCGATCGCTCTCCAACTCCCCGAGTGACCCTCGCAAATTCCAGAGCGCGAAACCCCAGCCCCGGTGGCACACACCAACGCCGCGTCCTTCACAAAGATCCCGTGATTCAAGACTACCCCGCGCGATTATAAGCCACAGTTCTTGTAATTCACTTAGAAAATCGTTTATCTCTTCCGGAGAAGATGGCCGCCATCCAATGACACCAGGCGATAGTGTTTTGTTGGTGTGATTTATTGAAGGAAGTTCGAGCCTGGCCGTGGCCACGAATCTGAGTGCGGCTTGATTTGTTATGTCTGTTAGCATGTCATCGTGTTGCTTCCTTTCGTGTCCTTCCTGGTACATCTTTTTCATCAAGATTGGGATAGAATACGACTAAGTATATGGTGTCGGCTCGTCACAGTGGCGAGCCTGTGGCAACCCGGACCAGTCCCGGTTCTTCGAGGAGATTCCTCTAACGAGGATCTGAACCATTTATGAAATCGACGAAATTACTTCGCCCGCGCAAATCTGGCGCGGTTACGCTGCGGGCGGTTGCAGACCATTTGGGGCTTACGGCCGGCACGGTTTCCGCGGTTTTGAACGATTCGCCGGCAGCGCGTTCCATCCCGGCACATACCCGCGCACGGGTGATGGATGCTGCGCGTAAACTGAATTATCGCCCCAATTTTTTTGCTCGATCGCTGCGTGTGCAGCGCAGCCTGACCGTAGGTGTCATCGCGGAAGAGATTGGGAACGTCTACGGCGGGATGGTCTGCAGCGGGATCGAAGCGTACCTCCGGGAGAATAATTACTTTTTCCTGACGGTCGCCCATCGGCACGATCCGGAGCTCTTGCGGAGCTACTCGCAAATGTTGATGTCGCGAGGCGTCGAGGGGATCATCACCATCGATACCTCGATTGGCCACCAACCCTTGCTGCCCACGGTTGCTGTTGCCGGCCATCAAAAAGTCGAGAACGTCACCAATATTATTCTGGATCATCACCGCGCCGCGGAATTAGCCCTGGGGTACTTGAAACAGTTAGGCCACCGGGAGATCGCTTTCTTGCGCGGGAGCTTGCAAAGTTCGGACACCATTTCGCGATGGGACGCCATTCAGGAAGTTGCGCAGGAACTCGGCATTTCCATCCGCCCGGAACTGATCGTCCAGTTGGAGGGATTGGAATCGACTCCCTTGCTGGGCTATCCATCGGGGAAGGCACTCCTTGCGCGGAATGTTCCGTTCACTGCGCTCTTCGCCTATAACGATATTTCCGCTCTCGGAGCGATGCGCGCTTTTCAGGAAGCGGGGCTGCGCGTTCCCGAGGATGTTTCTGTTGTGGGATTCGATGACATCGCGCTCGCGACTTATTCCATTCCGCAGATTACGACAGTGCGCCAGCCACTTTCCAAAATGGGGCGCATTGCGGCGCAAACGTTGCTCGATCGTATCGAAGACCGCGCGCCCTTCGTCGAGGAGATCGCTATTGAACCGGAATTGGTCGTGCGTGCTTCCAGCGGGCCGCCGCGCGCGTAGATTCAGTCCTACATTCCACTGTTCTCGGAATCGCCCTTGCTGCGTTCGGTTGAGCTTACTCAACACCTACCGGGCGCGAGCCACGCAGTCCATAAAAGGCTATATAGAGGTAGCAAATTACCGGCAGAAGAAATGCGTGATGGATGCCGATTTTATCTGCAATGGCTCCCTGCGCGACCGGGAGAATTGCTCCTCCAACAATCGACATAATCAGCAAGCCCGAACCGTCGCCGGTACGAGGACCCAGCTTGGCGATTCCAAGTGTAAAGATGCTTGGGAACATGATGGAGTTGAAGAAGCCCACCAGGATGATGCTCCACATGGCCACATGGCCCGTGGTGAGCATGGATGTCAACACCAGTGCGCAAGCGAAGAACGCGGAAATCCCCAGAACAGTTCCCGTTTTCACTTTCTGGAGAATGGCCGAGCCGATAAAGCGCCCCACCATCGCGCCGCCCCAGTAATAGGCCACAAACTTGGCCCCGATGAATTCCGGCAAGTTTCCGATTTCCGGTTCCTTGAAGTAGTTGATCAAGAAGCTCCCAATCGATACCTCTGCACCAACGTAGACAAAAATCGCAACGCAGCCGAGGATCAGATGCCGGTACTTCCACATGCTCCCCTCGTGACGTCCATCGGAATGTCTCTCCACTTCAGGGATCGCCGGCAGTTTGAATAATCCGATCACAACGGCAAAGGCAAGCAGGGCCAGTCCGATTACGACGTAGGGCAGTTTCACGGTGCTCGCCTGATTCACGCGCATAGCATGTAGCGCGGTCGCGGACATATTTGCGATTGCGTCTTTGTTTTCGACCACAGTGCCCAGGATGAACAATCCCCCGACATACGGTCCCACCGTCGTCCCGAGCGAATTGAAGGCTTGCGCCAGATTCAAGCGGCTGGAGGCGGTTTCTGGCGGTCCAAGAACGGACACATATGCATTCGCCGCAACTTGCAACGCGGTCATGCCCGCTGCCAGCACCATCAAAGCTCCAAGAAAAAGGGGATAAGACAGCGCGCTGGCTGCGGGCAGGAACAGGAAGGCGCCGAGGGCCATGGTTATGAGCCCGACTACCATCGTTCTTTTGTAGCCAATTGCATCGACAACTTTTGATGCGGGAATTGAAAATATGAAGTAAGCCAGAAAGAACGCAAATTGAATCAACATTATCTTCGTATAACTCAAACTAAAGACGGACTTCAGATGGGGCACCAGAATGTCGTTCAGAACGGTCACAAATCCCCAGAAAAAGAACAGCACTGTTACCAGTGATAACGCGGCTGGATACCTTTCACTTCCGCCCGCCGCCGCTGTTGTTTGCGAATTCCCCGTGCTCACCATGGCCATGGTTGTCGCGTTCCATTTCTCCGCGTCTTCGCGGGACGTGCCGTGCTCATCTTGACACACCTCTCGACCACATCCCCAATTTTGTCAATTTCCCGTGCACTTCTTGGAATGATTGTAAAAGAGACGCAGTGCCGCTATTCTATTCACCAATACGAGATTCGACCATGAAAATTTCTGAGTGTTTCCTGATTTTACTTTGTTCACTCCTCCCGTAGTCAGCTTCCACCATTCTTTCGCGTCGGGCGGCCCTCGGCATCATCAATGAGCACACTAAGCAGATCGTCGCCAGGGACGGCTTCTAAGTTCGTGTCAATATCCGATATTGCCTATGTCAGGCGTGGGAAACGACTGCCTGTTTCATTTCCGCGATGTGCGCGAGGGCCGCTTCAAGCACGTCTAGACCTTCGTCGAACTGTTCATCGGTGACGACGAGCGGCACCAGGATGCGCATGACGTTGCCCAGAGTTCCCGCCGTAATGGTGATGAGGCCGTGCTCGTAGGCGTACTTTGCCAACTCCTTGGTTTCCGCACTGGCGGGCTCTTTGGTTTCGCGATCGCGGACAAGTTCAAACGCACACATTCCGCCGAGAGCGCGCACATCACCGATGAGTGGCCATTTTTTCTGCCAGCCCTTTACACGTTCCTCGAACCGCTTGCCGAGGGCCGTGGAACGCGCCAGCAAGCCGTCCTTTTCGATGGCTTCGATGGAAGCAAGGGCTGCAACACACGCTGCTGGATTGCCGGCGAAGGTGCTGCCAAGTCCGCCCGGAATCGCGGCGTCCATAATTTCCGCGCGCCCGGTTACGCCGCCGAGAGGCAATCCGCCACCGATGGATTTAGCGGTGGCAATCAGATCCGGCTCTATTCCGTAATGTTCGATGGCGAAGAATTTACCGGTACGGCCAACACCGCTCTGTACTTCGTCCGCGATGAGCACAATGCCGTACTTGGTGCAGATTTCGCGCAGAACGGAGAAGAACTCCTTTGGCGGGGCGACGAATCCGCCTTCGCCCAAAACGGTCTCCGCAATGATCGCCGCGACGGAATTGGCTTCTACCACGCGTCTGAAGGTGTCTTCCAGATGCCGCGCACAAAATATTTCGCAGGAGGGATAGGTCTTGTTGTACGAGCAGCGATAGCAGTAGGCGTAAGGGATTCGATAAACCTCGGGGGCGAACGGAGCGAAACCAACCTTGTACGGATTGATTTTGCTCGTGAGCGTCATCGTCAGCAGCGTGCGTCCGTGAAACGCATCCTCGAATGCAATTACGGCGGGGCGTTTCGTGTAGGCGCGGGCGATCTTGACTGCGTTTTCAACGGCTTCGGCGCCGGAATTGATAAACATCGTTTTCTTGGGTCCGCTGATGGGAGCGAGTGCATTCAGTTTTTCGGCGAGAGCGATGTAAGACTCATAGGGAGTCACACCGAAACAGAGATGCAGGAACTTGTCCACCTGCTCGTGGAGCGCCTTTGTGACCAGCGGATGGCGATGGCCAGCGTTAAGGCAGCCAATGCCGCCGGCAAAATCGAGATAGCGATTTCCATCCACGTCTTCGATCCATGCGCCTTCCGACTTCGCCGCGCAGATGGGTGTCACCAGGGCCGGGCCTCGCGGGATGGCGGCGTCGCGGCGCGCTACCAATGCGCGCGATTTGGGTCCGGGAATTTCCGTGCGAATCAGAATCGTTTTCATGGTTGCATGTTCCTTTGTGCGAATTTCAAGCTATCTCTTGCAGACTTTTAGTACCACCCAATTGGAGCTTCATCGAGATTGACGAAAACCTGCTTGGTCTCCAGGTATTCCTCGAGTCCCCACGGCCCGAGTTCACGCCCGAAACCGGACTGCTTGTAGCCGCCCCATGGCGCTTCAACATATGTGGGCTGCATGTGATTCACCCACACGATGCCCGCACGAATGGACTTCACCACTCGAAACGCTTTGTAGATATCGCGCGTCCAAACCGCTGCGGCCAACCCATATGGTGTGTCGTTGGAGATTCGGATGGCTTCCGCTTCGTTTTCGAAAGGGATCACGCTGGCCACCGGGCCAAAGATTTCCTCGCGGGCGATGCGCGAGGAGTTCTGCACGTCGTAAAAAATGGTTGGCTCAACGTAGTAGCCTTTGCCAAACGCCTTCGCTCTGCCGCCGCCAATCGCAGTCTTGGCCTCTTTTTTTCCAATTTCAAGATAGGAAGTGACACGGTCGTACTGTTCTTTGCTGACCAGCGGTCCCATTTTCGTTTCACGATCCAGCGGCGGCCCCAGCTTTATACGTTTGGCCTTTTCTGTCATGGCTTCC